>Ga0207433_10000669_pt1 | contig 78038 bp, 83 predicted proteins | sample YelNatPaOPGAMG01_FD_187559 | JGI IMG/M metagenome (GOLD analysis project Ga0207433, IMG submission 187559) | Hot spring thermophilic microbial communities from Obsidian Pool, Yellowstone National Park, USA - OP-RAMG-01 (SPAdes) (version 3) | ecosystem: Environmental > Aquatic > Thermal springs...
GTAGAGGACAGGGCTGCATTTGAGGGTATTTATGGCAGTTCGGTCCGGATAGCCGGTCAATACACAGGGCAGCTGGACAATGCAGGAGAGGTCATCAGGCTAGAGGATGGCCTAGGCCAGGTGATAGCCCAGTTCGAATACAAGGACGGATGGTATCCAAGCACGGATGGCAGGGGTTATTCCTTGGTGGCAGTCGATCCGGCTGCAGCGGATCCTAACGCCTTTTCCGACAAGGCCTTATGGAGGCCGAGCCTGTCTATAGGTGGCTCGCCTGGCCGACCTGACCCATAGCACTGGTAGGCCCTGGCGATAATCCTATTGAATCGATGGTCCGGAAGTGATAAAGTTATATAAAGGTCCGTAGTAAGGCTCAGGCCTTATCGGGCCTAAGAAATCGGAGGTCGGTAATGGGCAAAGTCCTGGGCACATAACTGAGGGATCTAAGAAATATGTAGCGTCTCTATCCCACGAGATCTCTGAACCAAGGTAGCTGGATGAAGTAGGCCTGTACTGTTTCGCAGGGAGAAAGGAGGTGATCAGCGACCAGGATGGTTATAGATTGGTTTGTAGTTAGGTAGTCTGGTTAATGTGAAAGGAGAAAGACTATGAAGACAAGATGGTTGGTAGCAGCAACAATCGCCTGTATGTTGATCGGGCCGGTCGTCACATACGGTGCGGACCTTGTCCTTGCGGACTTCGAGACCGGCCTCGATGGGTGGGTCCCGAACAACTGGGACAAGCCCCAGACGTATCTATTCAGCTATTGGAAGGGTGTGACATCCGGAAACAGGGCCCTGATGCTCATCGTGCCAAGGCCAGGCTGGACCATAGCTGCCCTGGTCAAGTTCCAGGATGTCTACAAGAATAACCCTGCCGCCCTTGCAGACCTGACCGCAAAGTGGATGGCCGCCAAGACCTTGGAGGTGGATATCACCATAGACCCAGGCAACTGGCTTGCCAGACCACGCGTGGACAACTGGGTTACAGTCTCGCTGGTCTTCAATACCCAGAACGGTGGCTGGGTACAACTGCCTGTGATCTCAGACAGTGTGAATCCCAATAGCCCAGGAGGATGGGATCCGGTCAACTTCCCAAAGATGCAGACCAGGCACATCGTCTACGACCTCCGCCAGGTCAACGCCACACTTAAGGCAGCTGGCGGACCAGGTGCGTGGTTTGAGATATTCGCCATACTGAACTCCGGGCCAGCGTACGAGAAGGGCGGCGCATTCTACATGGACAACCTCAAACTCTCTGGCATCCCCACCATCACATGGGTAAGCTTCCACAAGGCAGATGACAGCCCATCTGGTGGCGCTGCAGGTGCTGGCTTTACCGTAGCCCCTGACAAGGGCTATACGGACCTGCTCAAGGCCCAAGGCTACTTCGTCAACAGGTATGTGACCACTGGAACACCGGACCTTGCAGTGATAAATGCCAGCGATTTGGTGATCATAAGTCGCTCTGTCAGTAGTGGCCACTATCAGAATGTGTCAGCAGATACCTGGAACTCAGTGACAGCCCCGATGATTATCTGCGGCGGCTATGTGCTGCGTAAGAACCGCATGGGCTTCACCACCGGTAACACTATACCTGATACCACAGGCGACATCACACTGACGGTCACCGACCCGACCCACCCGATATTCAAGGGGATCCAGTTGACCAATGGTACGATGGTCAACCCATATGCAGGGATCGTGACATATCCGACCGATGGTGTGACACTTGCTCGCGGCATATCCGTAAACACCGATACGCCGGATGACGAGGCGATCGTGCTAGCGACGATCTCTGCTGCCGGCAATGGACCTGTAGGTGGAATGATCATAGCCGAGTGGATGGCTGGCAGTACACTGGTGCATGATGGTGGTGCAGGTACCAATGTCCTGGGAGGACACAGGCTGGTATTGTTGACCGGCTCACGTGAGGCACAAGGCATTAACTCCGAGACGGCCGGCATGTACGACCTTTATGCAGACGGGGCCAAGATATTCCTCAATGCGGTCGAATACATGCTTGCCTCAAAGACCAAGGCCATCGAGCTGGTCAACCCCAGCTTCGAGCTGCCCGGTGTAGGCAAGATAAAGGGCTGGAACGGCGAGGGCATTGGAGGCACACCTGCTGAGGATATCCCTGGCTGGGCATCGGACGGTGCGCCAGCAGACTCCGGCATAGAGACCGGCTGGGGCGCAACGGATGGCGAGTATACCGCCTTCCTGAAGGCCAAGGATCCTATGGTCTATCAATTGACAGATTATGTCATCCAGGCTGGCGACGTGTTCATGCTCAAGGTGGATGCAAAGAACAACTGGCAGGCCACCAAGTTCATGCTAATCATCTATTACGACGATACGGGCATCCCGATCCCAGTAGCAACAAAGGACGCGGCACTGACCGATACCATGCAGACATTCACACTGATCTTCAAGGCCAATGACTTCCCTGATAGCGTTGGCAAGCGGCTTGGTATCGAGTTTGCTAATAGCAGCCCTGTTGCCGATAGCTGGGTCGGGTTCGACAACGTCAGACTCTCTGTGACTTCTGTAACCCAGTAACAACGGGCTTTCAAGAGAGAGGGCCTGGACGATCCTCCAGGCCCTCTTTTTTTATGAGCCTCATGGGTTCTCATGGGTTGGGGATGGTCAGTCTGATCTGATCTATAGAGGATCGAGATCACACCTCCGCCGTCAGCCATATCAACGTCCTGACATAAGGTTTCTCTCTGACCACACGTATTGGAAGGCCGCGATCGTCTACCACCTGGGGCCATCGACAGCATTCGGTTATACCTCCTGCCCAGTCAAGAGTCCCGGCCTTCCACAAAGGTCTTAGAATATCGTGTAAGCTTTCTACTCTTTGGGTAACAAGTAGTGATCCACAAGACGACTGCATATGTCCAGGAAACGCCCTGCTGTGTGTTCGATGGTAAGGCCCGCCAGGAGGGCTGCCCTGCCCTTCTGGCCCAGCTCGAATGCCATTTGTCGGTCCCTCAGGAGGCCCTCAAGCACCCCTGCCAATGCCTCCTTGGTATTGCCCTCGTACAAGACGAGCCCCCCAGTGGACTGTCGCAGCTCGGGGAAGACACCGAACGCAGGGCCCACGACCGGTACACCGCAGGCAAGGGCCTCCAGTACATACCGAGCCGCCGCCACAGGCCTGGACTCGGGCACGGCCAGTACGGTAATACCATCCAGAAAGGCCGTACGCTGTTCTAGACCAAAGCTAGGCCAGATGACAACATCCTTTTCGAACCCCAAGCCCCTTATCTTGCTCATCAGCCCCATTACGAAGACATCGTCACCAGGCTCCTGGCCCCCGCACCACCGCATCTGCAATCCACCAAGCCCAGGTAGCTGCTTGAGATCTATGAATGCATCGACCAACAGGTCCAGGCCATGAAACCTACAAAGCCTTGAAAGATAGCCAATGGTTGGGACCTTCGATGCTGATGCAGCTGGCCTGTAGTGGTCAGGGAATACCCCCATGGGGACTACAAAGACCCTGTCTGATGGTATTTCCAGCCTCTCCTGCATGAGGTCTGCGTAGTATCGACTTACTGCAATAAAGCACGCCACAGAACCTACCTTGGACCTCATCAGTGCCCATGCCTGATCGCCATAAGGTCTAGGCAAGGCATCTACAAAACCATCCTCATCCTGAAGAAGGCATACGACGGGTATACCCAGGCGTTCCTTTATCGGTTGGGCAAGCCCGAGCAATAGGGCGTTTGATAGGCATATCACATCCGCCCTGCCATCGGCACCAGAAAGCCAATCCAAGAGCCTGTCCAGCTCCTTTGCCTGCCTACCTGCTGGCCCTAGAAGCATCGAGACGGTGGCCTGGCCGAGGGCCCTAGCATTGGTCATGCGGGCCCTCTTGCTGACCCACTTCAATAGCATTCGGCTGTCAAAGACCCGGTCCAGCCACCTGGGAGTATGGCGAAACAGGCCGAACATCTGCTGCAAGAAGACGTTTATCCCACCAAAGAACACCGGGGCCTCGACCAGATCGGACCCTTGGACAGGCAATGGCAGGTACAAGGGCACCATGATCACGTCCTGGGCCTTGCCCCTCAGGCTGCGGACCAGGTCCATGTCCCTTAGGCAGTTCTCGCAATAGAAGTTGTCGCCAGAACCTGCAGCCAGAAACACGATCCGCATCGGTCTATCCTAGTGCCCCTGCTGGCCAAAGGCGTAGATCACGCCATCCTCGCATCCTACCACCACCAAGCCATAGGCTACTGCAGGACTAGCGCTTATGGGCTTGCCGACCTGGTAGGACCACAAGGGCCTGCCATCCTCCAGGCTGAGCATGTACAACCGGCCATCATCGCTGCCGAAGATCACCTTTTGGTCGCATATGACAGGCGAGCTGTCAACGTTGCCCAAGGCTTGGAAGGCCCAGACCTCGGTCCCATCGCTATCCCTTAGGCAGTGCACCTTCTTGTCCCGGCAGCCGAATAGCACAAGCCCCTGGTGTATGGCAGGACAGGTCAATATCGGGCCCTGGTCGAATGTGGATCGCCACTGTACCTGGCCTGTGTCTATGGCTATCTTCAAGAGTACCCCTGCGTAATTGCCCACATATGCAAATCCATCCTTGACCGCCACAGGACCTGCTATGTATGAACCGCTTTCAACGGTCCCAATGGCTCGCCCTTCGTCCGTGGAGACGATATGGACCTTTGAGTCGCAGCCGCCGACTACGCACACCCGCGACCAGATCGCTGGCGAACCGTTGATGTAATTGTCGGTCTTGTATGACCAGATGGGTACACCATTGCGGCCTGCCAGGCAATAGAGGCAGCCATCGTAACTACCAATAATGATATTGACCTGCCCATCAAGGCCTGTGAACCAATTGGCTGCACCTGCAATCTGGCCCCCGGTCTGGTACCTCCAGATCACAGACCCATCTGTCGATAACGCATAGAACCACCCATCTCTAGCACCAAATAGAACCTTGTCATCCACAGCGGTTATGTCTGCCTCTATCCCATCGCTGGCCCTAAAAGCCCAGAGCCGCCTGCCTGTGGCCAGGTCAAGGCAGTACAGGTTCGCATCACCAGAGCCTATGTACAGGCGGTCAGAGACGATGGCGGCAGAGGACCTGATAGGTCCTGATGTGGTAGCGGTCCAGACCAACTGCAGCACATCCCCGAGCCTGCCAGGTGCATGACCTGTGTGCTGAGGGCCCCCACCCAATGTAGGCCAGTCGGCACCTGACTTGTCGAACACCGGCACCGGCATCCGAACCTGGGCCCGGTGTACAGGTGATGGGCTTGGTCTGGCCAGCCACAGACCAACTACCACTGCGACCGCCGCTACCGCAATGGCGGTCACGGCCATCCTCCACGGATCGGTCATACCGGTGCCAGGCGTCTGCATGGACGTAATGATAGGGCAAGTGGGCCTTACAGAAAATAAGCAAGTCTGAGCCTCTGGGATCTGATATAATCCAACAAGACACTATGTTGGAGGAACATGATCATGGTTAGATACGCACGCCTTTACCTCTTGGCTATGCTCGTAACAACCTGCTGGGCTGGCCAGGCCAGGGTCAATAGGATGAAGATCATCTCTGTAAGGCCCTCCCCCAAGCCCAGATACCACGCGTTGTTAGAGCAGTCGGGCCTGCAATCCTATCCAGTCCCACCATTGCTGGGTTTTACGCCACTAGTCGTGGTGGTCGTATCCGATCAGCACAGCAACATCGACTTTGACTTTGAGCATAGGCTGGCCAACCGGTATACAGGCAACCCGCTGCTAGCCCCAGCAGAGCAAAACTTCGTGATAGGCCTTCTGGATACAGGTTCTCAGGTAGATATGTTCTTTGAGCCAGCAGACGCCAGGCTAGGGATCGCAGGAAGGTACCTTAGCCAGAACACCTTCCCCGTAGGCGGTACAGGTGGGACCATCGAGACGCAGATCACAATGCCTATCGGTATCTTTGCAGGGGGTCTTGCTGCAATAGGCCCTGACGGCCAGTTGGACCTCTCGAAGGTGGTAGGACATACCAACGTCTGCGGGCTGGTAGGTCCTGCGATTGGATGTGATGAACAGGAGATACCTGCGATCATAGGGATGCCCTTCCTGGCCTTCTTCAATGCCCAGATCAGGCAGGACGTGCATAGGCGTGTATTGATCGGCGACAAGGTCTACGTCGGCCCTGACATAGAATTCCTTTCAGACATAGGCCTGGCGAAGGTGGATGCCATCCACAAGATCCCTATCCAGGTGGGCGGGCTGGGACCAGTGACCACTGCCAGCTACTTCGGTTTCCCGGATATGGATGACTTCTTTGGACCCATAGAGCCCATGACGCCCACACTACTGAGCATGATGAGCCTTTCATTGCCGACAGGAGGGGCCTTATTTGCAGATGTCGGGCTTTTGCAAGGCCAGCCCGGGCCATTGAACCCTATACAGTCCGCAAGGATGATGGTAGACACAGGGGCCCAGACATCCATCATCAGCCCAGATGTGGCTGCAAGGCTGAGCCTGCCCTTGGAGCCGGACTTTACGGCCACCATATGTGGCATAGGTGGGGTAACAAACGTGCCGGGTTATGTGATAGACTATGTACGGATCAATGCACTAGGCGGCCCGCTAGAGTTTGCCAAGGTCCCATTCCTGGTATTGGACCTGCAAGGGCCTGATGGGGGACCACTGGATGGCATACTCGGGATGAACATGTTCTGGAATCGCAACATCCTCTTACAGCCCCTCCTGACGGGCTCAGGGTTCATACATGTATCTGCCCCTGTCAGCTATGCGTACATAGACCTAGACCAGGATGGCGCAGTGACGCTCAGAGACTTTGCCGTCCTGGCAAACGCCTGGGGCACGAGCGAGGGCCAGCCAGGCTATGACCCTGCCTGCGACCTGTTCTTCGACGCGGCCATAGACTACAAAGACCTGTCTGCATTCGCAGACTCATGGAGGACGTCCAGAAGGCCCTGACGCAGTTTGACAGCAACGATACTCCGCCATATCATCGCCTCAAGGATGACCGCTCTTTTCGAAGGACCACTATGGGCCTGATATTGGATGGCCTGTATCTTGCAACAGGTCTGATCCTGACACCGCAGATACTCTACAGGATGGCCTTTTATCGTAGGTACAGGACAGGCTGGTCCGAGAGGTTGGGCCTGATCCGGCCCCGAGGCACATCAGGGCCGTGTGTCTGGCTGCATGCAGTCAGTCTCGGGGAGGTAAATGCCTCCAGGACCATCATCTCGGCCCTCCGCCAGGCCCGTAGCGACCTGCATATCACCATAAGCTCTACTACCGATACTGGTTATGCAAGGGCCAAGGCATTGTTCTCTGAACAATGCCAGGTCATACACATGCCTCTAGACATCTCATGTTTTATCAGGCAGGCATTCGAGAGGATCAGACCCACTATATGCATATTGATGGAGTTGGAGGTCTGGCCACACATGGTCAAGGAGGCGGCCAGTAGGCATATACCGGTGGTGGTCGTCAATGGCAGGATCAGCGATCGTAGCTACCGCAAGTACCTACTGGCAAGGCCATTGCTCAGGACTACGTTCCAAAGGCTGCATCTGGCACTGGTGCAGACCGAGTTGTATGCACAAAGGTTCAGGGCGTTGGGGTGCAAGGAGGTGATTGTCACTGGCCTGTTGAAGTTTGACACCGCCTTACTGGACCAGCAGATCGATGGCTCAGGACAACTGCAGGACCAGCTGAACCTAACAGGCTCGAGGCTCTGGGTGGCAGGCGGCACTGGCGACGGGGAGGAGGTACTGGTACTTGAGGCATATAGGCAACTGAAGGCCGATACGAGGATGGCGGACCTGAGGCTGGCGATCGTGCCGCGAAGGCCTGAGCGATTCCAGCAGGTGGCAGACCTCATCCGAAAGGCAGGGCTGCCGTTGGTCCGTTACAGCCAGGTCCTGCTCGGCAAGTGCGGTCAGATCCCCAAGGATGCCGTCGTCCTGGGCGACACCATAGGGGACCTGCGGAAGTTCTATAGCATCGCATCCGTAATATTCGTGGGTAGGTCATTAGTGCCGATGGGCGGCTCAGACATGATTGAGGCCGCTGCACTCGGAAGGCCCACCATATTCGGCCCATATGTAGACAACTTCAGGCATCCTGCAGAGATCCTCGTTGCTGCTGGCGGGGCGATCCAGGTAAAGGACCGAAAGGGCCTATCCGAGGCAGTAGCCAGGTGCCTGCTCGATAGCGACCTGGCCAGCTCTATGGGCCAGAGGGCAAGATCCGCAATACGCTCCAGCCAGGGAGCAACCGCCAAGACCCTGGAGCACATACTTGCCCTGCTGAAACCGGCACCATAGCAGGTCACCTTGCCAACCTGTGTATCATACAGGCCTGTATCCGGATCAGTGACTCGGCATCCACCTTCGACATCCGGCCATCAGAGAACACGACCCTGTAGTCCCCCTCGGGCAGCTTCCAGTACATCAGGATCAGTGTAGGGTCCTGTTTGCCTGCATTCTCTTGGAAGAAGACCACCTCTTTGCCGCTATTGACCAGCTCTTGATAGACGCCGACGAGGGCCTCTGTCTGGGGCCTCCGCCACCCGATCAGGTCATCCACCATCCCGGCCAGCCCCCCTTCCAACTGACCTTTGCCACCGAATAGACCGTAGAAGACCACCAGACTGGCCATGATGATCGCAGCGGCAGCCAATCTGTTGATCCTCAGGTGTATGAAGATGCTTATGGGCTGCCTGCCTGTGGGACGAGCCATGAGTCGATCCGGTATCTGCCGCTTTATCCGTTCAGCCAACCCTGGGCTGGGCCTCTCATCTGCCATCCTGCCCAATTCTGCCAACAACTCAGCGATCCGCCTATGCTCATCCATACCTATCGGCCTCACTCAGTAAGCTACCCCTCAGATCTGACCGTCTTGGTCCAACCGCCTCCGCAACAATCTCAGGGCCCTGTGCAACCTGCTCTTGAAGGTCCCTTCCCGCACCCCGATCACCTGCGCGGCTGTAGAGATGGGCATGCCCTGCAGATAGTGCAGCACGACCGTCTGCCTGACCTTCCAAGGCAGGCTCGCAACTGCCTGACGCAAGCGATCCAATAGGTCCATATGCATGACACGGTCCTCAGCAGACCCCTGTGCTGAATGGATCTGGGCCGATAACTCTAGGGGTTCAATCTGGCCAGCCCTCCTACCTAGCCACCGCCTGTACTGGTAGGAGGTATTGTGGGCGATCCTGAACAGCCAACCTGCCAGTGCACTATCGTCCTTCAACTGGTCTATATGGTACCAGGCCCTCATAAAGGCCTCCTGTGTCAGGTCCTCGCTGGTCTGCCTATTGTGACCGAGCTGCCGCATGTACAGGTAGATCCTTTGGTAATAAAGGTCTACCAACTCCTCTGCAGCCGATCGGTCCCCAGACCTCAGCCGCGCAACCAGATCGCTGCTGGGCCTGCCTTGTCCGGACCTCTGCCTATCTTGATCCCCAACACCGCCCTTCTGTTCTGTGTTGACCTGTTGGTCTGCCACCATTGTCAGCAGTATAACATAGGATCGGGCATCGTACCAGGAACACCGACGGACCCATAAGTATGGAGTCCAGGATAGACGCACTATATTCCATGATGAGCCCATGCGTTCTGTGCCCCCGCATGTGCAAGGCCCTTCGGTCTGCAGGTGGCCTGGGCTTCTGCGGCATAGGGGCCGAACCAGTGGTCAGCTCCGCAGGTCCCCACCTAGGCGAGGAACGGGTCTTGGTGGGAACGGGCGGCTCAGGGACGATCTTCTTTTCGGGCTGTAACCTGGCCTGCGTCTTCTGTCAGAACTACCAGATAAGTCATCTGCGGCAGGGTAGGCCTGTCAGCGTCGAAAGGCTTGCACGCACAATGCTCGCACTGGAGGAGGCGGGCTGCCAGAACGTGAACCTCGTCAGCCCAACCCATATCATCCCGCCGGTGGCACGGGCCATCACGATGGCTAGATCCATGGGCCTGACCGTACCTATCGTCTACAACACCGGTGGATACGACCGGGTCGAGACACTTAGGCTCTTGGAGGGGCTGATCGAGATCTACATGCCAGACATGAAATACGCAGATGGCCTCGTAGCAGGGCAATTGAGCCAGGCGCCAGATTATCCACAGGTCAATCGCGCAGCGGTATTGGAGATGCACAGACAGGTCGGAGACCTGCAGGTCGTCGACGACATAGCAGTGAAAGGCCTGCTGGTCAGGCACCTGGTCCTTCCTAACGACATGGCAGGCAGTAGGGCCATATTGGACTTCCTGGCAGAGCAGGTCAGCCCGAGGACCGCAGTCAACGTGATGGCCCAATACCGGCCTTGCTACAAGGCCTTCGATGACCCAAGGATCAGCCGGCCACCTACGAGGGATGAGGTCACGGCAGTCAAGGCATATGCCAGGAATAAGGGCCTCACACTCATAGATTAGCCAACATGGACTTGAAGGTCATGGCGTTAGTTACCGCATGGCCCCCGATGTCATTGTTGAAATACGCATACACACACCTTGCCCGATCCTGGCCTACCACCCACTCGGCCCAGTCTGACAGGACCTTGTCAGTATAGCATCCTCTATACCTACCTGTAGCGCCATGGAACCGTATGTAGATCAGGTCCGCAGTACAGACCCTTGGCGAGGCGCTACCGGCCATGTCATGCACACAGAAACCTACGCCATGTCGCTCCAGTAGGCAGAAAACTACATCATCGTACCAACCCTTGTGTCTGAACTCGAGGACCGCCTGCTGCCTTTCAGGTATGGTGGCCAGGAAGTCTTCGAGCAGGGGTATGTCCTTGTGAAGGCCAGGAGGTAGTTGATAAAGGACTGGACCTAGATGTCCGCCTAGTCCAGCGATCGCCCCCGCGAATCCGGCCACCTGCTGGTCCACGGACTTGAGCCTCTTGAGGTGTGTGATGGAACGATGGGCCTTGACCGCATAGATGAAACCTTCAGGGGCCTGGCCAGACCACCGTGCCACCGTAGTGGGTCTTGGTAGATGGTAGAAGGTGTTGTTCAACTCGACGGTGTCAAAGTGCCTGCAGTAATACCCGAACCACTGGGTGGTTGGCAGGTCCTTCGGATAGAACCTACCTGCCCAATCGCCGTAGGACCACCCAGAACAGCCTACATAGCCTTTTTGTACAGGGCCAGACATGCTTGCCGATTGATCACGATCCTAGTGGGATTATACTCTTTGCGGGATCGCCACGATAGGACCTGGTAGGTGGACATGGTGCCACAACATCTCGGTAGGTTTCTGATAGCGCTAGGTCTGGGGATCGCAGGCCTGGGACTGATGCTGATAGCCATCAGCAGGGTCGGGGCCTTCAGGATCCCAGGGGACCTGGTATTTGGCGGCAAGAATTGGCGGATGTACCTGCCCATTGGCACCTGCCTGCTTGCGTCGGCCATCCTGACATTGGTGCTGTGGATCATAAACCTTTTCCGCAGGTAAGGTTAGGTAGGCCATTGCCCATTCTGGGACATCCTGTAGAATCCCCTTGGGCTTTAGGAGACTTGCGACATGGATGTACTGTTGATCATGACAGTGGCCCTTTGCGGCCTTTCAGAAAACCTACCAAACGCCCCGGTGCGTGCCATCACCAAACCCAGTGCAGACGTGATCCTGTCATTCGTTCAACCGGGCTGCCTCGCCGAGATAGCATGCAAGGAGGGGGATCTAGTCAAGGCAGGTCAACTCCTGGCAAGGCTGGAAGACAGTTTGGAGAGGGCCCAATACGCCCAGATATTGGCGCAGAGCGAGGATACCACCCAGGTCAAGGCCAGCCAGGCATCCCTCGAGCAGAGGAAGGTGGACCTACAGCGATTAGAGGCTGCTGCCCAGCGAAAGGCCGCTACAGAACTGGAGGTGGAACACGCCAGGCTGGACGTGCGAATCGCAGAGCTGTCACTGGAGCTAGCCCAATTTGAACACATGCAGGCAGGGCTTAAACTCAAGGAGGCACAGGCAAGGCTGGACAGGATGAAGCTGTTGAGCCCCATCGAGGGCCGCGTGGAAGAGGTGTTCTTGGAGGTTGGCGAGGCCGTCAATGCCCTAGACAAGGTAGTAAGGGTGGTCAAAGTAGACCCCCTGTGGATAGACGCCAGTATACCCATAACCCAGGCGGTATTCATCTCACTAGGGAGCAGCGTAACCGTAGAGTTCCCAGAGCCCCAACCCATGTCGAGCAATGGACGCGTGGTCTTTATCGCCCAGGTGGCAGATGCAGCTAGTCAGACCATAAGGGTCAAGATCGAGGTACCTAACCCCACTGGTAGGCCAGCTGGTGAACACGTAAGGGTAATCTGCCAACGGCCGGATAAGAGCAGATGAAGGCATTTGCATATATCGGTCCATGCCTGATCCTGTATGCCTCTGGGTGTCTGTACATCGGCAGACCTGTCAGGTCATCAGTAGAACCTGCGATACAACAGCTTCAGAGCGCTACTGCAGGGCCGCAAGAGCGGTTGGATGCACTTGCAGCAGACCCAAACCTGCCGCTCGGGATCCTGATGTACCAGGAGGCCCGGACCCCATCAGGCCCGAATCCGGTACATCTGACTATAGAGCAGGCCATTGCCAGGGCCCTATCCAGGAGCCCGGAGATCAGGGTTGTCAGCCTGGATGCTTCCATAGCCGAGCAAGGTATCACCGCCAGCAAGGCGGAATTGGACCCAATGCTCTTTGGTAGGTCCACATTGGAGGAGAATGACCAGCCCCAGGCAAGCGCATACGAGATAGGCAGATCTAGCGTCAGGTCAGTGGAATTGGGGGTCAAACAAAGGATACCTACTGGTGCAGAGTACTCCGTAACCTATGGCTTGACAAGGACATGGGACGACCTCTGGTACCATCACGACCTGGACCGCTATGCACCGGTGCTGGCGTTCCAGCTCAGGCAGCCATTGCTACGAGATGCCGGCAGCCAGGTCACACTTGCCGGTATAGATATCGCGCAGCTCAACCATCAGGTGGCCCTCTTGGGCTTCAGGCAGAAGGCAGAGGAGGTGGCAACAGAGGTAATCACCGCCTATTGGAGGTTGTCCCAGGCCAGGGAGGAGCTGCAGATCCAAGAGGAGCTGCTGCAGATGGCATCGGATACACTGGAGAAGGTCGAGGCAAGGGTCGGGATAGATGCCACACAGATCCAGGTCCAGCAGGCCAGGTTCAGCCTCACCACCAGGCAGGCCCAATTGGTACATGCAAAGAGGCTGGTCAGGGATGCCCAGGATAAGCTCGCCCGCCTGCTGGCAGACCCAAAGACCGATATCCTATCCGACTATCAGATCATTCCCGAGCCTATACCAGAGCCTGACACGCAGGTGCCAGACCAGCAGCAGGCCATCGGCCTTGCCATGAAGGATAATCCATTGATGGCCCAGGCCAGGCTGGCCGTCAGGGTTGCTGACATAAACTGCAAGGTGGCAGAAAACCAACAGCAGGTCAAACTGGACCTTGTGGCCTCCGCCTCCACCCAGGCATTGAGATACGACCTGCTCCAATCCCACGAGGACCTGACACAGGCCGGGCATACCAGTTACTCCGTTGGTGTAGTGCTCGAGTACCCTCTCGGAAACCGCCAGCGAAGGGCAGAACTTGCACGGCGGCAGTTGGAGCGAAGCAAGGCCGTTGCCAACCTGCAGAACCTGGCAGACCAGATAGCGGTACAGGCAAAGGAACGGTATAGGCGAGTCCTGGCCGCTAGGCAGGAGCTGCAGGCCCAGGTACAGGCGGTTGAGGCAGCCAGGATACAGTTACAGGCCATTGCGGACTCCGAGCCGATCAGGGACCGCCTGACACCGGAGTTCCTGCTGGTGAAGCTACAGGCCCAGGAGGCGTTGGCCGAGTCTTTGAGGGCCAGGGTCAGGGCCTTGGCCGATTATCAGGTGGCCATAGCAGAGCTGGCACAGACCACCGGCAGGGTGCTAGGTCTTTACCAGATACAGATACCTGCGGCCAAGGATTTTTGATAATCTCTATGAAACCATCTTGACGACTTATCGTAGTACAGTACAATCATAGAGCTATAGAGATTCGCTCTTTGACAAGTTCACAGCAGAGCCATAAAGCAACGAGGTGCGGGTCGCTTGTAGGTTATGCCTATAAGCAAGACCCAACAGAGTCAAATCTGGCACTTCGAAGCAGATAGGGCTGCCTGTCAAACAGGTGGCCTTGCCGAAGTGCTGAGCCTGTAAGTCGACCATCCACCCAGCCAAGCTGGGTGGATTCGCCAAATCAAACTGAAGGGTTTGATCCTGGCTCAGAACGAACGCTGGCGGCGTGGCTAAGACATGCAAGTCGAACGGGCCAGCCAACTGAGCAATCAGAGGCTGGCCAGTGGCGAAAGGGTGCGTAATGGATAGGTAACGTACCCCATGCACCGGGATAGCGTCGTCCCGAGCAATCGGGACTACCGAAAGGGGCGGTAATACCGGATAATATCAGCGGCCGCAGGGCTGCTGATCAAAGATTTTATCGGCATGGGAGCGGCCTATCTCCTATCAGCTTGTTGGTGAGGTAACGGCCCACCAAGGCTACGACGGGTAGCGGGACTGAGAGGTCGGCCCGCCACATCGGGACTGAGACACTGCCCGGACCTCCACGGAGGGCTGCAGTAACGAATATTGGGCAATGGGCGAAAGCCTGACCCAGCGACGCCGCGTGTGGGATGAAGTCCTTCGGGATGTAAACCACTGTCAGGGGTAAGAAAGTCCCGAGCAATCGGGATTGATCGAACCCAGAGGAAGCCACGGCTAACTCTGTGCCAGCAGCCGCGGTAAGACAGAGGTGGCTAGCGTTGTTCGGTGTTACTGGGCTTAGAGCGTGTGTAGGTGGGAAGGTACGCGTCTTGTGAAATCCCCCGGCTCAACCGGGGAATTGCTTGACGAACCGCCTTCCTTGAGGCAAGTAGGGGTGCGTGGAACTCTTGGTGGAGCGGTGGAATGCGTAGATATCAAGAGGAACGCCGGCGGTGAAGACGACGCACTGGGCTTGTCCTGACACTGAGACACGAAAGCGTGGGGAGCAAACAGGATTAGATACCCTGGTAGTCCACGCCCTAAACGATGCCTACTAGGTGGTAGGGGTTCTGACACCCTTACGGCCGTAGCGAAAGCGTTAAGTAGGCCGCCTGGGGAGTACGGTCGCAAGGCTAAAACTCAAAGGAATTGACGGGGGCTCACACAAGCGGTGGAGCATGTGGATTAATTCGAAGCAACGCGCAGAACCTTACCTGGGTTTGACATGCACGGATGGCGGCCTGGAAACAGGCTTGTCTGCCCGCAAGGGTGAAACGTGCACAGGTGCTGCATGGCTGTCGTCAGCTCGTGTCGTGAGATGTCGGGTTAAGTCCCACAACGAGCGAAACCCCTGCCGTTAGTTACCAGCGGGTAATGCCGGGGACTCTAACGGGACTGCCGGTGTTAAGCCGGAGGAAGGTGGGGATGACGTCAAGTCCTCATGGCCTTTATGCCCAGGGCATCACACGTGCTACAATGGCGGGTACAGAGCGACGCAATACCGCGAGGTGGAGCAAATCGCAGAAAACCCGCCCCAGTTCGGATTGTAGGCTGGCAACTCGCCTACATGAAGCCGGAATCGCTAGTAATCGCGCATCAGCTATGGCGCGGTGAATGTGTTCCTGAGCCTTGTACACACCGCCCGTCAAGTGATGGGAGTCGGGAGTACCTGAAGTCGGATTGCTAACCCGCAAGGGAGGCGTCTGCCTACGGTAAACCCGATGACTGGCACTAAGTCGTAACAAGGTAGCCGTAGGGGAACCTGCGGCTGGATCACCTCCTTTCTAAGGATTAATCGTGCCAGACTGCATCAGCAGACTGGCACTAGTCAGGCACCTGGTTGCCATGGCTCTGCTGGACTTGCACTTAAAGGCCCTGTTCAACAACAGGGCCTTTCTTTTTTTACCAGAATATCAGCCAGAACCCTATTACCGCCCCGATCACCGCAAGGCCTGCTGTCAGCACGATCGGCCCTGGCCTGGCATCGATCTCCATCCTCCTGGGCAATACCTTCGGCGAAGGCATAGGCCAGAGGAAGGTCATACCTGACATGATGGCCAACACTAACTCGAATGTGATCGCCACGTGGATCAAGAAGTGCAAATCCGGGGCGTACCGTTGGAATAGGCCATAGATCACAGGCCCTAGGACCAAGGCCACAATCCCTGCAAGAGGAGGCGCGTACGGCACCAACATGCCGAACACGAATGCAGCTACGATACCAGGCCACAGATAGCCCTGGAACTGCTGGATGAACTGGAATACACCGCCGAACCTAGGATCTGTCAGCTTCGGGGCCAGTAGGCAACCCGCCAGCACGCATGCAATCGTCATGACCCTGCCCACAAGGACCAGCCTCTGTTGCGAGGCCCCCTTGTCCAACAGGCGATGATATACGTCCATGGTAAAGACGGTGGCTGCAGAGTTGATCATGGATGCCAGCGAGCTGATCACCGCACCTGCTATGGCGGCCAGCATCAGGCCGCGAAGGCCTGGAGGTATCAGTGACCGGATCAATGTCGGAAACGCGGCATCGGGCCTATCCAGATGGCCATACAACTGCACAGCCATGATACCTGGCATGACTATCGCGAATGGGACCAGTAGCCACAGTCCTGCCGCAAGTATCACCCCCAATTGCGCGTCTCGAAGTGTCTTTGCAGCCAGCGTCCGCTGGACGATGAACTGGTTCAAGCCACAATAGTAGAGGATGACTATCCACATACCTGAGGCAACAGCAGTCCAAGGCAGACCCTTGTGCGCACTAGGTAAGACCATATGCAGCCTTGCAGCATTGGCTTCGGTGAAGGCCTTCCATCCACCACACGCATGCAGGCCAAGCCAGAATACGATCACCCCCCCTGCCAGCAATGCAAGGCCCTGGAACAGGTCAGCCCATGCCACTGCCGCCAAACCGCCAAGGGTCGTGTAGATACCTGCAACAATCCCGATGGCCCAGACGGCCTTGTTCAGATCCAGGTCAAAGACCGTGCTCAATGTCAGGCCGCCAGAGTACAAGACCGCTGTGACCAGGACCGTCATGTAGATGATGACGGTCAACAACGCCATGATGGACCTTGCAGCCACGTTATAGCGGTATTCTAGATACTCAGGCATGGTGTAGATACCTGCCTGGAGGAACCTAGGTAGGAGCGTAAATGCGATAAAGACGATCCCTAATGAGCCAACCAACTGCCAAGAGCTTACGGCAAGCCCGACATCTCCGGCACCCTGGCCTGCCATGCCTACGAACTGTTCGGTCGAGATGTTTGCGGCAACGATCGATATCCCGATCAGTGGCCATCTCAGCGACCTGGCCGCAAGAAAATAACCAGCACTGTCACGGGCCTTGCGACCCTTGGCAACGGCCATAGTGAGTACGACTGTGTAGAAGAGCCCTATTGCGACAAGATCTAGCGTGCCTAGACGCATCGGCCGAGCCTACAAGCCCCTGGCATCGTTGACCGCCTTGAACATGGCCAGGATGTTCTCCACAGGAACATTGGAAAGGATGTTGTGAATAGGGCTAAACACGTACCCGGTACCATCCTCGAAGAATACTTCTATCCGCTGGCGGACCTCCCGATAGACCTCATCGGGCGTGCCGAAAGGCAGAGTATTCTGTGTGTCTACGCCTGCCCCCCAGAAGACCAGGTCCCTCCCAAACTCGCGTTTCAACCGCTTAGGATCCATGCCCGCTGCAGAGCATTGGACTGGGTTGAGTATGTCCACGCCTGCATCGATGAACTCCGGGATCAACGGATAGATCGCGCCACAGCTGTGGACAAACACCTTCCATTTCGTCAACCTATGTATCTGGTCGCACACGGCCTTCAGATATGGCTTGTACAACTGCCTAAAGGTCTGCACCGAGCAGAAAGTGCCCTGCTGCGTTCCAAAGTCCGTACCGCTGACGAATGCAACCTGGACCTGGTCCGCCAAGGCCTTTGCCAAGAGTTCGATGTTCCTGAGCGCTATCTCCAATTGCCCTTCAAAGACGGCCTTTATGTACCATGGCCTGCTTACTATGGAGACGTACCACTCCTCTATGTCGCGGATGCCTCTTGGATCCTTCAGCCACGGTGCTGGGACCAGGGCGATATCGCCAAATGCGGTCCCTGGCAATGTAAAGTAAATGCCATAATCGGTCTGTTCGTAGGCCTGGTGGACCTCTTGTCGATAGTATCTAATCTCCTCATCTGAAAGGACAGCGAACTCCTCAAGATTGTCCTTGGGGTCCAGTTCCTCCTCGCGGAACGGTTTCTGCCTCGGAATAGAATCAAAGAAATAACCATCGTATGGCATCCTGGCACAAGGAGCACAAGTCAGATCGCCCTGAGGATGCATGAGGTAGTCACCATTGCGATCCCTGGTGACATTGAACCGGGCAGGGACCAGACACGGTGTACCATCCGGCATCACAAAGGGCTTCCATCCCTCGTTCTTGAATCCAAACATGGTATAAGGGCTCTGGATCCCCATGACATCCAATGCGAGGGCCTGCCTGAGCTGTTCATCCACAAGACCTAGCATCTGATACGGCTCATGCACCTTGACCACGTATCGATGATCCCCGAGCACCGCCTGCCTGAGCCTATGTAGGGCACAGACCCCGATGCCCGTCTGCCCCCCTGCACCAAGGTCTACGCACAATCTGTCTACAGGCCTGTGTTCCAGTGTCGCCTGCAACCTTTGGCGTGGCGTCATATGCAACGTCTATTGCCTCCTATGCCTGTGATCCATCAGGATCACCACCTTCTCCGCCAGGTCTTCAGGCAGCGCTTCCTTCAGCAACCTCTTCGCCTCAGCAAGTGCCGTGCGTTGTGTGATATGGATCAATACCACATGTTCATTGTGCAACGGCGCCAGAAGCCTTGCCAAGTCCTGCACATGGATGTGCCTGCCTGCATCTGCCCTATCGGCGTGATCCTTTTCAAAGAATGTACATTCTACTATCAAGATCCTGCTGTTAACGACATAGGCCAGCGAGGAATAGTCGATGTATCTGGTATCTCCCAGGTAACTTATGATAGGCAGTTCCAGTGGATAGTCGATCGTCACACCACGCCGCTTCAGCTCCACGATCTGCGGACCGGATAGGCCTGCATATTCGGGTCGCAATTTTCTCCTGCGTTCAAGGATACAGTATCCTACAGATCCCCTGCAATGATCTGTAGGGAAGGCCCTCGCGATCAGGTTGGGTTTTATCTGAACCTCATCCCCAGGCCCTACGCCTATGAGATTGCCAGGTATCCTGTTGCCATCCAATGCCCCCCAAGCCTCTAGGATCTGACGTATGGGGCCAAGTAGCACCTTTGGGGCGACGATCGTACCGGGTGGCTGACCGTTGAATTGCCTGTGGGAAAGGTAATAAGCAAAGCCAGCGGCGTGATCTATATGACCGTGGGTAAGCAAAACAAAGTTTATGGGTATGACCTGATCGGGCGCTTTGCCTATGTCGAAACACACATCCAACTGCGGGACTGCTACCACCGTCTCCTCGCCCCCCACCGAATAACCGAGGATGTCGAGTTCGCAAAGCCTCACTTGGGCAAGGTTGTGACTAGGCATCTTTCGATTGACAGAAGACCCATCATAAAGGACCATTCAGTAGACCGCCTGAAGCGGCCATCGTAGGCAGCAACAAGGCGTGTGTCAATTGCTTTCCGATGCCAGACGCAAGAACCCATCGAGGCCCCCATCCAGAGGACGCCAGGTCCTTCGCAGAGCCCATCATACCTATACTCAGGCAGGCGACTGGAGATCTATCCTGGCTACTTACCCGCGGATACCCTGAAAGGGCCGCATTGAAGCTCGTCGGCGACAGATTTTCACTTACTGCAAGGCAGAGACTTGCAGTGATGCGATCGGCATGCTCTGATCAGCAGCTCTCATCAAGGCGGGCAAGGTGCATCATGCCTGACCAACTCGCAGGCCAGGGCCTTGCCATAGATGGTTACAATACGCTGATAACCATAGAGGCGGCACTCGGCGGGGGTATACTGCTGCTTGGCAGGGATCATTGCATAAGGGACCTAGCCAGCATCCACGGCACATATCGCAAGGTGGACGAGACCGTACCGGCCCTAGAGCTGATACGTACCTATTTAGACAGACTCCATTTGCAAGAGGTCGTGTGGGTCTTGGACAGCCCTGTCTCCAATAGCGGCCGACTGCGCAGACTAATACTGCAGATCGCCCGATCAGCAGCCAGGCCCTGGCAGGTGGAGCTCTGCCAAAGCCCGGATCACATGCTCTCAAGGACTGAGATGATGGTGGCCACCAGTGATGGGCCTGTGCTCGACAACTGCAAGAGATGGACGAATCTGATCGGCTGGATCATCAGCCAGGCCCTGCCAACAGCAAGGATCATCGATCTGAGGGCAGAGCCTGCCTCCTGAGGAGGAATCCTCGCACCTCACCAGCCAGTATCACCGCTATTAATACAACCGCAGATATGCTCTCGACCCATGCCCCTGGCATCCAATGCCAACGATGCACCAGTGGCAGGTGGACATTGGCAACCAGCCAATCCAACAACAGCCCACTTGACAGCGCACAGATTGCAACGGCTGCAAGATATCCGGTTGCGGCCCTCGCCCCGATAGACCGCCATATGGTGGCAAGGCCTGCTGCATTGGTGGCAGGGCCTGTCATCAGGAACACCAATGCCGCCCCTGGGCTCAGACCCTTGAGGATCATGGCCGCCGCCATAGGTACAGAGGCAGTAGCGCAGACATAGAGCGGTATCCCCACCACCATCATCACCAGCATGGGCCAGATACCCCTGCCAAGGTAAGATCCAAAGAAGTCATCTGGGATCAGTGTCGCTATGCCCGCTGCCAGCAGTACACCTATAATCAATGGTCTGCCTATATCCTGTGGCAGCCTGACGAACCCATAGCTCAGTGCGGCCAAGAACCTGCCAGATGGCCTTTGGCCGACCTCTGCGTGACAACTACAGCCAACAGGCCGTTCCCTTGTGCCTGCTGACCGGTCCCAGGCCCCTACCAATAACCCACCTACCAGCCCAGTGACCAGTGCGGTGATGGGTCTTACGATCGCAAACAAAGGGCCCAACAGGCCCAATGTGACCATGATGCTGTCGATACCTGTCTGGGGTGTTGAAAGCAGAAACGCAACGGTTGCCGCCTTGCTCGCGCCACTGAAGTACAATGACATGGCAACCGGTATCACACTACATGAACACAGGGGCAGTGGCACCCCAAACGCTGATGCCTTGACTATAGGCCAGATGCCACTGCCCCCGAGGTGCCTGCGAACCTTCTCGGCAGAGATCAAGACAGACATGATCCCAGCCATTGCAAACCCAAAGAGGAGGTATGGGGCCATGGCAGCAAACGTCGCCCAGAATTCCATCAATGCCTTCGTAAACATCAGCTGACCTCCTCGGCCATTGGCCTTACCTGTCTGGTGCGGACCACCTTGCCATCCAGACCGACCGTGACCTCTTGAAAGGATCGATCCCGCCCCGCCTGCCTCAAGGCAGACGCCGTCAACATGCTAAGACCTGCACAACAAGGGACCTCCATACAGGCCACAGTGATAGAGGCAGGACTTGTGTTTCCAAGGATAACCTCGAGTCTAGCCAGATGAAGCTTGCGATCGTCCAGCTTGGGACAGCATATCAATATCGCCTTGCCTGATCCCAGTCCCTGACGTAGATCTGCCATTGCATAACCGACACAATCTGCGGCCAACAGCAGGTCGCTGCCATCGAGGAAACGTGCGTTAGGGCCTACGAGGCCCAACTGGATGGGCCAGTTCCTCAGACCCGACCTGCCTGCAGGGCTTGGCGAGCCGATACCAGCCAGGCCAGGACACAAGGATGCCATACCATCGAACCCTGCAGTCTGCCTGATCTCTATAGCGATGGCCCCAGTAGGACAGTGCCCTATACATGCCCCAAGTCCATCGCAATATCGCTCATCCCTCAGGACTGCCTTGCCAGCTACGACCTCTATAGCGCCTTCCACACAGGCGGTGACGCACTGACCACACCCATTACACCTGGACCGGTCTATCGTTATGATCCTTCTAGTGGACATCCTGACCTACCTTCGACCCAAGCTGCGTCCCCAGGCACTCAGCAATATCCTGCTGCGGCGTCGTTATAGGCCTGATTCCAAACCGCTCGCTCAAGGTCTGCAAGACTTGCGGACCTACAAATGCAGGCAAAGATGGACCAAGTCTGATATTCTTTATGCCAAGATGCAATAAGGTAAGCAGGATCGCAACGGCCTTTTGCTCGTACCAACTCAAGATCAGCGACAAGGGCAACTGATTGGCGCTGCATTTGAAGGCCTCTGCCAACGCCAAAGCGATCCGTATGGCAGAATATGCATCGTTGCATTGGCCAACATCCAACAACCTAGGCAGACCATCAATCTGGCCAAAATCGAGCTTGTTGAACCTGTATTTGCCACAGGCCAGGGTCAGTATGACACAGTCTTGTGGCACGAGCTGGGCAAGCTCTGTATAGTAATTCCGGCCAGGCCTTGCCCCATCGCATCCCCCGATGAGGAAGAAGTGCCTTATCCTTCCTGACCTGACGGCCTCTATGACCTTCCCTGCCATGGACAAGACCGCATTGTGACCAAAGCCTATGGTGATGGTCCGCTCGGGCCAGTCGTGTGCGAACCCAGGTGCCCTGAGTGCTGCATCGATCACAAGGGAAAAGTCCTTGTCTGGGATGTGCCTGACCCCTGGCCAGCCCACAAGCCCTGTGGTGAATATCCGGTCCTTGTAGGAGGGCCTCGGCCTCTGGATACAGTTTGTCGTCATGACTATGGCACCTGGGAACGCCTCAAAGTCCCTTTGCTGATCCTGCCATGCGCCACCATAATTGCCAACCAGGTGCTTGTATCTCTTCAGGCCGGGATAGGCCAGGCAAGGTAGCATCTCACCATGGGTGTACACGTTTATCCCTTTTCCTTCGGTCTGGCATAGGATCAACTCCAGGTCCTTGAGGTCATGTCCAGATACAAGTATGGCCTTGCCCTTTCTTGGCGTGATCCTTACCTGCGTGGGCTCAGGGTGCCCGTACGTACCAGTATTGGCCCTATCCAGCAGCTCCATGACCTTCAGGTTCATCTGCCCGACCTTGAAGGCCATCTCAACAAGTGCATCCATGTCCTGGGCCCGATCGCTACCAAGAAGGTCCAAGGCATCATGGAAGAATGCCATTACCTGCCTGTCCTTTTGGCCTAGGATCATGGCGTGATCTGCATAGGCGGCCATGCCCTTCAGGCCATAGGTTATCAGTTCCTGAAGCCCGCACACATCCTGGCCGAGCTGATCGAGTCTGGCTGCCAGGCTTACCCGGCCTGCAGCCTCCAGCATCTGGCCCAGGTCCTTTGGTATCTGCCAGGTCTCGAATTGCCGGTTCGGGCTGTATCGAACGCCTCTGGCTTGCGATGCCTCGATATACAAGTGCCTTGCCTGTTCGAGCACATCTGCGGCCTGTCTGATAAGATCCTCGATCCTGCGACTATCGAAATTGACATTCGTCACCGTTGTGAACAATGCCTCTATCACAAAACGGTCTATCCGTTCGTCAGCCGCGCCGAGCCGCCCTGCCCTGGCTGCAAAGCTGCTGATGGCCTTTACAGCGTGGACCAGCAGGTCCTGGAGGTCTGAGGTCTGCTGATCCTTCCCACATGTACCAACCTTGGTACAACCAATCCCGTTTAGCGTCTGCTCACACTGATAACAGAACATTGTCATCCCTTTCCTATTCTATAACCAAAAACCCTAGCGGCTATCCGATGTCCTGTAGGGGTCTTGAATACCCCCTGGATCATCCTTTGCCTGGTATCCGGGTCGAGCCCTGCATAATCCCCCTGAAGGTTTACGATCCAATCTGCATCCCATATGCAGCGGAACTCCACGGTATCCACAAGGTCAGCAGTATGATGACTGGCGATGATCTTGCAGACATGTTCAATCCTGTCTTTTTCCCAACCCAACGCCTCCAGGATCGGCCTGGCAATAGGCGGTCCTTCGATCTGCTGGTATACCCCGGCAGTGCTGTTGTATTTCCTCTCGGCCTGTACGATCCCTATATCGTGCAAGACAGCAGCAGCCTGGACTATCTCAAGGTCGCCGCCTTCTGAACGCTGGATCTGCTCTGCAAGATCCAGGACAGCCAAGGCATGGTCTATACGCCTTTGGTCCTGTCCAAAGACCGCCTTCATCCTTTCTATAAGTTCATCGCGCATCGGATCGCCCCTTTATCATGGTCAAGAGCATCTTGAACCGCTGGCTAGCCTCTACTGCGTGAGGTACCCCTGCTGGCATCACGATCACCTGCCCAGCCGAGACCATCGACTGCCTGGGACCTATCGTGATAGATGCCTGTCCTTCCAATACCTGCACTACGGCATCGTAAGAGCTTGTATGCTCACTGAGCCTCTGGCCCTGATCAAAGGCAAACAGTGTGATCGTGCCAGCGGGCCTGTCCAATATCGTTTTGCTGACTATGGCATCCTTTGCATAATCCACAAGCCCGACCAGATCTGAGGCCCTCCCTAGACATTCCTCTATGATCACCGTCCTTTCAGCCTGTCGTTTCATGATGGTCTCCTTGCAAGACGTCCCTGATGCTGATCTGCTCCAGGTAGCCCCTAAGGGTCTGTTCTATCTGTGCGAGCCTGCTCGATACCGGGCAACGGCCCTTACGGCCGCACGCGTCAGGCATACCTAGGCACTTGTTGAGCGTAAGCCTCCCCTGCACGGCCTCGATCACCTCCAAAAGCCCTATCGCCCTAGGCTCGCGAGCGAGCAAGAACCCGCCCCTGGCGCCCATCTGGCTCGTGACCAACCCTGCCTTCTGCAGGCGCTGGAGGAGCTTGCATGCCAATTGGTAGGAGATCTCCTGCTGGCGGGCAATCTGTGCGGTAGTAACAGGGCCTTTACCGTACCTCTCTGCAAGACATACAACCGCCCTGATGGCATAGTCGGTGTTGCGTCTGATGATCTCCATAGCCATGGACTAGGATGCCTTTCAAGTAAGTAGGACTAATATAGTCCTACTTTCCCTGGCTGTCAATGTTCGATATGAAAAAACCTGCTATGTCCTTGTGGGCCTGCACCCAGGCCCTGATCCAACCAACCTGCGGATCGCGCGGTCCTTTTCAGACCTGTCCAGCCTTGAACGTTGCACCGCCTCCACGAGGGTGGCAATGGTCCGGTCATAGGTCTGGCGATCAACTGGATAGGGGGTCCCATCCTTACCGCCGTGCGCAAATGCATACCTGGCCGGATCCTCGTAAGATGGCCTCGCACCGTATATCACCTCACAGACCAAGGCAAGTGCCCTGACCGTCTTGGGCCCGACACCTGCAGTGGCCAGTAGTTGCTCGTATGTACCAGGTCTCTTCTCACAGACCAGGGCCAGGATCCGGTGAAGGTACTCGCTATTGGAAAGGTCTTCCGCCACGACTGGATGGTAGCTGAACTCCGTGTCATCGAGCTCCAGGAAGGTCAACTGCCTGCCCTCGATCCCGATCCTGGCCATCCTGCTGTATGGGCCGACATACTTACCGATCAGCTTCAGTTCATTTATCAAAGGCCTATAACCTCCCTGCACCAGCTCCAGACTGAGCTGCCTGCATTGGGTACTTGCCTTTGCGGTCAGATCGAGGGCATTATCGGCAACCTGTTGTGTGACGATCCCTGTGTGGGGCTCACAGACCAGGTCCTGCACGCTCCCAGAATACCAGTGGTACCTTCTGGCGGTGGCATTCTCCGTATTCATCCCCTGCTGTACTACGGCCCAAGCGCCGCTGCTGGAGAAGAAGAAGCAGTGGTGATAGATCTGGTAGCCATCCTGGACCAGGCAATTGTCCACCTTGGCAGCCATCCTGGAATTGTAAACCAGGCCCTCGCCGGTGCCGGCAGGCAGTGCAAGCCTGGCAGACCAGTCTAGGATCTGCTGAGGGGTCTTGCGGGACACGCCACCCTTGCCGCCACAGATGAACAGCCCCAAGTCCATCTCCTGGCCCCTTATGGCCTCCTTGAGCGCCCCGCATAGGACCGTGGTAAGGCCTGAGGCGTTCCAATCGAAGGCCAATACCGTACCAAGCGACTGAAACCAGACTGGGTCAGCCACCCTCCTAAGGAATTCATCTGGGCCGAATTCATCGATCAATATGGAGACGATCTGCCTTGCACAGCGGACCATCCGCTCGAAGAGCCACCTGGGACATCTGCCTGTATCAAGGGTAAATGTGGCCATTCCCGTACGCATGGAAAATAAGGTTATCAAGTTCCTGCCCAGGCCGCCAGATGCAATCCAGCAACAACGAGCACTAGAGGTGAGGTTATAGGTCGTGCGTCTGGCGTGAAGTGGTGGTCAAAAAAAGGTCACAAAAAATGGCTCAAAGGTATTGACTGGCCCGAGTTTGTATTTTACATTTTGCAAAACGTAAAATGCAAACTTACGATCGCAACACGATGAGTAGCCAAGACAACAAGGGTCCTTCCCTCAATCGAACGGACCACTACAACGGCCTTGCCGATTGCAGGCCCCTCTTTAGGATCGGAGACCTCGCCCGCACCACTAGAGTCTCAAGACAGACCATCCACAATTACACCGTGATGGGGCTTATCCAAGAGGTTGGCTGGACTGAGGGTGGGCACCGTTTGTACGACGAGTCGGCATTTCGCAGGTTGGCAAGGATTGCCCAGTTGCGAAAGACCAAGACACTCGCACAGATACGACAGATACTCACCATGGAGCAACAGGATGACCTAACCAACAACACAAGTTGATGAATGGGCATCTCCGGCTGTGGACGCCTCCTTGTCGGCAGGCCTCCTTGCATTGAAACCTTTACGTTCAAGGATGAATGGAAGGGATCGGCATGGCCAAGCAAACGGCTTGTATGACGACTGCCGCAGGATCAAGATCAGATGTCTGTCCTGCACTCATAACTCAGATCATAGCAATCGCACAGTCGGCCCAACCAAAGCCCTTTGCCCATTGGCTTAGTAGCTAAGGTCTCTGAGGTCACGGAGGACCGATGGCCAACGCCTCTTGTCAGCGAACGATTGCATTACTGAAGGTGATATTGCGGATAACCTCCGCTAGGGCCAGGATACTGTCTGAAAACCTGGCGTGTGCCCATCTGGATCAGTTCACACCCCAGGACCTGCCTGTCGGCCGGCTTGTGGATCGACTGGAGGCATTGACTGATGGCGACCAGATGGCATTGGTTGCGCAATTGACCTCGATGGTCTGTGAGCCCGACAACTATGCAGGTCAACTGTTGAAGCTAGATAGGGAAAGGTACATCCGTTACCAGCAGGAGAAACTGCTGGAAAACTACCTCAACGAGAGGATCGCACGTCGGATGCTCTACCATTGCACCGGGCACAAGCAGCCCGATCAACCTGCCGATCGGTTCTCTACCTACCACCGCCTTGAATGGAGGCATGATGGATAACGATCTGCGCGTACCTCTAGAACCGAGGAAACCAAGCGCCGGCAAGGTCTTGGCCATCGCCAGCGGCAAAGGCGGCGTGGGCAAGTCTACGATAGCTGCAAACCTGGCCGTCAGTTGCGCTGAGGCAGGCCTTGATGTAAGGCTTGTAGATACAGACCTGCCCCTGGGCAATCTAGACATACTCTTGAACATACATTGCAGATTCTCGCTGGCCGACCTGCTTGCCGGCCATAGGCAACTCTCGGAGGTCATATACAAGGATCAAAGCGGCCTGGAGATCCTAAGTGCCGCAACTGGCCTCAGTTTCGCAAGAAGGACGGACTGGGGCGACTGGGACACATTATTTGACCAGGTAGATCGGATAAGAGATGGCACCGACCTCGTCTTGATCGACACCGCATCAGGGATTGACAGGTCTGTATTGGGCTGGTGCATGAAGGCAGAGGTGGTCTTGGTGGTGACCACCCCTGAGACCACATCCATTGCCGACGCATATGCCACCATCAAGGCCCTATCCTATCAAGGCTATCAGGGCCAGGTGTACCTGGTGGTCAACATGGCCCAGACATACAGGCAAGGCAGGCAGGTGTATACGAGGATTGCCTCAGTAGCCAGACGGTTCCTGGGTCTTGCTGTCGGACACGCAGCCACGATACCACTGGACAAAGACGTCCAGAGGTCGATCCAACAGAGAAGACCCGTCGTCCTAGTCAGCCCTGGGGCTGCTGCCTCCACTGCCTTCAGGGCCCTGGCGTCAAGACTCGGACGGAGGAGGCATTTGACTAGCTCAACATGCTAAAGTCAGCGGGCATGCAGTCGATATCAGATATTGGCTACCCACCCAATGGGGTAATCTGAGATCTAGGACCCAACCAACCTTTATAGGACGGATCTGCCATGGCTGGTAAAAGGAATTCGGCGGTAGCAACGGCAAGGACCAAGCAAGCTCAAGACCAAGACATACAAAGGCTGTGGGAGCTCTACCATAAGACCCGTGATGAGACCTATCGTAACAAGCTCATGGAGCACTATGAGGGCCTGGTACGCTACACGGCCGAGCGTATGCGGGCAAAGCTGTCCGAGAAGGTTGAGCTCGACGACCTGGTCAGCGCCGGCATCTTCGGCCTGATGGATGCAATCGAGGCCTATGACCCAAAGCGAGGGGTGAAGTTTGAGACCTACTGTACCCCACGGATCAAGGGTGCGATGCTGGACGAACTGAGGAGTATGGACTGGGTCCCTCGGCTTGTCAGGGCGCGTGCACATCAATTGGCCAGGGCTGCCAATGCATTAGAACTGAAACTGGGGCGCAAACCCGCAGACCAGGAGCTCGCCCGCGAGCTTAACATGGACCCGGAGGAGTTCAACAAGCTGCAGCGGGATGCCAGGGCGGTGGGATTGGTGTCCCTGTCGAACCGATGCAACGAGGAGGAAGGTGACAAGGACATCTGCGAGATAGACATCATCAGGGATCAAAAGAGCCTGGATCCGATATTGGAGGCACAAAAGAGGGACCTGAAGGAGTTGCTCACAAAGGGCCTCAGTCGCGCAGAGAGGCTGATCATTGTACTGTATTACTATGAGGAGATGACCATGAAGGAGATCGGGGCGACCTTGGATTTATCGGAATCGAGGGTCTCCCAGATGCATTCTTCCATCATGGCCAGGTTAAAGGCCCACATGCACAATCGCAGGCGGGAGTTCCCCTAATGCAAGGATCCCTTACCTTAGCAACTCGGCATCCAACCAGGCCGCAGTGACCCGGCCAGCACGACCCGCCCCAGAACTACCAGCGACCTCCAGGGTGAGCTGATCTATGCCCTTGATCCCGACCTCCACCTGACGGATCCCATCCTTCGGTCCGATAGGCTCGCTTTGCCAGATCTGCCTGCCATCCCCGAGCAACCTGAACTGGACCGTGGCCAGTTCGTCCTGCCCCTGGGCAACGGCCACCTTTGCCACAAAGCGATCAAAAAGGCCTTTGAGTCTGTAGGTCATGGCCGACCCAGGTGCAATCACCAATGCATCTGTATAGACCTCCTGGCCTATGGTCAGGGGCATATCCGTGCGTACCCTCCTTGTCGGGCGGCCAGTCCTTTGACCCTCCAGTTGCGACAGCCGAATACGGCTAGAGATCATTGAGGCGATCCTGAACGTGGTCCTTGTCCTCTGCCCACTTGCAGAACCATCCTCCGAAACGGTCTCTACAGAGAGGTTGTAGGTGGTATTCGGATCGAGTTGGCCAATGGTCAAGGATGCCCTGGGGGCATAGACCAAGGGCTTATCATCTAGATACACCCTGTATCCAGCATTGAGCCAGTACTGCTCGGACCAGGATACCTCCACACCATCCAGGCCAACCGGCCTGACATTCAGACCGCTAGGTGCCTCCGGCGGATAGTGGTAGAGCTCTGAGGGCATGAACTCGACCTTCCAGTCTATATCTGCGGTCTTGTCACTAGTGATCACGACCGCAGCCCAGCCTTGGTGATTTTCCCATCTTGTCGGAAGCCCAGCGGCTGTCACTGACCTTACGGCCATATTCCTGCCCCTTGGGAATACGAACCTGAGTTGATATGGATCACCCTCGATCAGGCTGCTAGTGCCTGTGAAGGTGCTGGTAGTGTCATTGTAGTCGATCCGCTTGAGATCTACCCAGCCCTGTGTGATGTGGCGGCTGGTGGATATCAATTGCACCTTCCCATCAGGTACTAGTAAGGTCAGGACCCGACAACTGGTCGGGGCTACGTCTACCGCTATGCCAGCCTCCCATGCACCAAGGTATTCGGCATTCCAGAAGTCAAAGACGTGGATGGGCACATCGCTAGGTAGTCCCAGATCTGCCCACCTAAGCAGGATCTGCTCAGACCTGGACTGATCGAAGTTGAACAGGCCCACCACATCGTACTTGCGTCCGAGGTGTGATACCTTCAGGTCCCAGATCCTCTTTTCCCTGTTATTCGGGAAGAGGTCCAGAGGCCTTATGTCCACTGCAGGATACACCCTCCGCATCAGCTCTACCCGTTCAGGCCCAAGATCCATGAGCCGGTCGCTTGCCATCAAGGCCTGGCCGGTCAGACCCTGTACCGTCGCCCACACGCGGGCCTGTTCCAAGGTCAGCGGCGACCTCAGGACCATCACGTCCGGATCGCAATACCAGACGACGTTATGCAGATAGCTGTATTCCATTATGGCCCGCAGTGCAACCTTAAACCCACCCCAGCCAAGGACTATGTCGCCGCCCGTCCTGGAACCGTCCATGAGGCCTATACCCTCGAGCGGAATACCCCAGCAGCCCAAGAGGTACCTGTCAGGACCTATGGCCTGACGGATGGTGGTTATGGTCTTGCGGTATAGCTCCTCGCCAGGCCCTGAAGGCCCCTTCATAAACTGCGTCTTAGTCCTATACTCGTTGACCACAATAGGCTGGCCGTCGATCTTAAAGTAGTCAAAGCCAAACTGACAAAGCCTCTCGAACAGACCTCGCAGGTATGCATGGGCCTCGGAGGTGGTCGGATCCACCAAGAACCGACCCTCCCATGTCTGAGAGGCAGTCGTACCGTCAGGGCGTAGTAGGAACACCTCTTTGTTTGCCATGACAAAGGTCTCGTTGCTTTGGCCATGAGGGGCCAACCAGATCCCTGGAATCAGGCCGAGCGACCTTATGTATTGAGCGACCTCTGCAATACCCTGTGGGAACCGCTCCTTGTTGAAGTCGGTCCAATCTCGAGGTGGCACCTGCCAGCCATCGTCGATCTGCACGATCCTCGCGCCATAGTCCTTCAGGTTCTCTGCGATCCACCTGGCGTTTCGCTTGACCTCCTCGGCAGTGATCCTGGAGTAATAATAATACCACGTACACCAGCCCGATGGCGGAAGCGGAAATCTCCGCTTGTCTATAGGCTGGTAAAACCTTATCCCGAGACGGTCCCTATAGTAGTGCTCTATCACCTGGCCATCATTCAAGATCACCTTGTCCTCGCTCGGATAGAAGGTCCCTTGGGCAAGGCCGGTCTGCACCTGGCCTAAGGTCATTATGAACAGATCTGGATTGTTACCATCCTGGATCCTACAGGGGATCGGGTAAGGCCACTGAAGGGCCGCCAGTGCAAGATGCAAGACGAGCACGCCATGAAGACCAACGCAGATCGACATCGCCATCTCCTAAAAGCCACTATTGGCCATATCGCCAGTCCACCTTGCCTCGGTATGCCATGGTCCTTTCCACCAACGCGTACAGATCAGGGTCATAAGCCATCAGGGCCTCACGCCTATTGACAGCCCAACCTGCATCCGTAGGGACCGTCCCAGGGCCAGTTGCATCGAAGTAGGCCAGCACGCCCTCTGCCCAATAATCGAAGCGGTCTTGGCATGCTGCAGTCCCCTGCCACTTGCCGGCTGAGATCGCCTTCTGGTACAAACCAGAGACCTCTGCGTCGAACCGCTCGTCCATCCTCTCGAGGCCCAGCTCATACTGCTGCCACAAACGCCTCGGCCTTGACTGCCAGTTGGGATCCACAGGCCTTGTACCTGTGACGTGGTATATTGCCTTGGCCATAACCCTGATGACCTGACATCCAGGATAGAATGGATCTGACTTTGGATCCGCCAGGACGTTTTTTTGATCCACCACCAATACCTTAGTTTCAGGCGAATACTCGACAAACCTCAGTCCACAGTCCACCTGACCTGCCTTGTCCCTATACTCTGGCAGATCGCTGACCCGCTCCCCAGGACCGAGCACCACCAACCTGACCCCATCAGCGATCAGGGCCTTCAGGATGTCGTGCCTGTATGCGAACATCCTTCTTATCGTATGGTTGGCCTTTAGCATGGCCTGATCACTGGCCTGTCTGCCAAGCACCACAAACTCCCTTGCCCATGTGAACTTCGTGTAATACGGGTCTATCCCTAGCTTGGCAGGTGGAGGACAGACTGTAGGCAGTGTCTGTAACCAACTGTATTGCCAGTCATTGTCAGGCCCCAGGTTGAAGGTCTTGCGTACCAACTCGTACCCTTCAGGGTCATACCATCGCAGTTGGTCCCTCCTGCCTATGGGGCCGTGGTTCCAGTTGTTGATCCTATTGCAGTTGAAATACGCCTGACATATCTCTGCCCAGTACTCTGCAGGATTCGATCCCGCGTAGGTGCCCTTGAAAAGGCCCTTGGCCACTGCATTCTTGTACGCCCCATCCCTCCTCTGTCGCCAGGTGGGGTCCATCCGGGTCAATGTCGAATCGATCGTATGACAGAACTCATGGACCGCTATGCTCTCGTCGTCGTAACGATCCATAGGCAGGCTCAATAGGTTCTCCTCACCGAAACTGGTCGGACGCCCACCAGTGCCCCTGACCCGCTCGTTCTGGTAATCCGGATTTGGGCTGTTACGGTATTCAGGCATGTCCGTGTAAACCTGGTCCTTGCCTATGATGATCAGATACATCCCCTCCTTGACCATTGCCCGCAGTATGTCAGGCCTTCCGCCAAGCATCCCCTTTACGATCTGGTAGGTCCTCTGCAATGCAAGATCTGCAACCTGACCTGAGGCCACGACCGGCAGGCCGTCTATATCCAGGTACTTCACATAGAACTGCCTGGCAGCGGTCCGATCGGGCTGCCTGACGAGTTCAAAGAAGGCCTCAGGCGGCCTGGTGACAGGGGGCAAGACCACCCGATCCTGCCCAAAGGCCGCCTGCCAAGTGGCTATGGCAAGTGCCAAGATCGCGGTTGTCTTAGACATGGATCCCTTTCTATTGGCCTATAATCTCTATGCCATTTATCTCTGGGTTCTCTATGTTAGGGGTAAAGCCTATCACCAGCCTGCCGTCCTTTACCTCCACGCCGTTGTACTCCTTAACCAGTGCCTTGTGCGGTCCGCCGCAGGTCTGGTAGAGATCCAGGTCCTTCAAGACCGTCTGACCTTGTATGCTCACGGAGAAGACACGGAGGCCTGGGCCGGTGATGCCCTCATAATTCTCGGCAAAGTGCAGCCTTACCGTATAGGTCCCATTCGGCACGGAGAAGACATAGGAGCCCATGCTGTACCGCTCGTACTGGTATATCTGCGGGATATCGGTACCTGCAATCTCCGCTTCGGCCCATTCTACGGTCATACCATCGTCGGCACCCCAGGTGGTGGTCGAGTCCAACTCCTGGTCCGCCAACCACATCCTGCCAAGCTTGTCCTTGAATGGCTCGTATGCACCACAGTTGACCCTGAGCTCGAAGCCCTTGGAGGTCTTGGCCTGCTGCCCTTGGGTATCCTGTGCAGGTTTCGCAACAGGTTGGGTCTGGACAGGCCCAGGGGTCTGAGGTCCGAGCCTCGTACTAGCCGGCTTGGCCTCTTGGCCAGACTGGCCCGCACAACCCCATATGGAGATGCCGATGGTTGCAACTAGCAGAAACGACACAAATCCCTTTGTCCTCATACGAACTCCTTTCAATCGACCAGATCGAGACATCGGCATGCTACACGTTCATTGCCTGCCAGTCAACCACGCTGGTCCATTGCGGCAAAAATGCCCTTTACAGTTGGCAGGTCAGACGCGATATGATATACTAAGAGTGCCTGATCGCAGACAGGCAGGACATGACAACTGCACATGGGGCCGTAGCTCAGTTGGGAGAGCGCTTGCATGGCATGCAAGAGGTCGTGAGTTCGAATCTCATCGGCTCCATTGCCTTCCTATCGGGATCACAATGAAGAGGGTCTTGCGAATCATCGCTGGCGTGGTCCTCGTGCTCGCAGGGATACTGGCGGCAATAACCCCCCTGACACCAGGCTCGTGGTTGGTGCCCATCGGCCTTGAGATACTGGGTATACGCCTTCTGGTACAACGTAGGCTGCTCGGAATCCTACCAAGATGGCTCAGCAGGCGATTCGCAAGGGATGAAGCCCCCTCCACAACAGGAAAAGGGGCGGACAGGCGGCAATAGCGGGGGCAGGATTCGAACCTGCGACCTCCGGGTTATGGGCCCGACGAGCTACCAGACTGCTCTACCCCGCAGTACGTTCGTATAGATCATCCATGAATATAACTTACTAGTCAAGATCGGCCTTGAGATTCGCCCGGATTGTGGCAGCGATCTGTTCTATCCTACCGGCTGGATAGGTGTACGAAGGCCACTTGTCGAAGAGGCCGTCATTGTGCCTACGCGGTATCAGGTGCATGTGTACGTGCGGCACCACCTGACCTGCAGCCCTCCCATTGTTGCAAAGCAGGTTGTACCCATCTGCACCTGTGGCAGCCATCACCGCCTTTGCCAGCATTGCGGCTGTCTGGATCATCCTGGCCAGCACCTCCTTGGGACAAAGGTCCACTGTCTGGTAGTGGGCCTTCGGCACTATCAGTGTATGGCCATCGCTGACCGGGCCTATATCCAGGAACGCAACTACGTCACTGGCCTCAAAGACCTTCGCGGCCTGCAACTGCCCATTTGCGATCCTGCAGAAGATGCACTCGGCCATCCTAGGTTGCCTCTACCTGCCTTTCTGGACCCTTGGCCTGCTCCTTAGGCGCGGCCTTGCCTGAGGCCTTCTTCTTCCGCTTGGGCTTGATCTTGCCCCTGCGTTCATCCTTGCCAACCAACTGCAACAACGCCAGCTCGCCATTGTCGCCGAGCCTATGCTTGGGGAGCCTGATGATCCTGGTATAACCGCCTGGCCTATCAGCGTATCTGGGACCTATCTGGCTGAACAACTTCCCTACCACCGTACCCTTCTCTACCCAATCGTTGTCCTCGAACGCAACGATCCTCCTATCCCCTCCCAACATGGCTATGGCCTGCCGGCGGGCCTGAAAGGTCCCCTTCCTCGCAAGGCTGATCAGCCTCTCTGCAAAGGGCTTCACCTCCTTTGCCTTCTGGATGGTGGTCGCGATCGTCTCATGTTCGATCAAGGATGCCACCAGGTTCCGCCGCAAAGCAAGCCTGTGTTCCCTTGTACGGCTGAGTTTCCGACCTGCTACCCTATGACGCATAGTTACTAGACCCTTTCCGCCAAACTAGGCATTCTCCTGAATAGTCATCCCGAGACTGAGACCCATATCCGCCAGTTTCCGCTTGATCTCCCTCAGCGAGGTCCTGCCAAGACTGCGTATATTCAATAAGTCCGCCTCTGTCATCCTCACAAGCTGACCTATAGTCTCTATGTTTGCGGCCTCCAGACAGTTGCTCGCCCTGACCGAGAGGTCCAATTCCTGTATGGGCATGGCCAGCTTCTGCCTGAGGTTCTCATCCATGGCCGGCCCTGTCGTACCAGCACCCGTTGCAGGCCCTGTGACGACCGCCTGGCCCACCTCGCTGTACTGCACGAATGGGTTTATGTATTTCCTGAGGATCTTGGCCGCCTCGACAAGGGCCATCTCAGGGCTGACCGTACCGTCTGTCCAGATCTCCAGTATGAGCCTATCGTAGTTGGTCTTGTGCCCAACGCGGGTATTCTCCGTTGTGTATCGGACGCGCGTCACTGGCGAATATGCAGCATCCAGGTAGATCCTTCCGATCTCCTGATCGAACCTGTCCATCGTCGCCAGCCGCTCAGAGGCCTGGACGTAACCCCTTCCCTTCTCAACGACCATCTCCATCTCGAAATTGACGTCTTGGGTAAGCGTTGCCAAGAGGGTATCCTTGCTGATGACCTCTATGGCTGGGTCAGCCACGATATCTGCGGCAGTGACTGGGCCTGCCTTGTTGGCGCTGACCCTCATGACCTTTGGGCCATTGCCGTCGAGCCTGACCACAAGACTCTTTACGTTCAAGACGATATCGGTAACGTCCTCAAGCACACCAGGGATAGAGGTGAACTCGTGGCTGACCCCAGCGATCTTGATAGAGGTCACTGCACTGCCTTCCAACGAGGAAAGCAACACCCTCCTGAGGCTATTGCCTATGGTGGTGCCAAACCCACGCTCGAAGGGCTCTATGACGAACCGCCCATACCTATCCGAGGAAACCCTCGTATCGCGTTCTACATGCGTAGGTAACTCCAAACCCCGCCAGGTTACTCGCATACAGGCCTCCGAACTAGACTGCCAAAATGGTTATGATGGTTCATCTTGGTCCGCGTGCAAAAAAGGTCGTCCTAGACCCCCAAAATACCCTAAGTACTACCGCGAACAGATCTCTACTATCAACTGCTCCTCAACCGGTATCTGGACATCCTCCCTTGCCGGTATCCCAACTACTGTAGCCTCGAGGTTTGCCCGGTCTAGCTGAAGCCAACCCTGCGTGACAAAGTTGGGATTGGTGTCCAACTGTTGACGAACCAGCTTTATACTGCCTTCGCGATTCTTGACCGAGATCCTGTCGCCAACCCTAGTGATATAGCCGGGTCTATCAACCTTGCGGCCATTGACACGTATATGCCCATGCGCGATCAGTTGCCTTGCCGCCTTCCTGGATGGTGCCCAATTGAGCTTGTAGACCACGTTGTCGAGCCTGCGTTCCAGCAACTCCAATAACGCCTTGCCTGTATTGCCAGGCCTCCTTGCAGCCAGACGGAAGCAGCGCATGAACGCTCGCTCCAGGACACCGTAGTACCTCTTTACCTTCTGCTTTTCGCGGAGGCGCTTGAGGTATTCACCCCGCCTCGGCCGCCTCCAACCATGCATACCTGGGGCCAGGTGGCGTTGGCGGCGTTCGATCTGGCACTTGGCCGTCTCGCACCTAAGGCCTTTGAGGAACAGCTTTACCCCCTCCCTGCGACACAACCTACAAGATGGACCTGTATATCTTCCCATTCAGTCAACTCTCCAAAAGGTCAACTACACACGTCTCCGCTTCGGGGGCCTACAGCCGTCATGCGGTAATGGCGTTACATCCTCTATCGAGATGATTCTCAATCCAGCGGTCTGCAAGGCAGCTACTGCAGGTTCCCGGCCGGCCCCTGGGCCCTTCACCTTGACCTCCACCTCCCGCACACCGAACCTCTTGGCAGCAGCAGCAGCACGCAGCGCGGCCTGCTGGGCGGCAAAGGGGGTGCTCTTGCGAGAACCCTTGAAACCTACGCAGCCAGCAGAGCTGGCGCAAAGGGTATCGCCGTCCTGATCTGTGACGGTTATAAGGGTATTGTTGAAGGTGGCCTTTACGTGGACGACCGCCCTGACTATATTCCTCTTTAATTTCTTTTGACCTTTAGCCATTGCAAAACCTGCCAATCTAGGTTACTAGCCTCTCATCTCCTTGACACCCTTCTTGCCTGCGACGGTTTTGCGCGGTCCCTTTCGGGTGCGCGCGTTACTCTGTGTATGCTGGCCCCTGACCGGAAGCCCCCTCTTGTGTCTTATGCCCCTGTAACAGCCTATCTCCTTCAGCCTGGCTATGTTCTGGGCCACCTCCCTACGAAGCTGACCGCCTGTGACATAGTTGGCATCTATGATCTGGGTGATGCGGCTGAGCTCCTCTTCGGTCAATTTGCCTGCCCTGGCCGCAGGGTCTACCTTTGCCTCAGCGAGTATCTTGTTGGAGCTGTATTTACCTATGCCTGGGATATAGGTCAGGGCGATCCAGATCGGCTTGTTATCGGGTATGTCTACACCTACTATGCGCGGCATCTTGGCTCCTCTTAGTCAACAACCATAAACCATCAAGACCTACCCTTGGCGCTGTTTGTGGCGCGGATTGGAACATATCACACGGACCACGCCCTTTCGCCGGATGATCTTGCAATTCTCACATATCCTTTTTACCGAGCTTCTAACCTTCATAGTGCCTCACAACACCTAATTTCTCTGCACTATCCTACCCCTGGTCAGATCGTACGGCGACATCTCTACGGTAACTATGTCGCCAGGCAGGATACGGATGAAATTCATCCTCATCCTGCCCGATACATGTGCCAGGACCTTGTGACCATTCTCGAGCTCCACCCTGAACATGGCATTGGGTAAAGCCTCGACAACCTTGGCCTGCACACGGATCGCGTCGGTCTTACCCATGAGCATTCCAGAGCAACTAATCCTTCTCCAATGTCAAGACCTCACAGCCATTGGCCGTCACTGCAATAGTGTGCTCGAAATGGGCAGAGCAACACCCATCGGAGGCCACCACCGTCCAGCCGTTCGGCATGGTGGCCACCCTATAACTGCCAGCATTGACCATCGGCTCAACCGCAAGGACCATACCTTCCTTCAGCACGATGTCATCTGCCAGCAACTCTTCACTGACGTAGTTCGGCACCTTGGGGTCCTCGTGCATCTGGGTACCTATCCCGTGGCCTACGAACTCCCTGACCACGCTAAACCCAGCATCCTCAACATGCCTTTGCATCATACCAGCGATCTGGCTCCACCTGACCCCAGGCCTTATCTGACTTATGGCCAGGTCGAGCGCACCCTTGGTGACGTCGATCAACCTCTGCCGGTCTCTACTTATGCAGCCTATACCTACGGTGATGGCCGCATCACCACAGTAGCCGTTTAACCTGACACCAAAATCAATACTCAATATATCCCCTTCCTTTAAGACCCTGCGATCTGAGGGGATGCCGTGCACCACCTCCTGATTGATCGACGCGCAGATGACACCAGGAAACGGCCTAGCCCCCTTGGGCCCTTGCACGCCCTTAAACAACGGCTCGGCCCCTGCATCGGCAGTCATACGACCTGCCAACCGATCTAGTTCGCCTGTGCTGACACCAGGTTGCGCCATCTGCCTGAGCCTAGCAAGGATCCTGGCGACCACCGCCCCTGCCTGACGCATAAGCTCGATCTCCCTTCGACTGCGTAGGGTGATTGCCATCGAGTCTCATGCCATCTGCTTGCCACCAGACAGGTCAGCGGCCTTCCCGCCCGCCCTTGCCAGGCCATCCAGTATCCGTTGCAATTGTCTATCTACTACGTCTACGCCATCGTTGGCGTCCACTTGGTAGAGTATCCCTTTGTTGCGATAGTAATCTATCAGCGGCCTTGTCTGCTGGTGGTAGGCTATCAGCCTCTTCTTCACCACCTCCAGGTCGTCGTCAGGCCGTTGCACAAGGGCAGTCCCATCATGGTCACAGATCCCCTCCTGCTTAGGAGGCATGTTCCTGATGTGGTATACTGCACCGCACGTAGGGCAGCTCCTGCGACCGCTCATCCGGTCCTCGATGATCGAGTCGTCCACATCCAGGTTGAAGACCGCATCAAGCCTGGCACCCGACTGTTGCAAGACCTTGTCAAGTGCCATCGCCTGGTTGACCGTCCTTGGAAAACCGTCCAGGACATAACCGGCCTCTGGTGTAGCGTCTATGGCCTTCTTCATCATCTCTATGATCAAATCATCCGGCACCAGGGCGCCACTGTCCATGTAGGCCTGCGCCTTGCGACCCAACTGAGTGCCCTGGGCCCGCTCCTTCCTGAGTATGTCCCCGCTGGACAGGTGCGCAATGCCATACCTGGTCACAAGCCTCTTACATTGTGTCCCCTTCCCTGCCCCTGGCGCACCAAGCAAGACTATCCTCATGTATAGGCCCCCTTGATCCTACCAGCCTGACTGAAGCCTTCATAGCTGTGCATGAGCAGCCCAGCCTCTATCTTCTGTACTACATCCAGGGACACACTCACCACTATCAGCAGACCAGTTCCACCCAGAAAGTTCGATACCCTCGGGTCGATCCCCAGCCAATAGGATACAAGTGTTGGTATGATAGCTATGGCAGCCAAGAAGGCAGCACCATAGTAGTTTATCCTCATCATCACCGACTCCATGTAGTCGGCGGTCCTCTTGCCAGGTCTGAGCCCTGGGATGAAGCTGCCTGAATCCCGCAGATTCTTTGCCCACTCCTTGGGTTGGAACTGGACCGTCACCCAGAAATAGGCAAACACAAATATGAACAGCATGTACAGGACGTTGTATGTAAAGGCACCGTAGTGCAGCGAGTCAGACATGACCATGAGGATCCTGGATTCAGGCCAGAACCGCCTCAGCGAGTCTACCACGATCGGAGGGAACATCATGAAGCTCGAGGCAAACACGATCGGCATAACACCGCCACCATTGACCCGCAAGGGGATGTAGCTCTTTTGACCGCCGTACATCCTGTAGCCCCTGACCAGCTTGGCGTGCTGGAGGGGCAGGCGGCGCTGGGCCTGGCTTATGAGTATGGTACCTGCCACCACAGCCAAGAATGCAACCAGCAAGAAGACCAGCTTGGCTACACCGACCCCCTGGCCAGAACCAGTGAAGTCTATCTGACTGATCAGCCTGCCGATCGCCCATGGCATGCGGTCCACGATCCCAGCCATGATGATGAGGCTGACCCCGTTGCCCACCCCGTATTCATCTATCTGCTCGCCAAGCCACATCAAGAACATGCTGCCTGCGGTCATACCGATGATCCCAAAGAGGACCGCCTGGGTGTACATGCCTGGATAGACCACACCCATCCCCCCCAGGATCCTTATGTACATGATCGATTGGATGATGCACACAGGCACCGTAAGGTATCTGGTGTATTCCTGTATCTTCCTATAGCCGACCTGACCTTCCTGCCTGAGCTTGCGTATGGATGGCACCACCTCGCCGAGCAGCATCAGGATGATGGAGGCGGTTATGTATGGCATGACCCCGAGGCCAAAGAGGGTACTGTTGTCCAGCGTACCGCCAGTAAATATCTGCATGTACTGTGCTGCCCTGCTCCAAGGGCTCTCTGTGTCCCTAGCGCCAACAGCGGCCCTGATCGCGTCTATGTTGAACCCAGGACAAGGGATGTGGAATCCTATCCGATAGATGATCAGCAAGGCCACGGTAAAGAGTATCTTGTTCCGCAGGTCTTGTATCTTGAAGACGTTGATCAGTGCCCTTATCATCCAGCAGCCCTAGTCTATGGGTAATACCTTCACTGTCCCACCGCAAGCTGCTATCTTCTCCTGCGCAGCCTTGCTAAACCTATGTGCACAGACCGTAAGCCTCTTTGTCAGCCTTCCGTCCGCCAGCACCTTCAGCGGCATCTTGGGCCGCTTGATAAGCCCCGCGTCCAACAGCCGCTGGATGGTCACCTCTGCCCCATCCTCAAAGACCTCAAGCTGGCCAACGTTGACCACCTGAAAGCGTACGGCAAACTCGGTGTTGTTGAAGCCCCGCTTGGGCAACCTGCGGAATAGGGGCATCTGGCCGCCTTCCTTCAGAGAACACCTGGTAGTCCCACTTCGGCTTAGGGCGCCCTTTGAACCCCTGCCACAGGTCTTGCCATGTCCTGTGCCCCTGCCACGGCCTACCCGTTTCCTCTTCTTGTGAGCACCTGCTATTGCTGTTATCTGATGGCTATACATTGGCACCTACCTGAGCCTGATCCTTCTTGTCCTCGGAGAGCTTGATCCCCCTTATCTGCTCGACTACCTGCCTCGAACGCAGCTTCATCAGTGCCTGCATGGTCGCCTTCACCACGTTCTTGGCGGACGTACTTCCATAGATCTTGGTCAATACGTCCTTTACACCTGCATACTCCAAGACCGCCCTTGCACTCGGCCCTGCCTTGACACCGGTACCTGGGCTGGCAGGCACCAACGTGATCTTAGTAGCACCAAACCGGCCGATCACCTCGTGCGGTATGGTATTGTTATCCAAGGCCACACGGGTAAGGTTCTTCTTGGCATCCTTGACGCCCTTCTCTACAGCTGCTGGCACCTCATTGGCCTTTCCATAACCTATCCCGACAGTCCCGGCCCTGTCGCCGACTACTACCAAGGCCTCAAAGTGGAACCTCCTGCCGCCCTTGACCACCTTTGCGGACCGGTAGATCTTTACCACCGTGTCCTCCAGCGGCGTCTCCTGCTGCTCTATGGGTCTAGCCAATTCTGCCACGTATCAACTCCCAAACTAGAATATCAGCCCGCCCTGCCTTGCGCCCTCGGCCAAGGCCTGGACCCGCCCATGATATTTGAACCGGCTCCTGTCGAAGCACACCTGTCTGATCCCCACGTCGATGGCCTGCTTGGCCAACAACTGCCCTACCAGCTTGGCAGCATCCTTCTTGCTCAGTTTGGCAACCTGTTGACGGACATCCTTGCTCAGGGTGCTAGCACAGGCCAAGGTCACACCAGCGGTATCGTCGATGATCTGGGCATAGATGTGGCGATTCGACCTAAAGACCGTCAACCTAGGCCTCTGGGCCGTGCCCTTGACCTTCTTCCTTACGCGGTACTTACGCCGCAAAGCGGCCAGCTTTATCTGGTCTATCTTCATAGCTACTATCCACCACTACCGGATGCGAATGCCTTGCCGACCTTCCGCTTTATCACCTCACCGGCATATCTGATGCCCTTACCCTGATACGGCTCAGGCTTTCTGACGCGGCGTATGACTGCCGCAAACTCACCGACCATCTGCTTGTCGAGACCGCTTATAGTCAGCTTCGCAGGGACCTCGTTTCCCTTGGTAGCAGCAACCTCTATCTGGACCTTTATGCCATTAGGTATAGGAAGGGCGACCGTATTGGCAAAGCCAACATTCAAAAGCAACCTGTTGCCCTCCTGCTTCACGTTGTAGCCGGTCCCGTAGATCTCCAGCTTCTTTGTGTAGCCCTCACTGACCCCCTTTACCATGTTGGCTATCAACGCCCTTGTGGTGCCATGCATCTGCTTGGCAAAGCCGTTATCCAGGTTTGGGTTCTCGACCAGGACCTTGTCACCATCCACCACGACCTTTACGAGCGGATGGCAATCCATCTCCAGCGAGCCCAACTTACCTGTGACCTTCAGATGTTGGCCCTTGACCTCTACGCTGACACCCTTTGGCAAAACTATCGGTTTCTTGCCTATCCGACTCATCTAGCTCACCGTACAAAGCACCTCGCCACCAAGCCTGACCTGGCGGCAGGTCCTGTCGCTCATGATCCCCTTGCTGGTCGATACGATCGCTATGCCAAGGCCACCACATACCACCGGCAACTGTTCCACCTGCCTATAGATCCTACGACCGGGCTTACTTATCCTATCTATATTCTGTATGGCAGGTCTACCGTCTGAATCGTACTTCAGCTTGATGCGGAGCAGCCCCTGCTTGCCATCCTCGATTCGGTCATAGTCGAGGATGTAGCCCTCCTGCTTCAGGACCTCCACTATACCAGTACAGACCTTGGAGGCCTTCACAGCGACCTGGGTCTTCTTGGCCATGATGGCGTTTCTTATTCGCGTCAACATGTCGGCAATTGGATCAGTCAAACTCATACCTATTATGCCCCACAAAGGACCCAGCAACTCCTACCAACTGGCCTTTCGGACCCCAGGGATCTTACCTTCATTGGCCAAGGTCCTGAAGCAGATCCTGCAGATCTTGAACTTTCGGTATACCGCCCTTGCCCTTCCGCACAGTTGGCACCTGGTATACCCCCTGACCCTGAACTTGGGTTTACGATTGCACTTGTTTATCCACGCCTTTGTCGCCATTAACAGAGACTCCTAGTTGCTACCCTGCAGCACCTGCTGCCCTGAACGGCATCCCGAATAAAGCCAACAACCTCCTTGCCTCCTGATCGGTCCTTGCGTTGGTCACCAGCGTTATGTTCATCCCCTGTTGAAACTCCACCTTTGCAGGGTTTATCTCAGGAAAGATCGTCTGTTCAGAGACACCCATCGAATAGCTACCCCTGCCATCAAAACTATTGGGGTTGAGCCCGCGGAAGTCCCTGATCCTCGGGATGGCCAGGCTGATCAATCTGTCCAGAAACTCGTACATCCTGATACCCCGCAACGTGACCTTCAGGCCGATCTCCATGCCCTTACGGACCTTGAAGTTTGAGACACTCTTCTTGGCCTTGCAGACCACAGGCATCTGGCCGGTAATGGCCATCAGGTCCTTCTTGGCCAATTCTAGCAACCTCTTGTCCTGTACCGCCTTTCCAACGCCCATGGACACCACGATCTTGGTCAGACGTGGCACAGCAAGACGGTTGCTGTACCCAAACTCCTTCATCATCTCTGGCACTATCTTGCTCTTGTATAGCTCCCTAAGCCGGGCCATGATCCTCAAACCAACCTTCTCTGGATTGTGTTCCTGCTTCACCGCTTGGCCCTCACTACCACACCAAGCTCCGTCCCATCTAGGGCCAATCGCTTCTTGGTACCATCAGGCCCTACCTCGTATTTGACGCGCGTAGCGCGGTTGGTCTTTGGGTGAACTGGCAAGACATTGCTTATGTGTATAGGTTGTTCGACGCTGATCCGGCCACCCTGTGGATACTTCCTGGATGGCCTGACATGCTTCTTGGCCAGGTTCTGCCCCTGCACGTAGACCACAGACCGCCTTCGATCGACCTTTAACACCTTACCTGTGGCACCCCTGTGGTCGCCGGCTATGATCTGTACCAAGTCACCTTTCTTGACCTTCAGCGCCATATACCTTCCTAAACCACCTCACTAGCCAAAGACACGATCTTCATGAAGTTCTTATCCCGCAGCTCCCTAGGCACAGGCCCAAATATCCTGGTGCCTATCGGGTTGCCCTCATTATCGATGAATACCGCTGCATTGTTGTCAAAGCGGACATAACTGCCATCCTCTCGCCTGACAGGTGCCTTAGTCCTTATGATCACGCACCTATGCACCTTCTTGTCGTCCAATTGGCACGTAGGCAAGGCCTTCTTTATGGCCACACATACGACATCGCCAATAGTGGCAGTGACCCTCGTATACTTACCCGGTCTGGAACTAGTCCTGCCTAGAACTCGGATGCACTGTGCCGTCTTGGCACCCGAGTTGTCGGCTATCACAAGCATGGTCTCTTGTTGGATCATGGTTTCTCTTGAGCCTTCTGGATTATCCTATACAGTCGCCAGCTCTTTGTCTTACTGATAGGCCTGCAAGGAGTGATCTCTACCTGATCCCCTTCGCGGGCCTGTTCCTTAGGATCATGCACCGCCAACTTCGTGCGGCGGAGCATGTATTTCTCGTACTTAGGGTGCTTGACCTTCCTCTCGACCACTACCTTTATGGTCTTTGCACCACTCTTTTTTACCACAACCCCTACTAGCGTACGATCCATATCTTCTTGCATCGATCATTCCCTGTGGCCTATAGTGCCACCCTTGTCTTTTCGGCAAGTATCGTCATTATCCTAGCGATCTCGCGGCGGGTATTGCGGATGGCCTTCACATTGGCCAACTTCTCTGTGACCGCCTGACACCTCAAGTCAAACAATTGCCTCTTGAGCTCCTGAAGCCTTGAATTCAGGTCCGAGATCGCCATCTCTCTATACATGCTTGCCTTCATAGGTCCAACCCACCACGTCCACTAGATCGTATGCCTGCGTCTGACAAACCTGCATTTGAACGGCATCTTGTGCGCAACTCGAGCGAGGGCAGCCTTGGCGACCTCCTCGGAGACCCCAGCCACCTCGAAACATATCTGACCGGGCCTTACACAAGCGACCCAATGGTCGACATCGCCCTTGCCCTTACCCATACGCGTCTCCAGTGGCTTTGCAGTCACAGATTTGTCAGGAAACACCCTGACATAGACCTTGCCTTCCCTATGCAGGTAATGGGTCGCAGCCACCCTTCCTGCCTCGATACACCTAGCCGGCAACCAGCCAGCCTCGAGCACCTGCAGCCCGTAGTCCCCAAAGGCGACATAATTGCCCCTAGTGGCGTTGCCCTTCAGCCTATCACGCTGACTCTTTCTGTACTTGACCCTTTTTGGCATCAAGGCCATATTCAAGACCCCGTATTCTCAGCGGAACCTTCTTCTACTTCGGGCACCTGTGTGGGTGCTAAGCTATCCTCAGGCACATCAGCAGCCGCACCCTCGGCTGGCTGTGCAGCCCTGTGAACCGCAGGCCTGCGCTTGCGGGCCTGAGCTGAGGCCTCAGCCTCCTGGCCAAACCTACCCCTGTATATCCAGACCTTTATCCCTATCGCGCCATATGTCATCACTGCTGTAGCAGTGGCATAATCGATGTTGGCATCCAGTGTGTGAAGGGGTATGCTGCCAGCCTTTATGCTCTCGCTGCGGGCGATCTCGGCCCCACCCAACCTGCCAGAGCAGATGATCTTCACACCCTTTGCACCGGCATTCATGACCGCATCACAGAACTGCTTTAGGGTCCTGCGTACCGTTGCACGCTTCTCCAACTGCTCGGCTATGCCCTCTGCAACCAACTTTGCACACAGGTCCGGCTCTTTGATCTCGACGACATTGACCGTCACCTTCCTGCCAGTCAGCGCCTCCAACTCCTCGCGGAGTTTATCCACCTCGGCTCCACGCGGCCCGATGACTATACCTGGTCTGGCACTATGGAGGGTGACATTGACCTCATTGCGAGTCCGGACGATCTCCACCTTTGCAACAGCGCCCTTGGGCATCTGTCTGTTATACTTCTTGTCGACATACTGGCGGATCTTTTGGTCCTCCACCAGGAACTGCCCATACTGGCCTTTAGGGGCAAACCACGTACTCTGCCAGCCCAACCTTATGCCAGTCCTGAACCCTATTGGCGATGTCTTTTGACCCATATCTACCTGCCTACACCTGCGCAACGGTTACGTGTATGTGGCATGCCCGCTTGCGGATCTCGTGTGCCCTACCGCGATCCTTGGCCCTAAACTGCTTGGTCCCTATACGCCTGCCTGCATCGTCTACCCTTGCCTCCTTCACCACTAGGCTATGCACGTCTGCCTCCTGCTCGTCAGCATCTGCCATGGCCGCCTTGAGGACCTTGACCAACATCGGTGCTGCCCTCCGGTGGGTAAAGCCCAATATGTCCAGGGCTGCCTGCACCGGCTTGCCTACGATCAGCCTGGTCACAGGTCTGGCCTTGCTTGCCGACATCGGTGCATACCTACAACTGGAATGCCACTCCATTATCTCCACAGGCTCTACCCCGAGGGCACCTGCCAACCTCTCTATGTCTGCCTTGGTGGGCCTTGGCTTGAAAAGACCCTTCCGCCAGTTTCGCAAGGCCCTTATCGCATCAGCATGATCCATCCCTGGCCGGATCAACTGGGCAGCCAGTGACTCCATCGTCACCTTGCCCTGCCCGAACAGCTCATTAAATCTCTGCACGTTCAACATATAGATCAGCTCGGCTGCTGTTCAACCTTCCTGGTGGAATGCCCGCGGAATGTCCTGGTCAATGAGAACTCCCCCAGCTTGTGCCCCACCATGTCCTCTGTTACATAAACCTTGTTGAAGACCTTGCCATTGTGAACCAGGAAGGTCATACCAACAAACTCTGGGATTATCGTACACCTCCTGGCCCATGTCTTGATAGGCTCGCGCATACCGGCGGCCTGCTGCTTGCGAACCTTTGCTAGCAGCTTCTGGTCTACATACGGTCCTTTCTTTAAGGATCTACCCATCTGCTATCTACCTAACCAGGTTGAATCCCATCTTATACCTCCGCAGGCTGCAGCCTTCCAGCCTTCCTCCTGCGGATAATGTACTTATTGCTTATCTTCCTAGGGCAGCGTGTCTTCCCACCCTTGGCAAGCACCCCAGTGGGTGAACACGGATGTCGGCCGCCATTGGAACGACCCTCGCCACCACCCAGGGGGTGCGATACAGGGTTCTGGGCCTTACCCCTGACATGGCCCCTCCTGCCAAGGTGCCTGGTGCGGCCGGCCTTACCCAGCGAGACATTCTGATGATCCGCATTGCTGAGCCGACCTATCGTGGCCCTGCACTCCTTGCGGAGCATCCTCATCTCTCCGCTGGGCAGGATTATCGTGACCCAGTCGCCTTCCTTTGCGAGTATCCTGGCAGCACTACCAGCAGCCTTTACCAATTTACCGCCTTGCCCAGGGTTCATCTCGATATTGTGTATCTCCAATCCAGCAGGGATGGATGCCAGTGGCATTGCGTTGCCTATCCTGGGCTCAACCTGCTGACCGCTCTCTATGACGTCACCGACCTTCAGCCCCTCTGGTGTCAGGATGTACCTGATTTCACCATCGTTGTATTTGACCAGGCTGATAAAGCATGTGCGGTTGGGGTCATATTCTATGGTCTGCACTGTGGCAGGCACACCATCCTTGTCACGCTTGAAGTCTATGACCCGGTACATCCGCCTTGCACCGCCACCAAGGAAGCGGACGGTCGTTATACCGCGGTGATTGCGACCTCCACTCTTCTGAATCCTCTTGCACAATGCCTTGCAAGGCTCGAAACTGGTCAACTCGGCCCTATAGTCTATGACCGAGCTGTTCCGCCTTCCAGGACTGGTGGGTTTGTATATCTTTATGGCCATAGCTACGCCCCTTTTCCTTTAGATCAGGTCGATGTGGTAGTCAGGCTTGAGGTAAACAAAGGCCTTCTTCCAGTGCTTTGTCTGACCAAAGATCCTACCTCGCCTGCGAACCTTACCCTGGTAATTTGCAGTCCTGACCTTTTCCACCTTCACATTGTATAACTGTTCAACGGCCTGCTTGATCTGGGGCTTATTGGCCCTCGGGTCCACCTCGAAGGCATAAACACCCCTCTTGGCGGCCGTGTGGGTAGTCCGCTCGGTAATCAATGGTCTTACGATGACCTGATACTGGTCCATGCTTTACACCTCTGCCGCCTTCCTATCCAAGAAGGCCAGCAATGCATCCTTTGTAAAAAGGATCTTCTCGTGCAAGAGTATTGGGCCTGCGCTAAGGTCGCTAGCAGGCGTAACACTGACCTTCGGAATATTCCGCGCCGCCAGGAATACGTTCCTATCCAGGGTCTTGGTGGCTACTATGCAGCTGCGCTCGATGCCCAGGTTCTTGAGTATCCCGGCCATCTCCTTGGTCTTCGGTCTTTCGAGACCCAGCTCATTGATCACCACCACCTGGCTATCTAGCAGCTTTGCCAGGACTGCAGAATCACGTGCCAGTCGCCGCTGCCTCTTGGGCATATCCTGATCAAAGTCCCTAGCCACCTTTGCAAAGGCCACACCACCACCCACACGCTTATGGGTCCTCAGCTGCCCTGCCCTGGCCCTACCTGTATGCTTCTGTCTGTACAGCTTTCTTGTAGAACCCTCTACCAAGGCCTTGTTCTTGGTGGCAGCAGTACCAACCCTGCAGTTTGCATGGTATCTGACAAGGGCCTGCTTGAGCAGTCCAAAACGCACCTTCGTGCCCAGTACCGACTCGTCGATACTGATGGTCTCTACTGTCTGGCCTTGTCTGTCCTTAACCGGTAACTCTATCATGATTCGATCCCTGTACTTCCTCACTGGGCAGCCACCTTGACAGGAGACTTGGCCGTCCTGACCACACAATACGTGCCGCTGCTGCCAGGGACGGTGCCGCTAACTACCAGGAGGTTGTGCTCTTGATCGACCAGCATGATCCTGTGGTTCTTGGTGGTAACACGCCTATTGCCCATGTGGCCAGCCATACGCTTGCCCTTCTTCGGCCTACCACTAAAACCGCGGTTCGTGGCATGACTGGCTATGGACCCAGGGGCCCTGTGCTTCCGCTCTGTCCCATGCGAGGCCGGAAAGCCACCAAAATGATGCCTCTTCATCACGCCCTGGAACCCCTTGCCCTTGCTGGTGCTCGTTATGTCCACACACTTCTGACCGTCGAATACTGACACGGTCAGCGTCTGGCCAACCTGGAACTGGCCCGAGGGGTCCTGCTCAAGCCGCATCTCCCTTACAAACCGCTTCGGTGTTATGCCGGCCTTGGCAAAATGCCCGACCAAAGGCTTGGTCTGCCTGGATGGTTTGACATCATCGTAGCCGATCTGAATTGCATTGTACCCATCGGTACCTTCGGTCTTGACCTGGGTAACCACGCACGGCCCAACCTGCAGGACCGTGACCGGCACGGACCTGCCTGCCTGGTCGTACAGCCTGGTCATACCAACCTTTTTTCCTAGCAACATTGCCATGTCTGATTCAGCACCCATTGCACTGCCAGCCTATGCCTTGATCCTGACAAAGACCCCCGCCGGGACAACCAGTCGATTGAGGACCTCGGCAGTCCTGGCATTGGCCTCATAGATGTCGATCAAACGCTTATGGGTCCTCAACTCAAACTGCTCGCGGGATTTCTTGTCTATGTGTGGGCTCCTGAGGACGGTATACCGCTCTATCCGCGTCGGTAATGGTACCGGGCCGCACACGCGGGCATTCGTCCTGCGGGCGTGCTCCACGATCTCTTTGGCGGAGGCATCGAGTATCCTATGGTCGTATGCCTCCATCCTTATCCTTATCTGTTCGGTCTCAGCTGGCATATCTGTCCTCAGCTTAACTAGGCCAAACCTAAACAAACGCCAAAAACTTCGACTGTAACGTCACCGGCAAAAAAGGGCAAATGATGATATACCCCGCCAAGCCGTCCATGTGCCCATAAAAGGCCTGACTATTCAGTACGCCCCGTCTTGGGCCACTGGCTGCAGCTCAGCCATGATCCTAAAAGACCATTAACATAACGCCAAGCGCAAGGCCTGTCAACGACCTGACGAAAAAAAAGTTATGCCAGGACCTGCTGAGCCACCGTATCGGGGACCCTCTGGTAGCACAGAGGCTCCATCGTAAACGTTCCCCTCCCGGCAGTAATCCCCCGGAGGTGACTGGAGTAGCCGAACATCTCAGCCAAGGGCACCTTGGCGTCTATGAGCCTTATCTTACCACGAACCTGACAATCTACGATCGTACCCCGCCTGGCCAATAGGTTGGCCTGAACCGCACCAAGGTATGCCTCAGGGGTCTCCACCTGTACCCTCATGACCGGCTCCAATAGTACAGGCCCAGCATCCTTCAATCCCTTCTCTACTGCTATCTGGGCAGCCTGTTCGAAGGCCAGATCAGATGAATCAACGGTATGGAAGGAACCATCCACAAGCCTGACCCTGACCCCCATCACAGGATAGCCACCTAGCACGCCCCTCTTGAGGGCCTCTGCAGCTCCGCGCTCCACAGCAGGGAAGAACTCCTTGGGCACCGCCCCTGATTGGACCGCAGCCTCGAACTCCATGCCATCAGCCCAGCCCCTATCCTCGCTCAGCAGCGGCTCCAGCTCCAGCACCACATGGCCGTATTGACCCCTACCACCTGTCTGGCGGACGAACCTGCCTTCTGCCCTTGCACTGGTAGTAATGGCCTCCCTGTATGCCACCCTAGGTTTGCCGACCCTAACTGCCACCTTCCATTCCTTCACCAGCTTGCCACAGAGCACCTCTAGATGAAGCTCGCCCATCCCACTTATCACCGTCTGGCCGGTTTCTGGGTCACCGTGATACTCGAAGCTGGGGTCCTCCCGCCTTAATGCCCGCAAGGCCTCCGATAGTCTCAGCCTGTCCGATGCAGACTTGGGCTCTATCGACATGGTGATGACCGTATGGGGGAAGGATATACTTGGCAGCACAAGCGGATGTCGCGGGTCACAGAGGGTATCTCCTGTGAGCGTCTCCTTGGGCCCTACAACTGCCACGATCTCCCCAGCGCCTGCCTGCTCCATGGCGATCCTCTCATCTGCATGCATCTGGAATATGCGGGTGATGTTCTCCCTTACCTGCCTGTTCGGGTTGAGCAGCCTGATGCCTGGCCTGACCGTGCCGCGGTATATCCTCAGGTATGTGAGGTCGCCATGCGGATCGGAAACGATCTTGAAGGCAAGTGCCACTACCGGCCCCTGGGGGTCACAATCCAGCTTGACATCCTTGGCCTTCTTGTCATCAGGCTTGTGGGCTACCATTGCAGGCTTATCCAGCGGCGAGGGCAGATATGCCACAACGGCGTCCAATAGCCGCTGGATACCCGTATTCTTCAGGGCCGCCCCTACCAGTATAGGATTGAACTTACAGGCAATGGTCCCCTTGCGGATGGCCCTCTCGATCATGTCCTGATCTATGGGGCCGTCGTGGACAAAACGATCCAGCAGTTGGTCATCGTATTCAGCTATCTGCTCAAGCATGGCGGCCCTGTACTTGGCTGCCTTGGCTGAATATTCCTCAGGTATGGCCTCCAGCCTATAGCGTGCACCCATGACATCAACGTCGTAGTACAGGGCCTTCATGAGAACTAGGTCGATCACCCCAGTGAAGGAGTCCTCTGCGCCTATGGGCAACTGCAAGACCAACGGGTTTGCCTCGAGCTTTGTGCGAATGCTCTCTACGCACATCTCAAAGTCGGCACCTGTCTTGTCCATCTTGTTGACAAAGCAGATGCAAGGCAGCTGGTACTTCCTGCCCTGCCGCCAGACCGTCTCGCTCTGGGCCTGGACCCCTTCACTTGCGTCAAAGACCACTACTGCACCATCCAGGATCCTCAGAGATCGCTCTACCTCTGCAGTGAAGTCAATGTGGCCTGGTGTGTCGATCAGGTTGATCTGGTGATCGGCCCATGGACAACTAGTGGCTGCTGCGGTTATGGTTATACCCCTCCTCTGCTCCTCTTCCAGGTAATCCATCACGGTGGTACCTTCGTGCACCTCGCCCATCTTGTATGTCTTGCCGGTATAGTAGAGTATCCGCTCTGAGACCGTGGTCTTGCCAGCATCGATATGGGCAATGATACCTATGTTCCTGAGCTTCGTTATGTCAACCATACCTCGACCATAAAAAAACTGCCACGGCTATCAGAGGGACTCGAAACCGTGGCAGGTAAAGGACTTGAAATTACCAGGCAAAGTGTGCGAACGCCTTGTTCGCCTCGGCCATACGGTGGACATTCTCCCTTGTAGTCATAGCACCTCCCTGCTTGTTGTATGCATCGATCAGCTCACTGGCAAGTCGCTCGGCCATAGGCCTTCCCTTCTTGCCCCTAGCGGCCTGTATGATCCACCTGAAGGCCAGGGACTGCTGCCTCTTCGGGCCTACCTGCATGGGTACCTGATATGTCGCACCGCCTACCCGCTTGCTGCGTACCTCGAGCACAGGCTTGACGTTATTGACAGCGGTCTCAAAGACCTCCAACGGCGAGACGTCCTTGACCTTTTGGGCAACTATGTCCATGGCGTCATAGAAGACCTGTTGGGCGGTCTGTTTCTTACCATCCCACATCAGGCAATTGATAAACTTGGCCGCCAGGAGGCTGTTGAACCTGGGGTCTGGTCTTAACTGCTCACTGGACCTGGTAAATCGCTTCTTCTTGGCCATTAAAGCCCCTTCATGCCCGACTACTTGGCCCGCTTGGCACCATACTTGCTGCGGCTACGCCTACGGTTGGCCACACCTGCACAATCCAACACGCCACGTATGATGTGATAACGCACGCCCGGAAGGTCCCTGACACGCCCACCCCGGATCAGGACCGTGCTGTGCTCTTGGAGGTTATGGTCGATCCCGGGGATGTAGGCAGTCACCTCCTTACCATTGGTCAGCCGCACCCTTGCTATCTTCCGCAGGGCAGAGTTTGGCTTCTTCGGCGTCATGGTGCGGACCACAAGACAGACGCCCCTCTTCTGAGGCGACCCGCTGATGTCAGAGACCCTCTTCTTGCCCTTGCCGTGCTTGCGAGGGTTACGGACCAATTGGTTCATCGTCGGCATAGTCGTTCTCTTCCAACATACACTACTCCAGCCCAAGTGCCTGCTTTACCGCAGCCTCGGCCTTTGACTCTGCGTCCAAGACCTGCTCCTTTTCGACCGCCTCCTTGGGCATCGGCGCAGGCACAAGGTGCTTGACCTTCATTTCTACGTAAGGCTTGAAGCCCGTGCCTGCAGGGATCAAGTGCCCCAGGATCACGTTCTCCTTGAGCCCAACAAGATAATCCACCTTACCTGCCAAGGCCGCCTCTGTCAATACCTTGGTGGTCTCCTGGAAGCTTGCAGCGGCTATGAAGCTCTCGGACCACAGGGATGCCTTGGTGATACCCATCAACAAGGTCTTGGCCTGGGCAGGCCTACATTTCTTGCCCTTTGCAGGCTCACCTCCAAGGGCCTCGATCTTCTCATTTATCTGGGCAAGCTCCTGCTTGTCGATGACGTCCCCTTCCTTTAGAGGCCTGCCTGTACCATCCTTGCCGCTGGTCACAAGGCCAGCATCCCCAACCTTGGTGATCTTGACGCTGTTTGCCAGTCTCTCATTCTCCTTACGGAAGATATACCTATCGACCACCTCACCAGGCAGGAAGTTGCTGTCTCCGACAGACTCTATCTCCACCTTCCGCATCATCTTAGAGATGATGATCTCTATGTGCTTGTCGTCTATGTTGACGTTCTGTGACCGATATACATTCTGCACCTCAGAGATCAGGTAACGTTGCAGGGCCTCCTCGCCCTTGATCCTGAGGATATCGTGCGGTACCAGTGGCCCATCCGTTAGGGCATCACCTGCCTGTACCAAATCACCTGCGTGCACATTCAGGTGCCGATCGCGCGGAACGTGATGCTCCTTTTCCATGCCGGATTCACTCCGCACGATGATCGTCATCTTGCCCTTTCTTCGGTCACTGCGGAGCTCCACCCTACCGCTGATCTCTGCCATGGCAGCAGGGTCCTTTGGCACCCTAGCCTCAAAGACCTCTGTGACCCGCGGCAGACCACCAGTAATGTCTTGCGTCCCACCAGTAGCCCTCGGCTGGTGGGCAAGAAGCTCCCCGGCCTGGACCGTCTGACCCTCTGTGACCTCTATGCGGGCACCAGCAGGCAGATAGTGCACATCCAGGATCTTGCCGTTGGGATCCTCTATCACGATCTGCGGGTGCTTATCACCCTTGTGCTCTATGACCACCAGCTTCTCGGAGGTCCTTACCTGCCCATCCTGTTTGGCCTTAGGCCTGGACCCGCGGCTCTTGAGGTCTTCTGGCTGTACAGTCTCACCCTCAACGACATCCATAAACCGTATTGTACCTGAGACCTCCGCCAGTATCGGCGTCCTGTGTGGGTCCCAGGCAAATAGGACCTCTCCCGGCTTGACCTGCTGGCCATCCTTTACCAGCAAGGTGGCGCCGTAAGGCACCTTAAACTTTGCCAATTCGCGATCCTTCTCGTCCAACAACGCCACCTCGCCATTCCTCTTTAGGGCAACGGTGGTAGATGTCCCATCCTTGACGTAGGTGACTGCATTCAGGTCCCTGTACTGGACCTTTCCGGCACAGGTTGCCTTCTGGTCGCGCTCGAGGATCGCACGGGATGCCACGCCACCGGTGTGGAATGTACGCAATGTCAACTGTGTACCAGGCTCGCCGATGGACTGCGCGGCTACGATCCCCACTGCGGCCCCCTCCTCTACCAATTGGCCTGTGCTCAGGTCCCATCCATAGCACTTTGCACACACGCCCATAGGGCTCTCGCAGGTCAGAGGGCTGCGTACACGGATCGCATCCAACCCGAGGGCCTCTATCTTTGCGGCCGCCTCCGGTGTGATGATCTCGTTCTCCCTGACGATCATCTCGTCGGTTATGGGGTTACGGATATTATCCCTGGCTGTCCGGCCAACGATAAGCTTTGAAAGCGGCACATCCACCTCTTCACCCCTACTGATGGCGGTCTTGGTGATGCCCTGGAGTGTGCCGCAGTCCCGCTCGAATATGATCACGTTCTGGGCGACGTCTATCAGCTTTCTTGTCAGGTAGCCAGAGTTGGCCGTCTTCAAAGCGGTGTCTGCAAGGCCTTTGCGGGCACCATGTGTGGAGCTAAAGTACTCCAATACCGTCAGTCCCTCCCGGAAATTGGACTTTATAGGCGTCTCTATGATCTCGCCGCTCGGCTTGGCCATTAAGGCCCTCATCCCTGCCAACTGCTGGATCTGATCTATACTACCCCTTGCGCCAGAGTCAGTCATCAGGAAGATGGGGTTCAGATATGGACTACCATCCTCTTTTCTGTCCTCGCGTAGACAACGGATCATCTCGTTGGTCACAGCCACCCTTGCATTGGTCCACGCGTCTATGACCTGGTTGTACCGCTCACGCTCGGTAAGGACGCCATCTTCATAGTGTTTCTGGATCCTATTAACCCGCTTTTCCGTCTCGGCAATGATCTGGCTCTTCTTAGGCGGGATCTTCAGGTCGGTCAGGCCAAAGCTGATCCCGGACAAGGTGGCATACTCGAAGCCGAGGTCCTTTATCCTGTCCAAGAGGTCTACTGTGGCTGCCTGGCCGCAATATCTGAAACAATCGCTTATGACACGGCCGAGTCTCTTCTGTGACATCGAAATGTTATAGAACGGCATGCCCTCTGGCAGGATGTCATTGAAGATGCACCTGCCTACGGTGGTCTCTATCAGTTGCCATGCGCAGCCAGGCTTGGCACGCGACCTAGGCTGCGACTCGTTGCTGTCATCCACCACCAACCTGCTTGCCGGCAGCCTGATCCTGATCTTCTGGTGCAGATCGATCTTCTTCATCTGATATGCAAGCATGGCCTCGAACGGATCCTTGAACGCCGGCCTTGGGCCCGGATCTACCCTGTGGAACTGATCGATCGCTATGGTCAAATAGTAGTTGCCCAACACCATGTCCTGTGAAGGGCTTACCATGGGTGAGCCATTGGCTGGTGAGAATATATTCCCTGTGGTCATCATTAGGACGTAGGTCTCTGCCAGGGCCTCCACGGAAAGGGGCAGGTGCACCGCCATCTGGTCGCCATCGAAGTCCGCATTGAATCCCTTGCAGGCCAACGGATGCAGCATGATCGCATTGCCTTCCACCAGCACCGGCTCGAACGCCTGGATACCCATCCTGTGAAGGGTAGGTGCCCTGTTGAGCAATACAGGATGCTGATGGATCACCTCCTCAAGCACGTCCCAGACCTGGGGGTCGAGCCGCTCTATCATCCTCTTTGCACTCTTGATGGTATCTGCATAACCATGCTGCTTGAGCAGCTTGATGATGAATGGCTGATAAAGCTCAAGCGCGATCTTCTTAGGCAGACCGCATTGATAAAGTTTCAGCTTCGGTCCGACGACGATCACAGATCGGGCAGAATAGTCAACGCGCTTGCCAAGCAGGTTCTCCCTGAAGCGACCCTGCTTGCCCTTTATCATGTCTGTCAGGCTCTTCAGAGGCCTATTGTTTGTGCCGAGTACTGGCCTGCGGCACCTGCCATTGTCGAGCAAGGAATCGACCGCTTGCTGCAACATCCGTTTCTCGTTGCGGATGATCACCTCGGGTGCATTCAGGTCGATCAACTTCTTGAGCCTGTTGTTACGGTTGATGATCCGCCTATAGAGGTCATTCAGATCGCTGGTGGCAAAGTTATCCCGCTCCAAGAGGACCAAAGGTCTAAGGTCGGGCGGTATCACCGGTATGGCCTCGAGCACCATCCAGGTCGGCTTATTGCCGCTGCTTCTGATGTCATTAACGAGTTTCAGCCTCTTGATTAGGTCCTTAAGTTTCTGCTGGCTGTTTGTGTCGGCGATCGCCTGCCGCAACTCTGCACTCAAGGCATCCAGGTCCAACCGTTCGAGCAAGACCTTTATAGCCTCCGCGCCCATACCTGCCTTGAAGGTGTTTCCATACTTATGGACAGCATCTCTGTACTCATCCTCTGTAAGGAGCTGGCCAACCTTCAATGGGCTGTCACCTGCGTCTGTAACGACATAGTCCTGGAAATAGATGATCTTTTCCAGGTCCGTGCCCTTCATGGCCAGTAGCGTCCCAAGCCTATTGGGTATGGACTTGAAGAACCATATGTGGACCACAGGTGCAGCTAGGTTTATGTGCCCCATCCTCTTTCGCCTTACCCGGCTGTGGGTAACCTTTACGCCGCATCTATCGCAGATGATCCCCTTGTACTTAGTGCCCTTGTATTTGCCACAGGCGCATTCCCAGTCCCTTTCAGGCCCGAAGATCCTCTCGCAGAACAGCCCATCCTTCTCGGGTCTGTAAGTCCTATAGTTGATGGTCTCTGGCTTTCGAACCTCACCGAACGACCAACTCCTGACGTCGTTGGGACTAGCCAACTGGATCCTTACGGAACCATAGTCGTTTATGCGATCGTAGATATTAGTCAACATGCAGCACCCCTTTTACACCACAGTCCTGCATTAGATCGTAGAGCTACTGCTTCCGAGCAGCCGCTTCTTTTCCAACTGAATATTCAGACACAGTCCCCTTATCTCGTTACAGAGTACGTCGAAGGAAAGAGGGGTACCAGCCTCTAGTATGTTCTGGCCCTTGACTATGGACTCATAGATCTTCGTCCTGCCTTCCACATCGTCGCTCTTTACCGTCAACATCTCCTGCAACGTGTAGGCAGCGCCGTAGCCCTCCAATGCCCAGACCTCCATCTCCCCGAACCTCTGACCACCGGCCCTAGCCTTGCCACCCAAAGGCTGCTGGGTAATGAGGCTGTATGGCCCTGTTGCCCGGGCGTGGATCTTGTCATCGACCAGGTGGTGCAGCTTCATCATGTAGATGAAGCCTATGGTAGCCTGCTGGTCAAATGGCTCGCCTGTCCTACCGTCATAGAGCTGTGCCTTCAGGCTCTTGGGGATATGGATGAAGAACTCATCAACAGGAGGTACCTCACCGCGCTGCTCCAACTCCGCCTTTCGTTTGGCCATCTTTTGATTGGCCTCCTCCGTCAGCCTGAAGATATCCTCCTCTGTAGCACCGTCAAATACAGGGCTTATCGCCGTAAAGCCGAGCACCTTCGCCACCCAGCCCAAATGCGTCTCGAGGATCTGACCGACGTTCATCCTACTGGGCACACCGAGGGGGTTGAGCAATATATCCACCGGTGTACCGTCTTCCAGGAATGGCATATCCTCCACAGGCATTATCTTGGCAATAACACCCTTGTTGCCGTGCCTACCTGCCATCTTGTCGCCGACAGAAAGCTGCCTCTTGATGGCCACATACACCTTGGCCATCTGCAGGACGCCGCTCGGCAGCTCGTCGCCGTATTTTAGCTTCTCGGCCTTCCGCTTCTTCTCCTCCTGCAGCTCGACGATCTTGGCCCAGTATTCATCCACGATCCTCTGGACCTGAGGCCTCAGGGAGGCAGGCTTGACCCACTTTATGTCGAACGTCTCTATCTGCTCGTATATAACGTCGTCGTCATCGCTAGCGCCGACCTTCTGTTTCGTAGAAGGATCGACTATGTCCACCTCGAACTGCCGATGGATCTCAGCGATCATCTGTCTGAATATCGCGCATTCCTTTGCCTTCATCTGGGCCTGGTACTCCTTGACCTCTTGCTCCCAAGCCTTCTTCTGTTCTTCGCTCCCAACACCCCTGCGGCTAAAGAGCTCTGTCTTTATGACAACGCCCTCATATCCGCTCGGCAGTTCCAGCGAGTCGTTCTTGACATCCTCCCCCGCCCTGCCGAATATCGCATGCAAAAGCTTCTCTTCGGGCGTCAATTCCACCTTGCTCTTTGGCACGACCTTGCCGACCAGGATATCACCAGCGCAGACCCTCGTACCTTCGCGAACGATACCATTCTCGTCCAGGTTGCGGAGGGCCTTCTCGCTGACGTTGGGGATATCCCTGGTAAACTCCTCCTTGCCTAGCCTGGTCTCCATCACCTCTGCGGTGAATTCATCGATGTGTATGCTGGTAAAGACATCGTCCTTGCAGAGCCTCTCGCTGATGATGATGGCATCCTCAAAGTTGTAGCCCTCGAATGCCATGAAAGCTACGAGCACATTCCTACCGAGGGCCAAGACGCCGTGGTCCGTCCCGCCACCGTCCGCTATGATCTCGCCTGCCTGCACCTTCTGACCCAGACGCACTATAGGCTTCTGGTTGAGGCAGGTCCGCTCGTTGAGACCGACGAATTTCTCAAGCTTGTACTCATCGGTATTGTCAATTACGATCCTTGTGGCGTCGACTGCCGTCACCACGCCAGATCGCCTCGCCCGCACCACCATGCTGGAATACCTTCCGACGATCTCCTCCATGCCAGTCTGCACAAGGGGTGCCTCGGTCCTCAGCAGTGGCACTGCCTGGCGCTGCATGTTCGAACCCATCAAGGCACGGTTGGCATCATCGTGCTCCAAGAATGGGATCAATGCGGCAGACACACCTACTATCTGTTTCGGTGAGACATCCACGTACTGGACCTCTTCACTTGAAACGTGCGCCAGCTCCCCGGCCTTGCGGCCCAGGAGCATGCCTGGCCTGAGGGTAGAGGTCTGCGGGTCTACTGCAGTGGCCGGGGCGAATACCGCCCTCATCTCTTCATCTGCACGCAGGTACACCACCTCATCGGTGACCTTCCCACCTTCTACCTTCCTGTACGGGGTCAAGAGGAAACCATACTCGTCTATCTGGGTATATATGGCCAGCGACGAGATGAGGCCTATGTTCGTACCCTCAGGGGTCTCGATCGGGCATATCCTACCATAGTGGCTGATATGCACGTCCCTGACCTCGAACCCTGCCCGCCTCCTGTTTAGACCTCCTGGGCCTAGTGCAGAAAGCCTCCTCTCATGGGTCAATTGGCTGAGTGCATTGGTCTGGTCAACCACCTGGCTGAGCTCGCCACGGCCGAAAAAGAAGCTTATGCTGCTCGAGACACTCTTGGAGTTTATCAGGTCCGCGATCCTGGGCCGCTCTTCCGTGTCACGCTTGATGCTCATCCGCTCCTGGACGGTCTTCTTGAGCTTGAGCAGGCCCTTGCGGATCTCCTCTGCGGCCAGCTCATCTATGGTCCTCAGACGGCGGTTGCCGAGGTGGTCTATATCATCCACCTCGCCCTCGTTGTTCCTCAGGCCTAGCAAATACTTTATCGTGTTCAGGAAGTCCTCGGGCCTCAAGGTCATCTCGGCCTCGTCCACGTCCTGACCGAACTTCCTGTTCAGTCTGAACCTGCCAACCTTTCCGAGTCTATACCTATTCGGGTCGAAGAACTTCTCTGCAAAGAAGAGCCGGGCCTTCTCTAGGTTCGGCGGGTTTCCAGGCCTCATCCTCATGTAGAACTTCAGCAGTGCCTGCTCGTGACTGGTGCAGTCGTCTTCAGCGAGGGTATTCAAAAGGATCGGATCCCTGACATCCTCGATCACATCCACCTGCTCCAGTGAGCTTTGCTGTATCAGGGGTACCTTGTCACCCAGTTGAGCACCGGCCTTGACCAATACCTCGCCCCTGTCGGTATCCACGATGGGTGCGGCCGCCCAGAGGTCCCCGGTAAGCCTGTTGGTCGGGACGGTCTTTATCTGGAAGAAGTGCCTTAATATCGCCTCTGTGGTGCCAAAGGCTGGGTCCAGGGCCCGCAGGAATACCGTGGCCGGGATCTTACTGGACTGATCGATCCTGACCACCAGGGTATCCCTAGGTGTGACGCTCAACTCGATCCAACTACCCCGCTCAGGTATGATCCTGCCACCGTGAAGTACCCTGTCGCCCTCCTTGCTCTCGATCAGGAAGTCCACACCTGGGCTGCGGTGCAGTTGGCTGACTATCACCCGCACCGCGCCGTTGATGATAAACTCCCCGCCACCTATCATCACAGGTATCTCGCCTAGGTATATGCCCTGCTCAGCTATGTCCTGGCCATCGCCGGCCCGCAGCCGACAGAAGACCTTGAGCGGATATGCATATGTCAGCCTCAATTGCATGCACTCGATAGGGCTGTAGTGCGGCCGCTCCAGCTCGTAGTAAAGATAGTCCAAGACCATCTTCCCGTCATAGCTCTCTATGGGGAACACCTCGCGGAAGAGGGCCTCAAGACCAATGCATTGCCGCTTTGTAGGTGGCACGTCCTTCTGGAGGAACCGTGCGTAGCTACCCTGCTGCACGGCCACCAGATCGGGCACATCGAGCACCTCGCGGACGCTTCCAAACCTGCGTACCTCACGAGCAACCATACAACGCTCCTAGCTAAGACGACCCATCTAGATGCTAAACGATCTCCACCACTGCCCCTGCAGCCTCCAGTTTCTTCTTGACCTCCTCTGCCTCGGCCTTGGGGATACCTTGTTTGATGGGCTTGGGTGCGCCCTCAACTAGGTCCTTCGCCTCCTTGAGGCCCAGGCCGGGTACCAGATTCTTGACCTCCTTGATTATCATGATCTTCTTTTCAGCAGGCGCAGCCTTCAGTATCACGTCAAAGGAGGTCTTCTCTTCTGCAGCCTGCGCGGCAGCACCAGCTGCCGGTGCAGCGGCCATCACTACTGCCCCGCCTGCAGCAGGCTCGATCCCGTACTTATCCTTCAGGTAATCCACCAACTCCTTTGCCTGCACCAAGGTCAGTGCTGCAATCTTGTCGCCAATCTCCTTGATCTGTTCACTAAAGGTCCTTTCTGCCATCTCTATACTCCCAACAAAGGCCCAGTGGTAGCAAGGACAACGCCATCCTATTTAACCCCTTCGGGACAACCACAAGGGCAGACATCGATCTGCTATCATCAACTCCACTAAGCGGCCTGCTTTGCAAGCCTGTCGACCAGAGACTGGATCGCCCCAGCCACCTGCCCACCCGGGCATGCCACGCTGGTGGCTACGGCACGGCCAGGCCCACAGACCGCACCAACCACCTGGCCCTTGAGCTCCTTGAGCGTAGGCATCTTGGCGATCCCAATGGCCTGTTGAGCATCAAGGGCAGTGCCGTCTAGGAATGCCCCCTTAATCTGCAGGCCAGGTATCTTCTTCTGCCAGTCAACCAGTTCCTTCGCAACGTCGACCAGGCTCTCCCCACCAAAGGCCACGGCACATGGGCCTAAAAACAAACCAGCCGCTGCGTCCATCTTCAATGTCTTTAAGGCCCTGGCAAAGAGCGAATTCTTTACCATCAATAGCCTTATACCCTTTTGTCTGAGGGCGACGCGCAGCTGGTTGCTCTTGAGGCCATCTATGCCCACAAGGCTGGTGACGATAAAGTCCCTTGTGCCAGATTCCTGAAGTATCTTGGCATAATATGCTTCGATTAGACCTTTTGCATACTTGCTCATCGTAGCTCCTGTCTATGGTAGCTGGTTATCCGACAGCCACCTCTATACCCGGGCTCATGGTGGCAGAAAGGACCACCTTCTTGATGTAGGCACCCTTTGTACCAGCTGGTTTGATCCTCCTGAGGTGGCCCAACAAGGCCTCGACATTCTCCACCAACTTCTTTGCCTCAAAGCTCTGCTTGCCAACCACCACATGCACATTGCCACCTGCATCGTTCTTGAACTCCACCTTGCCGGCGATAAACTCCGCAACAGCGGTGGCAATATCGTTGGTAACCGTTCCATTCTTTGGAGATGGCATCTTGCCTTGAGGACCCAATATCCTGCCCAGTTTACCCACCTTGCCCATGACCTTGGGCGACGCAATAGCGACATCAAAATCCGTCCACCCGTCGCTGATCTTCTTTATCAGCTCGTCACAGCCGGCCTCTATTGCACCGGCCTTCTTGGCGGCCTCCACATCCGGGCCCTCGCAGAAGGCAATCACACGGTTTTGTCTGCCTATCCCGTGTGGCAGTGACACCGCCCCCCTGACTGCCTGGTCCGCCTGCTTAGGATCGATACCGAGGCAAACCACGCATTCTACGGTCTGATCGAACTTGGTCGACCTGAATGACTTGATCTTCTCAACCGCCTGCTGGAGGCTCACTGGCCCAGACGGTACGCTTGCTGCCTCTTTCTTGTATCTCTTGCTACGAAACCTCATCTTCTTACCCCTTCGTGGTCCCAGCGGATGCAGTACTACTGCTACCCTTCCACGATATCAATGCCCATGCTCCTTGCAGTACCCCTGATGATCTTCTCCGCCTGTTCCAAGCTCTGCGTGTTCAGGTCCCGCATCTTGGTCTGGGCGATCTGCCTGACCTGTTCGGCAGTCACCTTCCCGACCTTCTCCTTGTTGGGCACGCCACTTCCCTTGGCCACCTGAGCTGCCTTCTTGAGCAATACAGCCGCAGGCGGACTCTTTACCTCGAAGGTAAAGGACTTGTCTTTGTATACGGTGATGACGACCGGTACGATCGTACCTGCCAGGTCCTTGGTCCTTTCGTTAAATTGGGCCACAAACTGCCCTATGTTAACGCCATGCTGGCCGAGGGCCGGCCCTATGGGCGGGGCAGGTGTCGCCTGCCCGCCAGGTGCCTGGACCTTGATCTGTGTAAGTATCTCTTTTGCCATTGCAACCCTTAGATCTTCTCCAGTTGCCAGTACTCTATCTCAAGCGGTGTGCTCCTACCGAACACCGTTACTATCACCTTTACGATACCTCGTTCGGTATCGATCGAGTCCACCACGCCCTCAAAGTTCTCGAATGCCCCTTCCCTGATCTTGATGGCATCGCCCTTCTTGAACTCTACCTTGATGCTCGGCGCCTCCTCAGGTCTGGACACATCCGCCAACATCTTGGCCACCTCCGTGTCCTTCATGGGGGTCGGTATCCCCTCCGTCCCGATGAAATCACCAACCCCTGAGGTATTCTTGATCAGGTACCAGGCCTCTTCAGGGACCTTGCCCTCGGACGTGGGCTCCATCTCCATGAACACGTACCCCGGATACAGCTTGCGGCGTAGGATCGTCTGCTTGCCCCCACGAACCCGCTTGATCTGCTCAGTGGGGACCTCTATCCTGCCGATGATGTGGCCTAGACCTGCCTCCTGCACCCTTCGAAGCAGGGCGTCTCTGACCTGCATCTCCCTGTTCGCTGCCACCCGAAGCACGTACCACTGCATCGATCCAACTACCTGCACCTAAGACAACCCGTCACATGTCCTACAGGATCCTGTCGAACAGGACCTGCAACAATAGGTCGCTGAAGCCGAGAAGCCCAGCCAATATCACCACCACCACGACCACCACCGCAGTAGCAGCAAATACCTCCTGCCTGCTCGGCCAATTGACCCGCCTCAGCTCGGTCTCGGCAGAGATCAAGAAGTCCGCCACCACAGGCTTATTCAACACCAGGTAGACCACAATACCGAGGATCACAAAGACCGCAGCAGGGACCATACTCTGGAGCCAAAGGCTGTTGGTGACCGCCCCTAGCTGCCGATATAGCCTAAAGCAGCCTAGACCCACCAACCCTATCAATGCCACACCGGTCCAAAGCCTGGTATACCAGCCCTGACCATGTTTGTAGATAGTTAAGCCCATACCTTCGTCTCAATCAGTCCACTGAGAACCTTCATCAGGCCAGGAGGGAATCGAACCCCCAACCTGCGGTTTTGGAGACCGCTGCTCTACCAAGTTGAGCTACTGGCCTAACAGACCCCATGCAGACCGGAACCAGCCAGCTATTTCCTTCTAATCTTGTGCAAGGTGTGTTTACGGTCCACCTTGCAGTACTTCATCAGCTCCAACTTGGGTGACCCTGATGCCACGCTGACACTGGTCCTGTAGTTCCTGGCCTTGCACTCGGAACACTCTAGCCACACATCTTCCCGTTTTGTCTTCTTGCCCTTTGCCATCGGCCAATTCAGCTAAAAGCCGCCACCACCAATCATAGACCCTGATACTAGGCGAGGATCTTTGTCACAACGCCAGCGCCAACCGTCCGGCCGCCCTCGCGAATGGCAAACCGAAGGCCTTCCTCCATCGCGATCGGGGAGATGATCTCTACCTCCATCTGGATGTTATCGCCAGGCATACACATCTCGGCCTTGCTGCCGTCCTGGGCCACCAGGCTGATGACCTTGCCCGTCACATCGGTGGTCCTGAAGTAGAACTGCGGCTTGTATCCTGGGAAGAATGGGGTGTGCCGACCACCTTCCTCCTTTGTCAGCACGTACACCTCGGCCATAAACTTCGTGTGTGGGGTGATCGTCCCAGGGGCGGCCAACACCATGCCCCTCTCCAGGTCCTTCTTTTCGATACCCCGCAACAGCACGCCTATATTGTCGCCTGCTATGCCTTCGTCCAGGGTCTTCTGGAACATCTCCACACCAGTGACGACCGTCTGCCTGGTCTCTCCTAGGCCGACGATCTCCACTGTGTCACCCACCCTGACCTTACCCCTCTCCACACGGCCTGTACCCACTGTGCCACGGCCCTTGATGCTGAACACGTCCTCTACCGGCATCAAGAATGGCTTGTCGATGTCACGCTTGGGGATAGGGATGTACTCATCCATGGCCTTGAGCAGCTCCTCGATGGGCTTGCAGGCAGGATCATCGAGGCTCGTGGCCTTCATGGCCTTGAGGGCCGAACCCCTGATCACAGGGGCCTTGTCGCCATCAAACTCATATTTGCTGAGCAGCTCGCGTGTCTCCATCTCCACCAGGTCTATCAGCTCTGGATCGTCCACCAGGTCTACCTTGTTCAAGAAGACCACTATCCTGGGCACATTCACCTGCCTTGCCAACAGGATGTGTTCCCTGGTCTGGGGCATCGGACCATCATATGCACTGACCACAAGGATGGCCCCGTCCATCTGGGCTGCACCAGTGATCATGTTCTTGACATAGTCGGCATGGCCTGGACAGTCGACGTGAGCATAGTGCCTGTTCTCTGTGGAATACTCCACGTGGGCAGTGGCAATAGTAAGTATCTTGGTCTCGTCACGGCGACCCTGAGCCTCAGAGGCCTTGGCAATCTCATCGTATGACTTGAACTTGGATAGCCCCTTCATCTCCATGACCTTGGTCATTGCCGCCGTAAGGGTGGTCTTGCCGTGGTCTACGTGCCCGATCGTTCCGACGTTAACGTGTGGTTTTGTCCTTTCGAATACAGCCTTTGCCATGAAGTATACCTCCTATGCTTCAGGGTCCATTTACCAACCTAGCAAACTATGTTTATACCGAAAGCTCATCGTCAAACCAACAGGAATCGGCCCAACACTGGCCCTAACCATCTATACCAGCTGCTGATGGGACTTGAACCCATGACCTCGTCCTTACCAAGGACGCGCTCTACCGGCTGAGCTACAGCAGCATTCCTTGGGGACGTCCAGCCGCCAGATTATGTGGCAACAGTACGCCCGTCAGCGCCACTGAAATCAATAAGCTTACTATCCTACCGCCCAGAGTTCAAACGAATTCCCGAAAAAATCTAGCCCTGGTTTGGCAGACCCAAGAGGGATTGCCTGATCCTCTCCCAGTTTGGCCGCCGTTCCTTGACCACTACCATCTTCAAGACCGCATCCAGGTCCACCTTGCCGGACTGCTTTATCTGGCCCAATGTCAATACCATGGGGTCCTGCTCGTCTAGATCACCCTGTTCCAGGACCCTCTGCAACAGCCCGGCAGCATCCTCCAACCTGCCCAGACCCACATACACACCTAACAGCTCCCCTGCCCACATGGCCCTCTGCTGGCCATCGGCCAACTCCAATAGCCTCGGCATAATTGCCGCCTGGGCCTCCAGGTCTCCCTTCAGTTTGTGGTAATCCACCAGGTCGGCAAGGACCTGCCTGAGTAGATCCGGCTGGCCTGCTGCCTTGCGTTCCAGTAGCTGAAGCAACGAAAGCCACTGCGCAGGCAGTCTACTGGCCAGGTCCTGGGACCTGAACCTGGCCAGCCACTGACTTGCCACAGACGGTTCGGACCTGGTCAGGATCGCAGAAAAGGCCCGCCAGGCCCCGTCAAGGTCTGGGCTACCAGGGGTCAATCGTGTGGCCAACCAATCCAGGTCCTCTGGTCTGCCTACCTCACCTGCCAGTTCTATGACCTTGGCCCTTATGTTCGGGTTCTTCTCGTTCATAGCGCCCTGCCGCAATCGCTGAAGGGCAAGACCTCCATCCACAAGGATCATACCCTCCACTGCCAGCTCCCTGACCCTATCATCCTGGTCGGTATATGCCCTTTCGAAGACGGGGCCAAACCTCTTGCAGGCCTGCTCCCTGCAGCCGCTCTGAGGACCGCACAGCAGGCCCATCACCCTCAGTATGTCCGCCCTCAGCCCAGCCTCGGGCCCAGTGACCTGCAAGAGACGTTGTTGGAGCCTTTGAAGGTAACGATCCACCTCCGCTGGTGGCAAGATACCTGGTTTGTCCAGCAGCCTCTGGATCACCTGGGCCCCTGCCCTCGCCCTATTTGGATCGGCGGTGCTCAGGAAGCGGTCCGCCCACTCCAAGGTCTTCTGCCTAACCTCTACGCCAATCTGAGGCCCTCCCGAGGTGCCCAATGCATAGTCGCATGCCTGCCCCAATGCCAGCAGGAGCATAGCCTTGACCTGCTCATCCTGCTCCGCATCGAGCCGCGAGATCAATTGCTCTGTATTGCCGAGCTGACCTGTGATCGAAAGGACCCTTGCTGCCTCGAGCCGCACCCTCCTATCCTGGTCAGCGATTGCAGCGGCCATCAGAGGGCCAAAGTCCTGTGGTATAGGCCTACCGGAGGTCCGCCACTGGTAAAGCTTATTGATTGCCCAAAGCCTCAACTCCACATCAGGGCCCTTAAGGTGTCTTATCAAGAGGTTGGCCTTCTCCTGGTCGTTGGGCAATAGTCCATAGAGCTGATCGGTAGTCTCGATCAGGCTGGTCCAGAATTGGGCCATCCTCTCCTGTTCCTGTTTCAGTCGCTCCTTTTCTGCCTGGAGCAGCTGCTCCTGCTTGGCGACCCAATCCTTCATGAACTCCTCCCAGGTCTTAGCCCGCAGTTCCTTGACGATCTGTCTCCTCTCATCCTTGTCCTTCCCTTCAGGGATGCCCATGGCATGGAGGGCCTCCCTGGCCTGCAAGACCACCTGACTATTAGGGTCATCTATCAATGTCAGCAGCGTAATGGCAGCCCGCTTGTCAGGCTGGAGCCTCAATGCATATATTGCATTGACCCGACTGACCAGAGGCACATTGGGCTCGAGGACCATGCGCTCGATGGATGGTCCTATAGTATCATAACCAAATGCCACTGCAGCCTCTGCTGCCAACCTTGCGACCACCTGGTCAGGACCGGACAACAATCTCATCAATGGCCCTATGAGTTCACCAGGATTGGGCACTGCCTTTGCTTTGGATATGGCCTTGCAGATGACTGCATGGGCAGCAGTCTGATCTGGCTGGGATAGACAGTCCAGTATGACCTTTCTGGCGGCAGGTTGTGGGCTCAGTAGTAGCAGATATGCTGCATCGACACGGATCTGCTCAGGCAACCCTTTGTTGAGCAAGGCCTCGCGGTTGATCTCAAGCTGTACATCTGCCCTTGTATCCTGTTGGCAGGCAGCCAGGCTTGCCCACCACACTACCGCAAACGCCAATATCAAGCCTGACCTCTTGCCCATCGAGCCGCCTTTTGCCTGCTATGTCCTGAAAATGATCATCCTATCTGCAGTACGTGCTGCGTCAATCGGGTGATCGCCAATTATTAACAGGCCTGCAGGATAGATCGGTCGTTCAGCGCACCAGCCTGAACGGTATGGCAGGGATGACGCCAAGGTTGCCGACCGCAGGCCTGCTAGCCGCCTGTTGGCCTTCAGGGGGGTTATTGAGGACCTGCAAGATCAGATTCCCAGCATATGGTCCATCCGATTGCTTATCGGCCTGAAAGACCAGCTCCACGCCTGCAGGCCTTGCCACCACCTCTTTAAGGCCTATCCCCTTAGGCGGGTCATCCAACTCCAATCGCCATCTGCCCATGGCAATAGGCCTTGCCCCATTGAGGATGACGCTGGCCGTACCGCCGGCAGGGATCTGCACAGGCAACGGGCTAGCGATCCTGAGGAGCCCGGCAGGCCAACGGCCCCAGACGAAGGCCAGCAACTGTTGGGCAGGCACCAGGTGTTCGTACGCAAAGGCCTGCATCATGCGGTCCGCAGGTCTGACCCGTTTGCGGATCAGGTGATCGCCTACATTGCCTTGAGCGACCATGGCAAGCTGGTGACAACCTTCGTTCACATCAGTGTTGGCGGTCAATGTCACCCTCAGACTGTCGCATCCGGCAGGTATTAGGCCCCCTTGGATCGAGAAGCCCTTGTCCGAGCCTTCCAACAGGACCTGGATCGGCCCACTGAAACCATCCATCCTCACGACTTGGAGGTTCAAGACCACACTGCCACCTGCCCTGACCGTCACCGCAGAGGGCCATGCAATGATGTCGAAATCAGGCATGGCTGGGCCAACGCGGAGCCTATACACATGGTCTGCACCGGCCTTGCCTGTGGCATCTGCCAAATGGACCTGATATCGCCTCGAACCTGGCAGGTTCAACAGGAGGTAAGGATCTGCCTGATGTGTAAGAAGTGCGAATCGGATGTCGTTGTGGTCATCGCAGAACCCGACCTCCTTGCCATCCTGATCCAAGACCCTCAGCACCGCGTCCAAAGGGCTTGCAAGCCTACGGGCATAGACCTCTGCTACCATGGCACCACCGGGCCAATCTATGGCAAAGACATCCACCTGACATGGTTTGTCTATGGAACCATCTACAACCACAGGAGCTGTCCTGGCTCCAGGCCCAAAGCGGACCTCTCTTGCGGCCTGCTCGGCAATGGCCTCCATCCGATCCACCATGAACGGCATGCGATTGATGCACTCCATCTGTCCAGGCAATGGTAGCTCGTAGAGACCTGGCTCCATCTTGGCACCATCCACACAGATCTCTTGGATAGGCAGATTCCAGCCGGCTAAACGTATCTGCGTCGACCTTCCAGAGCTGCCACCAAGAGGGTATATCCCTGTCAGGTATGGCAACTGTCCTATGGTCAACCTGTAGACAAAGTCCTCCCTGCCCCTGTATAGGGCATCGGCCAACTCTATCGTGTATTGACCATCCTGTCTGACCTCGTAGCAGATCACAGGGTCTGGATCGAAACGCCAATCATCGCAGTATGCAACCTCCTTACCCGATGGATCGAATAGGCTCAATCTCGCCTGGAACCAACCAGGCACTGCGTCTGCCAGGTAGGGGATCAAGGACCTTGCTGCAACTGCGGCCACGATCACCTGGCCCTGCTGGGCCCTGAAGACGTATCGATCCACCTGGCCGGGCAGGATCTGGCCGTTTATGACTACAGGTATCGCCACCTCTACAGGAGGCCCTGACCTGGCTGGCTGTCTTGCCTGAGGGAGTGTAGAAGGTGGTTCATTGTACTCTGGCAGTCTTCCGACAAGGAAGTTCACTGGATTGGTAGGACCCCGTCGTCCAGAGCACCTCAACTGCCTGACCCCAGGTGTGGAATCTGGCCTGATCCTGACCTCTAACGTGATTATCTCAGCAATAGCAGGATTGGGAGGCCTGACTGTGGCCAAAAGCTGGCGTATATGGGCGATCTGGGCCCTTGTATTAGGGTCTTGTGGCGCCTTCTGTAGGGCCATCAGTTGCTCGCGTAGCTGTTCTGCCTGCTTTGCGTTCAGAGGCCTTGTGTACTCGATGACCCTTGCCTCCAGTCCATCCCCTGTAAAAAGTACCCAATCGACGCCTTCCAGGTATTGGCCTGCAACCTTGACCAATACCGTCGTACCTACCTGACCTCCTGCTGGGTAGACATATCCGATCCTCGGGGCATTGGTCTGTGCCAGCAATGCAGGCCGCCAACACAAGCCTGGCCATCCCAAGAGGCAGAAGGCCGATACGATCCACCGGGTCTTGACTGGACCACTGCTCTTAGATGATCTCATGGATAGGGCCTGTATACTTGACAGATGGCTCTGAACTACCTATCACGGCGAGGTCTAGACCGAGAGGGTTTGGGAGCCTGGCGTCAAGGTCTATGTGGAGCAGTCGATATATCGTAGCTAAGATGTCTGCAGGATATATTGGTCTTTCGGCCACGTACTGGCCTCTTGCATCAGAAGCCCCAACCACGCGACCGCCCTTGATGCCACCTCCTGCCAACACAACGGAGAAGACGTGTCCCCAGTGTCCGCGACCCCCGCTCCAGGGTGGCTCCCACTGTATCTTTGGTGTCCTACCGAACTCTCCGCTCCACCAGACGATGGTACTATCCAGAAGGCCACGGCCCTGGAGGTCATCTAGCAATGCCGCCATGGCCTTGTCCATCTCTGGTAATCTCCTCCGCATGGTCTGAAAGTGCTGCTTATGTGTGTCCCAGCCCTTATAGTTTATGGTCACATAAGGCACACCGTACTCCACCAGCCGCCTTGCCATGAGGCAGGACTGGCCGAATGTATTCATGCCGTAGGCCTCCCGCAATTGGGCCGGCTCCTGGGCCAGGTCAAAGACCTTTGCCCCCTCGCCAAGGATCAGGTCATAGGCCTGTTGCCCTGCCTGTCTGAACTGTTCGATCTCCGGGTGTCCCTTCACCAGATTGCACAAGGCATCCAGTTCCTCCAACAACTGCCTCCTGGCGATCTGTCGCTGCCTCGTGATCCCCTCTGCAACCACCCCCTCCACTATGAACGGGGTCTTTGCAGGGTCGCCCCCTGTGGCAAATGGCCTAAACCTGGTGCCTAGGAACCCTGCCTCCGAGAACCTACCTTGGGGCTCGGTCAAGACTATGTACGGGGGGATCAGGCCGCTATAGCCTCCCTGATAACCCTTGAAGAGGCTCACTACCGCTCCTACCGCAGGGAATACGAGCCTGCCTCCAGGTGGTCTGCCGGTCTGGACCACATACGAGGCGGTCTCGTGGGCGTTTATCCCGTGTGTGACGGATCGGATGATGGCATACTTGTCCGCCCTCTTGGCCAGCATGGGAAGCAACTCGCCTATCACGATCCCATCAACGTTGGTCTGGATTGGGTGATTCAATGGCCCACAGTAGTCGTAGCCTGCATCTGGCTTTGGATCGAACGTGTCAAGATGGGATGGCCCACCCCACATCCATATCTGGATCACAGACCTGGCCGAAGGCATCGACTTGGCCTGGTCTGCCATGCCCAGCCGCTGCATGATCAACCCAGCCGTACCTGCCAGACAGCAGCCCATTGCCTGTCTCCTCGAGATGGGCTGCCCTAGCAGGATGGACAAACTACCTGACAATTCCTTATCCATCTTCAATGCCTGTACAGAAACTCTGATGTATTCACCAGTGCCCACGCCAGGTCGTGCATGGCCATAGGCCATCTGATCTGACCAGCCTGAAGGTAGGCCTGTATGGTCTGGACCTCCTTCTGGGTCGGAAATCTCGACAGGATCGTCAGGTAAATCCTGTTTATTGCCTGCTGCGGCTGCCTGCTAGAACCCAATATGGCCCGCAATCTCGGCCCTTGCTCGATCTTGCGCTGTATATGACTGGAGTTGAGCATGTGCAGACGCTGTTTTGCGCTGATCTGGTTATTCCTCTCGCCAACCAGGCCTGTATCGCGTGGTGGCCTGCCAAACTGGTCCAAGAATGAACTAGTGATACTCCCATCAGGCAGGCATATCGCCCTTTGGTCCGCAGGGACGAATGTGAAAGGCTCAGGGATCATGCTACTGTAGGTCTCAAACGTGCCAGTAACCTGGCATATGGCATCTATCAAGACCTCCGCATCTAGCCTGCGAGGCTGGTAGTACGCGAAGTTGGGCCCTGCATTTGGGTCATCGCTAGGACTTATACAGGAAAGCTGGTAGACCTGGGAGTTGGCAATGAGCCTATAGATGTGCCTAAGGTCGAAGCCGCTTTGGATCAGCTCCTTTTCCAGGTAGGCCAATAGCTCCGGATTCGATGGCGGATTGTCAAGCCTTATGTCATCAGGCTCGTGGATGATCCCCCTTCCCATCAGCCAATACCAGATCCGATTTACGACAGACCTAGCAAACCATGGGTTCCTTGGATCTATCAACCAGTCCGCAAATACCGACCGGGGATCGACGCCATCTGGTATGGAAACCTGTCTTCCATCGGGAAGGATCGGACTGAGACCTGGATCAAGGCGTTTGGTCTTGTCATGGAATACGATCTGCTCCTTCCATTCCCCAGTGGCCTTGAACCCGATCTGGCTGAAGAACAGTGCCATCTGTTGCCACGTCTGATCGGGCCATGTCTGGGCCCTCACCCCCATGAAGGTAAGTGCCACCGCCTGTGCCATGCCTACAGGGCCCTTGTCTTGGACGGCCCTGTAGAAGTTCACCTGAGGGACACGGAAGTTGCTGCCGTTGGATGTGAGCAGCTCCCTGACAAAACGGTCGTATGTATAGCCCTCGCTGATGGCCATCCTGATCCAGCGGTGGTAGGCCTGTGCTGCATTGGGCCACAGGTTGATCGGGAACTCTGCCTTCACCCTCAGCACGTCCGCCCACCTCATGGCCCAATAGTCGGCAAACCTCTGATCACAAAGCAGGGCATCGATCAGCGCCGCCCTTTTGTTTGGGTCGCGATCCTGCAGGAAGGATCTGGCCTGCTCTGCCTCAGGCAGGGTGCCTATCAGGTCCAGGTAGACCCTGCGCACAAATACCGCATCTGAACAGCGCCTGGAAGGCCTTATACCCATCTGGGCAAGCCGCGAAAAGACCGCCTGGTCTATCACCGACCTGGCTGGGCCTACAGGGGGCCCCTCGAACGGCTCTACCTGACAGAGGGCCACGCCTGCGATCAGGCCGAGGCATAAGGCAAGGTGCCACCCTAGCTGCCGTGTGTTAGACCTTGTGCCCATCATATCACTAGTACACCAACCTGGCCGTCAGGTTACACAGGGCTTGTCTGTCGGCCAGGGCTGTCATATCCTGATGCAATGCTACAGGTGGATATCAATGTACCAGGCAGTGAGGCACGATCCTACTGCATCAGGATAGCCAGCGGGCTGTTGGACTCCATACTTGACCAGATCAGCAGGGACCTACCGGCCAAGGCTTTGTTTATCGTGACCGATGTCAATCTTGTCCGCTCTGGGATCTTGGACCGGCTCCACCCAGCAGCAGACATACCTAGATTCATCATAGACCCACCAGGTGAGATCTCCAAACACATGGGGACGGTCACATCCATCCTGGAGGCGATGGAGCGAGCCAACCTAGGCCGTGACTGTGCAGTGATCGCACTTGGGGGCGGCACGGTTGGCGACATTGCGGCCTTTGCAGCCTCTGTATTCAAGAGGGGTGTGCCTGTGGCGCAGATCCCTACCACCACCTTAGCACAGGCCGATTCGGCCATAGGTGGCAAGACTGGCGTCGACTCGACCATCTCCAAGAACGCCTACGGCACCTTCTGGCACCCTGCTGCGGTCTTCATGGATGTGGACTGCCTTCAGACATTGGACCAACGCCAATACAGGGCAGGGCTAGTGGAATCCATAAAACACGGGATGATTGCAGATCAGGGGCTCTTTTCCTACATCGAGCAGCGGCTCGACGCCATATTGGCCTGCGACCCAACGGCGATGACCCACCTGGCCTACAGCAATTGCAGGATCAAGGGCAGGATCGTAGAACAGGACCCAGACGAGAAGAACCTCAGGCGTGTACTGAACTACGGTCACACCATAGGCCATGCGGTAGAGGCTGCAAGTAGGTATCAACTCTTACACGGCGAGGCGGTGGCCATCGGACTAGTGGCCGCAGGGATGATAGAGGTCACCCTAGGCCTTGGTCAGGACGGCCGGCTCGAACGTCTTGAAGAACTTCTCCACAGGATAGGCATGCCCACGCGGATAAGCCCCTATGCCACTGCACAGCAGGTCATGGAACTATTGGCATATGACAAGAAGGCCATTGACAGGAAGCCACGATTCGTGTTGACTACCCGCCTCGGCCAGGTCTACTGTTCAGCAGGACAATGGGCGGTCGAGGTGGACCGCAAGGTGGTTGAGGAGGTGATCAAGAGGCTTTTGTAGGTATCCTTATGTATAGACCACAAATAAGGCTGCTGGATTGTACTATCAGGGATGGTGGCCTGATAAACAGGCACCTATTCGATGACGAGTTCGTCCGGGCGGTCTACATCGCCCTTTCAAAGGCCGGTGTAGACTACATGGAGTTTGGTTATCGCAGCAGCAAGGAACTCTATCCGGTCAAGGATTTCGGGGCCTGGAAGTACTGCGATGACGAGAAGATAAGCCAGATCATAGATGGCATCGAATCCGACATGAAGATCTCTGTGATGGTCGATGCGCATAGGGTCAGGGAACAGACCTTTGTACCGAAGGACAAGAGTCCCGTTCACATGATCAGGGTGGCCACCTATGTCCGCGACGTGGACAAGGCCACAGATCTGATTAACCGTGTCCACGACCTGGGTTACCAGACCACCGCCAACATCATGGCGGTATCTACAGAGAGTGAACCAGATCTGGTGGAGGCCCTCGGTCAACTGGCCCAATCTCCTGTGGATGTAGTGTATATAGTGGATAGCTATGGTGCGTTGTACTGCGAACAGATCGAATACCTGGTGAAGCTCTATCAGAGATACTGCCCTGGCAAGGAGTTGGGCATCCACTGCCACAACAATCAACAGCTTGCCTTCAGCAACACTATCGAAGGTATCATCCATGGCGTAAACTATCTGGATGCCTCCCTTTACGGCATAGGCCGTGGCGCGGGCAACTGCTGCATGGAATTGCTCCTCGGCTTCCTCAAGAACCCGAAGTTCAATATCACGCCTGTCCTTCAGGTCATAGCAGATCATCTGATACCACTGCGTCAAAAGATCGAATGGGGCTATCACATCCCTGACATGATCACGGGTATACTCAATCGACACCCGGACTTTGCCATCAAGAGGAGGGCAAGTGCCGATAGGGATAAGTACGCCGAGTTCTACGAGGAGATGCTAGACCTATTGGCCTGACCAACAAGAAAGGCCGGCCGCGGATCGGGCCGGCCTGATGTATAGAAACCAGGTCCGTTTTACTTATTGACCTGGATATCCGTCGCCAAGCTCAGGTCTACAACGGGCTTCTTGGTGGGGTCTGTAAAAACAATACCACCCCTGATCGCATTCTCCGTAACCGTCACCTTTGCGCTCTGGCTTATGGCCAACCTGCAAAGCAGGCCACTGGTAGGCGGGGCATTAGGGGAATTGTCGGTTGGTGGATAATACAACGCGCCCATCTCCAACGTCACACCACCAGTGCCAAGACCACCAAGTGCACCTGGATCGCAGGGGTCGGCTATAGGATTATAGTCGTTTACGTCCCAATCGGTAACCTCTCCTGTCTGGGGGTCGACAGTGATGAACTGGCTGAACTTGGCTGGGAAGATACCATAACCAGGTCTGGCTGCAGTACTCTCGCCCCTAATAAAGTCTGACACACCGGTGAATGTCCCAGCACTGAGCTTGACATCCAACCCGAATGCCCTGACCCTCTCACCATCTGTCTGGTACTTGATCGCCACCATCCCATCCTGACCCTCGACTATGATCCTGACAGCGGCCGAGGTACACACCGCTACCACTAGCACGATCAATAAGCAGATCCCCGTTCTTCTCATAGCCGTCTACCTTTCCTACCGTTAAATCAAGATGCCTGCCTTCTTTACCTGAACGCCATCTCTATACCTTATATTAGATTACCAAACTGCCGCAAGCGGTACAAGCTCTAACTTAGCTTTGGAGGCCCTATAGACCATATGTTCACATCTAAGTCCTTCATTATTAAGGAGTTAGGACCGCTAACTTACCCACTCTTGTCAGTTGCATATCGTCTACTTACACCCTGCCAGCTGCCTTGCCCGGGCCCAGTGCGATCCCCCGCACCTACAGGCCGACCTTATTCCCGTTGCCCGATACGTCCTCGTACTTCCCGTCCAACCTCCGCCAAATCACCGATTCAGCCCAGTCATTGGTACCTGTGACCACACGAGGAATCGCCAGGTACAATCCCGCGACCGACCTCTTGGCCATGACCATGGGTCCAGCCTGACTATCTGTCTCCCGCCAGATAAGCCACCTCAGCCGCACTGAGGGCTCGATTGTAGATCCTAAACTCATCAAGCTGACCATTGTAGTACGCATCCGCCGCAAACTGCGACCTGCCTAGCCAGTTCTGATTCGTAACCCCTAGGTCCTTAGGCAATACCAACGTATTGCCACTACCTACCAACAGACCATCCAGATACAAACCTAACGTCA
>Ga0207433_10000676_pt1 | contig 77470 bp, 72 predicted proteins | sample YelNatPaOPGAMG01_FD_187559 | JGI IMG/M metagenome (GOLD analysis project Ga0207433, IMG submission 187559) | Hot spring thermophilic microbial communities from Obsidian Pool, Yellowstone National Park, USA - OP-RAMG-01 (SPAdes) (version 3) | ecosystem: Environmental > Aquatic > Thermal springs...
ATCCGTTGAGTGACGGCCTTTCCACTCAGCACCGTCAGATCACTAAGACCGACTTTCGTCCCTGCTCGACTTGTAGGTCTCACAGTCAAGCTTCCTTATGCCTTTACACTCTAGATACGATTTCTACACGTTCAGAGGAAACCTTTGTACGCCTCCGTTACCGTTTGGGAGGCGACCGCCCCAGTCAAACTGCCCGCCTGAAACTGTCCTTTGACCAGATTATGATCCAAAGTTAGAAATCTAACATTACAAGAGTGGTATCTCACTGATGGCTCCAGTATTCCCGCAAGAATATTTTCAACGCCTCCCACCTATACTGCGCAAATAAAGTCCAATTTCAATTTCAAGTTACAGTAAAGCTTCATAGGGTCTTTCTGTCCTGGTGCAGGTAGTCCGCATCTTCACAGACAAGTCTATTTCACCGAGCCCCTCTCCGAGACAGCATCCAAATCATTACGCCTTTCGTGCGGGTCGGAACTTACCCGACAAGGAATTTCGCTACCTTAGGACCGTTATAGTTACGGCCGCCGTTCACCAGGGCTTCAGTTATCAGCTTCGTTCAGTTATTAACTTCGCTAACCAACTTCTTTAACCTTCTGGCACTGGGCAGGCGTCAGCCCCCATACATCGTCTTACGACTTAGCGGAGACCTGTGTTTTTGGTAAACAGTTGCTTGGATCTTGTTATTGCAACCTTATAAATAAGGCACTCCTTCTCCCGAAGTTACGGAGTCATTTTGCCGAGTTCCTTAGAGAGAGTTATCTCGCGCCCCTTAGTATACTCTACCTACCCACCTGTGTCGGTTATGGTACAGGCATTATTTATTTAAGACATTGCGAGCTTTTCTTGGAAGTCTGACATACACTGCTTCGACGCCGTAGCATCTCGTATTCACGCCTCAACTCAAAACGTTTTCTCCGTTTCTCAACATCTCGAACGTTTAAACCGGTAACCAATATCCGGCCAGCTTAGCCTTCTCCGTCCCTCGTTATCAATAAATAATGGTACGGGAATATTAACCCGTTGTCCATCGACTACGCTTTTCAGCCTCGCCTTAGGTCCTGACTTACCCTCCGCGGACGAGCCTTCCGGAGGAAACCTTGGGTTTTCGGGGTATAGGATTCTCACCTATATTTTCGTTACTCAAGCCGACATTCTCACTTCTGCTTCGTCCATATCCGCTTACGCTAATACTTCAATCTACAACAGAACGCTCCCCTACCGATATATTCAAAATATATCGCACAGTTTCGGCAAATTACTTAGTCCCGTACATTTTCGGCGCAGGTTTACTCGATCAGTGAGCTATTACGCACTCTTTAAAGGATTGCTGCTTCTAAGCAAACCTCCTGATTGTTTCTGCACTCCCACCTCCTTTATCACTTAGTAATTCTTTAGGGGCCTTAACTGGTGCTCTGGGCTGTTTCCCTCTTGACAATGGAGCTTATCCCCCACAGTCTCACTGAAAAACTTTACACTTAGTATTCTTAGTTTGCAACGATTTGGTACCGAATTACCAGCCCGCATACGTAACAGTGCTTTACCCCTAAGTTATAAGATTTCTCGCTGCGCCTAAACGCATTTCGGGGAGAACCAGCTAGCTCCGAATTCGATTGGCATTTCACCCCTAACCACAATTCATCCGCTGATTTTTCAACATCAGTCGGTTCGGTCCTCCACTTAGTATTACCTAAGCTTCAACCTGACCATGGTTAGATCATCCGGGTTCGGGTCTATAACCAGTGACATATGCCCTATTCAGGCTCGCTTTCACTATGGCTCCGGCATTCTCTGCCTTAACCTGCCACTACTTATAAGTCGCCGGCTCATTCTTCAACAGGCACGCAGTCAGACGTTTTAGTCGTCCTCCTACTGATTGTAAGTTTATGGTTTCATGTTCTTTTCACTCCCCTCCCGGGGTTCTTTTCACCTTTCCCTCACGGTACTGTTTCACTATCGGTCATTCAGGAATATTTAGCCTTACGAGGTGGTCCTCGCTGATTCACACGGAATTTCACGTGCTCCATGCTACTTGGGATTCAATTTGATTGTTTCAATTTTCGACTACGAGACTATCACTCTCTATGGTTAGGCATTCCAACTTATTCGTCTAATTGTCACATTTAATCATTCACAATTGTCCCACTACCCTTAAATTATTAAGTTTAGGCTTTTCCCATTTCGCTCGCCGCTACTAAGGGAATCGTTTTTACTTTCTTTTCCTCCAGGTACTAAGATGTTTCAGTTCCCTAGGTTCGCTCTTTCTTATTTATGTATTCAATAAGTAGTATTAAAGTTTCCTCATTCGGAGACCTCCGGATCATAGCTTGTTTCCAGCTCCCCGAAGCGTTTCGCCGGTAACCGCGTCCTTCATCGCTTCTGAATGCCAAGGTATCCCCCATAAACTCTTAATTCCTTGAATTTAAGACTTTAGAATTATCTTATTAGTTCTAAAAAATTAATTTTTTCATGTGGAGGTAAGCGGATTCGAACCGCTGACAGCCGCCGTGCAAAGGCGGTGCTCTACCAGCTGAGCTATACCCCCGTTGGGCCATTCTGGATTTGAACCAGAGACCTCGCCCTTATCAGGGGCGCGCTCTAACCAACTGAGCTAATAGCCCGTTTTTAGTTTTAGTTTTATTAAAAATCGACCATAAATTTAAAAATATCTTTTTAAAAGGAGGTGATCCAACCGCACCTTCCAGTACGGTTACCTTGTTACGACTTCACCCCAGTCACTAATTCTACCTTAGGCATCCTCCTCCAATACAGGTTAGAGTAACGACTTCGGGCATAACCAGCTTCCATGGTGTGACGGGCGGTGTGTACAAGGCCCGGGAACGAATTCACCGCTGTGTAGCTGACCAGCGATTACTAGCGATTCCAACTTCATGCAGGCGAGTTGCAGCCTACAATCCGAACTTAGAGCGAGTTTATAGATTAGCTAGTCTTCGCAGAGTTGCATCTCATTGTCTCGCCCATTGTAGCACGTGTGTAGCCCAGGGTGTAAGGGGCATGCTGACTTGACGTCATCCCCGCCTTCCTCCGGTTTATAACCGGCAGTCTTTCTAGAGTTCCATAAGGCAACTAAAAATAAGGGTTGCGCTCGTTGCGGGACTTAACCCAACATCTCACGACACGAGCTGACGACAGCCATGCACCACCTGTGTATACGTTCCAAAAGGCACTTTCTTCTTTCAAAGAAATTCGTATCATGTCAAACCCTGGTAAGGTTCTTCGCGTTGCATCGAATTAAACCACATGCTCCACCGCTTGTGCGGGCCCCCGTCAATTCCTTTGAGTTTCACTCTTGCGAGCATACTTCCCAGGCGGGATACTTAACGCGTTAGCTTTAATACTGCACAGGTCGATCTGTTCAACATCTAGTATCCATTGTTTACGGCTAGGACTACTGGGGTATCTAATCCCATTTGCTACCCTAGCTTTCGTCTCTGAGTGTTAGTAATAGCCCAGTAAAGTGCCTTCGCCATCGGTGTTCTTTCCAATCTCTACGCATTTCACCGCTCCACTGGAAATTCCCTTTACCTCTACTATACTCTAGTCTAACAGTTTCGACTGCGATTTTGAAGTTGAGCCTCAAGATTTAACAGTTGACTTGCTAGACCACCTACAGACGCTTTACGCCCAGTGATTCCGGATAACACTTGCATCCCCCGTCTTACCGCGGCTGCTGGCACGGAGTTAGCCGATGCTTATTCTTCAGGTACACGTCATTTTATTCCTCCCTGAAAAAAGAGGTTTACAACCCATAGGCCGTCATCCCTCACGCGGTATTGCTCCGTCAGGCTTTCGCCCATTGCGGAAAATTCCCCACTGCTGCCTCCCGTAGGAGTCTGGACCGTGTCTCAGTTCCAGTGTGTCTGATCGTCCTCTCAAACCAGATACTGATCGTCGCCTTGGTAAGCCATTACCTTACCAACAAGCTAATCAGCCGCAAGCTTCTCTCTAGGCGGAAAAATCCATTTCACTCGAAAGCATATGGGGTATTAGCAACCGTTTCCAGTTGTTGTCCCCCTCCTAAAGGCAAATTCTTACGTGTTACTCACCCGTCCGCCACTTGAGTTAAAAACTCTCGTACGACTTGCATGTGTAAAGCATACCGCCAGCGTTCATCCTGAGCCAGGATCAAACTCTCTTAAAATTTCCATAAATTTATTTTTTTAACTTCTTTTAAAGTCTTGTTAGAAAGTTGAATAATAGATTACTAAATAATAGACATAAAAAAGATTTATCTTAAAATTAATTTATTTAACTTATAAAAATATTTTTTACTAAATTTTAGATAGCTCAGTGAAAAAAGTATCATATAAGTAAAAATTAAAGCTTAATTAAAGTTAAAATAACAAAATAATAAATATTAACATTAATCATATGATTAATGTTAATATTTAGTGAATTTTCGTATAGGTTAGAAAAGAAAATGGAAACTTAGCGATTTTAAAAAGACACTTAAATCAAATAAAGTTTCTTTCGATAATATTTCTGTTGAGATATAATTGCTAATATTATTACTCTGACTTATTATTCCATCACTTTTTTGATTTAATTCTTGAATAATATTATCAGGTAAAAATTGAATACCCAAGTCTTTATAAGCCCGTTGCATATACTCTAAAATATCAGGTCTTTCATAATACCAAAACTCTCTTAAATCGTTTGGAATAGGATGCCGATACCATGTAATTGGTAAATAATGAAAAACTAATACATCTCTCATTTCTTGATTAAGCAATAACTTTGTTCTTTCTGCTTCACTCGGTAGAAACGGCATAGTAAACACTAAATGGTTTAAATTATCTGCTACTGAACCAAGCAGTCCTAGAAAAATAGTTCCAGTAGCATTTACTCCAAGCACCGAAGGTATAATTCCTTGAAGAATCTCGTCTGACCAATCTACTGCAGCAATAAGATAACACCATGGCATTGTATATGGATTAATATAAAGAAGCCATGCCAGCGCAATTCGTAGCGATACCAGTTGAGAATAAATCACAAGAACTAAAAATAAAACTTCTCGAGTAATTTCTAAAACACTAATATCTAAACAAATATGTAAACGAACTTGAATAAACTCTGAGAGCCAATCAGGTAAAAAATAAATGTTTTTATAGTTTTCAATAAAAAAATTATAAAATCCTTCTTCTTTAGTTTCGTATACATATCGTGGAACTGGTTCTGGTTTCGGTATATCTCCAAATATCACTTCAAACAATGTTTCTGGCCTTTGGATTGGAGGCCAAGCACTTTCATGTTTAGGAAGACTTTGAATAAACCTTGCCCTAGCAGTGAGGTCACTAGGCATTTCATAGACAGTCACCATCCCAGGATTGTTTGGATATCCAAACAATCCAGCAATTGTTTTAAAAACATTACCTACTATTTCATAAATAGCAGTTCGAATCGGATTAAATTTCTCGTCTAAACTCATTGGCAGTTTTAAATTAATATTAAGTGAATAATCTAATTTAGTGAAATAACATTTTTACTAGAATCCCAGAAAATTGGAATTTTTAATCTACAAATTTTATTATAGTTTATTTCTAGTATTTTCTAAGTATATAGTATAGAAAATACTAGAAATTTTATCAACTTTTTTTTTATTTTTTTTTTATTTTTTTTATCCAAAACTCTTAAGAAAATTCTAAACTATTAAAAGCGGTAGCAGCAGAGTAGCAGATGTTTGAAATAGAAAGACTCGGGATAGTAGGATTTGAACCTACGACCCCCTGCTCCCAAAGCAGGTGCTCTACCAAACTGAGCTATATCCCGATCTAATCATCGCCTATCACCTTATCAAATTTTTAGGAATTACACAAGATTTTGCATAAAAATTTAATACAATGGTAAAAGGAAAGATTTTATTCTAAATTTTAAAATCCAGAATAAAATCTTTTAGAAATTACTTTTCAGTTTGATTTTCTTGAGTTTGTTCTTCTTCAGGCGGGTCTTCTTTTGTTTGATTTTTAATATAATCTAAAAAGTCTTGGACTGTAACAATCTCCGCAGCAGTGTCATCGTTAATGACTAAATCAAAAACATATTCAAATTTTACAACAAGGTCAGCTACATCTAAAGAATCCCCACCCAAGTCTTCGATAAGATCAGCTTCTGGAACTACTTGAGACTTTGGAATATTTAGTTCATCTGAAATCATTTCTACTACTTTTGCAACCACAACATCGTGAGTCTCAGGAGAGTACTTGATTGTCTGAATTCTCACTTTATGAGTAAACTCACTTTTGATTGCTTCTTTAATTTTGTTCAGGTAGGCGTCTACTTTTTTGAAGTAGCCGTCTACCTTATTAAAAAATTTTTTAATCTGTTTTACAGGCTTGAACCATTTCATTTCATTTTTTACTAATTCTTTTTATTAATTAATAAATTTAAGTAATTTTGTCATTTGGTAAAAAGTTAATTGATTTAAAGTATAAATTGGAATATTTTTTATGCAAATTTACCAGCCGTTGAGGCAATTACAAATGCAGCATAAGTTAAAATGTAACCAACTGCGAAATGCACTAAGCCTACTAAACGTGCTTGAACAATTGAAAGTGCCACTGGTTTATCACGCCAACGAATTAAGTTAGCTAACGGTGTACGTTCATGAGCCCAAACTAATGTTTCAATTAATTCTTGCCAATAACCACGCCATGAAATTAAAAACATAAAACCTGTTGCCCAAATTAAATGTGCAAATAAGAACATCCATGCCCAGACAGATAAATTATTCATACCAAATGGATTATAACCATTGATTAATGGTGATGAATTTAACCATAAATAATCTCTTAACCAGCCCATAATATAATTTGATGATTCATCAAATTGACCTGGATTTCCACCCCAAATTGTCATATGTTTCCAATGCCAATAGAATGTTACCCAACCAATTGTATTTAACATCCAAAACATTGCTAAATAAAATGCATCCCAAGCTGAAATATCACATGTACCACCACGACCTGGACCATCACATGGGAAACTATAACCAAAGTCTTTTTTATCTGGCATTAATTTTGATCCACGTGCATCTAAAGCTCCTTTTACAAGGATTAAGGTTGTTACGTGTAGTCCTAAAGCAATCGCATGATGAACTAAGAAATCACCTGGTCCAATTTTTAAAAATAAATCGTTTTTATTATCATTAATAGCTTCTAACCAACCTGGTAACCAAATTTGATTACCTGCAACTGTTGCAGGACTAGTAGAAGATGATAATAATACGTTAAATTCATAAACTGCTTTACCTGATGCCGCTTGAATATATTCAGCAAAAACTGGTTCAAATAAAATTTGTTTTTCTGGTTGACCAAAGGCAACAACTGTATCATTATGAATATATAAACCTAATGTATGGAATCCTAAGAATAAAGATGCCCAACTTAAATGTGAGATAATAGCTTCTTTATGTTCTAACATTCTTGCTAAAACATTATTTTTGTTTAATTCTGGATCGTAATCACGTACAAAGAAAATAGCACCGTGTGCAAATGCACCAACCATTAAAAAACCAGCGATATATTGATGATGTGTATATAATGCAGCTTCAGTCGTAAAATCTTTAGATAAAAATGCATATGGAGTTAAAGCATACATGTGTTGGGCTGTTAATGATGTAGCAACACCTAAACATGCTAATGCTAATCCTAATTGCATGTGTAAAGAATTTGTGATTGTTTCAAATAAACCGATATGACCTGCTCCTAATCGACCTCCAGGAGGACGGTGAGCGTCTAAAATTTCTTTCATATTATGACCAATACCGAAATTTGTTCGATACATATGGCCTGCTACAATAAACACAACTGAAATTGCTAATTGATGATGTGCAATATCACTTAACCATAATGATTGTGTTTGAGGATGGAAACCGCCTAAAAATGTTAAAATTGCTGTTCCAGCTCCTGTTGTTGTTCCAAAGACATGAGTCGCAGTATCTGGATTTTCAGTATAGACTGTCCAGTTACCAGTAAAAAATGGAGTTAAACCAGCTGGATGCGGAGGAGTTGTTAAGAAATTATCCCAACCAACATGAATCCCTCGTGATTCTGGAATTGCAACATGAACAAGATGACCAGTCCAAGCTAAAGAACTAACTCCTAATAATCCTGATAAATGATGATTTAATCGTGATTCATTATTTTTAAACCAAGACAAACTTGGACGGAATTTTGGCTGTAAATGTAACCAACCAGCAAATAATAAAACACATGATAATATCAATAAGCCAACCGCGCCTGCATATAATTCTTGATTAGTTCTAAGACCAATAGTATACCACCAATGATATACCCCTGAATAAGTAATATTAACTGGGTATGAATTACCTTTACTAAATGCTTTTAAAGCAGATTCGCCAAAATGAGGATCCCAAATTGAATGCGCAATTGGTTTTACTTTTAATGGATTAGTTACCCATTTTTCAAAATTTCCTTGCCAAGCAACATGAAATAAGTTTCCTGATGTCCATAAGAATATAACTGCTAAATGACCGAAGTGAGAAGCGAAAATTTTTTGATATAAATTTTCTTCAGTCATTCCATCGTGTGCTTCTAAGTCATGAGCAGTAGCGATACCATACCAAATTCTTCGTGTTGCTGGATCTTGTGCAAGGGCTTGGCTAAACTTTGGAAATTTAGTTACCATAATTGTTAGATACCTTTTTATATAAATTTTAGTTATGAATAAAATATTAGTTACAACCTTCTTTAAAACTAGCTTAGACGTTTTTTAGTTTAATTAACTAATTGAAATAGCACGTGCTAAGAAGAATGACCAAGTTGTACCAATACCACCAAGTAAATAGTGAGCTAAACCAACTGCACGACCTTGAGTAATACTTAAAGCACGTGGTTGAATTGCTGGAGCAAAGTTTAACTTATTATGTGCCCAAACAATTGACTCAATTAATTCTTGCCAGTATCCACGACCACTGAATAAGAACATTAAACTAAATGCCCAAATAAAGTGAGCTCCTAAGAAAATTAAGCCATATGCTGATGAAGCTGAACCATAAGATTGAATTACTTGTGAAGCTTGTGACCATAAGAAATCACGTAACCATCCATTAATAGTAATAGCACTTTTTGCAAAATTACCACCTGTAATGTGTGAGATACTACCATCTGGTGAAATAGTTCCCCAAACATCTGATTGCATTTTCCAACTAAAGTGGAAAAGTACTACAGAAAGCGAATTATACATCCAGAATAACCCTAAGAATACATGATCCCAACTTGAACTCTGACATGTACCGCCACGACCAGGTCCGTCACAAGGGAAACGGAAACCTAGATTAGCTTTATCAGGAATTAATTTTGAACTACGTGCATATAATACACCTTTTAACAAAATTAATACTGTTACGTGAATTGTAAATGCATGAATATGATGAACCATAAAATCTGCAGTACCTAATTTAATAGGCATCATTGCAATTTTACCACCTACCTCTACAACTTCACCCCCAAAGGCATAACTTGTTGTAGCTAAAGCATTTGGAGCTGTTGTTCCTGGAGCTAATAAATGAATATTTTGAATCCATTGTGCAAAAATTGGTTGCAATTGAATTGCTTTATCTGAAAACATGTCTTGAGGTCGCCCTAACGCTCGCATTGTATCATTGTGAATGTAAAAACCAAAAGCATGACAGCCTAAGAAAATACAAACCCAATTTAAATGTGAGATAATTGCATCACGGTGTCTTAAAACACGATCTAATAAGTTGTTGTAGTTATTAGCTGGTGTATAGTCACGAACCATAAAAATTGCTCCATGAGCAGCACCACCAACTACACAAAATCCACCAATCCACATATGATGCGTAAATAAAGAAAGTTGTGTTGCATAATCTGTTGCAATATATGGATATGGAGGCATTGCATACATATGATGCGCTACAATTATACTTAAAGAACCCATCATAGCTAAATTAATCGCTAATTGAGCATGCCATGACGTTGTTAAAATTTCATATAATCCTTTATGGCCTTCTCCGGTAAAGGGACCTTTATGAGCTTCTAAAATTTCTTTCATGCTATGACCAATCCCCCAGTTTGTACGGTACATGTGACCAGCAACAATAAATAAAACTGCTAAAGCTAAATGATGATGAGCTATATCACTTAACCATAAACCACCAGTAACAGGATTTAACCCACCTTTGAATGTTAAAAAATCTGAGTATTCACCCCAACGACCACCAAAAAATGGTGCTAATCCTTTAGAAAAACTAGGATATAATTGAGCCATTAATTCACGATTAATTAAAAACTCATGAGGTAATGGAATTTCTTGAGGTGATACACCTGCATCTAATAATTTATTAATTGGTAATGCAACGTGAATTTGGTGACCTGACCATGATAAACAACCTAAACCTAATAAACCAGCTAAATGATGGTTCATCATTGATTCAGCATTTTGGAACCATTCTAATTTAGGAGCTGCTTTATGATAGTGAAACCAACCGGCGAATAACATAATTGCTGCCATTGCTAAACCACCAATTGCAGTCCAGTATAATTCAACTTCACTAGTTATTCCTTCAGCGCGCCACATTTGGAACCAACCAGAAGTTGTTTGAACGCCTTGGAAATTACCCCCAACATCACCATTTAAAATTTCTTGACCAACAATTGGCCAAACTACTTGTGAGCTTTGTTTAATATTAACTGGATCATTTAACCAAGCTGAATAATTAGAGAAATATGCTCCATGGAAATGCATCCCACTAATCCATAAGAATATAACTGCTAATTGTCCGAAGTGGGCACTAAAAATTTTACGAGAAACTTCTTCTAAAGAACTAGTTTGACTATCGAAGTCATGAGCATCCGCATGTAAGTTCCAAATCCAAGTTGTTGTTTTTGGACCTTTTGCTAAAGTTCTAGAAAAATGACCGGGTTGTGCCCATTTTGCGAAACTAGTTTCGACAGCGTCTTTTTCAACAAAAACTTGAACATTTTTTGCGCGACGATCAGTTGAGCTTATTGCCATTAATTTTCTCCTTGTTGGGAGACGAAAGTTTATGAAACTCTCATAAAGAAATAAAGAGTAATAACGTAATTCGTTAATTATGAGTTTTCAAATTACAATTATACATTTTTTTATTAAATTTTAGGTAACTTTTTGAAATTTTTTAGAAAAATATTTAAATATCAAATATTTTTAAATAGATTAGAGTTATATTTCTAAACTTTAAATTGTAACAATAAAATTTTTTATTAAAATTTTATTGTTACAATTTAAAGTTTAGAAATATAATCCTAACATGTCTGGGAAAAAGCGGTTAATTTCAATAATAAAACCTGCTGTAAATGTCATCCAAATTGTTAAAAGAACAGGAGCTGTTGATAAATATTTTTGAAGATCTTCCATAAAAAATTAAAGTAAATGATAAATATATTAATTCTAATAAAAAGGAGTCAAAATTTTCTAATTCCTATTAACTCTTTAACGCGGTGATACTGTTACTTCATCTTTTGACGCTACTAATTCATTACTTATTAATTCTTGCCATGCTGAAATTGGCCAAATATACCCCGTTGTCATTATTTTTAAAGCTAACGGTACATTAATAATAATTTCATTTTCAGCAGGATTTTTTGTTGTACTTACTGCACGTATATATTTTCGTCCAACCCAACCAATCCAACCTGAAATATAAATAAATCCAAATCCTGGAAGAATGAATTCCGCTGCATGACTCCATCGTCCATCAGCAATTAAATGAGGTAAACCATCTGTTCCACATAATAAATCTGAACGACCATATTTATCAAATCTTGCTTTTGTTCGCTCAATTTGTTGTTGTAAAGCTAAAGCAGGAGGTGAATCTGCTTCATATTGGGCCATTCTAAGTTCTAATTTTTTTACACTTGTTTTTAATCTTTTACTGAAAGCTGGAGATTCACTACATTTTGTTAATCCCCCAATATCAGCTAAAGCTTGATTTGGTCCAAAAAATAATAGTACTGAAAAAAGTACGGCTATTAAGTTAAAACGTTTCATGGTTTAAATAAAATTGAAGATAATTACTTTGGTAAAAAATTTCAAAAGAATTAAAATTACTTTTATATATATCTTACTATAGTTTAAAAAAAAAAAAATATTTATTTGTGATACATAAATATTGAAAAAGCTAAAAAATATTATCTTATAAACTTCAAAAAAACTTTGAAGTTTATAAAAATGAAAAATTATTCAAAATCTTTACGATTTGGATTTCGTGACGGATCACCTGAAAGAAGTCCAAAAATAAATAAAGAAACAAAAAAGATAACTGTTGTGTAAACCAAAATTTTTAACGTTAGCATTTAATTTTTCTTAGAAATTATTTTTAATAATATTAATTATACTAAAATAAAACGATTCTGAACTATTTTATTAAAGAAAATTATCTATATTAATATTATTAATTATTCTTTTTAAAACTATAATTACTTTTTAAAAGAAATGGATAAACTCTTAAAACACTAATCTCCATTTTTTTTAAATTTTTAGTTGTTAAATTATTAACTTTTTTATCTCGAAATGATAAATAACCTTCTACAATAATATAATCGTTAATTTGATAATAATTTAGAACATCTTCTCCTAAATTCCCCCAAAAAGTTAAACTAATAATTATAGTATTTCGAATTTGAGGTACCTGAACTCGAAATTTTATAACAGAAATCGGATCATTGGTATCATTAGTAAAAACTTTTTTCACAGGTTTTTCTAAAATTTTAACTATACTAGAAATATAATTTGTATCAGCCATAAATTTAAATAATTAGATTTTTTTGTTTTTGAACATCTTCAAAATTAATATCTCGTAATCGTTTTAATAAACGAATAAAATATTCTAAGAAATAATCATCTAATTGAATAATTTCTTCGGGATCAACTTTAAACATTTTATATAAATCGAATGTCGATTTAGAAAAATTATTTTCAGTATTTAAAATTTCAGCAAAAGCTAATCGATCACTTATATTTTGACCCCACTCAAAAAATCCAAAAAAATTACTAACCAATTTTAAAATAATTAAAGGAACACGTTGAACTTTTGCTGTTTGACCTGCCAATTGTTCACAAAGACTAATAATTTCTGAGGATACCCAACCTTTTAATCCACTTAAAAAGAATGTTTGATTTGCTGTTTGAGGAATTTGGAGAGATCTTAAACAAAATTTTGCAATATCTTGAGTATCCATATATGCAATATAAGTATTTTCATTAGTTACCCAAATAGGTAAATTTTCAAGAATTGGTATAGCATATTGTTCAATTAAACCTTGATAAAACCCTGTTAATCGAAAAATTGTATATGGAATTTTTGATTCTTTTAATTTTATTTCAATTTCATATTTTAATTTCATTAACGGTATATTTTCGAACTGTTCCACATTTTGAGCTGAGAAAAAAATAAATCGTTTAATATTTGCAGCTTTTGCAGCTTCAATTAAAGATAATTTCCCGTCCCAATCTACTTTTTTTAGAGAATCCAATTCATTTGGACGGCTCGTAGAAGCATCAATGATAGCAGTAATCCCTTTTAAACAAGGAGGAATTGTTTCTGGACGCGTCAAATCACCATACACTAATTCAACTCCCCATTCTTTTAAAAAACTTGCTTTTCGAAAGTTTCGAACTAAACAACGTACTTGATAACCTTTTGTTAAAGCTTGTAAAACAACTTGACGACCTAATGTCCCAGTTCCTCCGATAATAAGTAGACTCATATAGTAAAAATTTTTCTAATCAAAAACTGTGCTTTGTAAAATATCTTCTGCCTCAAGATTAACTAATTCTTTTTTCGTTAATACTTGCCCACGACTATCAAAAATTCGGTTAGCTTGACGCATTCTAGCTCGATCTAAAGCATTTTTAATACTTCGAGCATTAGCAAATAATGGTTTTTCTCTTCGCTTATCTATATATTGTTTTAAAGCAATTTCAGCTTGAGGTGTTAATTGATATTGCTGTTCATCTAACATGATTTTAGCAATTTGTAATAATTCGTCTGTTGAATAATCAGGAAAATCAATGTGATTTGCTATACGTGATGATAAACCTGGGTTTGACTCATAGAATTTATCCATCGGCTCTTTATAGCCCGCTAGAATAACAACTAAATCATCACGTTGATTTTCCATTACTTGTAATAAAATTTCAATAGCTTCTGAACCGTAATCTCTTTCGTTATCAGGTTTATATAAGTAATATGCTTCATCAATAAATAACACACCGCCCATTGCTTTTTTTAAAACTTCTTTTGTTTTTGGAGCTGTATGACCAATATATTGACCTACTAAATCGTCTCGCGTAACGGTTAAAAGATGACCTTTCTTAATATAACCTAATTGATATAAAATATCGGCCATTTTTAAACCAACAGTTGTTTTTCCTGTTCCAGGACTGCCTGTAAAAGACATATGTAAACCTGGATTTGCTGATGTAATACCTAAATTTCTTCTTAATTTATCAATTAATAATAATGCAGCAATTTCTCGAATACGAGCTTTTACGGGCGCTAAACCAACTAATTCTTCATTTAATAAGTTTAAAATTTTCGCAATTTCTGTTTTAGCATACTCTTCTTGCAAATTAATAGGAGATGTATTCATAACAATTCATATTTAATAAAATAAATTATTTTATATATTAAATCAGTTAATTTTAACTGATTTAATATTTTTATTCTAACGGATAATTAATTTATTGTAAAGGTTGGAATGCTTAAAAGACAAATGAACGCAAATCCTGCACTTCCACATGCACCAACAAAAAATCCACCTTTAAATTGATCCCACGCTTTTTTTGTTTGTAAATCATTATCTGATCCTTCTGATTTACCTTGTCCAAAAGCGGCTATACCATAAATGGTTAAACCTAATGTTAAAATTATAATTAAACCAATTGTTGAAAGAAAACCAGCAAATAATGCAATATCCGAATCACGTAATGGCCCTAATTTAACAAATGGACCTATTAAAAAATAACCATGTGCTAAACCAATTTCTAGACCACGTAATAAAGGTGTTAAACCAAAGCGATATGCAGGTAAATTTTGCAAAATTGCTCGTGTTACTGCAGACGAAGTTATTGGCGTTGCTAAATGACCAACAAATGGGTCATCATTATAAGGTTTAATAAAATTAGCCATAAAGTTAATTTAAAAATTAGTTAAATTAATAATAAAATTTTTTGATGAAATTAAATGTAAAGTTAATAAAAATTTTATGAAAATCTTTACTAACCAAAATTTTTATATAGATTACTATATAATATATACTAATATACAGAAAAATTTTTATAAACTTCATTTTATGACAATTGCTATAGATTATTTTTTATTAATAGGATTCTGCTTTGCCCTTACATCTGGTTTATTTTTAGGGTTAAAATCAATTAAATTAATTTAATTTTAGTAGACTGCAACAAATGCAAAAGGAAATTCGTCAAGATAAAATAGTTGGATCAAGACGGTTTAGTAATTATTTTTGGTCATTTTTTTTACTTGTAGGGGGTATAGGGTTTTTATTAGCGGGATTATCTAGTTATTTTAAAATTAATTTATTACCTTTCGCAAATCCAACGGAACTCATTTTTATACCTCAAGGTTTAGTTATGATGTTTTACGGAACTTTAAGCTTAAGTATAAGTCTTTATATAATTTTTACATTAGTTTTAAATATCGGAAGCGGATATAATGAATATAATAAAGTTGAAAATCTTGTAAAAATAGTTCGAAAAGGATTTCCAGGAAAAAACCGTGAAATTCTTTTAACTTACCCTTTATCTAATATTCAGGCAATTGGTATAAAAATTACAGAGGGATTAAATCCAACTCGAAGTCTTTATCTATGCTTAAAAGATGAACGAAAAATACCTTTAACACCGGTTCAAGAACCAACTTCAATTTCAAACTTAGAAGAGGAAGCTGCTAACTTAGCAAAATTTCTCGACTTAAAATTAGAAAATTTATAAGATTTTATTGCTTTTTATACCCGCATAATTCTATAATGAAGTTATGCGGGCATAGTTTAGTGGTAAAACCTTAGCCTTCCAAGCTAATGATGGGGGTTCGATTCCCCCTGCCCGCTTTTGATTATTATTAACTAACTATTAGAATGAGCAACAATCTTTTTTTATAGGAGAATAAATAAATATGTCTGGTGGATCTACAGGTGAACGTCCGTTTTCGGATATTGTTACTAGTGTACGTTATTGGATTATTCATAGTATTACAATTCCATCGCTTTTCGTATCAGGATGGTTATTCGTTAGTACTGGGTTAGCATACGATGTATTTGGAACTCCACGTCCAAACGAATATTTTACACAAGATCGTCAACAAATTCCTCTAGTAAATGATCGATTCAGTGCAAAACAAGAATTAGAAGATTTAACTAAAGGTTTATAATTTTAATTTTAAGGAAAAAAAATGGCAAAAAATATCAATCAACCTGTAGCTTATCCTATTTTTACTTTTCGTTGGTTAGCAGTTCATGGTTTAGCAGTACCTACAGTATTCTTTTTAGGTGGAATTACTGCTATGCAATTTATTCAAAGATAAAATTAATATATATAAAAAGATACGAGGTAATTTTTTATGACAGGTCCAAATCCAAATAAACAAGCAGTAGAATTAAATAGAACTTCTCTTTATTGGGGACTTTTATTAATTTTTGTTTTAGCAGTATTATTCTCAAGTTATTTTTTCAATTAATATTCATATAATTAGGAGTTTTTTTATGGCAAATACTGGTAGAATTCCTTTATGGCTTGTAGGTTTAGTAGGTGGTTTAGCAGTAATTACAGTGATAAGTTTATTTATTTATGGTTCATATTCAGGACTAGGTTCATCATTATAAATTTGAAAGCTTTACTATTTATATATTAATATTAAAGATAACTTGATTAATTTTATTAAAATTAATCAAGTTATCTTTATTTTCGGAATAAATTTTTTAATCGTTTTTTTAATTTTTTAAATTTTTTTCGTACAAATTTTTTAAACATAATGGTAATAGGCCAACTCTTTTGAGTTCCACGACCAAACCAACCATACCAAACTTTTGGTACAAGACGATTTTGAACTTTATATTTTTCATCTTGCCATGCAGTATTTCCTCCGCTATAAATACTATTTTTTGGACGTGGCCCAACATGAAGTTCGATATTTTCAACAATAAATGGTATATAAAAATATTGTCCCCATATAGCATGAAACATTCCAAAAAAGACAAGTGACATATGAGCTAATACAATAGCAATCGTTATGAAATCTAATGCTCGGTATTCGAAAAGTACAGAGTAATCTGTATGACCTTTAAGATATTCTAAGTTAGGTTCTAATATATTCTCTTGGTAATACCAAATTCGATAAATTAGATAGAAAGGAATATTTTCAAATAACTGAAGAATAAGTATAGAGGTCCAATGCCATCGTATTAAATAGGGACAATACCGTTTCCCTATTCTGGTAATGACTACATAGGTAACTAACCCTGACATTTCTGACCAATATTCCGTACAACTCGTGTAAATTTTTGGTATCGCGATATTATAGATAGTATAATAAAGCGGAAGTATTTTAGCTTGTTGAGATTCTTTTAAATTCGCTACTATCATTGAAATCGGATCAATATAATGGCGAAGGCCAGTTTCTGGATCTAGATAAATTATACCTTTCATAAAAGCATAATAAATTAATTTTCCTGGGTTATACCAATGAACATTCTCACCTAATTGTAAATCTGTGACAGCAGAGTTATAAGCATCAAATTCTAATTGAAGTGCATTAACTCCAAGTTTGTTGAAAAACGGAATGTCTAACAAAAGACTTTTATAGGATGCCATAAGATCAATTAAATGTCGGTACCATAAATACGCAGCAACAAGTCCAATACAAGTAATAAAAAAAGAAGTTTTTAGATTATAGCGTATAGCAAGAATTATAAACCGTATAAACAAAATAAAAAAGAGAATACTTTCAATATCTGTTAAGGTTAACCCATCTTGAACTTTTTGCAATAATCCATTTATAACTAAATTTAGTGTTTCTAAAGAGATTTCTGTTGAGTGTTCAAGTTCCTCAGCGGAAACCTCTTCTAATTCAGAAAAAGCATTTGGATCTTCGATCCCAAACCAATTTAAAACTGTTTCTTGGTCTATGCTAATTAAAAGAAAAAGGATTCTAACTAAATAGAACATAATTTTATTTTTTAGTGATAATATTAATAATAATATATATTAACAGTTTTTATCAGTAATTCTAAAATTATTTTAGAATTATTTTTAAAATTATTTTAAAGTTTATAGGATGCACCTATACAATGATCTTTCAACCCTAAATTTGTCAAGTCTTAGTTAAATAAAATTATAAAATATTTTTACGTTTTAAAAACTAATACCCCCAAGGGAATTCGAATCCCTGTCTGCTCCGTGAAAGGGAGCTGTCCTAGGCCTCTAGACGATGGGGGCAGTTTAAATCTGATTTAAAATTTAAGCGGGCAACGCGATTCGAACGCGCGACATCAACCTTGGCAAGGTTGCGCTCTACCACTGAGCTATGCCCGCTAGTATAGGTATAGTAAGACTAAAAAGTCTTTTACTCTAACAAGTAATTTATAAAAATTGATAGAATATGTCAATACTTAAATTAATTTAGAAATTATAGTTTTAACTATAATTTCTAAAGATTTAAACTGACGATGAAATTCCATCAGCAGCAGCAATTGCAATAACAAGACCTACCCATGCTTGAAAAATTTTATTGAAGTTATTTTTTGAATTTTCCCATTCTCCTGGTGTAGCTAATGCTACCGGCACCGTTATAACTAAACCTAATGAAATTAAAACTAATAGAGCTGTTAAAGTAGTTATCATAAATATTTTTAGAAAATTTTTATATTGATGATCAAATTTAAATTAGATACGAAATTAAAGATTACCTTTTTTTAAAGCTAATAAAACAATTACTGCTGGACCAGCTAACATAATGACACCCGTTGCTACTAATTGTCCTATAATTTGCCAATTAATCATTTTTAAAATCCTTATTTATTAATTTTTAATAAAATTTTAAGTAATAAAATAACCGATAATGTTATTTGTAATTTTACTTTAAAATTACTAAAGTAAAAATAATATTTTTACTAATATTTTATCATCTTATATTTTGATTCTCTATAAATTAACGGGAAAATACTTTAATATTTTTCTTATTTCATGGTAATATCTTACTAGGGCTGCTAACTCAATGGTAGAGTACTCGGCTTTTAACCGAATAGTTCTGGGTTCGAATCCCAGGCAGCCCACTAATGAGCTAATCTAGATTTAAAAAGTTTTATGATTTCCGAAAATCGTGAAAAAATAACTCTAAACAATCTTACGAAAAAAAATAAAAAATATAAAAATATTTTACCTAACCGATAAGTTAGGTAAAATATTTATGTATTATTAATCAATAGGACGCATTGATAATACAGGTTCAGTAGCACGATTAATACCTTTTTCGAAACCAGCTGCAGCTGCACGAGCACGGCCTGAATGCCACCAGTGAGCAACTAAGAAGAAAAATGCTAAGAAGAAGTGTGAACAACATAACCATGAACGAGGTGATACATAGTTAACTGAGTTAATTTCTGTTGCTACACCACCTACAGAGTTAAGAGATCCTAACGGAGCATGTGTCATATACTCTGCAGCACGACGTTCTTGCCAAGGTTGAATATCATTTTTAATCTTATTGATATCTAAGCCATTTGGACCTCGTAATGGTTCAACCCATGGTGCACGTAAATCCCAGAAGCGCATTGTTTCACCACCAAAAATAATTTCTCCACTTGGTGAGCGCATTAAGTATTTACCTAAACCAGTTGGACCTTGTGCAGATGAAACATTTGCACCTAAACGTTGATCTCGAACTAAAAATGTAAAAGCTTGAGCTTGTGATGCTTCAGGACCAGTTGGACCATATAATTCACTAGGGTAAGCTGTATTATTGTACCAAGAGTATAATGAAGCTGTGAATCCCATAATAGAAATGGCAGCTAAACTATAAGAAAGGTAAGCTTCACCTGACCAAACAAACGCACGACGTGCCCAAGCAAACGGTTTAGTGAAAATATGGAAAATACCACCAGTAATACATAACACTCCAACCCAAATATGACCACCAATAATATCTTCCATATTATTTACAGATACAACCCAACCATCTCCACCAAATGGAGAACGGAATACGTAACCAAAAATTACAATTGGGTTTAATGTTGGAGTTGTAATTAAACGAACATCTCCACCACCAGGTGCCCAAGTATCATATACACCACCTAAGTACATTGCTTTAATAACTAATAAGAAAGCACCACAACCTAGAAGACATAAGTGAATACCTAAAATTGTTGTCATTTTATTTTTATCACGCCAATCATAACCAAAGAATGGGAATGATTCTTCTAATGTATCTGGGCCTAATAATGAGTGATAAATTCCTCCAAAACCTAAAACTGCCGATGAAATTAAATGAATTACGCCAACAGCAAAGTATGGTAGAGTTGTTGTGATCTCACCACCTGGTCCAATTCCATACCCTAATGTTGCTAAGTGTGGCATACAAATGAAACCTTGTTCGTATAAAGGCTTTTCTGGTACAAAATGTGAAACTTCAAACAAAATCATTGCACCAGCCCAGAATACCATTAAACCTGCGTGTGCTACGTGAGCACCTAATAGTTTACCTGAAACATTAATTAAACGAGCATTGCCACTCCACCAAGCAAATCCTGTAGACTCAATGTCGCGACCTGCTATACTACTATTAAAGGGCGTTTCCACGTGGTAATACCTCCTCAGGGAATACAAAGTTTTCATGTGGTTGGTCTTGAGCAGCCATCCAAGCACGAATACCTTCGTTTAATAAAATGTTTTTTGTATAGAATGTTTCAAATTCTGGGTCTTCTGCAGCACGTAACTCTTGTGAAACAAAGTCGTATGCACGTAAGTTTAATGCTAAGCCAACGATACCAATAGCACTTGTCCATAAACCAGTTACTGGTACAAATAACATAAAGAAGTGTAACCAACGTTTGTTAGAAAATGCTACACCAAAAATTTGTGACCAGAATCGGTTAGCTGTAACCATTGAATAAGTTTCTTCAGATTGAGTTGGTGTAAATGCACGGAACGTATTAGCGGCATCACCATCTTCAAATAACGTATTTTCTACAGTTGCACCATGAATAGCACAAAGTAAAGCACCACCTAAAATACCAGCAACACCCATCATGTGGAATGGGTTTAACGTCCAGTTGTGGAAACCTTGTAAAAATAATAAGAAACGGAAGATTGCTGCTACACCGAAACTAGGAGCAAAGAACCAACTTGCTTGCCCTAATGGGTATAGTAAGAATACTGAAACGAATACAGCAATTGGACCTGAGAACGCAATTGCGTTATAAGGACGAATACCAACTAAACGTGCAATTTCAAATTGACGTAAACAGAATCCAATTAAACCAAATGCACCGTGTAAAGCAGTAAATGTCCAAAGACCGCCAATTTGACACCAACGTGTGAAATCACCTTGTGCTTCAGGACCCCATAAAAGTAATAATGAATGTCCCATACTATTTGCTGGAGTTGAAACAGCAGCAGTTAAGAAATTACATCCTTCAAGATATGAACTTGCTAAACCATGAGTATACCATGATGTAACAAAAGTCGTACCAGTCATCCAACCACCTGCAGCTAAGTAAGCAGTTGGAAATAATAATAAACCTGACCAACCAACGAAGACAAATCGATCTTTCTTTAACCAGTCATCAACTAGATCAAATAAGCCACGTTCTTGGTTTTGCCCAATAGCAATGGTCATATTTTAATAATCCTTTAATTTAATTACTTATCGAGAAAACTATTATTTAAAAATTTTTCTCTGGTCTTATCAACTTACATTAGTATTATACGTTAATATTTTGGTAAAAAGTACAAAAAGTTTAAAATAAAATTTAAACTATTAAATAATAATTTTATAGTCTTTGGGTTGAGTTTTATAATTTGAACCCAAAGACTATAAAATTAATTAATATCATCAACTGAAACATATATAAAGAATAATGCCATACTAATTGCTGGAAAAACTAAACCAACAAGAGGAACTAAAATTGCAGGTAAAAATGCAGCTGTCATATTTTGAATCTTATAGAATTTTTATTTGCAAATTGATAATATGAATTGTATATGAAAAACTTCTATAATTAAACATTAATATAAATCAAAAATTTAAATAGTTTTATAGTAGAATTAATATTATTAAATCTAATATTATTATTTTTAGAAACTTTAGAAATATATTATTAATTATGGAAACTTTATTATTATCTCGTTTACCAGAAGCGTATGTGGTTTTTAGCCCGATTGTAGACGTATTACCAGTTATTCCAGTTTTCTTCTTATTGTTAGCTTTTGTTTGGCAAGCTGCTGTAGGATTTAGATAATTTTGAATTTATAATTAAATTTTGTTACAGTATAATTATATTTGTAACATTATTCACTTTTATAAATTTAAAAAATAAAATAAATGGTAGAACCTTTATTATCTGGGATAGTTTTAGGGATGATAACCGTGTCTGCACTAGGTCTTTTTGTTGCAGCATTTTTACAATATCGTCGTGGAAACCAATTTGAAGTTTAAACTTTTTGTAAAATTCTATAAATTTTAATTTATAGAATTTTACAAAACTCTATTGACGATTCAAAGTTAATTTGATATTATATTTTTAGAGATTGAAATAGCTTATTTAAAATTCTTGAGAAAAACCAATTACAAAATACTTGCTGGTGTAGCTCAATGGTAGAGCAACGGATTTGTAATCCGTAGGTTGGGGGTTCAAGTCCCTTCACCAGCTTAATAAACAATGATTAAATTAAATTTTTTATCGTATAGTCTAAAATTATACATTTTTATTTATTAAAAAATAGTTTTAAATATAAATATAGGCCCAGTAGGAATCGAACCTACATTGGAAACTTAGAAGGTTTCTGTCCTAATCCGTTAGACGATAGGCCCTTAAACAATGTGGGTAATACAGGATTTGAACCTGTGACCTTCTGCTTGTAAGGCAGACACTCTACCGCTGAGTTAATTACCCATTATTTACTCTAGATCATAACCTGCAATACATTTATACCTAAAAATATCACGTACGTCAATATTAGAATTAGTTAAAATGTTTTTAATTCTAATATTGTTTTTTAGTTTTTAATATGTTAAGATCAATACTAATAAGGGTCGGTGTCCGAGTGGTTAAAGGAGGCGGATTGTAAATCCGTTGCGTTACGCTACGTTGGTTCGAATCCAACCCGGCCCAATATGAAATTAATTTAATATAATGAAAGGAAATAGATTTATAGTCCTGTCATATCTTTAAGAACATTATATAAAACAACCATAAATAAGAAAAAAGCTAAAATTAAAATTACACGAAACTTAGGAACCTTAAATAAGTTTTTAAATGGAGCTAAAATAATTAGGATTAAACCAGCTAAACTGCTAATAAAAAAACGTGGGTAACGAGATATATTATTCCAGAAATCACTCATACCAAGAATTAAAATTATAATGATTACTTATTTTCTTATAATTATATATGATTTTTTAAAGTCCTTATAATCCTAGTGATTTTAAAAATCTTTTAAATAAATTCTTAGTATATTTTGTCAAATTATGATAGAATTAACATTAGTAAAGCATAGTATAAGGCTCTGTAGCTCAGTGGTTAGAGCAGGGGACTCATAAGCCCAAGGTCGTAGGTTCAAATCCCACCAGAGCCATCTACTAATTTATGTTTATTAGTTTAGGAGAAATGGCTGAGTGGTCGAAAGCAATAGATTGCTAATCTATCGTACAATCATTTGTACCCAGGGTTCGAATCCCTGTTTCTCCTTTGTTAAAAAAACATGGAAAACAAAAGTTGACATATAAAAATTTTGAAGTATAATATTCACGCGATACGTTTGGGATTGTAGTTCAATAGGTTAGAGCACCGCCCTGTCACGGCGGAAGTTGCGAGTTCGAGTCTCGTCAGTCCCGTTTTTAGTTAAAAAAATTTATTTAATAATAATATGAAAAATATTATTATTAAATAAATTTTACTCACCTTGAACTTTTAACAAAGCAAATCCTAAAGAAAGACCAAATAAAGTCATGAAAAAACAAATAACAGCTGTACTAACAATTTCTGGACTTGCATACGGGAATATTTCTTTGATTAATTCCATAATATTTTTAATTTTAAATGTTACAAAAAGTTTAAATAATTAGAAACCATTTCGAGCCCAAACAGTTAATGCTAATGAAAACGTAAACATTGTCATTAAACCGGCCCAACCTAGACTTAGAATATCCATATATCTATATTTTTAAGTTATTTAATTTTATAATTTAAAAGGTTTAACTTTCCTTTTAAATTATTTTTCTAATATTATACAATACCATTTGTCCAATCTACATCAACATTTTCAATAATTAAAGATGAGTTATAAATTTGTAAAATAATTAATAAAAATACTAAGAACGCGGCCATTACTACAGCCATAATTGGAGTTGTTCCCCATCCTGGAGCAACTTTACCATATTCAGAATTTAATGGGCGTAAAATTTCACCTAATCTTGTTCGTAATGCCATAAAAATATTTTATATTTTTAATAAATTAATTTTTCTAGTATATGTTATATAATACTAAAGTGTTAATTTTAGCATTATATAACATGGAAACAGCAACTATTATTGTAATTTTTGTATCAAGTTTACTATTAGGAATTACTACATATTCTATTTATACAGCTTTTGGACCGACGTCTAAAAATTTACGTGACCCATTTGAAGAACATGAAGATTAAAAAATAAAACCAAATAAAATGGTTTTATTTTTTAATAATTCGAGGTGTTTCTCTGAAAAATACGGCAAAGAAAATTACCATTAAAGTACCAATAAGTAAAAATGTATAAACTAAAGCTTCCATTGTTTGATCCTATTTAAATATAAAGAGATTTAAAAAACTGGCTATACTTTATACAGCACCTTGTTTTTTCGTTGATTTGTCACCAAGTTTTTGGAATGCACCAAATTCTACTTGTTCCGTAACTTCTGCTCCAATACCAGTGAATACATCACGGAAAATTGTTCGACCACCATGCCATAAATGTCCTAAGAAGAATATTAAAGCAAAGTTAGCATGACCAAAAGTATACCAACCACGTGGACTACTTCTGAATACACCATCCGATTCTAAACTTGTTCTATCAAATTCAAAAACTTCTCCTAATTGTGCTTTCCGTGCGAATTTTTTAACAGTTGGTGCATCTTTAAATGTTTGACCATTTAACTTACCACCATAAAAATCAACTGTTACTCCAACTTGTTCGATACTGTATTTTGACTCTGCTCGACGGAATGGAATATCAGCACGAATAATACCATCTTTGTCAACTAAAATAACTGGGAAAGTTTCGAAGAAAGCTGGCATACGACGTACTGTTAATTCACGACCTTCTTTGTCACGGAAAATTGGATGACCCAACCAAGCTTCAGCAATACCATCTCCTTTGTTCATTGCACCTGCACGGAATAAACCACCTTTTGCAGGGTTATTTCCAATGTAATCATAGAATGCTAATTTATCTGGAATTCTTGACCAAGCTTGACTTTCAGATAATCCTTCACTTACCGATGCTTCAACTTGTCGTTCAATTTCTTGTTGGAAATAACCACTATCCCATTGATAACGAGTTGGACCAAATAATTCAATTGGAGTTGCTGCAGCACCGTACCACATTGTACCTGATGTTACAAAAGCAGCAAAGAATACTGCTCCAATACTACTTGATAAAACTGTTTCAATATTACCCATTCTTAATGCACGGTATAAACGTTGTGGAGGACGTACCGTTAAATGGAAAATACCTGCAAAAATACCAAAAATACCTGCTGCAATATGATGTGCTGCAATACCACCTGGATTAAATGGGTTGAAACCATCTGCACCCCAAGATGGTGCCACAGGTTGAACTTTTCCTGTAATACCGTATGCGTCTGAAACCCAGATACCAGGACCAAATAAGCCTGTTACATGAAATGCTCCAAAACCGAAACAAGCTAAACCTGATAAGAATAAATGAATACCAAAGATTTTTGGTAAATCTAATGCAGGTTCACCTGTTCGTGGATCACGGAATAATTCTAAATCCCAGTAAACCCAGTGCCAAATAGCAGCTAAAAAACACATACCCGATAAAATAATATGTGATAATGCTACACCTTCAAAACTCCAAATACCAGGGTTTGAAACACTTTCACCAGTAATACTCCATCCACCCCAAGAATCTGTAATACCTAAACGAGTCATGAAAGGCATAACATACATTCCTTGACGCCACATTGGATTTAAAACAGGATCTGAAGGATCAAATACAGCTAATTCATATAACGCCATTGATCCCGCCCAACCTGCAACTAAAGCTGTATGCATTAAATGTACCGCAATTAATCTTCCAGGATCATTTAAAACAACAGTGTGAACACGATACCATGGTAATGCCATAGTAATACATTCCTCAATATAAACAATGGTTTTTGACTTTCTTACAACTAAACTACAGAAAAGTTAGCTACTATATTATTATAAGCAAAGATAGAAAAAATTAATTAATTTAATACTAATTAAGTATTTTTAACTTGAAATTTGTTAGATATCAAGAAGAAAATCTTTTATAGAAAGGTCGACTTGTATAAATTATAGAAATACGCTAGAATGGTAGAAGTTAAATATAGTGATTATTTATTATCTTTTAACGTATTTTACAAAATCTTTATATTCACATAATTAATTATTTTTATGGCAAAAAAAAGTATGATCGAACGAGAAAAAAAAAGAATTAAGTTAGAAAAAAAATATGCTTTAAAACGAACTAACTTATTAAAAAACTATCAAACTGAGAAAGATTTCAATTTAAGACTTGAGATTCATTCAAAAATCCAGAAACTTCCAAGAAATAGTGCAAAAACTAGAATTCGAAATCGATGTTGGAAAACTGGTCGCCCACGCGGTGTTTTTCGAGACTTTGGTATTTCACGTCATGTTTTCCGAGAAATGGCACATCAATGTTTACTACCAGGAGTTACAAAATCTAGTTGGTAATAAAAAATTATATTTAAATTAAATTCAATGATTTTTATTAATTTAATTTACAATTATATGTGTATAGATTTTCAATGATTTATAAAAGGTTTTTGTTATAATTTAGCATATTCTATTTTTTGGAATCAATACAATTTTAATTTAAAAGTAAGGAGTTTGTTATGATATATGATTCACAGGTTTACACAGCGTTATGTATTAGTTTATTAGCTGCTGTTTTAGCTATTAGATTAGGTACAACACTTTATGAATAGTAAATTTACAATAAGTAGTAAAAAAATCAATAATTAATTTAAAACTTTCTATATTTATAATTAAAAATAAGCTATGGCAACCGAAAATTTAAAAAAATTTAACACACCAGTTTTTCCATTCACAGCAATTGTTGGACAAGAGGAAATGAAATTAGCATTACAATTAAATGTGATTGATCCGAAAATTGGAGGGGTAATGATTATGGGTGATCGTGGAACTGGTAAATCAACAACAATTCGTGCAATTGCTGATTTGCTTCCAGAAATTGAAGTAGTAAAAGATGATCCTTTTAATTCACATAAATCTGATTTAGATTTAATGAGTAATGAAGTAAAATCAGCTATTCAAAACAACGAAACACTTGAAACAGAATTAATTAAAATTCCAATGGTTGATTTACCACTTGGAGCAACAGAAGATCGTGTTTGTGGAACGATTGATATTGAAAAAGCTTTAACTGAAGGTGTAAAAGCTTTTGAACCAGGTTTATTAGCAAAAGCAAATCGAGGGATCCTTTATGTAGATGAAGTAAATTTATTAGATGATCATTTAGTAGATATTTTATTAGATTCAGCTGCTTCAGGTTGGAATACTGTTGAACGTGAAGGGATTTCAATTCGCCATCCAGCTCGATTTGTATTAGTTGGATCTGGAAATCCTGAAGAAGGTGAATTACGTCCACAATTATTAGATCGATTTGGAATGCATGCTGAAATTCGTACGGTAAAAGATCCTATTTTAAGAGTTAAAGTTGTAGAAGAGCGAACATCATTTGACCAAAATCCAATGCTTTGGATTGAAAACTATGAAGCTCAACAACAAGAATTACGAGATCGAATTATTGCTGCTCAAAAATTACTCCCAACAGTTGAAATAGATTATGAGTTAAGAGTAAAAATTTCGGAAGTATGTAGTCGACTTGATGTCGATGGATTAAGAGGAGATATTGTAACAAACCGTGCTGCTAAAGCTCATGCAGCATATAATAGTCGTAACAAAGTAACTATTGAAGATATTTCAAAGATTATAACTTTATGTTTACGTCATCGATTACGAAAAGATCCTTTAGAATCAATTGATTCTGGTGATAAAGTAGGTAAAGTTTTTAAAGAAGTTTTTGAAATTGAAGATTAATCATATTATTAAAGCTTAAATTTCTTAAATGAGGTAACTATATGTTAAAACTAACAGCTGTATTAATAAGTATTTTTTTAATTGTAATCATTTTTTTGCGAATGCCACAAGAAAATATTGGATTAGCTAGTTTTGCAACTAAAAGTAACTTATTAGGTTCACCAAGTTCAGCGCAACGATTCTTGAATATTTTAACTGCTTTTGCAATCTTAATTTATTTTGGAATAGCCATAAAACTGAATTTAAATAGTTAAATTGTATAGGTAGCTAAGTTAAAAAATAAAATCTTTTTAAAAATTATTAATTAACTTAAATTACTAGTCTAAGTTAATTAATAATTTTTTTTACCAGAATCCTAATGAAACAGCTTTGTCAATTGGTAAACATGCTCCAATTCCTAACCAAACCGCTACAATAAATCCAAGAATAAATAATGCACTGGCAATTGGTCGACGGAATGGATTTTGAAATTTATTTACGTTTTCAATAAATGGGACAGTTACTAAACCTACTGGGACAGCTGCCATGGCTAATACACCTAATAATTTATTTGGTAATACACGTAATAAATTGAATGTCGGGAAGAAATACCATTCAGGTAAAATTTCTAACGGTGTATTAAACGGATCTGCTGGTTCTCCTAATTGCGTAGGTGCTAAAACAGATAGACCAACACAACATGCTAACATCCCTAACATAGTTATAGGGAAGATATATAAAATATCATTTGGCCATGCTGGTTCTCCATAATAATTATGGCCCATTCCTTTAGCTAATTTAGCTCTTAATTTCGGATCAGTTAAATCTGGTTTTTTAATTACTGACATAATAAAGTTTTGTAATGTTTATATTATTTTATTTTTTAGATTATAAAGGTCCTGAAATACCTTGTTTCCGAATCATTAAAAAATGCGTTAACATTAATACTGCTGCAGCTAACGGTAAAACAAAGGTATGTGCACTATAAAAACGGGTTAATGTATTTTGACCAACACTTTCACCACCACGTAAAATTAAAACTAATGGTGGTCCAACAATTGGAACTGCTGCAGGTACGCCTGTTACAATTTTACAAGCCCAAAAACCAACTTGATCCCATGGTAATGAATAACCTGTAACACCAAATGAAACAGTTACAACAGATAAAATTACACCTGTTACCCAAGTTAACTCTCGTGGTTTTTTAAAACCACCTGTTAAATAAACTCGGAATACATGTAATACTAACATTAAAACCATCATACTAGCAGACCATCTGTGAATTGATCGTATTAACCAGCCAAAATTAACACTTGTCATAATATACTCAACAGAAGCAAATGCATCAACTACACTTGGTCTGTAATAAAAAGTCATTGCAAATCCAGTAGCAACTTGTATTAAGAAACATGTTAATACAAGGCCGCCAAAGCAATAAAAAATATTCACATGAGGGGGCACATATTTACTTGAAATATCATCAGCAATTGCTTGAACTTCTAGTCGTTCTTCAAACCAGTCATAAACTTTACTCATAAAATAATTTTTACAATATTTTAACACGGTTAAGCAAATTATAAGCTATTTAAAGGCGAGAGTGGGATTCGAACCCACGGAACCCGCAAAGGTTCATCTGATTTCAAATCAGACGCAATCGACCAACTCTGCCATCTCGCCAAAAGATTAGTACAAAACTAATCTTAAAAAATTAACTAACTTTCATATGTTGTCGTTCCACTAAATTTAATCGAAGCTGGATTTGGATTTTTTCCAATAGAAAATTCACGACTATTAACAGCCGTTCTTCCTGGATTAACTTTTTCTGGAAAAACACCATCTTTTGGGTGTAAATATTGAACTTCTCCACTTGGAAAAATTCGATAAATTTTATAATTATTAATTTTAAATGTTCGTAGTTGAGTTCCTAATGCTAAGCATTGTTCTTTACGAGCTAAATATAATAAGTTTTCTCCATTACGCATTATTGCTGCGCCACCTGTAGGCATCTCAAATATTTGCTCCTTAGAGCTAGTCCAAGTAATCGCATATTTTTCTTCTACTTCAGCTGCACGTAACCAGCCTCCTGTACTTCCACCAAACGTAGGAAAAGGTGTTTGTAAATTTAATGTCATCTGTAAAACTTTATAAATGTTTAACGTTCAATATATAATTTTAATAAAAAAAACTTTTTTTTTATTATTTTATCAAAATTTCTAGCGGAGAATGGATTTGAACCATTGACCTTCGGGTTATGAGCCCAACGAGCTACCAGGCTGCTCTACTCCGCGAAAGATTAAATGTTTAGTAAAATTAATATATTTGATAGTTACATTTGATTAATATTATATAGACAAATGTATAACATATTTAAGTTAAATTTGTCAATCCACGGAAAATATTATTTTCTTTTGATTGACAAATTTAATAAAAAACAATTATTTTAACGACGCTTTACCACCTGCTTCTTCAATTTGTTTTTTTGCAGTTTCAGCTGCATCTTTAGACATACTTTCTTGAATTACTTTTGGCGCTGATTCAACTAATTCTTTAGCTTCTTTTAAACCTAATCCTGTTAATGCACGTACAACTTTTAATACAGCAATCTTTTTATCGGCAGGAACTTCGTCAAGCATTAAATTAAACTCTGTTTTTTCTTCTACTTCTTCTACAGGAGCTGCAGTAGCCATTACCATTGTTCCACCTGCAGCTGCAGAAGCATCTACTCCAAATGTTTCTTCAATTTTTGTTACTAACTCTGACGCTTCTAATAACGTTAAAGTTTTTAACTCTTCTACGATTTGATTAATTTTTTCTGACATAGGAAATATTATAAATTATATAATTTTTTTGTTTGTGATAGAAAATTTAAATGAAAGTGTTTAAATCTAGCTTAATCGATGGTCCCATTGTTGAACAAATAAATAGACTTTTAAAATATTTACCTTTTACACCCGATGGTCGATTTTGTTCAATAGATTTATATAAAGCTTGTAAATTTTCTATTAACTGAGTATTATTAAAGTTTGTTTTCCCAAAACTAACATGTAAAATTCCGGTTTTATCAGCTTTATATTCAAATTTACCTTTTTTGAATTCTATGATAGTATTTTCTAATGTACTAGTAACAGTTCCAGATTTTGGAGAAGGCATTAAACCTTTAGGACCTAAAACGCGACCAAGTTTTGCTAATTTTGGCATTATGTTTGGAGTTGCAATTAATAGGTCAAAATTAATGTTTCCTTGAGTAATATTTGTAATTAGATCATCATTTCCAACAAGATTAGCTCCAGCATTTGTTGCTTCTTCAAAATTTTCATCATTTGTTAAAACAGCAATTCGTAACTCTTTTCCTATTCCATGTGGTAAAGTTACTGTCGTTCTTAGTTGCTGATCTGCATATTTTGGATCAATATTTAAATTAGCATGTAATTCAACTGTTTCAACAAATTTTGTTGTTGCTGTTTCTTTTAGAATTAGCATAGCCTCTTCTAAATCTGAGTAAATCTTATTTTTAGTTTTTTCTATGTTTTCTTTGTGACGGCGCGATAATTTTCGCATAAATTTCTCCACTAAAAATTTATTTAATTTTGATTTAATCTACAATGGATATACCCATATTTTTAGCAGTTCCTTCAACAATTTTCATGGCACTACTAAGTTTTGTAGTATTTAAATCTGGTAATTTTATATTTGCAATTTCTTCTAATTGAGCTTTGGTTATGGATCCAACAGTTAACCTATTTGGAGTTGAAGACCCTTTTTTAATTTTTGCAGCATTAGCTAATAAAACAGACGCAGGCGGTGTTTTAAGAATAAATGTATAACTTCTATCTTCATAAACTGATATTTCAACAGGAATAATAAGTCCTGCTTTTTCAGTGGTACGAGCATTATATTCTTTACAAAATGCAGCAATATTCACCCCATGTTGGCCTAAAGCAGGTCCTACTGGAGGTGCTGGTGTTGCTTTACCAGCAGGTAAAGCAAGTTTAATTAATGCAGTAATTTTTTTAGGCATAAAATTTAATGGTAAAGTTTGCTAAAAAATATTTAAAAAATTATCATTAGAGTCATTTATTAATTAAACTAAATTTAATTAATAAATGATAAAATTACTTATGAAAATTTTTAATTAATGAGATTCTATTATAAAATTATAAAAATGATAACCTCTTAAAAAAGAGAAGCGCGTCCTGAAGGACTTGAACCCTCGACATCTAATTTTGGAGACTAGCGTTCTACCAACTGAACTAAGGACGCACAACTATATTATAATCACAATAAATTAAAATTACAAGATTATAAACTTTAATTAATTTTTATATCAGTATGAACCAATTTCAAAAAAATAAAAAAGAAATTATAGTTGAAAAATATTTACCGCATAATTTTTTAGCAGAGAAAGCAATATTAAGTTGTTTATTAATAAATTTACAAGCCATTGAAATCACTACTCGGAATCTTCCAATTGAAGCTTTTTATTTTAAAAATCATCAAGAACTCTATAAAGCTATTCTTTTTATGTATGAAAAAAAATTACCAATTGATATTCTAACTTTAACGACCTTTTTACAAGAAAAAGGATTGTTAGAAAAAATTGGTGGGATAAAAATTTTATTAGAACTTCTTAATCAAGTTCCAAATTTAATTTATCTTGAAGAATATATTCGTCTGGTTAAAGATAAATTTTTAAGACGTTCATTAATTAAATTGGGTTATCAAATAATGAACTCTGGTTATATCACTAATATTCCTGTTGAAAATATTTTGCGCAATTTAGAAAATGAACTATTTAATTTAACTTATGAAATTAAGAAACAAAAAATCTTTAATAGTGCCGAATTACTAACTAATATTTTTTTTGAATTAAAAGAAAAATTTTTAAATCCAAAATTACCAGGTTTAGCTTCAGGATTTTCTAATCTTGATTTGTTAACTCAAGGTTTTCAGAAATCTGATTTAATTATAATTGCTGGAAGACCATCCATGGGTAAAACTGCTTTTAGTCTAAATATAACTTTAAATGTAATTAAAAATTTACGATTACCTGTTTTGTTTTTTAGTTTAGAAATGTCTAAAGAACAAATAATGTATCGATTATTGGCTATGGAAACAAATATTAATCAAACAAGATTAAAAACTGGTAAATTATATCAGAATGATTGGTTAAAATTAAACAAAATAATAAAAATTATTTCTAAATTACCTCTTTTTATCGATGATAGTCCAAATTTGTCTGTTCAAGATATTCGATCAAAAATAAAAACAATAATGTTAGAACAAACTCAAGTTGGATTAGTTATTATTGATTATCTTCAATTAATGCAAAATTCAAAAATCAAAAATATAAATCGCGTTCAAGAACTTTCTCAAATAACTCGGTCCTTAAAAAATATGGCACGAGAATTTAATATCCCAATAATTGCTTTATCACAATTAAGTAGAAATGTTGAAAATCGAATGGATCAAAAACCTATTTTATCCGATTTACGTGAAAGTGGGTCTATTGAGCAAGATGCTGATTTAGTATTAATGTTATATCGAACAAAATCGACAAATTTTACTTACACTAATAATCAAAAATTTCAATTAATTGAATTAATTATTGCTAAACAACGAAATGGCCCAATTGGTACTATAAAATTAAAATTTAATGAAAAACAAACAAAGTTTTTAGATCTTGATTAATGCCCAGAACCAGATTCGAACTGGTGACACGAGGATCTTCAATCCACTGCTCTACCAACTGAGCTATCCGGGCTTAAATTAAAGTTTAACACAATTATCATTAAATGACAATAATATTTTATTATTTATAGAAAGTATTAAAAGTTGATTATTTGAAAAGAGTTTAGTATAGTGTAGATGGATATAGTCGTTAATATAATTTTCAAATCTATTTACCATGTCAGAATCGTAAGATAGCAGCATAAAATAAGAATTTGAAATTAGTATTAAGACTATATCTATCATATTTTTTAATTAAATTAAGTCTATTAAAATAAAATTTATTTTAAAAACAATTTCATTATAATTAAAAAGTAATATTAGAATATTAGTTAGATTTTTTTAGAAAAGCTGATACAATAATTATTGTAGTCAATATTACTATTTTTAACTTTATTATTTAAGATAACAGGAAATTAAAAATGACACCTTCATTAGCAAATTTTATATCTAGTTTAGTCGCAGGTGGTATTGTTGTACTTGTAATTGCTATTGCTTTAATTGTAATTAGTAAAAGTGATCGCGTAACGCGAAATTTTTAAAATTTTAAACTATTAGTTTCTGGTGTTTTTAGTTAATCTAATATAAAATAGATTAAATTAAAATTAATTATCTTATGATAAACTTTAGTTTTGGTCCAAATATTTTTTTAGGTATTATCGTAAGTCTTGGAGTGTTAATATTATATTTTCTTAGAAATGTTAAACCCGAAGTTGCAAGAGATGAAGATATTTTTTTTGCAACTATTGGTTTACTTTATAGTTGTATTTTAATGGTTCATGGTTGGAGATTAGATCCAATTCTTTTATTTAGCCAAGTACTTATAATTATAACTGTTTTAGTAGCAGGATGGGAAAATATTAGGTTACGTGGTTTAATTGCAAATATGGCAAAGTTAAAAAACAAGAAAAAAAGTTAGTTTTTTAATGGTAAATAGTCTTGGTTTCAAGTTTGTAAATAATTTTTTTTAAATTATGCTTAAAAAATCTTCACAACTTTTTTCTTTAGTATTTATATGTATTTTTAGTATTTTTGTAACAACTGCATCAGCTATTGATTTAGACGAAGCAACAAGAACAGTTGTTAAAGATTCATCAGGCAAGACAGTTGTATTAACTCCTGAACAAGTTAAACGTGGAAAACGTTTATTTAATGCAACATGTGGTGCATGTCACGTAGGTGGTATTACCAAAACAAATCCAAACGTTGGATTGGATCCAGAAGCTTTAAGTTTAGCAACACCACGTCGTGATAATATTGATGCGCTAGTTGATTATTTAAAAAACCCAACATCATATGATGGTTTAGAATCAATTGCTGAAGTACATCCAAGTATTAAAAGTGCAGATCTTTATCCTCGTATGCGTTCAGTAACTGATGATGATTTATATGCAATTGCTGGTCATATTTTATTACAACCAAAAATTGTGACAGAAAAATGGGGTGGTGGTAAAATTTACTATTAACTTAGAATAAAATAAACTTTTTTCAAAAAATAAAATTTATTTTTTGAAAAAAGTTTATTTTATTCTAAGTTAAAAAAGCATGTAGCTCAGGGGATAGAGCATCAGATTCCGATTCTGAAAGTCAAGGGTTCAATTCCCTTCATGCTTATACTTATAATTAAATTAAAAATTTGGGGCTGCTTTGGTTTCGACATTTAAAATTAATAAATCTATGATTCAGGTCGAAGATTGTATTATTCGTAAAAATATACAAATTTAAAATAAATGCTAATAAAATCTTTTCTTTGCTATTTAACACAGTAAATTTTAAAAATAAAGAAAATTCTTTATTTTTATTTCAATTTGCTATTTAAAAAGTATTAGAGTCTATATAATTAAAACAATTTATTCACTATTACTAGACGTTTTAGTATAGTATAGTTTAGAATTATTTTATTAAACTTTTGTTCATTTGAACTAAACCTGTGAACGAGTAGATTCATTAATTTTAAATGGACGTGGGTTCAATTCCCATCAGCTCCATATTTGCATTCGTGGCCGAGTGGTTGAAGGCGCCGGACTCATAATCCGTTTTCCTATGGAACATCACTGGTTCGAACCCAGTCGAATGCATCTCCAACATTTAAATATTGTTTTTTTCAAGATCTAATTGTAAAATTATCAATAAGAAATAATTCTAATTAATAATTAAAACTTATGGTTAAATTAAATATTCAAAAAACAATTAGTATCGTAGAAAACAATTTTCTGAAAAAAGATATACCAAAACTTAACATTGGTGATAATGTTAAAATTGGAGTTAAAATTATTGAAGGTAATAAAGAACGAGTTCAATTTTATGAAGGAACAATTATTGCTAAAAAAAATAGTTCAATTAATACAACAATCACTGTTAGAAAAACCTTACAAGGAATTGGTATTGAAAGAATTTTTTTAGTTCACTCGCCAAAAGTAGATTCCATTAAAGTATTACGTTCCTCAAAAGTTAGACGTTCAAAATTATATTACTTAAGAAACTTAAGAGGAAAAGCAAGCCGTCTAAAACAAACATTTTAATAAAATCGAATATTTTAAAAATTAAAAAAAATTTAATAAAAAAATTTATTTGTATTCACTTTACGTGTTATAATATAAGTTAGTAAAGTAAGAAAGAAAATTTATTTCAAAACTTATTTTATAATTATTTACAATAAGGAGTTATATGGTTACTTACAAAGTGACATTATTAAGTGAAGAACATGACATTAATGCAACAATTAATTGTAATGATGATGTATTTATTTTAGATGCTGCTGAAGAACAAGGTATTGATTTACCGTATTCTTGTCGTGCAGGTGCTTGTTCAACTTGTGCAGGTAAAGTAACATCTGGTGAAATTGATCAATCTGAACAAACTTTCTTAGATGACGATCAAGTTGAAGCTGGTTTTGTTTTAACTTGTATTGCATATCCAAAATCAGATTGTACAATTTTAGTACATCAAGAAGATGAATTATATTAATTAAAAAAAATTAAGAAATAAGGAATGACTTAAAATTTAGGTCATTCCTTGTTATTTTTTTTTAAAATTAAAAATTAAGTTCTGCTGCTTGTACTTTTTCAAATTGTTTTTTCTTTAACACTAATGAAATTTGTGTCAATAAAACACAGAAACAGAAAGCAAGATACCCGATAATTCGTCCAGGATTTTGTAATACAATTTCTGATTCTTCTTGACCAAATCCACCTACGTTTGGATCGCTATTTAATGCTTGATCTGTTTGTACAAGGTCACCTTGTTTAACAATTAAATTTAATCCAGCTGGTACAATTTGAGAAGTTTTTGTACCTTTTGAATCTACAATTACTATATTTGATTCACCTTTATCTGAGATAGTTATTTCTGTAATTTGACCTGCTTGTGATGCTCCAAATACATTTACATTACTTTTTTCACCAGTTGGGTAAACTTGACCGCGACCACGGTTACCACCGGCATAAAACGGATAAGTTAAATATTTAATATCAGAATTTTTTTCTGGATCTGGGGCAACCACAGGGAAAATTAATTCTTGATGAGTTTTTCCAGCAATAGGACCAACAACAAAAATATTATCAAATTCAGTACTATAAGGTGAAATGAAAACACCTTTATTTTTTATTTTAACTTCTTCAGGTATTTGATTTTTAGAGGCTAATTTAAATCCTTTTGGTAACATTAAAATACCACCAACATTGATATCAACTTTCTTTCCATTTGCTCCAATTTGTTTTTGACTTGTATCATAAGGGACTTTTATTGCTACTTCAAAAACTGAATTTGGAAGAACAGCTTGAGGTGCTTCAATTTCAATCGCTTTTTGATTTAAATGACAATTTGCACAAGCTAATTTTCCATTTGCTGCACGAGGATTTGAATAGTTCTGTTGTGCAAAAACTGGATATGCTAAAGAATCTTGAACGCAAAAACCAAATAAATTTACAGCAATCGTTAAAGCAAATAAAAGACTTTTAAAAAACTTGTTAGTTGCCATAGTTTAAATACTTTTTAAGTATGGATATTCTATTATATAAATTAATTCTTTATTAAAAACAAGATACCTAATCCTGAAAAATACAACAGTAATATTGCTACGGATAATAATAACTGTGTTAAAGGATCAGTTGAGGGTGTTAAAATAGCTCCAAGAATTGTTGAAACTAAAATCACGTATCTCCATGCACCTAACATTTGTTTTGGAGATATAATATTTAGTAACCCTATTAAAATTTGAACAATTGGAATTTGAAAAGCTAATCCTGTGCTATAAAATAAAACAAGAATAAACTCAAAGTATTGATCAAAAGACCAAAATGGTTCAAGGACTTCTTCACTATAATTTAAAAAAAAGTTCAAAGCAGCGGGTATTAAAGTATAGTAAGAAAAAGCTAATCCTAATCCAAATAAAACTAATGAACTTACTAATAGGGGTAAAATAATTTTAGTTTCTTTCTTTGTTAATCCTGGTAATAAAAACAATATTAATTGTCCTATTATAAATGGGCTTGAAAAAAGTAATCCTGTATAAAAAGAAATTTTTATAGTTGAAATAAAATATTCACCAGGAGAAATTTGAAAAAATTTTACATTACTGATTGGAAGTTCTAAAATTTTAACTAGACTTTTGACTTCAATAAAGGCGACACAAGTTAACAATAAAATTATCCAAAACAAAAGAAAAATTCGCTGACGCAATTCTTCAATATGTTCTGAAAAAGGTAACTCTAATGTTACGGTTGTATTGTTTGTAAAACTAAAATTAGAATTAGTTGTCATCTAAAAAAAATATATTTTTACTAGTTTATTAATTTAAAATTTTAACGAGTTATAAAAATTATATTTTTTATAACTCGTTTTTAGTTTCTAATATGTACGAGATTTAACAAGCAGATTGCTTTTAACTTTAATATCTATTTATATTTTTAACTATGATAAATAATTTATAGCTTCTAAACGCGCGGTCGCTTTTTTTAATTCAACCGAAGCATCTAGTCTAGCTTTACTTGTTTCTGCTTTTTCCACAGCTAAAGTAGCTTTTTCTAATTCTTTTGTAGCTTCACTTAATTCAATATTAGTAAGTTCTTCTACATCATTTACTAAAACCGTTACTCGATTTCGATCAATTTCAGCTAGACCACCGCATAAAATAATAGGTGTCCATTTTTCATTCAACTTTATTCTCAATAATCCTGTGTCTAAAGCTGTTATTAATGCTGCATGACCGTCTAATACCCCGACTTGCCCAGTTAAACCAGGTAAGACAACTTCATCAGCTGTTGTTGAGCAAATGACTCTGTCTGGGGTAAGAACGCGAATGTTCATAATCATATGTATATTACTCCTTATTTTAGAGTTTCTGCTTTTGCAATTGCTTCGTCAATATTACCTACAAGATAAAAAGCTTGTTCAGGTAAATCATCTAATTCACCAGCTAAAATCATTTTGAAACCTTTAATTGTTTCTTCTAAGCTAACATATTTACCAGGTGAACCTGTAAAGATTTCAGCAACGAAGAATGGTTGTGATAAAAATCTTTCAACTTTACGGGCACGGGCAACTGTTAAACGATCTTCTTCTGATAATTCATCAATACCTAAAATTGCGATAATATCTTGTAATTCTTTATAACGTTGTAATGTTTCTTTTACATTCTCAGCAACTTCATAATGTGTTTCACTAACAATACCTGGTTGTAGCATTGTTGAAGTGGAATCTAACGGGTCTACCGCTGGATAAATTCCTTTAGCAGCTAAACCACGAGATAATACTGTTGTTGCATCTAAATGTGCAAAAGTAGTTGCTGGAGCTGGATCTGTTAAATCATCGGCAGGTACATATACAGCTTGAATTGATGTAATTGACCCTTGTGTTGTTGATGTAATACGTTCTTGTAAAGCACCCATTTCTGTAGCTAAAGTAGGTTGATAACCTACAGCTGATGGCATACGACCTAATAAAGCAGATACTTCTGAACCCGCTTGTGTAAAACGGAAAATATTATCAATAAATAACAATACATCTTGTTTATTTACATCACGGAAATATTCTGCCATTGTTAAAGCTGTTAAACCAACACGCATACGTGCCCCAGGAGGTTCATTCATTTGACCATATACTAATGCTACTTTAGACTCTTTGAAGTTTTTTTCATTAATTACACCAGATTCTTTCATCTCTGCGTATAAGTCATTTCCTTCACGTGTCCGTTCACCTACACCTCCAAACACAGATACTCCACCATGAGCTTTAGCAATGTTATTAATTAATTCCATAATTAAAACTGTTTTACCTACACCAGCTCCACCAAATAAACCAATTTTACCGCCACGACGATATGGCGCTAATAAATCAACTACTTTGATACCTGTTTCAAAGATTGATGGCTTTGTTTCTAATTCAGTAAATGCTGGAGCATCACGATGAATTGGTAAAGTTTCATCATATAAAACATCACCTTGTTCATCTACAGGTTCACCGATTACATTAAAAATACGACCTAATGTTGGAGTCCCAACAGGTACACTAATTGGTGCACCTAAATCGATAGCTTCAGTACCACGTTTTAAACCATCTGTTGATCGCATTGATACTGCTCGTACTTTATTATCACCTAATAATTGTTGTACTTCAACAATCGTTGAAGTACCATCTTCTAAGTCAATTTTGATTGCACTATAAATAGGTGGTAAGTTTCCGTCAGAAAATTTAATATCTAGTACAGGACCAATAATTTGAGTAACGTAACCTTTGTTTAAATTAGTTTTTACCATTTTGATTTAACATATTAAAATACTTGAGAATAAATATACTTTCGCAATCTTAGCTGCAATTTTCGAGACTAATAAATTTAAAATTTACTAATCAATTACTATTGTACCACAAATTTTAACGAATTCTTGAATAGAATCCGATTTCGATTTTATCTTAAAATTAGTGGTTAATTATTTTCAGTGAGCCTTCCGGTTACTTTTAACCAATTCCGAGCTCCTGGATAATTATCAGGTGCTAATTTAAGAGCCTGAATCCAATACTCAGCAGCTTTATCAAATAATTCTTTTGATAATTCGACATATTCTTCTCCTTCTAAAGTTTGTGCACGAAGAGCTTGTGAATGATAAATAACAGCAATATTATTTAAAGCTTGTGGAAGATTTGAATTTAATGCTAAAGCTTGATGATAAAATTCTAAAGCTTGGCTGTATTTTCCAGTATTTCCATAAATTAATCCAATATTATACAAAGTATAACTACGATCATACGGATCTTCCTCTACTTGAAGAGCTTCATAATAATTTCTTAGTGCTTCAGCATATCTTCCTTTTCCTTGAGCAGCCATTCCTGCTCGATAATATGAAAATGCTTGTTTTTCTTGTTTACTAGCAGGTAAAATTTTTAAAAGAATATCAGCAATTACTGTAAATGTTTTGTCGATAAAATTTCCCATAAACGACTGCTTATAAATTAAAAATAAATAGAATTATAAATTATAGACTTAGAGTTATTATATATTATTATTTTAAGATATAATAACTCTAAAACTTTTTAAATAGAATTATTAGATGCAACAAAAGAAAATAATGCTAAAATTCGTGCTCGCTTAATTGCTTTTGCCAGTTTTCGTTGTTGTTGAACTGTTACACCTGTAGCGCGACGTGGAAGAATTTTTCCCTGTTCTGTTACAAATAATTTTAATAAATCAATATCTTTATAATCAATTTTTTGATTTAGACTAATGGGTGATACTTTTTGTTTTTTTACGATCATAATCTATTTTATTTCTTTATGAATAGTTGGTTTATTACAATGTGGACAATATTTTTTTAATTCTAATCTTTCTGGATTATTACGACGATTTTTTTGTGTAGAATATCGAGAAACACCGGGTGAACGTTTATTTAAATTTGAACGACATTCAGTACATTCTAAAGTAATTAAAATTCGAATACCTTTATTTTTTGCCATAGAAATTTGAATGAATAATTTTATCTACTATATTGCCTAAAATTTTTAATCTTATCAAGACTTAAAAAAAATTGTTACCATAAAAGTTTTTTAGAAAAACTTTTAATTTTTTATCAAATATACTATATTACATTAAACCTTAATTTAAAAATAACTATTAAAATATTTTAAATAATATGGCTAATAATAAATCAGCAGAAAAACGTATCGAAATTAATAAACGAAATCGTTTAAGAAATAAGTATTATAAAACTTCAGTTAGAACTTTAATAAAACTTTTTTTTAAAGATTTAGAATTTTATAAAACTTCTCAAAATCTCGAAGACAGAGAAAAAATAAAAAAAAAGTTAAATTCTATTTACAGTCTTCTTGATAAAGGAATAAAAAAAAATGTATTCCATAAAAATGCTGCTGCAAGAAAAAAATCAAAGTTAGCTGCCTATTTAAAAGAAGCATAATTTAAGTTATGAAAAATAGTTTATCTTATTTTCACAGTTTAAGAAATACTTTTCGTTTTAATTAATGTTAAGAAAATTTAAAATTTTCTTAACATTAATTATAAGATTTATTAAAAATGAAGTATGACCATAATTAATTATTTGAGTTACTAACAAAGATTATGAAGCAAAATATGAATTATATCAATGCTCTTCCAGATTTTCTGGCGATGCAACGAGTAAGTTTTTGTTGGTTTATTACTCAAGGTTTAAACGAAGAATTAGCTTTATTCTCAAGAATCCAGGATTTTAGTCAAAATACTGAATATATAATCTTCGGTGAAGAATATAGTTTAATAAAACCACCCTATAGTTTATTAATTGCAAGAAAATATAGTGGAAATTATCGAGTACAATTAGTTATTCCGATAGAAGTTAGAAATAAAATTATAAATAGTGTTCGTTATCATAATCAATTCCCAATTATTACTCTACCTTTAATGACTACCTATGCAACATTTATTATAAATGGATGTGAACGTGTTATTGTTAGTCAAATTATAAGAAGTCCTGGTATTTATTTTGAAAAAAATAAAAATCAAAAAACACGAAAACCGTTTAAACGAAAATTGTCTACCGATATAAATAAATTAGGTTCCTTTCTACCTTCAGGTGAAGCTTTCATCTCAGAGTTTGATCTCTTCTTTTCTATTCCAATAACTACCTTTAATAAAGTTAAAAAAAAAAAAAAAATTGTTACTAATTGGAATAGTGATTCTATTTACTGTTATTCTATAAAATATTTAAAATTAGCAAAAAAAACCCCGTCATTTTCTTTTTTACAATCTTTTAAATATTATCGATTAATTTCAAAAATTTTAAAGGTGAACCGTAAAATTAAATTAGTTCAATTTTTTGTAAAATGGTTGAAACTAAATAACAAAATACCACATTTCAAAAAAAATAAAATAGTTTATATCTTTTGCTATTTTCAATTTTTAGCAAAACTTTTAATTAAATATCAAATATTACAAAAAAATTATCTTAAAAGTAATTTCAAAGAGTGTCCTAAAAATCTTTTTTCAACTCCTAATCCTAAATTGTCAGATAATCAAATTAAAAAATTACTTTATATATACGATAAAATAATAGTTGGGTCACAAACATCCATTCAAATTCAATTAAATTCCCAATTAATTTTAATTACAAAAGATTCAACTATTTGGCTTTTTGAAATGCAGAATTTTTCGTTTTTAAAAAAAAATCTTAATCAAACACTCATAAAAATAAAAAATATTATAGAATTAATTGAATTCCCAAATTTACGACCGACAATCTATTTTTCAATAAGTTTAAAAGAACAATTAAAGTATATATTTAGAAAAGATAAAAAAGATAAATCACTTTACAACTTAGTTTACAAACCTGAACGACATAAGTATTTAAAAACTAAAACTCAATTACTTCTTTATAAAAAAGATCACGAAATTAAAACAAATTATCATAAAAAATATGATGAAAAAGATTTTTATATAGCCACTCTAATTCCTGAATATGGTTCATGGATTCGTTTTGGATTTCAAAAAAACACAAAGATTAATCCGTATAAATATCCCATAAAAAATCAGGAAGATGAAGTAGTTATTCAATTAGATAAAATAAATCAAAAACCAGTTCTTCATGTTTTAAAAGAAATGGGTTTGACAGATTTAGAGATTCAACAAAATTTACAATACTCTGATTTTTTTTATTTTAAAAAACCATTTTTAATAAATTCGAAGCGCTTTCAACAACCTATTGCGCGTTTTGATTTAAATTTAGATTACTTTAAAAATATTTCAGAATTTTCAAGAATTTTTGATTCTAATTACTACCGATTAGGAAGGGTTGGTAGATTAAAAATTAATAATCGCTTAAATTTAGGAATTAGTGAAAGAATTCAAATAATAACTTATGAAGATATTTTTGCCATAATTGATAAACTTATTAGTTTAACTATTTCAAAAACTGTTCAAGATGATATTGATCATTTAAAAAATCGGCGTGTTCGTTCGATTGGAGAATTACTTCAAAATTTATTTCGGATTGGGTTTCAACGATTAGTTCGAAAATTGCGAAATCAAACCAATAAAATTGATTCGGGTAATTTGTTAAATTTTAATATTGTTAATGCAACAGTCAGGGAATTTTTTGGATCTAGTCAATTGTCTCAATATTTAGATCAAACTAATCCATTATCTTCTCTTACTCATAGACGTAGAATAAGTGGTTTAGGCCCAGGAGGTTTTGATCGTGATCGAATCAGTTTTGCTGTTCGTGATATTCATCCAAGTCATTATGGTCGAATTTGTCCAATTGAAACACCAGAAGGACAAAACGTTGGTTTAATAGCATCATTAACAACATGTGCTAGAGTAAATAAATCAGGATTTTTAGAAACACCATTTTGGAGAGTTATAAATGGAAAAGTTCTTAAAACTGGAAATCCTGTTTACTTAACTGCAGATATTGAAGATTTCTATAAAATTGCTCCGGCTGATTTGTCAACTAACAACGAAAATTATTTAATAAAAAACGTTATTCCTGTTCGTTACAAACAAGATTTTATTAATGTAACACCATCAGAAGTTGATTTTATATCAATTTCTACTATTCAAGTTGTTTCAGTAGCGGCATCTTTAATACCATTTTTTGAACATGATGATGCAAATCGAGCATTAATGGGGTCTAATATGCAACGTCAATCAGTTCCTTTAATTTTACCTCAAAAACCAATTGTTGGAACTGGATTAGAAAATCAAATTGCTATTGATTCAGGTATGACTTTAAATGCTCAAGTTTCAGGAATTGTAAATTCAGTAACAGCTAATAAAATTATTATTAAAGATAAAATCGGTAAAAAAGTTACATATCAATTACAAAAGTATTTACGTTCAAATCAACAAACTTGTATTAATCAGCGACCAATAGTTTGGAAAGGTGAAAAAATTAAATCAGGTCAAATTCTTACAGATGGTCCAGCAATAACAAATACTGAGTTAGCATTAGGACAAAATGTTTTAGTAGCATATATGCCTTGGCAAGGTTACAATTTTGAAGATGCAATTTTAATTAGTGAACGATTAGTTTATGATGATATTTTTACTTCTATTCATATTGAGCGATATAAAATTGAAATTGATAAAAATTCAGAAATGTTAGAACAAACAACAAAAAATATTCCTAATTTAAATCTTTCAGAAATTAGACATTTAAATAATGATGGAATTGTAACAGTAGGAACATTTGTAAAACCAGGTGATATTTTAGTTGGCAAAGTCATTTCAAATAATACATCTGAGCAATTACCCGAATCTAAATTATTACGTGCTATTTTTGGTGCAAAAGCGAAAGGAGTCAAAGATAACTCCTATAGAATGCCAGATGGTGAATATGGCCGAGTAATTGAAACGGTTACATTTAATCGTAAAACAAAATTAACATATAAATTTGAAAAAATTTATGTTTTTATTGCTCAAATTAGAAAAATTCAAGTTGGTGATAAAATTGCTGGTCGTCATGGAAATAAAGGAATTATTTCTCGAATTTTAAGCCGACAAGATATGCCATTTTTACCAGACGGAACTCCTATTGATATTATTTTAAATCCATTAGGAGTTCCATCACGAATGAATGTAGGACAACTTTATGAATGTTTATTAGGTTTAGCTGGTGATAAATTAAATTCTCGATTTAAAATTTTACCATTTGATGAAATGTATGGTTTAGAAATGTCTCGAATTTTAATTAATAAAAAATTGCGGCAAGCTTCAATTCAAAAAAATGAAAGTTGGTTATTTAATCCTTATGCACCTGGTAAAATGGTTTTAGTTGACGGTCGAACAGGGAAAGAATTTGAAAATCCAATTACAGTTGGAAATGCATATATGTTAAAACTTATTCATTTAGTAGATGATAAAATGCATGCAAGAGCTACTGGTCCATATTCGCTTATAACTCAACAACCGTTAAGAGGAAAAGCTCAACATGGAGGACAAAGATTTGGAGAAATGGAAGTTTGGGCTTTAGAAGGATTTGGTGCTGCATTTACTTTAAAAGAACTTTTAACAATAAAATCAGATGATATGCAAGGTCGAAATGAAACATTAAATGCAATTGTTAAAGGCCAGAAAATTCCAAAATTTGGTATCCCTGAGTCTTTTAAAGTTTTGCTACAAGAATTAAGATCTATTGGGTTAGATATGAGTACTTATAAAATTGAAAAATTTAGTTCAAATAAAAGATATGAAGTTGAAGTGAATTTAATAGAAAAATATAACCCTTTCTCAAAAACATTTTCGCCTACTTCAAAAATAAACTATATTTCGTTTTAAAAACTAATGGTACAAATTGCAAAAGAATTTGATTATATAAAAATTAAATTAGCATCTCCTTTTCGTATTTTACAATGGGCAAATCGAAAATTACCAAATGGTCAATTTGTTGGAGAGGTACAAAAATCCGAAACAATAAATTATCGAACCTTTAAACCAGAAATGGATGGATTATTTTGTGAACGAATTTTTGGTCCAAGTAAAAGTTTAGAATGTGCATGTGGGAAATATAAACGTGTTCGATATGAAGGATTAATTTGTGAAAGATGTGGAGTTGAATTAACAGAATCTCGAGTCAGACGTCATCGAATGGGATATATTAATTTAATTTATCCTGTAACTCATGTTTGGTATATCAATAGTCGTCCAAATTTTATGGCTTTATTACTAGAAGTTGAAGAATCTGAAAAACAGTTAGATACTAGTTATACAGCTCATTCTGAAAAGTGTAAAAAATGTAAAGGTTTAAAATTAACAACTTCAACTATTGTTGATTTATGGGATGAAAGGATTAAACGTATTAAACTTGCTTCATTAGCATATTTTATAGCTGAAGATGAAATTTCATTTTATGGATTACATTGGGATTTACAGCAATATCGAAGAAGTAGAGAATTAGGTTATAGTGGTTATCCTTTAAAACCTTATCCAAAACCTCAAAGTCGACGATATAATACTCCAAAATATTTATTAAGAGCCACCCCAAATTTTTTAATTGGAGCCCCATTAATTAAACGTGAATTAGAAAAATTGGATCTAAAATCAGAAATTTTTAGAACACGATCCTTTGTTTTAGTTTGTACGAAAGTACTAAATAAAGACAAACCACTTTATCAGGAATTTAAATGGTTTAGAAAATGGGAAAAGCAAAGAATTTATAAAATTCGTGAACAAGCTATTAAACGTATTCGAATTTTAGAAAATTTAATTGGAACAGGTTCTAGCCCGTCATGGATGATATTATCGATTCTACCTGTTATTCCACCTGCTTTAAGACCCATGATTCAATTAGAAGGAGGTCGTTTTGCAACTTCAGATTTAAATGAATTATATCGTCGAATTATTACTCGTAATAATCGGTTACTTAGATTATTAGAAATTGATGCGCCTCAATTAATTATTAGAAATGAAAAACGATTATTACAAGAAGCTGTAGATACACTAATTGATAATGGAAAACGAGGAAAAATTGCTTTAAGTGCCAATAATAGACCTTTAAAATCGTTATCCGATATTATCAAAGGAAAACATGGCCGTTTTCGACAAAATTTATTAGGAAAACGAGTTGATTATTCTGGCCGTTCAGTTATTGTAGTTGGACCAAGTTTAAAATTAAATCAATGTGGGTTACCCTATGAAATGGCAATAGAGCTTTTTCAACCTTTTATTATCCGAGAATTAATTAATCAAGGTTTAGCAAGTAATATGAAAATTGCTAAAAATTTGATTCAACAAGATGAACCTATTATTGCTTCAGTTTTAGAAAAAATATTGACAAACCATCCCATTTTTTTAAACCGAGCTCCAACATTACATCGTTTAGGAATTCAAGCTTTTGAACCTATTTTAGTACAAGGTCGTGCTATTAAATTACATCCTTTGGTTTGTTCAGCTTTTAATGCTGATTTTGATGGTGATCAAATGGCTGTTCATATTCCATTGTCATTAGAAGCACAAGCTGAATGTTATATGTTAATGTTAGCGCCCTATAATTTTTTATCACCTGCCAATGGTGAACCTATAATTATGCCAAGTCAAGATATGGTTTTAGGTTGTTATTATTTAACAGTAAATAACATTACAGGATTGCTTGGTTCAAGTCATTATTTTGCAAGTTTAGAAGATGTTATTTTAGCTTATAATCAAAATAATATTGAAATTCATAGTTCTGTTTGGGTTCGTTATAGTGAAAGAAATCAAAGTTTAGGTAATTTGATAAAAAAAATAATTTTAAAAGATAATACAGTGGTTGAATATTACGAAAATTTACAAATACGAAAAACTAAAGACGGCAAAATCATTGTTCAATATTTACAAACAACTACAGGACGTGTCATCTTAAATTATACAATTCAAAAAACGTTAAGTTTTTTAGAAATAAAAAAGTAACAAACTAAATAAGTTTTATGAAAAATTATACTTATCAAAATAATCTAATTGGGAAAAAACAATTACGTCAACTTTTAGCATGGAGTTTTACTAATTATGATTCAATGCAAGCTTGTTCATTAGCTGATGAATTAAAATACTTAGGATTCAAATATGCTAGTCAAGCTGGAATTTCAATTAGTATTGAAGATTTAAAAATTCCTTTTGTTAAAACTTTGATGCTTGAGAAGGCTAATCAAGAAATTACTAATGCTGAAAAAATTTATTTTCAAGGAAAAATCACTGATGTTGAAAGATTTCAAAAACTAATCGATACATGGAGTTTGACAAGTGAATCTTTAAAGGATCAAATTATTTATTATTTTAAAAACTATGACCCTTTAAATTCTGTTTACATTATGGCTTTTTCAGGTGCAAGAGGAAATTTATCTCAAGTTCGTCAACTTGTTGGTATGCGAGGTCTTATGTCGGATCCAAGCGGCGAAATTATGAATTTGCCAATTAAAAAAAATTTTAGAGAAGGTTTAACTATAACAGATTATTTAATGTCTGGTTATGGAGCTCGAAAAGGTATTGTTGATACTGCATTAAAAACAGCAAATTCTGGATACTTAACTCGTCGTTTAATTGATGTAGCACAGGATATATTAATAAGAGAAAAAGACTGTTTAACTAATCATTCATTATTATTTGTAGTAGATAGTGTTCAAACAGAAACTAATAACTTAATATACGATAAAATATTAGGTCGAGTTTTAAATAAATCAATTTTTGATCCTGAAACAAAAATTTTAATTGCCAAACGAAATACTCAAATAACTCCAAAGTTAATTAAAAAATTTCAAGAGAAAAAAATTGAGAAATTTTATCTTCGATCAGCCCTAACTTGTAATTTATATCGTGCAATTTGTCAAAAATGTTATGGATGGGATTTAGCAAATGAAAATTTAATAGATATTGGTGAAGCAGTTGGAATTTTGGCAGGTCAATCTATTGGGGAACCGGGCACACAACTTACTATGCGAACTTTTCACACTGGAGGTATTTTTACTTCTGAAGCTCGACAACAAATTATTAGTCCATTAAATGGAATTATTCAATTTTATAAACTTTTAAAAACTCTTATTTTAAGAACAAATCGAGGAGAAGACGTTTTAGTAACAAAAAACTCTGGTTTTTTAATTTTAATTCCTGATAAAAAAGATAATAAATTAACTAAAATTGAAGTTTTAAGAAATACAATTTTGTTTCCTAAAAATAATCAATATATTTTAAAAGATACAGTAATTGGTGAGGTAATTAATAGAAATAAACAAATTAAAAGTGAAATTAAAACTATAGTAAGTGATACCTCTGGTGAAATTTTTCTACCAGAATTAAAACAAAAAATTAATTTATTAAATAATAATACATTAATATGGATTTTATATGGACAACTTTATAATAGTCCTCCTAATTCATTTTTAAATTTTTATCCTGATTATAAACTTAATCGACAAAGTTATATTTTTCGAACAAAAATATTAAGTCATTATAATGGATTTGTAGAATTTCTTAATACTAAAAACACTTTGTATCAACGAATAATTAAAATTATTAATAATAAATATTGCTTAGTTAATTCTAAATTAGAAAAATTAAAATCAAACGTTGAACTTAATAATTATCTATTACATTTAGGAAATTTAAAATACCTCTTAAAAGTTCAAAGAAAAAATTCCAAAAATTATCTTCAAATGACAAGAAATGAAAAGTTTGGAACTTTAGTTACAAACTCATTTCGAACATTAACCGGTGGAACTTTATATTATAACTATAAAAATTTATTTAATAATAATCAAAAAAATAAAATCCTTTTCTATTGTTTTCGACCATCTGGTGTTAAGAATTATAAATCTATTGTTTTTTATCGAACAATTATCTGGCTTGGTGAAGAAATTCATAAAGTAAATTGTGAGCAAAATATTGCACTTGTTGAACATGGTGATTTTATTTCTGAAGGATTTGAACTTATTCCAGGTCTATTTTCAAAAACTTCAGGACTTGTTGTAGTACGTCAAAAAAATAATTTTGTGAAAACAATTTCAGTTAAATCTGGTTTAGTATATCAAGGTAAAAAATTTAAAAATATTGCCAAAAAAATTTATTATCCTGGAGAAGTCATTTTTGCAAATATTATTATCAAAAATTTAGCGTTTTGTGAACATATTATTGGAAAAACCAATGATCAATTGTTAGTTCGACCTATTCAAATTTATGAATTTCCCAAATCAAAAAATTTTCAATTAAATTTAAATATTAAGAATTTTAATGACTCTAATGTAAAATTAAACTCCGAATCCTTATATTTTTACAAATCAAATCAAAATATTAAAAGTATAAAAAGTTTAAATTTAATTTCTAATATATTAACTTTTAATACTAATAAATCTTTTAATAATAATTTAAGTATTGAATTAGTAAATAATCGACAAAAAAATTCTGTTGATTTTAAATTAATTGAAAAACTTTGTTTAAATAATTATATTCCACCTCATTTAAAATATAAAAATCTTCGACCTTGTTTTCTGATTCAAGAAAATCAGTTTGTTAACAATTATATGACTTTAGGATATTTAGAAGCAATTACTCTTAATTCTCTTGAAATTGTTAAATTTAAAATTAAAAAACAAGAAAGCAAGCAAATTCTTTTAATTTCAAATAATGATTGTTTAATTGTTAGAAAAGATAGTCTTCCAAACAAAAAGTTAAATGATTTTGTGATAAATAGTTCAAAGATTAATCAGACTGGGCAAATTATTATTGAAAACGATGTTTTTTTTACAATTCAGAAAGGTCGACCTTATTTTTTTCCAAATTGCAAAACTGAAGATTTAATATCAAAGACAAATTTGCAATATAAATTTGTTCCTCTTACTCGATTTAAATTAGGTTCGAAAACAAAACGAGCTGTTTCTTTAAATTATGATAACATTTTTAAACTTCCAGTAAAAAAAAAGTCGGGGTTAAATCAATTTGTAAACTCTAAAATTAGTATCAAGTCAGAATTTTCACAATTATTTTTAAAAAAAAATGGAAAGCTTTATAGTTGTTTAATCCCACAATTTTTTAAGAAATTTACTATAGACAATAAAAAATCTGAGTTAAATTTTAATAAAATATTGCGATCAAATAAATTAAACCAATTAGTTTCAAAAAAAACAAATAGAACTTTGTTAGTGCAAAGTTCAGAAATTATTAAAAATAAATTTAAAGATTCTAATAAATTTAATTATCAGTTAACTTTATTAAAGTTTGTTGAGCAGTCTTTTACAAAATCAACAAAATCAATAGGTATCTACTCTATAACTGAAGATTATTTTGAACAAGATGTTAATAGTGTATTTTGTAAAAATAATGAATTTATAGAAAGTGGAAAAACAATTGGATTATTAAATCTTGAAAAAGAAATTACTGGTGATATTGTTCAAGGATTACCAAGAATTGAAGAAATTTTAGAAGCTCGTAAAAAAAACTTATTACTGAAACGAATTCCGACCAGTCAAAAAAAAGGTTTAGTAATTCAAAAAACAAGTTTAGATCCAAATTTTGAATTTAAAAAATTAGGCACTCCTATTAAAGAGAATGATAAGATTAATCCTCATAAATTATTAAAAGTATATTTTAATTATTATGGATTAATCAAATTTTTTTTATGTGAACGTACAGAATCAGTAAAATATAATCGTTTAATTAATAATTATGAAAGTTGTTATAAAAGTTTTAAAAAAGTCCAATCATTTATGTTAAATTCTGTTCAATCTGTGTATCAATCACAAGGTGTTACAATAAATGACAAACATTTAGAAGTAATTATTAAACAAATGACAACAAAAGTTTTAATAACTTACGAAGGTGATACTCCTTTATTAAGAAGAGAAGTTATTGATTTATACCATATTAAATATATTAATCAAATCATTACTGCTCAAAAAAAACAAACGGCATGTTACGTTCCATTGTTACTTGGAATTACTAAAGCTGCTTTAAATAATCCTAGTTTTATTTCTGCTGCTAGTTTTCAAGAAACAACTCGTGTACTTACCAAAGCCGCAATTGAAGGACGTATTGATTGGTTAAGAGGTTTAAAGGAAAATATTATTATTGGCCATTTAATTCCGGCAGGAACAGGATCTCAAAATTATCGAAATTGTTTTAAAAAATTTTCTAAAAATAATAATATTACTAAAACAACTTTAAATAGTCTAAACAATCTCGAACAAAAACCTAGACAACTCGCTTAATCTTTGTTATTATTAATGATGTAAATTTATATCTTTTAATTAAGTAATTTAAAATTTTTATGTCTGATATTAGTTTATCTCAATTATTAGAAGCTGGAGTTCATTTTGGTCATAAAGCTTATCGCTGGAATCCAAAAATGTTTCCTTATATTTATAGTGAAGTGAATAATATTCACATTTTAGATTTAGTACAATCTGCGACTTTATTAAAAGAAGCAAATAATTATCTGCAATCAGCAGCAACTGAAAATAAAACATTTTTATTTATTGGTACTAAGCGTCAAGCAAGTACTTTAATTGCACAAGAAGCAAAGCGTTCTGATTCTTTTTATGTAAATCATCGTTGGCTGGGTGGTATGCTTACAAATTGGACAACTTTAAAAGAGCGTATTGAGCGATTAAAAAGTCTTGAACAACAAGAAGCTGATAATACATTTAATTTATTAACAAAAAAAGAAGCAGCTTTACGTCGAAAAGAATTGCAAAAATTACGTAAACATTTAGAAGGTGTTAAAAAAATGGAAACCTTACCGGATATTGCAATTATCATTGATCAAAAACGAGAAATGACAGCTATTCGTGAATGTAGAAAATTAGGAATTCCAATTGTTTCTATTTTAGATACAAATTGTGATCCTGACTTAGTTGATATTCCAATCCCAGGAAATGATGATGCTGTAAGATCAATTAAATTAATTTTAAAATCATTAACCGATAGTATTCTTAAAGGCAAAGCCCAATTAAAATAAAACAAATATTAGATAACTACAAACAGATTAATAATTTAAAAAAAGCATAACTTAAACGACTGAGTCAATATTGTTTTCAACAATCTTTGAACCACAAAATTATTTAAAGACATTACCAAATAAAGTTTAAAAATAAAAAAGAAAACCACATCTTATTCAAATACAAAAACTTAATTCTTTATTTATTAGTCAAAGCGAAATAAAAAATTTCTATAAAAAAGTATTTTAATCAGTTAGCCAACGTCCTCAAAATAAAAACAAAAATTAAGAAAATTATATTCAGGTTGCTGAAAAAACGTTGGTATTATTAAGCTTACAATGAAAAAATTATAAAGGCATGATTATTATAAAGTTAAGTAACCAAATGAATAGCAGAAGCAATCAGTAGTGGATTTGGGGCTATTACCAAAGCACTTATTACAACTCTAGCTCCAGCTTCTAATTTTATACGCTTTGGTGCCCAGCAATTTAATATGGTCAAAATAATATTTGTAGCTAGTTTTACTAAACTAGTTAAACTGGTTAGAGTTATTTTATTTTTAATAAGTTTGGATGCTCTAAAACCAGAAAACAGATATGATAACTAACCTCCAGTAATTTGAATTAAAAAGTTTACTATCTGAAAATTACGGTATGGTGAGAATGCAATTGCTACACAATTCCAAAAGCAATAAAAAATTTTTTTAACTCTTTCATTGTATATACTTCATTCTAAATAAAACAGTTTTACAATATATTATTTTATACAAATATTTAATTTAATGTTTTAGTAAAATTTATTAGCGTAAAAAGTTTTGTTTCAGTCAAAAACAAGATTTTTAATTCTTTCTACTTTTCAAAATTTCACCAATTTTAGAAAAATTTATGCTTTCTTAATTACTAAATCATTTAGTAACTTAATTGTTAATTCGATAGCAAAAAAATCAAAGAAATTTCTTTTTATCTTTAATAATTCATTAAATAATTTACAGATTGAATAAGAAAAAGATCTCTAAAAAATAAATAAATTATATTAGACTAAACCACCATTTTGAAATTTTTTAATTTATATAATTAATCTCCATAAATTTTATTTTAATGAATTTGACTACTTTAATTATAAAAAAATTAATAAAGACTAAATTACTTTAAAAATGTTAAAAATTTTGTATCTTTTTGAATTCTAACAAATTTACTTAAGGAACTTAGATAGCTAGAAATGATATTAGGGTTTTCCAAAGCAAAGATTAGATTTTGACACTAATAAACAATAGTGCCTAACTCAGACGCTCAAATGCCTTTAAAACGTTTTTTAAGGCCATCAAAAATTTTAGCTTACAACAGAGTTCTATCAATTCAATTTTTAAAATTGGAAAACGAAGAAGTCCAAACCATTAGCGTGTTTACCAAAACCACACAGAAATACGATTTGAATTAGAGCAAAGGGTATCAAAAATAAAACTAGCTCAAAAGTTAATATTCGAAAATCAAATAGAGAATTTTGAGCCGGTAATGACTAATACTTTTTTAATTATTCAAAAAAAGTATTAGTCATTACCGGCTCAAAATTATACTGATTAGTTAATCGACTTTTATAGAAGGCAGAACCCTATTAAAAGCCCGCTATTAACAGGATATTTTAATCAAAAAAGTGACAACTTAAAATTAATTGATATTGATAAAAAAAACTTTTTACAATTTATTGCTTTTAGTCGAACTCAAAAAGCTAACACAAAAATTTTTTGGGATCAACCATATTCTATAATTCAATTTAAGGTCAGGGACTTTATTAAAAATAAAAATCAATATCAACGAGAACAGTTAATTCAGTTTTTCCATAAATTACAAACTATGAAACCGTTTCTTAAGATTATTACTAACAACAGTTTTCAAAGTTTTGTAATATTTCCTATCATAAAAATTAAAAAAAAGTTCGGAGAGTATGGGCCTTGGATAGTTGAAATAGCTATTTTATAATTATAGATTTTTTTTACCAAACTCTTATTTCACTTATCAATTTGATTTTGAATTGCAAGTTAAACTTCATTTTATTCCAACTTACAGTTCCCAAAGCTTAACAAAAATTTTTTATGTAAATAAAATATTAGATTTATATAAACACACCAATAACTAGAAAAAACCACAGGTTAAACATTTGATTAAATATTCTTTTCAAGAAGGTTTGGTACATAAAATTATTCAGGATTATTGCCAAGTAACATTAAAAGATAAAAAAAGGAAATGTCAGTTTATTCAAATAAAAAACTTAATATTTTAATTATTGAACAAAGTGATATTATAAATTTTTATGAATTATTATTTTAGTAGCTTAAGTTTTAATGGGTTAGACTATTCCGTTAAATTAGTAAATAAAAAATTTAAAAAAGTATAGTTAAGTTTGCTACAAAACCTTTATATTACTGAATTTTTAGAGAAAAAACTAGAAAATCACTAACGTTAAATATTCGTCATCTCTTTATAAAAAGTAGACCAGTATTTATAAAAAATTAGAAAATTAAATGCTCTAATACTAAATACTAGCAACCTCCCCACGGCAACGTGGATCTTTTACAGCCTCAGACAAATACTTTGCAACCAACAGAAATTAGTATTGTAACGGTAGTAACTATATTGGGTCCTGGAATAAATGAAGTGCAGATCTATAAGCAATCAGCGGTCACGCCTATTCCTGAAACGACTGCGCAAATACTATCTTGACATGCTACCGCTTCTGCAAAATCCCTACTTCCTTTTGCTACTCCTGCAGCTCCTGTTGTTACTCCAGTAACATACATAAAACTTTTTTGTGTCGTTTTAGGTAAATTAATAAATTTCTCAACATTACGGTTTATTACTATTAATTTATTTGGAACGAACATAACCACTTTTTTAATAATTGGCACTACTATCTTTTCAGGATAAATCAATAAATGTAATAATGTTAGAAATTTTTTGAACTTAGTTGTTAGCATTTTCGGTAGTTTTACCTTATTTCTCATATTTAAATATGAGAAATAACTAAATTCAGTTTTATTTAAAATAAAACATTAACTGTTAAAAAACAATTAATGTCTTATAGAATTTTCAATTACTAATATATAAATATATACGTTAGTAACGAGCGCCTTCTGGATTAGCTTGAACACTATATGATTTAATAGTGTAGCGTATGATACGGCCTGGACCTTCACCACGCTCTAAGTAGAAACCTGGCTCATTAGCCGGACGGTTAACGATAAATGACATAACACAACTTTCTACACCGTAACTTGCATCAAATGCGTTAATACGAATGTAACCAGCAGCGCATGATTTACGAGCTTCTTTTAATTCGAACATTACAGTTGCAGGATCTTTAATGTCGAATAACGGTAAACCCCATAATTCCCAGTAGTTATTGCGTGGATGTGGATCATCTGTCCATTCAACGTTCATTGCCCAACCTTTAGAGATTGCGTAATTAATTTGTTTTTCAATTTGTTGATCAGTTAAATCTGGTAAGAACGAGAAGCAACCTTGTGTAAGTCTCACTATTCAAATACTCCTTTAATTTTTTTAAAAGTAACTTATTATACGTTTGCTGTAGGTGTTGTAGCGAAATCAGCTGTATCTGTAGATGTGTAGTTGAAACTAATATCTTTCCATAAATCTAAAGCTGTTTGTAAAGGACCACATGTTTTAGCAGCATTACGTAAAATTTGTGGGCCAACTTGATTGTTAAAGTAGTCAGCACCTTCGTTACGAGCTAAGATCATTGCTTCTAAAGCAACACGATTAGCCGTAGCACCTGCTTGAATACCATCTGGGTGACCAATTGTACCACCACCAAATTGTAATACTACGTCGTCACCTAAATAATGAACTAATTGGTGCATTTGACCACAGTGGATACCACCAGAAGCAACAGGCATACATTTACGAAGACTAGCCCATGTCATTTCAAAGAAGATACCGTAAGGTAAGTTAACAGATAATGATGTTAAACGTAAAGTATCATAGAAACCTTTAATCATTAAAGGATCACCTTCTAATTTACCTACAACTGTACCAGCATGTATATGGTCTACACCAGACATACGCATCCATTTACAGATAACACGGAAATTAATACCGTGGTTCTTTTGACGAGCATATGTAGAGTTACCTGCACGATGTAAGTGTAAAATCATGTCGTTTTCACGAGCCCAAATAGCAATACTTTGAATTGCTGTATAGCCCATAACTAAGTCAATCATGATAATTACAGAACCAACTTCTTTAGCGTACTGAGCACGTTTGTACACTTCTTCCATAGTTGCAGCTGTAACGTTTAAGTAAGAACCTTTAACTTCACCTGTAGCAGCAGAAGCACGGTTAATCCCTTCCATACAGTTTAAGAAACGTTCTCTCCAACGCATGAATGGTTGAGAGTTAATGTTTTCATCATCTTTTAAGAAGTCTAAACCGCCTTTTAAACCTTCGTATACTACACGACCATAGTTTTTACCAGATAAACCTAATTTTGGTTTTACTGTTGCACCTAATAATGGAGTACCGTATTTGTTTAAACGTTCACGTTCTACAATAATACCTGTAGCAGGACCTTGGAATGTTTTTAAATATGAGTGAGGAATACGCATATCTTCTAAACGTAAAGCAGATACTGCTTTAAATCCGAAAACGTTACCAATAATAGATGCTGTTAAGTTAGCTAAAGAACCTTCTTCGAATAAATCACATTCGTATGCAATAAAAGCAAAGTATTGATCTGCTGCATTTGGAACTGGATCTACACGGTAAGCTTTAGCACGGTAACGGTCACAAGCTGTTAATAAATCAGTCCATACAACTGTCCAAGTAGCTGTAGAAGATTCACCAGCTACGGCAGCAGCAGCTTCTACTGGATCTACACCTGGTTGTGGTGTAATTCGGAATAAAGCAAGAACATCAGTAGTTTTTACTGCGTATGAAGCATCCCAGTAACCCATTTTAGCGTAAGGGATTACACCAGATTCGTAACGGTCACTTTTAATTCGAGTCCGTTCTGATACAGATTGAGACATTGATTTCTCCTTAGAATAAAAAGGCAATATATAATAGATATTTAACTAATTTAAATTTTTAAATTAGTTCTGTCGGTTGAATTATTAATTAACAACCTTAAGACTAATTATAATCTGCTTTTAGCCTAGTATTAATATATTTGTTAGTTATTATACTCATAACTATTTAGAATAAAAATTAATATATTAACTAATTTTTACCTTCAGAAAAGAATCTAGCTTAAATTCTTTTATAATAATAATTAGAACTTACTAATAATTTAAAAATTTTTATACAATTCATCTATATATTTAGTTTTAATACTTCTATGATTAATCAATCAAACAAAACTTTAAATACAAATATAACTAAATTAGTTAATAAAACCTATCAATATGGATTTTCAACCAATATCGAAAAAGATGTTATTGAAAAAGGCTTAACAGAACAAACGGTTCAATTAATTTCAAAAAAAAAAAAAGAACCACAATTCCTATTACAGTTTAGATTAAAAGCTTACAAAAAATGGAAACAAATGCATCATCCTGAATGGGCTTATTTAAAGTTCTCAGAAATTAATTATCAAGATATAAGTTATTATTCAGCTCCAAAATCGCAAAAAAAACTAAAAAATTTAGATGAAGTTGATCCAGAATTACTTAAAACATTCGAAAAATTAGGAATTTCATTAACAGAGCAAAAAAGATTAGCAAATGTTGCAATTGATGCAGTGTTTGACAGTGTTTCTATAGGAACAACATTTCAAGAAGAATTACAAAAATGTGGTGTTGTTTTTTCTTCAATTTCTGAAGCTGTTCATAATTATCCTGATTTAATCGAAAAATATTTAGGTTCTGTTGTTCCAATTGGGGATAATTATTTTTCAGCTTTAAATTCAGCTGTTTTTACTGATGGTTCATTTTGTTATATTCCTGAAGATACAATTTGTCCGTTAGATCTTTCTACTTATTTTCGAATAAACGATCAAAATTCCGGACAATTTGAACGAACATTAATTATAGCTGAAAAAAACAGTCAAGTTAATTATTTAGAAGGTTGTACAGCGCCACAATATGATACAAATCAATTACATGCAGCTATTGTTGAATTAATTGCTTTAGAAAACGCTACTATTAAATATTCAACAGTTCAAAATTGGTATTCAGGTGATCAATTTGGAAATGGAGGAATTTATAATTTTGTAACTAAACGTGGTTTATGTGCTGGTACAACATCAAAAATTTCTTGGACGCAAGTTGAAACTGGGTCTTCAATTACTTGGAAATATCCAAGTTGTATTTTAATGGGTGATAATTCGCAAGGTGAATTTTATTCAGTTGCATTAACGAATAATTATCAACAAGCAGATACGGGAACTAAAATGATTCATATTGGAAAAAATTCACGAAGTCGAATTATTTCCAAAGGTATCTCAGCTGGAAAATCAAAAAATAGTTATCGCGGTTTAGTTAGTGTAACTAATAAAGCTATCGGAGCAAGAAATTATTCACAATGTGATTCTTTATTAATAGGCAGTTTTTCAAATGCAAATACTTTTCCTTTTATTTTAGTTCAAAATTCAACAACAAAAATCGAACATGAAGCTTCAACTTCAAAAATTGGTGAAGAACAAATTTTTTATTTTTTACAACGAGGCATTTGTTTAGAAAAAGCGGTAGAATTATTAATAAGTGGATTTTGCCGTGAAATTTTTACTAAATTACCATTAGAATTTGCAGCAGAAGCAGATAAATTATTAACTTTAAAATTAGAAGGAAGTGTTGGCTAATGAATTTAAATTCTCCTCTTTTAGAAATTAAAAACTTATGCGTTTCGATTAATGATAATGAAATTTTAAAAAATTTCAATTTAAAAATAAACAAAGGTGAAATTCATGCCATTATGGGACCAAATGGCTCAGGTAAAAGTACTTTTTCAAAAGTTATTGCAGGACATCCAGCATATTCAGTTATAAGTGGCAATATTTTTTTTAAAGGATCAAGTATTTTAGATCTTGAACCAGAAGAAAGATCACATTTAGGAATTTTTCTTGCTTTTCAATATCCAATAGAAATTCCGGGAGTTAGTAATGAAGACTTTTTACGCCTTGCGTATAATTCAAAACAAAAATTTTATAATAAACCTGAGGTGGGTCCTATAGAATTTTTAACAATAATTGACGAAAAATTAAAACTTGTTAACATGTCACCTTCATTTTTAAGTCGAAATGTAAATGAAGGATTTTCAGGTGGTGAAAAAAAACGAAATGAAATTTTGCAAATGATTTTATTGGACTCTGAATTATCAATTTTAGATGAAACCGATTCAGGCTTAGATATTGATGCTTTAAAAATAATTTCAAATGGAATTAACAATTTTATGAATCCATCTAAATCAATTATATTAATAACTCATTATCAACGTTTACTAGATTATATTCATCCAACATATGTTCATGTAATGCAAAATGGAAAAATTATAAAAACTGGTTCTGCCGAACTAGCAAAAGAGTTAGAAAGTAAAGGATATGAATGGTTACGATAAAAAGCTTTTCTTAAAAATTATTTTAAAGAGCTTTTTTATAAAAATAACCCTAAAATAATTGAAAACTTACTATAATCGTAGCTGTTCCTGTATATTTTTTAATATTGGGTAATTTACTAAATTAGTTAGATTTTATGTACCCAGAAATTTTTTATTCGAATACGTTTACATTATTAGCGGAAGCAGAAGTTGGAAAACATTTTTACTGGAATATTGCAGGTTTTTTAGTACACGGTCAAGTACTAGTGGTTATCTGGTTTGTTTTATTACTTTTAGTAGTATTTTCATTTTTAGGTACTGCTAATGCTGATCGTATTCCACATAGTTGGCAAAACTTTATGGAAGCAGCTGTTGATTTTGTGACAGATATTGCTAAAAATCAATTAGGTGAAAGTTTTTATAAAGAATGGATTCCATTTATTGGAACGTTATTTTTCTTTATTTTTGGATGTAACTGGGCTGGAGCAATTATACCTTGGAAATTAATTGAATTACCTGAAGGTGAATTTGCTGCTCCAACAAATGATATTAATACGACCGTTGCATTAGCTTTATTAACTTCATTTGCCTACTTTTATGCAGGGTTAAGTAAAAAAGGATTTGGCTATTTTAAAAGATATATTCAACCGATTCCACTTCTTCTACCAATTAATATTTTAGAAGATTTTACAAAACCATTGTCGTTAAGTTTTCGATTATTTGGAAACGTTTTAGCAGATGAATTAACTATTACTGTTTTAACTTCATTAGTTCCATTGGTAATTCCATTACCAATTATGTTATTAGGAATTTTTGCTGGTTCAGTACAAGCTTTAATTTTTTCAACATTAGCGGCTGCTTATATTGCAGAAGCTCTTGAATCTCATTAATTCAATTAGATTTTTTAAAAATTATATATATATTACAATTAAAACTTTATTATGGATTCTATTATTTCTGCTGCTTCTGTTATTGCTGCTGGTTTAGCCATTGGTTTAGCTGCTATCGGACCTGGTATTGGTCAAGGGAATGCAGCTGGTCAAGCTGTTGAAGGTATTGCTCGCCAACCAGAAGCAGAAAACAAAATTCGTGGTACACTATTATTAAGTTTAGCTTTCATGGAAGCCTTAACTATTTACGGTCTTGTTGTAGCTTTAGCATTATTATTTGCTAACCCATTTAATAGCTAACATATCTTAAAAAATAAAAACTTATTAGGGTTTTTAATAAGTTTTTATTTTAAATTTTTAATTCTATAGTACAACATATAGATTTTATATGATTAATTTTTTAATATTGATTTCAAGTTCAGAAGTTAGTGGACCTGGTGGACTATTTGATATTGATGCAACTTTACCGTTAGTAGCAATTCAATTTATATTATTAATGATTGTTTTAAATATTATTTTATATAATCCTTTATTAACTATTATTGAAGAGCGTAAAGAATATATTTTAACTAATCTTGGTAAAGCTTCAGAAATTTTATCAGAAGCCAATAAATTAACAAAACAATATGAACAAGAATTAGATAGCGTCCGTAAAGAAGCCCAATTAGAAATTACAAACTCACAAAAAATTCATAAAGAAATCTTAGAAGTTGAATTAAATATTTCTCAAAAATATATTGATAATTTATTAGATACGATTACAAAAGATCTACTTTCTAAAAAAGAAATAGCACTTAACAGCTTAGATAATATTGTTCAATCGTTATGTGCTACTATTGAAACTAGATTATCAATTTAAATTTTTTGTTAGACGTAATTTTCCTTTTTATAAGTGAACAGTTTATATAAAAACTCGAAAACATGGAAAATTTTGATCAAATTTTTACATTACTTGCCGAACATGAAGGTATTGGTTTAAATACAGATATTCTAGAAACAGGTTTAATAAATATTATTGCGTTAGTCGGAATTCTAATTTATACTGGTCGAGACTTTTTAGGATCATTATTAGAAGAACGAAAAACAACAATTGTAAAAGGTGTTCAAGATGCTGAAAATCGTTTAAATGAAGCAAAAAAACGTTTAAATGAAGCTCAAAAACAATTAAATCAAGCTAATATTGTTATTAGTGAAATTCGAAATGAAACTACCGCAACAAAAAAAGCATTACTTGAATCTGATGCTTCTCAAGCAAAAAAAGATCTAAAAATTCGTTTTGAAAGAGCATTAGCAACTTTTCGATCAAAAGAACGTCAAATATTTTTAGAAATTAAACAACAAATTATTTCTCTTGTATTAAAACGAACAGTGATTCGTGCAAAAGAAACATTTGAATCAAAAGAACGTGCAACTGCATTAATTAATGAGACTATTAATAAATTAGAAGGAGATTTATTATGAGTGCAAACCCATTAGCATCAAAAATTGCAGCCCCTTATGCACGTGCTTTATTTGATTTTTCAATCGAAAAAAATATTATGCATCAAATTACAGCAGATTTCCAAAACTTAGATATTTTTTTGAATGATGCTGCTGAATTAACAGAATATTTAAATAATCCTATTGTAAATCAACAAGCAAAACGTGAAGTTTTGACTAAAACATTAAAATCTCAAATAAATACTGAAACATTTAAATTTTTAATGATTTTAGTTACTCGTAATCGAATTAATTTATTAAAAGCAATTATTAAAACTTATTTAGGATTAGTGTACCAAACTGCTTCAATAAAAACTATTGAAGTTGCAACTGCATCTGCTTTTACCAATTCACAACAAAATACACTAATTCAAAAATTAAAAGAATTAACAAATGCTAGAGAGATTCGATTAATCATTACTTTAGATCCTAGTTTAATTGGTGGGTTTTTAATTAAAACTGAATCAAAAGTAATTGATTTTACAATTAAAAACCAATTACAACAATTAGCTAAACATTTAGATACTGTTTTAGAAATTTAATTTTAAAAAAATCTTTTATTAACTTTTTATCTTAAAAAATAATACAATGATAAATATTCGTCCAGACGAAATTAGTAGTATTATCCGTGAACAAATTGAACAATATGATCAAGATGTTAAGGTAGATAATATTGGTACTGTCTTACAAGTTGGTGATGGTATTGCTCGAGTTTATGGTCTTGAAGAAGTAATGAGTGGTGAGCTTTTAGAGTTTGAAGACAAAACAATTGGTATTGCTTTAAATTTAGAAAATGACAATGTTGGTGTTGTATTAATGGGGACAGGCCGACAAATTTTAGAAGGCGGTACTGTTAAAGCAACAGGTAGAATTGCTCAAATTCCGGTAGGTGAAGCTTTCTTAGGACGAGTTGTAAATCCACTAGGAATGCCAATTGATGGCAAAGGTGAAATTCAAACTTCTGAGAGTCAGTTACTTGAAGCAATGGCTCCAGGAATTATTAGTCGTAAATCTGTTTGTGAACCATTACAAACAGGTATTACATCGATTGATGCAATGATTCCAATTGGTCGTGGTCAACGAGAATTAATTATTGGTGATCGTCAAACTGGTAAAACTTCAATTGCGGTTGATACTATTATTAATCAAAAAAAAGAAAACGTTGTTTGTGTTTATGTTGGAGTTGGTCAAAAAGCTTCAACAGTTGCTCAAGTTGTAAATGTACTTGAAGAAAAAGGTGCTATGGGATATACAATTGTTGTATCTGCCAGTGCAAACGATCCAGCTACATTACAATATATTGCTCCATATGCAGGTGCAGCTTTAGCTGAATTTTTCATGTATAAAGGAAAAGCAACTTTAGTTATTTATGATGATTTAACAAAACAAGCGATGGCATATCGTCAAATGTCATTATTATTACGTCGTCCACCAGGACGTGAAGCTTACCCAGGTGATGTATTTTACTTACATTCACGTTTATTAGAACGTGCTGCAAAATTAAGCGATGCATTAGGTGGTGGAAGTATGACAGCACTTCCAATTATTGAAACACAAGCAAGTGACGTTTCAGCATATATTCCAACTAATGTAATTTCAATTACTGATGGGCAGATTTTCTTATCAAATGATTTATTTAATGCGGGAATTCGTCCAGCTATTAACGTTGGGATTTCAGTATCACGAGTAGGTTCTGCTGCACAAACTAAAGCAATGAAAAAAGTTGCAGGTAAATTAAAATTAGAACTAGCACAATTTGCTGAATTAGAAGCTTTTTCTCAATTTGCGTCAGATTTAGATGAAGCAACACAAAAACAATTAGCACGTGGGACACGATTACGAGAAGTTTTAAAACAACCACAAAATTCTCCTTTATCAATAGCTGAACAAATTGCTTTAATTTATACTGGTATTAATGGTTATTTAGATGATTTAGAAGTTTCTCAAGTTAAAAAATATTGTGCAAGTTTAATTTCATACTTAGAAACATCAAAAAAACCGTATGTACAACTTGTTAGTAGTACAAACCAATTTACAGACGAAGCTGAAGCTTCATTAAAAGAGGCAATTGCTGAATCTAAAGACTTGTTTCTTAAAAGTAAATAATTAGTATTTTCTATTGATCTAGTTATTAACAATATTTGAACTAAAAATAATATTTAAATTTTTGTATTAACATTAAATATGTTAATACAAAAATTTAAATATTATTTTTTAATAGGTAAAATGGTGTATTGTTTCACAAGTTCACGGAATTCATTACCACTAAGCGTTTCTGCATCTAACAATTTTTCAACAATTAAATCAATAATAACTCTATTATCTAAGATAATTTTTGTAGCAATTGTTTCACAATGATTTACAATTTTACACACTTCTGCATCAATTCTATCAGCAATGGCATCATTAGAATCTCCCCCTAAGAAAATTTGTTCATTATTGTTATCTTCTAAAGCAATTGGTCCAATGCTTGACATTCCATAACGGGTTACCATTTGGCGTGCAATATTTGTAACTTGTTGCAAATCGTTACTTGCACCTGTTGTTATTTCTGTATCACCAAAAACAATTCTTTCTGCTACTCGACCTCCTAAAGTAGTAATAATCCGTGCTAATAATTGAGAACGAGAAACTAAAATTTGATCTTCTTCAGGTGCAAACCAAGTAAGTCCCTTAGCTCCTCCTCGTGGTATTAATGTTACTTTTTCTACATCATCGTGGTTTTCTAATAATGTTCCCACAATTGCGTGACCAACTTCATGATAAGCAATTAATTTTTTATTTTTTGTATCTTCCATTGATGCACCTGCAATCCCTCCAATTATTCGATCGATCGCTTCATTAACTTCATTTTTTGTAATACTTGTTTTTTTATACCGGGTTGCTAAAATAGCTGCTTCATTTAATAAATTTGCTAAATCAGCACCTGAAAACCCTGGTGTTCGATTAGCTAACTGAACTAATGAAACATCTTTTGAAAGTGGTTTATTACGAGCGTGAACTTTTAGAATTCCGATTCGACCTAAGCGATCTGGTAACCCTACAGTTATTTGTCTATCAAATCTTCCAGGTCTTAATAAAGCAGCATCTAAAATATCAACACGATTCGTTGCACCAACTACAATTACTCCTTTATTTTCTTTAAATCCATCCATTTCTGTTAAAAGCTGGTTTAAAGTTTGCTCTCGTTCATCATTCCCACCTCCAATCCCAGCACCACGTTCACGTCCAACTGCATCAATTTCGTCAATAAATACAATACAAGGAGTATTTTCTGAAGCTTTTTTGAAAAGATCACGAATACGTGCGGCACCAACACCAATAAACATTTCTACGAATTCTGAACCGGCAACACTATAAAATGGAACATTCGCTTCATTTGCTATCGCTTTTGCTAATAATGTTTTACCAGTACCTGGTGGGCCAACTAATAAAACTCCTTTTGGAATTTTTGCTCCAACTAATGTGTATCTTTCAGGTTCTTTCAAAAATGAAACAATTTCTTCAAATTCAGCTTTAGCTTCATCAATTCCAGCAATATCATCAAAAGTAATCCCGGTATCTGGTTTCTGATCAAAACGTGCTGGCGATTTTCCTAAATTCATTGGCGACGAACCTGAATTTTGTGAAAAATTATCTGAACCTTGGAAAAAGAATAATAAGCCTGCAATAAAAATTATTGGTAAAAGTGTATTACTAATAATTGTTATTAAAAGACTTTTTTGTGGAAGTGGATGAGCATCAAAATCGATATTATACTCTTTTAGTTTTTGAATCATTTGTGATGAACCGACTGGTATTTCAACACGAATTAATTGAGGACGATTTCCAAGTTCTGGACTAGAAGCTTGAATAATAGCATTTCGACCATTGTCATATAAGTCTACTTGTTTTACCCAACCCATTTCTAAATATTCTAAAAATCTTCCATATGTCATTCTCGAAATACTAGCACTTGGGTCTATTTCTGGTCTTGAAAATAAATTATCAAAATAAGTTATTGCATTAGATATTCTAAGACCTAAAAAAATACAAGCTATAAGAAGAACTCCAATTAAAATTTTTTTTACTATATTATCACGATCCATTTTTATTTTTTTAATTAATAATTTATGATAAGTTTAATTCTTGTATAAATAATAACACAATTTATATTTTAAAACCAACTCTTTTTAAATTTTTATTATATAAAGAATTAAATATACAATTAGAATCCTATATAAAATTTTGCGTTATAATTATTTATGGTAAATCGTGGTTCAAAAGTACGTATTCTTAGAAAAGAATCTTATTGGTTTAATGAAATAGGGACAGTAGCAACAGTAGATCAAAGTGGAATTCGATATCCTGTTGTCGTAAGATTTGAAAAGGTAAATTACAGTGGTACAAATACAAATAATTTTGCATTAGATGAATTAGTTGAAGTAACTACAGGAAAATAAAAAATTAATTTATTTGTAAATTTTCTAATTGTTAAAATAAAAATAATTAGAAAATTTACAATTTTGAAAGTAAACTTATTTTATATCTAATTTTTATAACATATTTAATGTGAGAAACTTTATAGAATTAAATACCAAATTTAAATTTTTTTATCTTTTTAATAATAATAGATTTATTCAGTAATTTTTGATTCTATAAAGTTTATTTTAGTTTTTAATTGACTTAATTAAAACGTAAATTTATTTGATTAGATAGTACTATAATATTCATTAAAAAAAGATCTGATTTTGTTTTTAGAGTTATTTTTTATTGACAAAAAAAGAACAATTCCATATCATACGGCTAATAATTTATTGTATGGTAAAAATAAAAATGAATTAAGCCATATTTTAGAGTCAAGTTAATGTTTAAAAAATTCTGGACAAGTTTATTTTAGAAACTAAAAATATGGTAATCCAATTTTGTATTTGCATTCTTTAAAATCAAAAAATTACTTTAAAACATTATATTCTAATAAAAAGAATTAAAAACTTATGCCGAAATTAAAAACGCGAAAAGCAGCCGCAAAACGTTATAAAGTAACGGGAAATAATAATTTTTTACGTCGTCATGCTTTTAAAGGTCATCTTTTAATGAAAAAATCAAACAAACAAAAACGAAAATTATCTCAAGTCCTTTGTGTTAAAGCAAATGACGTGAAATCTATAAAATTAATGTTACCTTATTTATAAATATTTTATATCAATAAAAATGGTTAGAGTCAAACGTGGAAATGTAGCTCGGAAACGTCGTAAAAAGATTTTATCTCTTGCAAGTGGATACAGAGGTGCTCATTCTGTTTTATTTAGAATAGCAAATCAACAAGTAATGAAAGCATTGCGCTATTCATATATTGGGCGCAAACAAAAGAAAAGAATTTTCCGAAGAATTTGGATTAGTCGAATCAATGCTGCTTCTAGAGTAAATGGAATCTCTTATAGTTATTTAATTAATAAATTTAAAAAATCAAATATTGATTTAAATCGTAAAATGTTATCTCAAATTGCCATTTTAGACGCCGGAACTTTTAAATCTTTGGTAAATTCTAACAATTAAAATGATATCTAATTTAAATTCTTTCTGCACTTTTGAAATAATTTAAATTAAAAATTTATAAAAAATTTGAAGAAATATGGATTCTAATGATGATTTAGAAAAACTAATAGAAAACTTGCCGTTTTTTATTCAAGAAAATTTAAATAAACATACTTTTCGTGATAAACTTATTGAAATTGTACTTGATTTAGGAAGAAGGCCAGAAGCTCGTTTTGTAAGTGGTCCCGAATATTTATCACAAAAAATTATTTCATGGCAAGATATTGATTATACTACAAAACGACTAAGTAAATTCAGTAATGAAAATCGTGCAGGAATTGAAAGAACACTTCATAGAATAAGTTGTATTAGAAACCGTCAATTTTTAATAAATGGCTTAACGTGTCGAGTTGGTAGAGCAATATTTGGAACAATAAGTATAATTCGAGATCTATTAGAATCTGAAAAATCGGTATTAATACTTGGTAAACCCGGTGTTGGTAAAACAACAATTATTCGTGAGATTGCTCGAGTATTAGCAGATGAAATGGAAAAACGAGTTATAATTATTGATACATCAAATGAAATTGCTGGTGATAGTGATATTCCTCATTCAGGAATTGGGCGAGCGAGACGAATGCAAGTAGCAAAAACTGAGTTACAACATCAAGTTATGATTGAAGCTGTTGAGAATCATATGCCACAAGTTATTATAATCGATGAAATTGGAACAGAGTTAGAAGTTTTAGCTGCTAGAACTATTGCTGAAAAAGGTGTTCAGCTTGTCGGAACTACCCATGGAAATTATTTAGAAAACTTAATTAAAAACCCACCATTAGCAGATTTAATTGGTGGGATTCAATACGTTACACTTAGTGATGATGAAGCAAAACGTCGAGGAACTCAAAAAACTATTATAGAAAGAAAAGCATATCCTGCTTTTGAAATTGTTATCGAAATAAATTCTCTAAATTCTTGGACTATTCATGAAAACGTGACACATTCTGTGGATTTATTTTTACACGGAAATTTTTTAATTGGTCAAATAAGACAATTTTCTTTAACGGAAAAAACTCAGTTAAAATGCCAAAGATTTCAAAATTTTTTATTAAAAAATCGAAAAAATCTTAATGAATCAATTAATCCAATTAATAAAAATTGGGCTTTAATTAATCAGTTAAAAAATGAAAAATTTTTAAAAGTCAAATCAAAAAAATTAATAATTTATTCTTATTCTTTATCAAATAACTTACTTAAAGAAGTATTATTAAAAATGGGTCTTAAATTTATTTTAACAAATGATATTAGAAAAGCAAATTTAATTATTGGCTTAAAAAAACATTTAAAACAAAATTTTAAATTAAAGAATTTAGCAAAACAAAAAAATATTCCAATTTATACTTTAAATCAATTAACTTTTTACCAAATGACAAAATTACTTAAATTTATTAATTAATAAAAAGAATTAGTAAAAAATGAAATGAAATGGTTCAAGCCTGTAAAACAGATTAAAAAATTTTTTAATAAGGTAGACGGCTACTTCAAAAAAGTAGACGCCTACCTGAACAAAATTAAAGAAGCAATCAAAAGTGAGTTTACTCATAAAGTGAGAATTCAGACAATCAAGTACTCTCCTGAGACTCACGATGTTGTGGTTGCAAAAGTAGTAGAAATGATTTCAGATGAACTAAATATTCCAAAGTCTCAAGTAGTTCCAGAAGCTGATCTTATCGAAGACTTGGGTGGGGATTCTTTAGATGTAGCTGACCTTGTTGTAAAATTTGAATATGTTTTTGATTTAGTCATTAACGATGACACTGCTGCGGAGATTGTTACAGTCCAAGACTTTTTAGATTATATTAAAAATCAAACAAAAGAAGACCCGCCTGAAGAAGAACAAACTCAAGAAAATCAAACTGAAAAGTAATTTCTAAAAGATTTTATTCTGGATTTTAAAATTTAGAATAAAATCTTTCCTTTTACCATTGTATTAAATTTTTATGCAAAATCTTGTGTAATTCCTAAAAATTTGATAAGGTGATAGGCGATGATTAGATCGGGATATAGCTCAGTTTGGTAGAGCACCTGCTTTGGGAGCAGGGGGTCGTAGGTTCAAATCCTACTATCCCGAGTCTTTCTATTTCAAACATCTGCTACTCTGCTGCTACCGCTTTTAATAGTTTAGAATTTTCTTAAGAGTTTTGGATAAAAAAAATAAAAAAAAAATAAAAAAAAAGTTGATAAAATTTCTAGTATTTTCTATACTATATACTTAGAAAATACTAGAAATAAACTATAATAAAATTTGTAGATTAAAAATTCCAATTTTCTGGGATTCTAGTAAAAATGTTATTTCACTAAATTAGATTATTCACTTAATATTAATTTAAAACTGCCAATGAGTTTAGACGAGAAATTTAATCCGATTCGAACTGCTATTTATGAAATAGTAGGTAATGTTTTTAAAACAATTGCTGGATTGTTTGGATATCCAAACAATCCTGGGATGGTGACTGTCTATGAAATGCCTAGTGACCTCACTGCTAGGGCAAGGTTTATTCAAAGTCTTCCTAAACATGAAAGTGCTTGGCCTCCAATCCAAAGGCCAGAAACATTGTTTGAAGTGATATTTGGAGATATACCGAAACCAGAACCAGTTCCACGATATGTATACGAAACTAAAGAAGAAGGATTTTATAATTTTTTTATTGAAAACTATAAAAACATTTATTTTTTACCTGATTGGCTCTCAGAGTTTATTCAAGTTCGTTTACATATTTGTTTAGATATTAGTGTTTTAGAAATTACTCGAGAAGTTTTATTTTTAGTTCTTGTGATTTATTCTCAACTGGTATCGCTACGAATTGCGCTGGCATGGCTTCTTTATATTAATCCATATACAATGCCATGGTGTTATCTTATTGCTGCAGTAGATTGGTCAGACGAGATTCTTCAAGGAATTATACCTTCGGTGCTTGGAGTAAATGCTACTGGAACTATTTTTCTAGGACTGCTTGGTTCAGTAGCAGATAATTTAAACCATTTAGTGTTTACTATGCCGTTTCTACCGAGTGAAGCAGAAAGAACAAAGTTATTGCTTAATCAAGAAATGAGAGATGTATTAGTTTTTCATTATTTACCAATTACATGGTATCGGCATCCTATTCCAAACGATTTAAGAGAGTTTTGGTATTATGAAAGACCTGATATTTTAGAGTATATGCAACGGGCTTATAAAGACTTGGGTATTCAATTTTTACCTGATAATATTATTCAAGAATTAAATCAAAAAAGTGATGGAATAATAAGTCAGAGTAATAATATTAGCAATTATATCTCAACAGAAATATTATCGAAAGAAACTTTATTTGATTTAAGTGTCTTTTTAAAATCGCTAAGTTTCCATTTTCTTTTCTAACCTATACGAAAATTCACTAAATATTAACATTAATCATATGATTAATGTTAATATTTATTATTTTGTTATTTTAACTTTAATTAAGCTTTAATTTTTACTTATATGATACTTTTTTCACTGAGCTATCTAAAATTTAGTAAAAAATATTTTTATAAGTTAAATAAATTAATTTTAAGATAAATCTTTTTTATGTCTATTATTTAGTAATCTATTATTCAACTTTCTAACAAGACTTTAAAAGAAGTTAAAAAAATAAATTTATGGAAATTTTAAGAGAGTTTGATCCTGGCTCAGGATGAACGCTGGCGGTATGCTTTACACATGCAAGTCGTACGAGAGTTTTTAACTCAAGTGGCGGACGGGTGAGTAACACGTAAGAATTTGCCTTTAGGAGGGGGACAACAACTGGAAACGGTTGCTAATACCCCATATGCTTTCGAGTGAAATGGATTTTTCCGCCTAGAGAGAAGCTTGCGGCTGATTAGCTTGTTGGTAAGGTAATGGCTTACCAAGGCGACGATCAGTATCTGGTTTGAGAGGACGATCAGACACACTGGAACTGAGACACGGTCCAGACTCCTACGGGAGGCAGCAGTGGGGAATTTTCCGCAATGGGCGAAAGCCTGACGGAGCAATACCGCGTGAGGGATGACGGCCTATGGGTTGTAAACCTCTTTTTTCAGGGAGGAATAAAATGACGTGTACCTGAAGAATAAGCATCGGCTAACTCCGTGCCAGCAGCCGCGGTAAGACGGGGGATGCAAGTGTTATCCGGAATCACTGGGCGTAAAGCGTCTGTAGGTGGTCTAGCAAGTCAACTGTTAAATCTTGAGGCTCAACTTCAAAATCGCAGTCGAAACTGTTAGACTAGAGTATAGTAGAGGTAAAGGGAATTTCCAGTGGAGCGGTGAAATGCGTAGAGATTGGAAAGAACACCGATGGCGAAGGCACTTTACTGGGCTATTACTAACACTCAGAGACGAAAGCTAGGGTAGCAAATGGGATTAGATACCCCAGTAGTCCTAGCCGTAAACAATGGATACTAGATGTTGAACAGATCGACCTGTGCAGTATTAAAGCTAACGCGTTAAGTATCCCGCCTGGGAAGTATGCTCGCAAGAGTGAAACTCAAAGGAATTGACGGGGGCCCGCACAAGCGGTGGAGCATGTGGTTTAATTCGATGCAACGCGAAGAACCTTACCAGGGTTTGACATGATACGAATTTCTTTGAAAGAAGAAAGTGCCTTTTGGAACGTATACACAGGTGGTGCATGGCTGTCGTCAGCTCGTGTCGTGAGATGTTGGGTTAAGTCCCGCAACGAGCGCAACCCTTATTTTTAGTTGCCTTATGGAACTCTAGAAAGACTGCCGGTTATAAACCGGAGGAAGGCGGGGATGACGTCAAGTCAGCATGCCCCTTACACCCTGGGCTACACACGTGCTACAATGGGCGAGACAATGAGATGCAACTCTGCGAAGACTAGCTAATCTATAAACTCGCTCTAAGTTCGGATTGTAGGCTGCAACTCGCCTGCATGAAGTTGGAATCGCTAGTAATCGCTGGTCAGCTACACAGCGGTGAATTCGTTCCCGGGCCTTGTACACACCGCCCGTCACACCATGGAAGCTGGTTATGCCCGAAGTCGTTACTCTAACCTGTATTGGAGGAGGATGCCTAAGGTAGAATTAGTGACTGGGGTGAAGTCGTAACAAGGTAACCGTACTGGAAGGTGCGGTTGGATCACCTCCTTTTAAAAAGATATTTTTAAATTTATGGTCGATTTTTAATAAAACTAAAACTAAAAACGGGCTATTAGCTCAGTTGGTTAGAGCGCGCCCCTGATAAGGGCGAGGTCTCTGGTTCAAATCCAGAATGGCCCAACGGGGGTATAGCTCAGCTGGTAGAGCACCGCCTTTGCACGGCGGCTGTCAGCGGTTCGAATCCGCTTACCTCCACATGAAAAAATTAATTTTTTAGAACTAATAAGATAATTCTAAAGTCTTAAATTCAAGGAATTAAGAGTTTATGGGGGATACCTTGGCATTCAGAAGCGATGAAGGACGCGGTTACCGGCGAAACGCTTCGGGGAGCTGGAAACAAGCTATGATCCGGAGGTCTCCGAATGAGGAAACTTTAATACTACTTATTGAATACATAAATAAGAAAGAGCGAACCTAGGGAACTGAAACATCTTAGTACCTGGAGGAAAAGAAAGTAAAAACGATTCCCTTAGTAGCGGCGAGCGAAATGGGAAAAGCCTAAACTTAATAATTTAAGGGTAGTGGGACAATTGTGAATGATTAAATGTGACAATTAGACGAATAAGTTGGAATGCCTAACCATAGAGAGTGATAGTCTCGTAGTCGAAAATTGAAACAATCAAATTGAATCCCAAGTAGCATGGAGCACGTGAAATTCCGTGTGAATCAGCGAGGACCACCTCGTAAGGCTAAATATTCCTGAATGACCGATAGTGAAACAGTACCGTGAGGGAAAGGTGAAAAGAACCCCGGGAGGGGAGTGAAAAGAACATGAAACCATAAACTTACAATCAGTAGGAGGACGACTAAAACGTCTGACTGCGTGCCTGTTGAAGAATGAGCCGGCGACTTATAAGTAGTGGCAGGTTAAGGCAGAGAATGCCGGAGCCATAGTGAAAGCGAGCCTGAATAGGGCATATGTCACTGGTTATAGACCCGAACCCGGATGATCTAACCATGGTCAGGTTGAAGCTTAGGTAATACTAAGTGGAGGACCGAACCGACTGATGTTGAAAAATCAGCGGATGAATTGTGGTTAGGGGTGAAATGCCAATCGAATTCGGAGCTAGCTGGTTCTCCCCGAAATGCGTTTAGGCGCAGCGAGAAATCTTATAACTTAGGGGTAAAGCACTGTTACGTATGCGGGCTGGTAATTCGGTACCAAATCGTTGCAAACTAAGAATACTAAGTGTAAAGTTTTTCAGTGAGACTGTGGGGGATAAGCTCCATTGTCAAGAGGGAAACAGCCCAGAGCACCAGTTAAGGCCCCTAAAGAATTACTAAGTGATAAAGGAGGTGGGAGTGCAGAAACAATCAGGAGGTTTGCTTAGAAGCAGCAATCCTTTAAAGAGTGCGTAATAGCTCACTGATCGAGTAAACCTGCGCCGAAAATGTACGGGACTAAGTAATTTGCCGAAACTGTGCGATATATTTTGAATATATCGGTAGGGGAGCGTTCTGTTGTAGATTGAAGTATTAGCGTAAGCGGATATGGACGAAGCAGAAGTGAGAATGTCGGCTTGAGTAACGAAAATATAGGTGAGAATCCTATACCCCGAAAACCCAAGGTTTCCTCCGGAAGGCTCGTCCGCGGAGGGTAAGTCAGGACCTAAGGCGAGGCTGAAAAGCGTAGTCGATGGACAACGGGTTAATATTCCCGTACCATTATTTATTGATAACGAGGGACGGAGAAGGCTAAGCTGGCCGGATATTGGTTACCGGTTTAAACGTTCGAGATGTTGAGAAACGGAGAAAACGTTTTGAGTTGAGGCGTGAATACGAGATGCTACGGCGTCGAAGCAGTGTATGTCAGACTTCCAAGAAAAGCTCGCAATGTCTTAAATAAATAATGCCTGTACCATAACCGACACAGGTGGGTAGGTAGAGTATACTAAGGGGCGCGAGATAACTCTCTCTAAGGAACTCGGCAAAATGACTCCGTAACTTCGGGAGAAGGAGTGCCTTATTTATAAGGTTGCAATAACAAGATCCAAGCAACTGTTTACCAAAAACACAGGTCTCCGCTAAGTCGTAAGACGATGTATGGGGGCTGACGCCTGCCCAGTGCCAGAAGGTTAAAGAAGTTGGTTAGCGAAGTTAATAACTGAACGAAGCTGATAACTGAAGCCCTGGTGAACGGCGGCCGTAACTATAACGGTCCTAAGGTAGCGAAATTCCTTGTCGGGTAAGTTCCGACCCGCACGAAAGGCGTAATGATTTGGATGCTGTCTCGGAGAGGGGCTCGGTGAAATAGACTTGTCTGTGAAGATGCGGACTACCTGCACCAGGACAGAAAGACCCTATGAAGCTTTACTGTAACTTGAAATTGAAATTGGACTTTATTTGCGCAGTATAGGTGGGAGGCGTTGAAAATATTCTTGCGGGAATACTGGAGCCATCAGTGAGATACCACTCTTGTAATGTTAGATTTCTAACTTTGGATCATAATCTGGTCAAAGGACAGTTTCAGGCGGGCAGTTTGACTGGGGCGGTCGCCTCCCAAACGGTAACGGAGGCGTACAAAGGTTTCCTCTGAACGTGTAGAAATCGTATCTAGAGTGTAAAGGCATAAGGAAGCTTGACTGTGAGACCTACAAGTCGAGCAGGGACGAAAGTCGGTCTTAGTGATCTGACGGTGCTGAGTGGAAAGGCCGTCACTCAACGGAT
>Ga0207433_10000679_pt1 | contig 77057 bp, 75 predicted proteins | sample YelNatPaOPGAMG01_FD_187559 | JGI IMG/M metagenome (GOLD analysis project Ga0207433, IMG submission 187559) | Hot spring thermophilic microbial communities from Obsidian Pool, Yellowstone National Park, USA - OP-RAMG-01 (SPAdes) (version 3) | ecosystem: Environmental > Aquatic > Thermal springs...
CTGGCGGAAAAAACAAACCCCTTGCAGAACAAGGGGTTGTATATCAAAATTGGTGGAGGCGGCGGGAATTGAACCCGCGTCCGCAAGACCTAGACCACCGGATCTACATGCGTAGTTTGTCTATTGGGTTTTAACCCGGTGCGACTCCGACAAACAGGATGCGCACCCAGCGATTCGGCTTTACTTTAATGCGGGACCCACCGACCAGGTCCGGCACGATTCCATGTTTCGTCGACCCCCCGCAGGCCTTGCGGCCACCGGACCCATGGACAAACCCGGGCGGAGGGCTCACTGCTTACGCAGCGAGGGCGTAATTGCTGTCGTTGGCAATTATGAATCTGCGATCAGTTTTAAGAGCGAACCGCAGCTCTGCATGCACCGAAGGCTTCGCGACCTGCGTCGAAGCCGGTCGCCCCCTTGTTACGCGTTAGACTATACCCCTGCTGGGCAAGTTCCGAAAGAGACGCCAAGCTTGGCGTCTCAGTCGCTCTCCTCGACGAGGCGACGCAGTCGGAATAACGCCTCCAGGGCAGCGCGGGGGCTGAAGTCCTCCGGATCAATTTCCCGTAAGGCCTGAATCGCCGGATGCGGTACATCGATAAAGAGGGATAATTGCTGTGTGGTGCTTTGTGGCTCTGCGATGGGGGCGCGCGCAGGATCTTCCAGGCTCGCCAGACGCGCTCGCGCGCTCTGCAAAACGGTATCCGGCAAGCCGGCCAGGCGGGCAACTGCCAGTCCAAAGCTTTGCGTTGCCGGTCCGTCCTCGATCTGATGGAGGAAGGTGACGCGGTCGTTGGCCGCCAAGGCATCGACATGGACGTTTGCCAGCAAGGGATGCTGCATCTCGGTCAGTTCAAAGTAGTGCGTGGCGAAGAGGGTATAACTCCCTTTGCGTAGCAGCTCCTCGGCGGTGGCCCAGGCAATCGCGAGGCCATCGTAGGTAGCGGTACCGCGTCCAATCTCATCCAGAATGATCAAGCTCTGTGCCGTTGCCAGATGGAGAATCTGCGCGCTTTCCTGCATCTCTACCATAAAGGTCGAGCGCCCGCCGGCGAGGTCGTCGGCGGCACCAATGCGGGTAAAAATCTGATCCACCGGACCCAGCCGCGTCGATTGCGCCGGAACCCAGCAACCAATATGGGCCAGAAAGACGATCAGCGCCACCTGGCGCATGTAAGTGGATTTGCCGCCCATGTTGGGGCCGGTGATCAGCAGCATACGCCGCTCTTTGTGCAAGTGCAGATCGTTGGGGACAAATTGCGCGCCCAGCTCGACCTCCACCAACGGGTGCCTTCCTGCTGCGATCTCCAGCACCGCCTCGTCGCAAAATTCCGGCGCTGTCCAGCGCAAGCTATGGGCCCGTTCGGCAAAGTTGGCGAGCAGGTCCCACTGCGCGATTTCTGCGAGCACCTCCTGCAAGGCGGGAAGCTGTTCTGCCACCGTATGCAAAAGCTCCGTGTAGAGCGCCTTTTCGCGCGATAGGGCGCGGCTTTCGGCAGACAAGACCCGATCTTCGATTTCCTTCAGGGTGACGTTACTGAAGCGCTCGGCATTTTTGGTGCTTTGTCGGCGTCGATAGTCGGCGGGTACCGGCCCCTCGTAGCTGCGCGGAACCTCGATGAAATAGCCGTGCACGCGATTGAACTGGACGCGCAGCTGGGCGATACCGCTGCGCTCCCGCTCGGCTGCTTCGAGATCTGCCAGCTCCTGCCCCACATTTTGCTCGGCGTGGCGCAGTGCCCCCAGCTCGGGATCGTAGTCATCGCGCAGATAGCCGCCATCGCGCTGGCTCAGGGGTAACTCGTCGACGAGTGCACGTTCCAGTAAACCTTGCAACTGCGCGAATCTTTCCAGATCTGCACTGCCGGCCGTGGGACTGGCAGGCACGTCGACGGCTGCGATGGCAGCAAGGATCCCCGGCAGGCGCTGCAGAAAATATCGCAACTGCCCCAGATCGCGTGGGCTGGCACGCTCCAGGGCAACGCGGGTCAGTACGCGCTCGATATCGGCAAGCCCATTCAGGGATTGCTGAAGATTTCGATACCGAGATCCTTCTACCAGCTGCGCAACCCGCTGCTGACGTATAAGAAGTTCCTCACCTTGGCGTAAGGGTCGCAAGAGCCAGCGACGCAAAAGGCGCGCGCCCATGGGGGTTTGGCAATGTTGCAGTAAGCGCCAGAGGCTGGGCCCGTCGTTGTCCCGCCCGGCAAGAATTTCCAGGGAACGCAGCGCATTGGCGTCAATTCCCAGGATTTCCGAGGGGCGCTCCGGAGTGATGCGTTGCACCTGGGCAAGGGAGATTTTGAGCCGCGATTCGGCATAGTCGAGGACGGCGGCAGCGGCGCGCAACGCGAGAGGATGATCGGCAACTCCAAAACTGCCCAGGCGGTTGCCGAAGTAGCGCTGCAGAACTCGCTCACTGACATTCTGCTGAAAAGGTTTCTGGGCGATGTGCTGGCAGCGCTCTGGTGCCAAGCCGGAGAATATCTCTTGACCCTCGGGTAGCAGAATCTCCGCCGGCTGCAATTGCCGTAGACGATCGGCCAGAGCCGCCCGAGAAGCAAAATCCTGCACCCGCAATTCGCCGCTGGCGACGGAGAGAAGCGCCAAGCCCCAAGTATTCTCCGATCCCGGACAGAGGGCGGCCAGTAGCGATTCTTGCTCGGGTTCCAGCAGGCTGGCGTCGACCAGCGTGCCCGGAGTCAGCACGCGGCTGATGCAACGCTCCACCGGCCCCTTGGCCAGCGCCGGATCGCCGATCTGTTCGGCAATCGCCACTTTGAGCCCGGCGCGTACCAGGCGGGCGAGGTAGGCCTCGGCGCTGTGGATCGGTACTCCCGCCATGGGAATGGGCGCGCCGGCGCTTTGCCCGCGGGTGGTCAGGGCAATGCCCAGTAGCTCGGCGACGCGACTGGCGTCCTCGTAAAACAGTTCGTAAAAGTCGCCCATGCGAAAGAAGAGCAGGGCGTCGGGATTCTCGGCCTTGAGCGCGAGGTACTGGCGCATGACCGGTGTATGCTCGTGCTTCGCGCTCATCGGGAACGGCACGTTACCTTGTCGTAATACATGAATAGAAAACAAAAGCCCCGATAGCGAAGCATCGGGGCGAGTTGCAAGGTTATGCCGTCAATTTCGGCTCGTGCCGCCAAAGATCTCCAGCAGCGCCATGAAGAGGTTGATGATGTCGAGGTACAGACCAACGACCAGCAATACCGGCTCCTGGATGCCACCCTGCACCATGCGCTGGGTATCAAAGATGATCAGACCGCTGAAGACAATGACCAGCACCCCGGCAATCGCGAGCTGCAGCGCAGGCATGTGCAGCAGGAACATATTGAGCAGGGAGACCAAGATGGCCAGGATCAGGCCCGTCATCAGGAATCCGGCCATATTGCTGAAGTTCCTGCGCGTGGTCATGGCATATGCGGAAAGACCGACGAACATGACCGCAGTGGTTCCCAACGCCGTCGCGATGATCTGCGGTCCGTCGGGCATACGCAAATACATGGCAATGCCCGGACCCATCATCATGCCCATACCTGCCGCAAAGGCGAATACTAGAGGTACGGCAAAGGGGCTGCGATGCGCGCCGGTATATTGGACCGCAAAGAGCAGGATGAAGGAGCCGATCATCAGCAAAATGGGATGCTGATACGCAAAGGGCGAGCTCATCCCATAGATCGAGGCAATGGCCGAAACCCCAAGGGTGGCGGCGAGCAAGCCGTAGGTCTTGGCCATGAGGCCACCACGGCTCAGGGCCGGCGCCTGATTCCCGTAGGGGTTCATGCCGTCAGGAAACTGATAGGGCTTTTGATCGTAGTTCATCGCGTGACTCCTGAAAAATACCGCTCTCTCCATGTTGTGGGCATCTTGCAGAAAAAACAAGGGCCCAGCTTTTCAATTGCTTGGATTATAACTTCCGGCGGAAGGTTCCGTACAGTCGCAGCCATAGTTTGCAGGTATCCCAATTTTCGGCCAGGGACACAATCCCTATACTACGGGCAGTAACTCGCCGAAAAAGAGACTCTCTTGTGGATGACGAAGCTTGCCGTTTGCGGATCGAAGAACTGCGCTCCTTGCTGCAGCAGGCCAATCAGGCCTATTACCAGAACGACGCCCCCATACTGAGTGATGCAGAGTACGATCGTCTCTTGCGCGAGCTGGGGCAGCTAGAGGAACGCTATCCGCAGTGGCGCCGCCCAGATTCGCCCACGCAACGGGTGGGTGCGGCCCCGGTCAGCGCCTTTGCCAGCGTCGAATATCGCATACCGATGCTGTCGTTGGACAATGTCTTTGATGCCGAGGGCTTTGCCGCCTGGTGGAACAGGCTGGAGCGCGGACTGGGTGATGGTCAGGCGATCCGCCTCAGTGCCGAGCCTAAATTCGATGGCCTCTCCCTGAACCTGCGCTACGAGGGAGGGGATTTGGTAGCTGCGGGTACCCGTGGCGATGGCGTGCATGGCGAAGACGTGACCCATAACGCCCGCACCATTCGCAATCTCCCATTGCGTCTGGCGGGAGAGGGCTGGCCGGATCTGCTGGAGGTACGCGGCGAGGTCGTCATTCCTAGCGCTGCCTTTCTGCGTCTGAACCAGGAACGGGAGGAAAATGGTGAGGCTCCCTTCGCCAACCCACGCAACGCGGCGGCCGGCAGTCTCCGACAGCTAGATCCGCGCATTACTGCGCGCCGTCCTCTTGCTTTTTTCCCTTGGGGCTGGGGCGAAAGCTCTGCCTCGCTCGGGAGTAGCCATCTCGCCATTTTGCAGCGTCTACAGGATTGGGGCTTTGCGCTGCTGCATGATCTGCTCCGACCGATAGACAGCCTGCAGGCTGCCGAAGACTATCAGCAAGAGATGGCCAAGCGACGGGATAACCTGGCTTTTGAAATCGACGGTCTCGTCTTCAAGCTGGACGATCTCAACGCCCGCGAGCGCCTCGGCTTTACTGCCCGAGCGCCACGCTGGGCGATTGCCTATAAGTTTCCCGCCCACGAAGAGACCACGGTGGTGCAGGATATTATCGCTTCGGTTGGGCGTACCGGCGTGATCACCCCCGTGGCCGTTTTGGCGCCGGTAGAAGTTGCGGGAGTGATCGTCAGTCGCGCTTCACTGCACAATCTGGATGAAGTGCGTCGCAAAGACGTGCGTATTGGTGATACGGTGCTGATCCGCCGCGCCGGTGACGTGATCCCCGAACTGGTGCAGGTCTTGGTCGATCGTCGTCCCGAGGCTGCAGCCGAATGGCAGATGCCCAGACACTGCCCAGTCTGCGGCTCGGAAGTCCTGCGGCTCGGTGACGAGGTCGCCTATCGCTGTACAGGGGGGCTGTTTTGTCCGGCGCAGCGGGTCGGTGCGCTACTGCATTTTGCCTCGCGCAAGGCGATGGACATTCGCGGGCTGGGGGAAAAACTGGCGCAGCAGTTGGTGGATTCGGGAATCGTAGGTACTGTCGCTGATCTCTACCGTCTCGACATCGATACGCTGATGACAATGGAGCGCATGGGTCGGCGCTCGGCGGAAAAGCTTCTGGTGGAGCTGACACGCAGCAAAGACACTACCCTGCCGCGTTTTCTCTATGCTCTAGGTATCCCCCAGGTGGGTGAGACCACAGCACGAGCCCTGGCCGAGCAGTTTCGTGATTTGTCCGAGCTGATGGCCGCAGGTGAAGAGACGTTACAGACTGTACCAGATGTTGGCCCGGTGGTCGCTCAGGCCGTCGCCCACTTTTTCGCGCAGAGTCACAATCAGGAAGTCATTCGTGCTCTGCTAGCCGCCGGCATCCACTGGCCAGCACCGGCAGCCCCACAGGGCGGTATCTGGAGTGGCAAGCAATTCGTTCTGACGGGAACGCTGGAGCGCTGGACGCGCGACGAGGCCAAGGCGGAGATTGAGAAGCGCGGCGGGAAGGTCGTATCAGCGGTTTCCCAAAAGACCGACTACCTGGTTGTTGGCAAAAATCCGGGCAACAAGCTGACGCAGGCCGAAAAACTTGGTATTCCGATCCTAGGGGAGGAGGAGTTCGCCAACGCCTTGCGGCAACAGGCGGAATAGAGCGTTGCATCGCAGGTCTAGTCGAACCTGCGGCGCGAGGGTGGCATTGATTTGGGTGCTAACTAAATGATTTGAGAAGCGTTCTGTCGTTGTCGATGTGGGCAAGACTGCTCTCTACTGCAGCAAGGAGCTGTTGATCTGCACCTTGCAGGCGATGGTTTACGCTGGGCAGGGTTTGGATGGCCAGCGGCTGGGCTCGTGCCCGGTTGGCAAACTGAAAGCTCCGTTGTAGGGGAACGGCTTCATCCGCTGAGCCATGCAGAATGGTGACCGGAATCTCCAGGCGCGGAGGATCCTGCAGCAAATCGTGACGCGCCGCATCACGCACGGCTTCGAAGCCGAGCTGATACACCGGGCCGTTGCTGCCGAGCGACCAATCGTGCAGCCCAGAATGTTGCCAAGCCTGTTGCGCCTCTGGAGGAAGGGCAGCAAAGTAGTCCTGGATGAAGTTGTAGGCGGGGGCGATGAGCAGCAGGGCGCGGATGCGCTCGGGCCAGAGTTGGGCGGCACGGGTCGCTACCCAGCCGCCCATGCTCGAACCGACGAGAAAAATCGGCCGGGACGGCAAGGCGTTTAGTGTGGCTTCCAAATCTTCCAGGTAGCGGGAGATGCTCAGTTCGGTAAAACTGCCGTCGGAGATACCCATGCCGCGATAGTCGAAGCGCAGCCATGACCTTTGATTTTGCTGCGCATGGCGGGCGAGAAGCTGCGATTTGCTGCCGTTCAAGTCGGAGGCAAAGCCCGGGAGAAAGACGCCGGTGACTCCCCGCCCGGAATCCTGAAAGTAACCGCGCAGGACCTCGCCATTGCGAACTGGAGTCTCGAAGGGGTTTTCCGTGGAAAGCTGCATATGGCAAGCATGGCACAAAAAAAGGGGCTACAGAAAGCCCCAAAACCACAAAGGAGGAAAGAAACATGCGCTCGCGGTCAAAGTTGACCACGAGAGTCAATATTAGCATTTGCTCGATCTTCTTGCAAGAAACATCCCGACCGGTCGGAAAAAAAAGAGGGCGGCACCGGAACGGGCCGCCCAAAACCACCAAAGGAGGAAGAAACATGCGCTCGCAACCATCACAGCTGCTTGCAACGATTTAGAGCTAGGGGTTCTGGAAAAGTTCCTGAGCCCCTCACGGAAATTGTTACGTGTTGTTTACGGGCTCCGTCTTGATGGTGGCAAAGGCCGCGAGGGCGCGCTCCCGGGCCAAGTGATGGTCCACTAGAGGTAACGGATAGTCTTGCCCCAGCTTGATGCCCTTGGCCTGCACTTGGCCTGGATTGCTCCAAGGTTCCGGTAACAGCTTGTTTGGTAGTGCGGCAAGTTCGGGCAGCCAGCGCCGCTGATAACGCCCCTCGCCATCGAATTTTTGCGCCTGCAGTACCGGGTTGAAGACGCGCAAATAAGGGGCGGCATCGCTGCCACAACCCGCGACCCATTGCCATGAGGCGTTGTTGTTGGCCGGGCAGGCGTCGACCAGGGTATCCCAAAACCAGGCTGCGCCCTGCTGCCAAGGCAATAAAAGATCCTTCACCAGAAAGCTGCCCGCGATCATGCGCACGCGGTTGTGCAGGTAGCCGGTTTGCCAAAGCTCGCGCATACCCGCGTCGACAATCGGATAGCCGGTTCGACCGTGTTGCCAGGCGCGCAGCAAATCATCGTCTTGCGCCCAGGAGAACTGCATAAATTCCGCGCGCAGGGGCGTATGGGGTAATTCGGGAAAGTGATAGAGCAGGTGCCAGGAAAACTCGCGCCAGCCAAGTTCCGCGAGGAATTTGTCCGTCGCCTCACGCAGTTCGGGCTGGGCCGCAGCAACTTCCTGCAGGCGCTGCCAGATGCGCCGTGGGCTGATCTCTCCATGCGCGAGGTGGGGCGACAGACGGGATACCTTTTCTGCGGCGGGATAATCGCGGCCCCTGGCATACTCGGCCAAGTTATCCCGGATAAATCCCTCGAGACGCGCGCTGGCACCGTCCTCGCCGGGTTGCCAGTGCTCGAGAAAGCGACTGGCCCAATCCGGGGCCTTAGGTTCCCAGCCCCAGCTATCGGGATCTTCTGACGCGGGTACGCGTGCGGCCGCCTGCGCCTGCTGCGGCTGTGTAAAGGGCGCGTTGACGCTGATGTCGCGCAAAAAACGCTTCCAGAAAGGGCTGAAGACCTTGTAGGGAGCGCCATCCCGCAGGAGCTTCCAGGGTTCGCACAGGGTGTCACCGGCAAAAGATTCCGTCTGTACGCCGCGTTCCCGTAGAACGTCCTTGAGGCGAGCGTCATTGTCGCGTTGCTCTTTGGCGTAGCGTCGATTCCAGAGCACCGCGTCGGCGCCACTGTGCTCGACAATTTCCTGCACGGTTTCCAGGGTGTTGCCACGCCGGCAGACCAGAGGTAACGACAGGGCAGCGAGGCGGGTTTCCAAGGTGCGCAGGCTCTGCCGCTGCCACCACTGGTAGGCTGCTCCGCGCTCGTCGCGAGGATCGCTCAAAAAAACCGGTAGCACAGGGCCGCGCGCCACCGCATGGGCAAAGGCCGGATGGTCATCGAGGCGCAGGTCATTGCGAAACAGCACGATACTGGTCACGGTGATCCCTCAGTGGCAATGACAGGCCACTACCCTACAAAGTAGTCTCGATGCAAACAATGCCTTGTCAATTCTGCGCTAGGCCGGGACAATGCCGCAAATTCGGTGGGGAGCGAAACCATGAAAACTCTGCGCAGGGTCGCGTTTTTTGTGATCTTGTTGGCGATGGCCTCTGGCGCGTATGCGGTACTGGCTCCAGCAGACTCGCAATCGCTGCTGCATGTCGCTGGCGAACAACTGCGAGAGGCCGGCGCGACCCTTCCGCCATCCGCGACAACGATCGCTGCCCAGGGCACGATCGAAGTGTCTTTCTCTCCGCCACTGGGGACGACGGATGTGGTCGTCCGCGCCATGAACGAGGCGCGGCAGCGTCTGTGGATTCAGGCTTACAGCTTTACCAGCGCGCCGATCGCCAAGGCAGCGCTGGCGGCGCAAAAGCGGGGCGTCGAAGTGCGGGTGCTACTGGACAAGAGTCAACGTACGCAGAAATATTCCGAGGCCGATTTCTTCGCCAACCTGGGGATCAATACCCGCATCGACGACCAGCATGCCATCGCCCACAACAAGGTCATGGTCATCGACGACGCCACGGTGATCACTGGCAGCTTCAACTTTACGAAGGCGGCGGAGCAGGCCAATGCCGAGAATCTCCTGGTGCTGCGCGGAAACGCAGCGCTCAATGCCTTGTATGCGCAAAACTTCCTGCACCACTGGTCGCACTCGACGCCGTACGCGCCGCGGCATGGAGCAGACTAGCTCAGACCATACCCTCGAGTAGCTGCACATCGACCAAGGTACCGGCAGGCAGATTGCCGCTCTCTGCCGGGATGATCAGAAAGCACTCCGCCTGCGCCATGCCAGTGAGAATGTGCGAGGACTGCGTCTTGACCGGCGCCACCTGCAATCCGTCTGGCCCAGGCAGCAGTCGACCCCGCTGATAATCGGTACGTCCCGGCTTCTTTTTGATGGGAGTGGCACAAGGTAAGCGCAGCCGCGGTGCCGTCCAGGGGGCACGGCAGCCCATGCGTTTGCGCAAAGCCGGCGCCACGAACTGATAGAAGGTAACAATGGTCGACACCGGGTTGCCGGGCAGGCCGAAAAAGTCCGCTTGGCCGATGCGGCCAAAGGCCAGAGGCCGACCGGGCTTCATGTTCATCTTCCAGAACTGTACGCTGCCCAGACTCTGCAGGAGTTCGGCAATGTAATCGGCTTCGCCGACCGAGACCCCACCACTGGTAATCAGCACATCTGCAGTGGCGCCAGCTTGGCGCAGGGCATTGCCGATACGCTCCGGATCGTCCGGCAATCGGCCGAGATCGATGGCTTCGCAACCCAGGCGGCGGAGCAGGGCGAGCAGGCTATGACGATTGCTGTCGTAGATTTCCGCAGTCCGTAAGGTTCCGCCGACCGCCCGTAATTCATCGCCAGTAGAAAAGAAGGCCACCCGCAAACGCCGCAGAACCTCCACTTCTGCAATACCGAGACTGGCCAGTACGCCGATCTGACTGGGACGAAGCTGGGTTCCGGCGGGCAGGGCGACTTCCCCTTGCGCTAGATCATCGCCAATTCCTCGAATGTTGGCGCCCGCTCGAATGGGGCTGGTGAAGTGGACGGTTTCGCCATCCCGTTGTGTTTGTTCTTGCGGGACTACGGTGTCGCAGTCATCCGGCACGATGGCGCCGGTCATGATGCGAATGGCTTGTCCTGGGGCGACGCTACCGACATAGGGGTGGCCGGCAAAGGAACTGCCGACGATCTGCCGCGGTATGTCTCCATCGCTGGAACGCAAAGCATAGCCGTCCATGGCGGAATTAGGCCAGGCAGGAATAGGGCTGGCGGCTACCTGGTCGCGGGCGAGAACACGGTCCAGGGCGGCGTCCAGGGCCAGCCACTCGCTTTCTGAAAGGGGTACAGATGCCCCCAGGATGATTTCCAGCGCCTCTTCGACGCTCTTTGCCCTGAGGTCATGCTCATTGTCCTCACAACAGACAGCCATATTCCTACTCTCCATACCAGTGCAACAAAAATCTGGCGATCGCCAGCGGGTCATTCAAATCCAGGCAGGGTACGCCAATCTCCAGGGGGATATCACTGGCTACGGCCAGCACCTCTTCTCCCGCCCGCCAGCGCAGCTCCCGGCCCATTGCGGCGCGGTGCACCAGCAAGCGGGGAATCGGCCAGTCCTGATTACCCTCGCTCAACACCAGATCCGGCACCGGATGCAAGGTCTCCAGCATGGCCTGCCAATCCCCGGGAGCTGCAGCGCGGCTGAGATACCAGCGATTGGGCCCGACGAGCAGCGTGGGTTCGCCCCCCGCCTGCTGCAGGCGCCAACTGTCCTTGCCGGGCTCATCCCAGCGGACGTCGTGGTGCGTCGCTTTGATCGCCGCCACGCGCAGGCCGGCCTCGCGCAGCAGCGGGAGGAGGGCGCAGAGCAGGGTGGTCTTTCCTGAACCGCTATATCCTATAATTGCTAACGTCTTCAAGCAATCGTCCCCTGGAGATCTTCGGGATGATTGCAGTTCAGAGACTCTGCCAAGGAGAGGGGTAAACGATGCTGGGGGATCTTGTCAAAGAATGTGCCAGCGCGACGCTCGCCGCTGTCGAGGTAGTGTTGTAACAAACGTATAAGACGGCGGTGCATCAGCCCAATGACGGGAATGGGGCCATGTTCGTCTTCGGCGAGCACCAGGGGCACACCCTTGCGCCGCACCCAAAGTTGCCAGATCAGGTCATCCGGTAGTGCTGGCGCGTCGACGGGCACGAAGGCAAGCCAATCCTGCTGGGCAGCCGCCAATCCCGCCAGCAGGCCGTACAACGGTCCGGGAAAACCACTTTCTGCATCCGCCAGTACCGGATAGCCCAGCGCGCTATAGCGTTCCTGATTGCGATTGGCGCTGATCAGGATTTCGCGCGCATGCCTCGCCAACGGACGCAGGGAATGATGCAGCAAGGGGCGGCCATGGTACTCCACCCAGCCTTTGTCCTGTCGCTGCATGCGCCGTCCCGCTCCGCCCGCCAATAGCAGTCCAGTGACAGGAAGCGTCCCGCCTTCGCTCGTTGTTGCCATACCGTGATTCTCCGCTATTGTGCTATCCTTGCGCAATTTTCGCGCACGTTTTTTGGAGTGGTTGGCAGGCAGTGGCGATTTGGGATTGGTTTACGGGGAAGGAGCAGGGTTCGCAGCCGCGCGGAGCGGTAGTGGACGCCGGCGTGCCGCCGCAGGAGCGGGTGGACGAATTGCCCCTGCCGGAGCCGTTGTTTTATATCCATCTCCAAGGCTTTGGTAGGCTGCCCGATGATTCCGCATTGCACCACGCCCTGCTGCGGTTTGCGACTCAGGCGAAGTTCCTGCGCCTGCTGCCGCGCCAGAGCGCACGCAGCTTTCTTGCCGAGCGTCCGCAGACGCAGATCGATGAAAACACCTTGGCCGCATTTTTTCGGGTCTTGTTCAGCGAAATCACCCGACGCATGTATGTCGATGCCGCCCGTCAACGACCGGAGGCCGTTGGTCTGCGCTTTACCTTGGCCAAGGCAGAGAACGCTTCGCCTGCGGCACAGACGATCGTAAGCACGGATGCCCATGGCCTGGGGCCGGGGGTGTACCCTTTTACCCATATCCCGGAAAACCCCGATCCGGGCACGGAAAACCCTTTCGTCATTCGTATTCTCTACCGTAAGGATTTAGAAAAATGAAGAAAATTGCCTTTTTCCCAGGTGATGGCATTGGCCCTGAAATCAGTGCCGCGGCGCGCGCAGTACTGGAGACCGTTGCCGAGCTGGCCGCCATACCCATGCAAATTGAAGAAGGATTGGTCGGGGGGGCCGCCTTGGATGTTCATGACGATCCGCTCCCCGAGGCCTCCCTGCAACTTGCCAAAACTGCGGATGCGGTGCTGCTCGGGGCCGTAGGCGGCCCGCAGTGGGATGCCCGGCCGCCGGCACAGCGACCGGAACAGGGCTTGCTGCGCCTGCGCAAGGGACTCGATCTCTACGCCAATCTGCGTCCGGCACAGATCTTCCCGCAGTTGCTTGCGACCTCGCCCTTGCGCCCAGAGCTGGTACAGGACGTGGATATCCTTGTGGTACGTGAATTGACTGGCGACATCTATTTCGGTCAGCCGCGGGGTATCGAAATGGTCGATGGCAAACGGCGTGGCTTCAACACCATGGTCTATGATGAAGGCGAAATCCGCCGTATCGCCCACATTGCCTTCCGGGCGGCGCAGGGAAGGCGGCGCAAGGTCTGTTCTGTCGATAAGGCCAATGTCCTCGAGACCACCCGCCTGTGGCGGGAGGTGGTGACGGAAGTGGCGCGGGAATATCCCGACGTGGCCCTCGAGCATATGTACGTCGACAACGCCGCGATGCAGCTCATTCGCTATCCCGCGCAGTTCGACGTGTTGCTGACCGGTAACATGTTTGGTGACATCCTTTCGGACGAAGCGAGTCAACTCACCGGCTCCATTGGCATGCTGGCGTCTGCATCTCTGGGGGATGGACGCGGTATGTATGAACCCATCCACGGCTCGGCCCCCGACATCGCCGGGCAGGACAAGGCCAATCCCCTGGCGACGATCCTCTCGGTAGCGATGATGCTGCGCCATTCCTTGCAGCAGGAGAAGTGGGCAGAGCGAATCGAGACTGCTGTCAAGCAAGTTCTCGATCAGGGATACCGCACCGCCGATATCGCCAGTCCTGGCGAAGCGGTGATCGGCACGCGTGCCATGGGCGAAGCGGTGGTGGCGGCGTTGCGGGCAGGGGCTGCCGCATGAAGAAAAATGCCTACAAAGTGGCCATCCTCGGTGCGACCGGTGCCGTGGGGGAGGTCATGCGCGAGATCCTCGCCGAACGAAATTTCCCGGTCAGCGAGTTGTTTCTGTTGGCGAGTGAGCGCTCGGCGGGGGATACCCTGGATTTTGCCGGCAAGGCCGTGCGCGTGCGCGATGCCGCGACCTTCGATTGGACGGGGGTGGACATCGGCCTTTTTTCGGCGGGTGCTGCGGCCAGTGAAATCTACGCGCCCAAGGCAGCTGCCGCCGGCGCTGTGGTCATCGACAACACCTCTCGTTATCGCTACGAGGAAGATATCCCGCTGGTGGTACCCGAGGTCAACCCCCAGCGCATTGCCGATTACCAGACTCGCAATATCATCGCCAATCCCAATTGTTCGACCATCCAGATGCTGTTGGCGCTCAAACCCATTGCCGATAGCGTCGGCTTGGAGCGGGTCGTGGTGTCGACCTATCAGGCGGTTAGTGGTGCGGGCAGCCGCGCCATACAGGAACTGGGACGGCAGACCCTGGGAATTTTCAAACAGGAAGAAGTCGCACCGGCGGTATTCCCCAAGCAGATTGCGTTCAACTGTCTGCCGCAGATCGATGTATTTCAGGATAATGGCTATACCAAAGAAGAAATGAAAATGCTCTGGGAAAGTCGCAAGATTCTCGAAATTCCCGATCTGCCTCTGAGTGCTACCTGTGTGCGTGTGCCGGTTTTTTACGGCCATTCCGAAGCGGTCAACGTGGTCACGCGCAAAAAGCTGAGTGCGGAAGAACTGCGTGCATTGTTAAGCGATGCCCCAGGGGTACAGGTATGGGACGAACGCGAGGCAGGTGGATGGCCTACCGCATTGGATTCGGCAGGCAAGGATGCCACCTGGGTAGGGCGGATTCGGGAGGATTGCAGCCACGAGAGAGGGCTCAACTTCTGGGTGGTGGCCGATAACATTCGCAAAGGTGCGGCGTTGAACAGCGTACAGATTGCAGAGATCCTGATTCGCGACTATTTATGACTGCGAGCAAACTGTCTGGCGGCATAGATGATTCTGGCGCAACCTTGCGATTCGCCACGAAGGGGAGAAGGATGAACAAGAAAGATTGGATGCAGACTCTGCTTTCTTTGGGTCTTGTGTTACCGGGGGTTGCGCAGGCGATTGGCCTGGGAAACCTGGTGGTGCTGTCCGGGCCAGGGGAGCCATTCCGCGCAGAAATTCCCATCCATGGTGCGCATCCGAATCAGCTGGCGGACCTGAACGCGCAACTTGCGGGCTCCGCCGCCTACGCCATGATCCATTTACCGTTTGCGCCGGCAACGCGGAATTGGCAGTTCTCCATACGGCCTGGCGATGCGCCGGCAATCGTCATCAATAGCCCGACGCCGCTTCCTCCCGGGGCAACACCTTTCCTCGTCCAACTCGACTGGGCAGGTGGGCAGATGGTCCGGGAGTATCAGGCCTATCCGGGAACCTACAATGTGCCGCAACGGACCGCATTACCTATGCCTGCGCCACTGGTGAGCAAAACTCCGGCAGCAGCTATGCCCAGTCCCAGCAGTAGCACGGGTTGGCCCAAGGTCGGGCACTATGGTCCGGTCCCCAAAGGATCTTCTCTCTTCCAGATCGCACAGCAATTGAACGGCAGTGCCCAGGTCTCGCAGCAGCAGGCCATGGCTGCCCTGTTCAAGGCGAATCCCGGGGCCTTTATAGAGGGTGACCCCTCCCGCCTCATTGCCGGCGTGATGTTGAAGGTGCCTAGTATTCACGAGGTGCGCGCCCTGAGCCCGCTACAGGCCGCAACGCTACTGCATCGAAAGGAACAGGTGGCGGCACCAGCTAGGGCCAAGGCACAGCCGGCGGTGTCGACGACCGCAGTCACAGCACCCAGCACACCGGTAACACCTGTTGGCGGTACTGCTAAGGTCGCGACAGCCCTGAGTCTAACCAGTGCTCCCGCGCTCTCAGCGGCAAAGAATGCTGAACTCACCCCGGCAGTCACCACCACTGTCTCTGCGACATCGGCAGTTGCGAATCCGGACCAGGCGGTAATCGCAGGCTTGCAAAAGTCTCTCCAGGGTGTTGAAGCACGTCTGGCAGTCGCGCAGCAGCAACTGGCAACACAGTCACTGGAAATCAGCAAGATGTCTCGCAACCAGGGATCGAGCTTCCCGCCCTTGTTGTGGGTATCCCTGGGCGGTAATTTGTTGCTGCTGCTGCTGTTTATCTGGATGTACCGACGGCAGGAGCAGGCCGCCAGTCGGCAACGGGAAATCTCGTCCAAACTCACCGCCTTGGGAAGCGCCGCACGCAGCAAGCAGTCAGTAGCTGCGGCACCCGCTCCTGCATCGGTGACATCATCGGTGGCTTCCCCAGTGGCAGAGGCCGCGCCTTCTGCGCCTACTATCACTCCCACTAAAGGTCCCGTACCGACGCCGGTATCGACACCGGTGCCAGAAGCCTTGCCCGCCACGGGCGCGGCAGAGGCGGAGAGCCATGCTTCTGCCCTGGAGGAACCTGCACCGCAGGCGGCAGAGGCACCGGAAATGGGGGGCAATCGCGACGGTTTTGATGTCGATCCCATCGAACAGGCCGATCTGTATCAAACCTACGGGAAAACGGAGCAGGCCATCAACGTATTGCAGGAGGCGCTGGAAAGTAATCCTCGCCGCCGCGAACTTTACGCGCGCCTGCTTACGCTATATGCCGATGCAGATCGTCGCAGTGATTTCCTCGATCTTGCCGAGCGCATGCGCAGCCGCTTTGGGCCGAACAATTCCGACTGGCAGGAGATTGCCGCGAAAGGACAGGCGTTGTTTCCCGGTAATGCCCTCTTCGAAGAGGAGAAGAATGAGACGACAGAGCGTTCTGTTCCCGCTGCATCGATGTCGGAGTTGAGAGAGCCTGAGGCAAGCTTGGAGCCGTCGCATCCCGCCGATGCGGAAATCGAAAAGCTGGATTTCGATTTCTCTTCTTGGGGAAATCAGGCGGAAACGCAGAATACGGAAGAAGAGCCAGCCTGGACCGATGCTCACCAGAAGATACTGGATGAGATGAATGAGCAATTCCGCGCCCTGGACGAGGACAGTCGACCCGCCTTGCGCCTCGCCGATGATACGGAAAATGGCATGGGCGCGGCCTCGGCCCAGGAGACCCCGTTAGTAGCCGGCGGGGAGGAGATGTCGCCAGGGCAGGAGCAGGTTGCCAATGCCGCAGATTGGGATGCCGTTGGTACCAAGCTGGATCTGGCGAAGGCCTACGTCGAGATGGGAGATGGCGAGGCAGCGCGTGAATTGCTCATGGAAGTACAACGTGACGGCAACCCGGCCCAGCAAGACGAGGCGATGAAACTGCTCGCCAACGGGTGAACCGCGACGGGAATGGACTTTTCAGGGCAGCGTTGGGCCCTTGGTATCGAGTACGATGGTGACGGGTTCTCCGGCTGGCAGTTGCAGGATGGTCCGCGTACTGTCCAGGGAGAACTGGAGCGGGCTTTGGCCAGCGTTGCCGGCCAGCCGATCCGGGTCAGTGTGGCCGGTCGTACCGATGCGGGGGTGCACGCCGTCTGCCAGGTGGCACACTTCGATAGTCCGGTTGTCCGCCCAGAGATTGCCTGGGTACGCGGTAGCAATCGTTTTTTGCCGCGCGATGTCAGTGTTCGTTGGGCACGGGCCGTACCGCAGGATTTCCACGCGCGCTTTTCCGCTACTGGTCGCAGCTATCGTTATCTGATTCTCAATCGTCAAGAACGTCCTGCTTTGGGTGCCAAAAGAGTGACTTGGGTGCCACGGACGCTCGATCACCCGGCGATGCAGGAAGCGGCCAATCTCTTGCTGGGCACCCATGATTTTTCCGCTTTCCGCGCCGCTGGCTGCCAGGCGAAAAATCCTGTACGCAGCTTACGCTGTCTGGAGATTGAACGTCGCGGTGACTTGCTGATCGCGACCGTCGAGGCAAATGCCTTCCTGCACCATATGGTGCGCAATCTGATGGGTACGCTGCTGTTCGTCGGTCGGGGAGAGCGTCCAGCCGACTGGGTGGCGGAGGTTCTGGCGAGTCGCGATCGTCGTCTGGCGGGAACGACAGCTCCGGCAGATGGTTTGTATTTCCTCCGCGCGGCGTATCCTGACAAATATGGGTTGCCGGAGTGTAGCGACGCCTTTTTCGGAGCATAGGTATGCAAGAAATTTACAGGGATCCCGTGCGTGTCAAGATCTGTGGTATTACCACTCCCGACGATGCACGACTCGCTGCGGCAGTGGGTGCCGATGCCATCGGCCTGGTTTTTTATCCTCCGAGTCCCCGCAATGTGACAATCGTGACAGCGCAGCAGATCCTCGCCGCAGTACCGCCTTTCGTGACCCGCGTGGGTCTTTTCGTCAACCCACAACGGGCCTGGGTAGAGGAAGTCCTGGCGGCGTGTGCCCTCGATATGTTGCAGTTCCATGGCGACGAAGAGCCGGAATTTTGCGTAGGCTTTCAGCGGCCCTATCTCAAGGTTCTGCGCGTGAGCGGGCAGTGTGATCTGCGTCCTTGGCGCGATCGCTACTCTACGGCGCAGGGCCTTCTCCTGGATAAACGCGACACGCAGGTCTTCGGCGGCTCGGGACGGAGCTTTACCTGGTGGCGTCTGCCGCAGGATTTGGGTATGCCTCTGATTTTGGCAGGTGGCTTGCAACCGGACAATGTCGCGACGGCGATTGATCTCGCCCGTCCCTATGCCGTGGATGTCAGCAGCGGGGTGGAGATTTCGCCAGGACGCAAGGATCGTGGCAAAATGGAGGGATTCATCGCGCAAGCCCGCGCGGCAAGAGAGGCATAGAGGATGGCGGTATATCAGCAACCCGATGAGCGGGGACATTTTGGCGACTATGGCGGGCGTTTCGTCGCCGAGACCCTGATCCCTGCCCTCGACGAACTGCAGCAGGCCTATAAGGCGGCGCAGAGAGACCCCGCGTTTCAGGCCGAGCTGCACAGCGAATTGCGGCAGTTTGTTGGCCGGCCCAACCCCCTCTATCATGCCCAGCGACTGTCCAGCGAGATTGGCGGCGCGCAGATCTACCTCAAGCGCGAGGATCTCAACCATACGGGCGCGCACAAGATCAATAACGCCGTGGGGCAGGCGCTGCTCGCGCGGCGCATGGGCAAACGGCGCCTGATTGCCGAAACCGGGGCAGGGCAGCATGGTGTCGCCACGGCGACGGTGGCCACCCGCTACGGCATGGACTGCGTAGTGTTTATGGGCGAAGATGACATTCAGCGCCAGTCGAGCAACGTCTACCGGATGCGTCTGCTCGGCGCTCAGGTCGAAGCCGTGCGCAGCGGCTCCCGCACCCTCAAAGATGCCCTCAACGAAGCCCTCCGCGACTGGGTAAGCAATGTCGAGGACACCTTTTATGTCATCGGCACCGTGGCGGGCCCGCACCCGTATCCGGAGATGGTGCGCAACTTCCATCGGGTCATCGGTGATGAAGCGCGGGCCCAGTGCCTGGAGCTCACCGGTCGCCTGCCGGATGCTTGTGTTGCCTGTGTCGGTGGTGGCAGCAATGCCATGGGCCTGTTTTACCCATTCATCGACGACCAGGCGGTGCGTCTGATCGGCGTCGAGGCGGCGGGGCTGGGTCTGGGCACGGGCAAGCACGCCGCGCCGCTCACGGCGGGCCGTCCCGGCGTGCTGCATGGTAACCGAACCTACTTGATGACGGATGAGAACGGGCAGATCGAAGCGACCCATTCCATTTCTGCGGGGCTGGATTATCCAGGGGTGGGCCCGGAGCATGCCTACCTCAAAGATACGGGGCGTGCAGAATACGTTGCCGTTACCGACGCAGAGGCACTGGCTGCTTTCCATCGCCTGAGCCGCGTCGAAGGTATCATTCCCGCGCTGGAAACCTCGCATGCGCTTGCCTATGCCTTCCAGCTGGCGGCGCAGATGCGTGTGGAACAAAGTATCGTGGTCAGTCTCTCTGGGCGTGGCGACAAAGACATCCACACCGTAGCAGCCCTGGAGGGTATTCACTTATGAGCCGCTTGGCAGCCATGTTTTCACGCTTGCAGGAATCTCATCGCACTGCCCTGATTCCCTTCCTGACCGCCGGCGATCCCAGTACCACCGGCGTCGTGGCGCTGTTGCATAGCCTCGTGCGGGCAGGCGCGGATGCCATTGAACTGGGCGTGCCCTTTTCCGACCCGATGGCGGATGGTCCGGTCATCCAGGGATCGAGTGAGCGAGCCCTGGCACGCGGCGTGAGTTTGCGGCAGGTCTTGGCTTGGGTGCGCGATTTTCGTCGGCAAGATCAAGATACCCCGATCATCCTCATGGGCTACCTCAATCCCATTGAGATCCTTGGTATGCGGCACTTTGCCGAGGAAGCGGCCGACGCCGGGGTGGATGCCGTGATTGTGGTGGATCTGACCCCCGAAGAGGCAGAGACGGATACCGCGCTGCTGCGCCAGGCGGGTATCGATCCGATTTTTCTGCTGGCGCCCACCAGTGGTCCGCAGCGGGTTGCCGCGGTCAAACGTCTGGGTAGCGGCTTTGTTTACTATGTCTCCCTGCGCGGTATCACTGGTGCGCAACAGCAGGATTGGGACGAAGTGGTCGCTCGCGTGGCGGAATTGCGGCGCGAACTGGCAATGCCCATGGCCATTGGCTTTGGCATCCGTGATGCGGCTACGGCCAAGCGCCTCGCCGGCAAAGCGGATGCAGTCGTGATCGGCTCGGCGCTGGTGCAGCTCCTGCAGCAGGCCAAAGACGATGAGGATGCCCAGCGCCTGGCCAGCGAGTTTCTGGCGCCTATCCGCGCAGTCCTGGATGAGGAGCTGGGCGCATGAATTGGTTTAGCCGCGTTTTGCCGCCCAAAATCAATAAAAAAGTGCCAGAGCAGGAAGCAACGGAAAGCAAGCGCTCAGTGCCCGAGGGACTGTGGTCCAAATGCTCTACTTGCCAGGCGGTTCTCTACCGCAGTGAGCTCGAAGAAAACCAGCATGTCTGTCCCCACTGTGGACACCACCATCGACTCACGGCACGCCAGCGTCTGCAGTATTTTCTCGATCCGGAGCCGCGTTTGGAGATCGGTGCCGATCTGCTTCCCGTCGATCCGCTGCGTTTCAAAGATCAGAAGCGCTACAAGGAGCGCTTGCAGGAAGCCCAGCAGAAATCGGGCGAGAAGGATGCCCTGGTCGTCATGCGCGGCTTGCTCGAAGGGCAGCCGGTGGTCGCCGCCGCCTTTGCCTTTGAGTTCATGGGCGGCAGTATGGGCTCAGTGGTTGGGGCACGCTTCGTCAAGGCGGCCGAGAGTGCCTTGGTGGAGCGCTGTCCGCTCATCTGCTTTAGCGCCAGTGGCGGTGCACGGATGCAGGAGGGGCTGCTGTCTTTGTTGCAGATGGCCAAGACTGCGGCCGTCATCGAGCGCCTGGGCAAGGCACGAATTCCCTACATTTCGGTGCTTACCGACCCAACCATGGGTGGCGTCTCGGCGAGTCTTGCGACTCTGGGCGATATCCTCATTGCCGAACCCAACGCCTTGATCGGTTTTGCCGGGCCGCGGGTCATCGAACAAACCATTCGCGAAAAATTGCCCGAGGGTTTTCAGCGCGCAGAATATCTGCTCGAGCACGGGGCCATCGATCAGATTGTCGACCGGCGCCAATTGCGCTCCAGCATTGCCCGTCAGATCGGCATGCTGATGCAGGCAGAGCACTCCGCCTGATGCCGACATGAGCGGCACGGTCGACGCCGAAGACGCTGAATCGTTGCTGCAGCGGCTGGCCGGGTCCCCCCAACGCATCGAACTCGGGCTGGAGAGGATGCGCGCCGCCATGCAGCGCCTCGGCATTCCTGAAAATCTGCCATTCCCGGTGATCACGGTTGCCGGAACCAACGGTAAAGGCTCGGTGCTCGCCTACCTCGAAGCCCTGTATCAACAATCCGCTTACCGCTGCGCTGCGTACTCCAGCCCGCACATCTGGCGCTTTGCCGAGCGTCTGCGGGTGGCCGGCGAGCCGTTGCCCGATCGGTGTTGGCGAGAAAAATTTGCGCCACTTGCCTCTCTGGCAGAGGAAATTCCACTCACCTATTTCGAGTTGAGTACCCTGGCCGCGCTGCTCCTCTGTCTGGACGAGGCGCCGGATCTGGCCATCCTCGAAGTGGGCCTGGGCGGGCGGCTCGATGCGGTGAATGCAATAGACGCGGACATTGCCATTATCAGTTCTATCGATCTCGATCATCAGGCGCTACTCGGCCCGGATCGCGAGAGCATCGGCCGCGAAAAGGCCGGTATTCTGCGTCCTGGGCGGCCCGTACTTTACGGAGACAGGGAATCTCCCTGTGCAAGTGTTTTGACTGCCGCGGAGCAGCGCGCTGCGCCACTTTGGCTGCTCGGACGGGACTTTGATCTGGATGCCTCGGGCCGCTGGCAGGCGGGCGCCACAAGCACTTCGGCGCCGCCGCCAATGCTCGATAGCGCCGCGCAACGGGCGAATCTGGCACTTGCCCTGGCGGCTGTTTACCAATTGCGCGCAAGATTGCCGCAGGCCTGGCCGCCGCAAGAACGGTGGCGCTTTACTCCGCGTCTCCTGGGGCGTAGTCAGTGGCTACAGCCATGGGGCGAGGATGGGCCGCGGCTGTTGGTGGATGTCGCCCACAATCCCCAGGCGGTCCGCGCTCTGGCCGACACCCTGGCGGGGCAATCCGGGCGGATTTTCGCCTGTTGGGGCATGATGGCGGACAAAGATCTTGCCGCCAGCGTTGCGCCTTTGCGCGCTAAGGTCGACGCCTGGGCGTTGCTGGAGATGCCGGATAATCCGCGCGCCGCTTCCCCTGCACAGTTGCGCGAGCAGTTAGCGGACGAGGATATCTGTTGCGAACTATCGTTGATCGACCTTCCCGAACACTTGCGGCGCTGGGCCGCGGAGCTCGGCAGCGATGACATCCTACTCTGTTTCGGCTCTTTCCATGTGCTGTCGGCACTGCCGTCGGAGTGGTTCGGCTACGCCCCATGACTTGGCTCGACGTGGCGGTTGTTGCCATCTTTCTTCTCAGCGCTCTGTGGGGCGTGGCACGCGGGATGATCCGTGAATTCTTCGCGGTAGTGGGTTGGGTGGGCGGCGTGTATGTCGCCTGGCGTTGGGGCGAAAGCCTGGTGGCCCCGCTTCTGGTGGGGCACCTGCCCGTCGAGTGGGTGCATCCAGTCGCGGATTTTTCCCTGTTTTTTTTGGTTCTTGCGGCGACCACTATGCTTTCCTTCCTGCTCCGTGGAATGCTCTACAGCGTTGGTTTCAGTATCCCTGATCGCTTGGTCGGCGGCGCTTTTGGCTTGCTGCGTGCTGCCGCCATCATTGCGCTTGTGATACTTTTGGCCCAGAGTTTTCACTTGAATGACGCGGCCTGGTGGCGCCAGTCCTGGCTCGGGCAAGCGCAAGTGGAAGATCTGGCGCGTTCGGTGACGGCACCAGCGGTATCTTTTTGGGAGTTACACACACGTGGAAAAAGCGTTGCCCCAGTTGTCAGTGCTCGATGATGATCACTTCCATGACGAATGTGGTGTCATCGGGGTCTTTGGTCATCCCGAAGCGGCCAATCTGGCCTATCTCGGGCTCTATGCCTTGCAACACCGTGGCCAGGAGTCCGCTGGGATTGTCGCCGCCGATGAGGGCAAATTGTGCAGTCACCGCGGCATGGGACGGGTCGCCGATATCTTCGGTAGCAAGGAGCTGAGCAAACTGCCTGGAACGCAAGCCATCGGTCATGTTCGCTATTCGACGGCGGGTGGCTCGGTGCTGCAGAACACCCAGCCGATATTCATCAATTATCGCTACGGCTCCTTTGCCGTGGGCCACAATGGTAACCTCGTCAACGCCTTGGAGCTGCGCCATCGGCTGGAGCAGGATGGCGCGATCTTCCATACCGATATGGACACGGAAGTGATTGTCCATCTCCTGGCTCGGGTGCCCGGCAAGGACGCCGGAGAACGCCTGAGCGCGGCTTTGCAGCAGGTATCGGGCGCCTATTCCCTGGTCTGTCTGACCGAAACCCGGCTGATTGGGGTGCGCGACCCGATGGGTTTCCGCCCGCTGGTGCTGGGTCGCTTTATCGACTCCGGCGGTTTCGTCCTCGCTTCCGAGACCTGTGCCCTCGATCTCATGGGCGCGGAATTTGTGCGTGATGTGGCGCCGGGGGAGATGGTCATCATCTCCGCTTCCGGCATCGAGAGCCGTCAGGCTTTGCCCGAGACGGCGCGCCGCATGTGTATCTTCGAGTACCTGTATTTTGCCCGCCCTGACAGCGTACTTGACGGTATCCATGTCTACTCGGCACGTAAGCGTATCGGGCACGTCCTCGCGCGTTTGCATCCCCGCGACGCGGATATCGTGGTGCCGGTGCCGGACTCGGGTGTCGCGGCGGCCATGGGTTACGCCGAGGCCTCGGGCCTTCCCTTTGAACTCGGTTTGATCCGTAACCATTATGTTGGCCGTACCTTCATTCAACCGGCACAGCGCGGGCGTGATTTTGGTGTTCGCGTCAAGCTCAACGCCCAGCCGGAAATTCTCAAGGGCAAGCGCGTGGTTCTGGTGGATGATTCCATTGTTCGTGGTACGACGAGCGCAAAAATCGTCCATCTGATACGTGCGGCTGGCGCCAGGGAAATCCATTTCCTGTCGAGCTCTCCGCCAACCACCGGCCCCTGTTACTATGGCATCGATACGCCGGACCGTGCGCAGCTCATTGCGGCGCAGCATAGCGTCGACGAAATCTGTAAGATGATCGGCGCCGATAGCTTGGGGTACTTGACGGTGGACGCCCTCTACGAGGCTGTTGGCAAGCGTGAGCTGGGCTTTTGCGATGCGTGCTTCAGTGGCGATTATCCGATTCCCGTGCCAACGCCGGGCAAAGGTCACCAATTGCATTTATTGAAGGAGCTACGATGAAGGACGAAGATTGGTTGGCAGGTCTGCACCCGGAAACCCTGGCGATCCGTGCCGGCACCCGGCGCACGGCGGAGGGAGAACATTCGGAGGCCATTTTCCCAACCTCCAGTTTTGTTTTTGCCTCTGCCGAGGAGGCCGCCGAGCGCTTCGCCGGTCGTGAGGCGGGTAACATCTACGCTCGCTTCACCAACCCCACGACCCGCATACTCGAAGAACGCCTGGCCGCCCTGGAGGGGGCAGACGACTGTATCGCCACCGCCTCCGGGATGGCCGCTTGTCTTACGGCATTCATGGGTTCGCTGCAGGCCGGTGATCATATCGTGGCCTCGCGTTCGCTTTTTGGTACCACGGTGCAGCTGCTGCAAAAGATCCTGGCGCGCTTTGCCGTCGAGACCACCTTTGTGCCGCTCACCGATCTTTCTGCCTGGGAGGCGGCCATCCGCCCCAATACGCGGATGTTGTTCCTCGAAACCCCCTCGAATCCCCTGACCGAGGTCGGTGATCTGGAGGCGCTGGCGCGACTGGCGCATGCGCACGATGCCCTGCTGGTGGTCGACAACTGCTTTTGTACACCGGTGTTACAGCAGCCCATGCGCTGGGGTGCGGATCTCGTTTTGCATTCCAATACCAAGTATATCGATGGGCAGGGGCGAACCCTGGGCGGTGCCGTCTGTGGCCGGCGCGAACTGCTGGATGGGCCGCGGAATTTTCTGCGCACTGCCGGACCCAGTCTCAGCCCTTTCAATGCCTGGGTACAACTGAAGGGGCTGGAAACCTTGTCTCTGCGCATGGAACGCCACTGCGCCAATGCCGCTGATCTGGCGGCATGGCTGCAGAGTCTGCCGGAAGTGGAAAAGGTATATTACCCAGGTCTGCCGGAGCACCCGCAGGCAGACCTAGTGCACAAGCAGCAACGCCTGCCGGGAGGCATCCTGTCTTTTGTGCTGCGGGGAGGGCAGCCAGCGGCCTGGGCCTTGATGGATCGTCTGCGGATTTTTTCGCGCACGGCCAATCTCGGAGATGCGAAAAGCACGGTGACCCATCCTGCCAGCACCACCCACAGTCGGGTGAGTGCCGAAGAACGCCAGGCGGCTGGCATCCAGGATGGATTGCTGCGCTTGAGTGTCGGCCTGGAGCACGTCGATGATCTGCGCGAGGATTTGCAGCGCGCCCTGGCGGACTTGTCGCGCTGAATTTTTGCGCTATGCTCAAAACGTGGGCAGCTCATGGGGAGCTCGCCAGAGGAGAAGAACAAGATGACCAAATTTCGCCCCTTACAGATCTCCAGGCTCCATTCCGACACCCAGTTGACCTATTTCAACAATGGGTTGCCGTTGCATGTTGCGCTGGAGGATAGCGCCCTGAAGGTGATGACCGACCTGCAGCGCGTACCGGCGGTCAGCGTGCATCCGGAATCCACCATCGACGCAGCTTTGCAACGCATGGTGCATGGCGGTGTGCGTATGCTCTTTGTGCTCGATGCCATGGGTGAGCTGGTGGGTATGGTCACCGCCCGCGACCTCATGGGAGAAAAACCGGTGCGTGTTGCGACGCAAGAGCAGATGCCGCGAGACGAGGTGCGGGTTGCCGACGTCATGACCCGCCGCGGCCAGATCGAGGTGCTCGATTTTGACGAAGTGAGTCGCTCTACCGTGGGTGACTTGGTACTGACCATGAAGCAGATGGGGCGGCAGCACGCGCTGGTCGAAGAAAAGAATCCGCAGCCGCAGGTGCGCGGCGTTTTTTCGGCGAGTCAGATCGCTCGTCAGCTTGGTGTGCAGATCGATACCGGTGGTGCGGTGCAGAGTTTCAGCGAACTGGAGAAATTGCTCGTCGATCATGATAGTTGACCGAAGTAGCGGGCTCGGGCAGGAGGAGGCCGTTCTTCATGCCTGAGTCCCTAGCGCTGCTGGTAGCGCTTATCCTGATTCTGATCAACGGCTTTTTTGTGGCGGCGGAGTTTGCTCTGGTCCGTCTGCGTGGTACCCAGGTCCATACCCTTGCGCGTGAACATGCCTGGCGTGGCAAAGTGCTGCTGCGTATTCACCGTCACCTGGATATCTATCTTTCCACCACCCAACTCGGTATCACTCTGGCTTCCCTGGCCCTGGGCTGGATTGCCGAGCCCGCGGTCGCCCGGCTTCTGCATCCCCTTTTTTACGCCGTTGGTATGCAGTCGGCGGCGCTCGTGGAATCCAGCTCTTTCACCCTGGCTTTTGTTCTGGTTGCCTTTACTACCATCATCTTCGGCGAGCTCGCGCCCAAATCTCTCGCGATCCGGAAGGCAGAAGCCATTTCCTTGTGGACGGCCTTACCGCTCTATGTCTTTTACTGGGCCTTGTATCCGGCGATTGCCCTGCTCAATGGGACTACCCGCCTGGTGCTGCACGCTTGTGGCCTGTCCTTGACAAAAGAGCATGGCGATACCCCACATAGCCGAGATGAAATCGCCATGATCCTCGCCATCAGCCAGGCGCAGGGCGTCCTGGGGATTCGCACCGGGGATATTCTCGAGCGCGCCCTGGACTTTCATGAATTGACTGCGGGAGATCTGGCGCGACCAGCGGCAGACATGGTCTGTCTCATGGAGGGTGCCCCTGCAGAGGAGACCCAGCGCACCCTGTTGCGCTACCGCTATACGCGTTTCCCGCTTTGCGCCGGAGATCGTCAGCATGTGCGTGGTCTGGTACATGTCAAGGATCTACTGCCGCTGCTCTTGCGCGGGCGAGACAGACTCGATCTACGGCGGGTCGCCCGGCCGCTGCCAGCGGTTTCCCGAGATTTACCAGCCATGGAACTGCTAGCACATTTTCGCTCCGGCCAGCCACATTTCGCCTTGGTCACCGATGAATTAGGCACGATCACCGGCTTCGTCACCCTGGACCATGTTCTGGAGGCCCTGTTGGGGAGGATTCCGGATGAATTTCGCCACCGCCATCAGGATTGGCAGCCGCAAACGGATGGATCCTGGATTGGTACCGGCAGCCTGTCGATTTATTCGCTGGAACAGCTCCTTGACCATGACATCGATGAGGCGGGCGATGCCGACAGCATCGGCGGTCTCCTGATGCAGCGCCTGGACCGTTTGCCGGAAGAGGGCGAGCGGGTCGAGTTTCGCGACTTCGATGTCCTGGTCCTTCGGCGGGAGGGGCCGCGTATTGCTTCGTTGCAGATTTTCCCGCATCCTGCCGCGGATTCTGAGGAATGGTTTGCCTGAGTGACCCTGCGAACGTCTGATTTTTACTACGAGCTCCCGGAAGAGCTGATCGCCCAGGAGCCGCTGGCCGAGCGCGCCGCCTCCCGTATGCTGCTTCTCGATCCCAAAGCCCAGGCGTGGCAGGATCGTCAGGTGCGCGAACTGCCCGACATCCTGCAGTCGGGCGATTTACTGGTGTTCAATGACACCCGTGTATTGCCAGCCCGCCTGCAGGCCCGCAAACTGACGGGCGGCGCGGTGGAGCTGCTGCTGGAACGCATCCTCGACGATCGCGAGGCAGTGTTCCTGGCGCGTGCTTCGAAAGCACTCCGCCCGGGAATGCAATTGCTGCTGGCCGATGGCTCCATGGCCACGGTGCGGGAAAGGCTGGAAATGCAGGTCTGGCTGCAGCGTGATGCCGGCGACTGGTTGGCACTGCTGGAAGCGCATGGTGAGGTCCCCTTGCCACCCTATATTCACCGCCCCGCCAATGCCGCCGACCGCGAGCGCTACCAGACCATTTTTGGTCGGGAGCCGGGCGCGGTGGCTGCACCTACCGCCGGACTGCACTTTGATGCCGCATTGCTGACGGCGTTTGCCGAGCGTGGCATCGAGCATTGCTTTGTCACTCTGCATGTGGGAGCGGGCACCTTTTTGCCGGTGCGCGAAGACGACATCGAAAAGCACCAGATGCACGCGGAAATCAGTCGGGTGACGAGCGAAACCGTGCGGGCCGTGCAAGAGACCAAAGCGCGTGGCGGACGGGTGATTGCGGTGGGGACCACCGCCTGTCGCGCACTGGAGAGCGCGGCAAGCGATGGCTGTTTGCGCCCGTTTGCCGATGAGACCCGGCTGTTTCTCTACCCTGGCAAGGAATTTCATGTCATCGATGCCCTGTTCACCAACTTTCATCTGCCGGAATCGACCCTGATGATGCTGGTTTCCGCTTTGGCAGGCCGGGAACTCATCCTTGCCGCCTACCGTCATGCCGTGGAGCAACGCTATCGCTTTTTCAGTTATGGCGACGCGATGCTGATCCTTCCCGGTAGCATCGCATGAGCTTTTTTACCCTGCTCGCCACGGACTCCGCCGCCCGCCGGGGACGCCTGCACTTTGCGCGCGGAACCGTGGAGACCCCGGCCTTCATGCCGGTAGGTACCTATGGCACGGTCAAAGGGATGACGCCAGAGGAGCTGCGCGAACTGGGTGCCGAGATCATTCTCGGGAACACCTTTCACCTTTTCCTGCGCCCAGGGCTGGAGATCATCGAAGCCCTGGGTGGACTGCACCGCATGATGCACTGGGATGGCCCCATCCTCACGGACTCCGGGGGATTTCAGGTCTTCAGTCTGGGGGCATTGCGGAAGTTGCGGGAGGCAGGGGTGAGCTTTCGCGCCCCCAATGATGGGCGCAAGGTCTTCCTTGGCCCGGAAGAGTCGATGGAGATTCAGGCGCGCCTGGGCTCGGATATTGCCATGGCCTTCGATGAATGTACCCCGCATCCGGCGGATCATCCCACGGCGCGCGCCAGCATGGAGCTCTCCATGCGCTGGGCGGCACGTTCTCGTGCCAGCTATGGCGGGCCGGGGAGGCTTTTCGGCATCGTGCAGGGGGGTATGTTTCCCGATCTGCGTCTGCGTTCCCTGGCGGCGTTGGAACAGCTCGACTTCCCCGGGCTCGCTATCGGCGGTCTTTCGGTGGGGGAGAGCAAGACGGAGATGTTCCACGTCCTCGATCACCTCCTGCCGCAGATGCCGCAGCAGAAGCCACGCTACCTGATGGGAGTGGGGACGCCGGAAGACCTGGTCGAGGGAGTGTGGCGCGGCGTGGATATGTTCGACTGTGTGATGCCGACCCGCAATGCCCGCAATGGCTGGCTTTTTACCCGCTGGGGTACGCTCAAGCTGCGCAATGCCGAATATGCCCGGGATCCTTTGCCGCCGGATCCAGAATGTCAGTGTTACACTTGCCGGAATTACAGCCGCGCCTATTTGCGTCACCTGCAACAGAATCGCGAAATCCTCGGAGCGCGTCTCAATACCTGGCACAATTTGCATTATTATCAAGAACTCATGGCGGGTATGCGCGATGCGATTGCGGCCGGAGAAATGGCATCGTTCCGTCAGAATTTCTACGCAAGAAGAGGCACGCTTCCCTGCTTCTCCTCTTCCTTTCCTGACTGACGCGTAGCGGCTACAATGGCGCCCTTGGTTTCGAACCGGAGGGGTTCATGGATTTTTCGCCCATCGCCACTGCCCACGCCGCCACCACTGGCGCTGGGGGTGGCACCGACAGCATGATTTTTCAGTTTCTGCCGCTCATCTTCATCTTTGCCATCTTCTACTTTCTCCTGATTCGTCCACAGAGCAAAAAGGCCAAGGCGCAGCGCGACATGGTGGCAGCCATCGGCAAAGGGGATGAGGTGGTAACCTCCGGTGGCTTGGCGGGGCGGGTGATGCAGGCTGGGGACGAATATCTGCATCTGGAAATTGCCGAAAATATCGTTGTAAAAATTCAGCGCAGCGCCGTCAGCATGGTCCTGCCCAAGGGGACCCTGAAAAAACTCTAAAGGCGTTGGTATGACCCGTTATCCGTGGTGGAAGTATCTGATTATTTTGGCGGTGGTGCTCCCCGCTATCTTTTATGCGGTGCCCAACTTTTATGGTTGGCGTGCGGCCATCGAGGTGCGTGCGCCGATCGGCACGCAACTACCTCCGGCGGCAACAATGCGGGATTGGCTGAATCAGGCCAAGATTCCGGTCACCCGGCAGGAAACGGACAGCCAAGGGACGACCTTCTACTTTCCCAATGACGACGCCCAAGGATTGGCGGAAACCCTGCTGCAGAACCGTTTGCCCACTAATGCGCAGGTGGTCCTCTCGCAACAATCGGCACAGCCGGCATGGATGGCCGATCTCGGTGGTCGTCCCGTAAATCTGGGGCTGGATTTGCGCGGGGGTGTCTATCTCTTGCTGCGGGTCGATACCCAGGCACTCATTCATCATCATCTGGAAGAATATCAGAACGGCATCCGCAATCTCCTGCGGCATAAGGATCTGCAATATCTCAAGGTGGAAATCACCGGCCCGGACCAGCTCGGGGTGGAAATGGCCCAGGACGATCTGGTCGGCAAGGCGGTGCAGGCGATCAGCAGCCAATATCCCGAACTGGTCGCCACCGACAAGGGACAGGGGCAGATTCTCGTCAATATGCCGGCGGCTACGGTGAAGAAGCAGAGCGACGATGCCTTACAGCAGGCCATCGTTGTCATTCGCAACCGCATCGACGAATTGGGCGTGGCCGAGCCACAGATTCAACGCCAGGGCAAGGAACATATCGCCGTGCAGTTGCCCGGGGTGCAGGATACCCAGCGCGCCAAGGCCATCATCGGTTCTACGGCGCAGCTCGAATTCAAGATGGTGGCCAATGAGAATGACTTGGCCGCGGCCCTGAAGGGGCAGGTGCCCCCGGGCGATGCGCTGTATTACGGTACCGATGGGCAGCCCTATCTGCTGAAAAAGGAAACGGTGTTGACGGGTCGCTATCTCAATGGTGCAACGGCTGGCGTTGACAACAATACCGGGCAGTCTATCGTCAACATCAGTTTCGACAGCGTCGGCTCAACCATTTTTGGCAATCTCACCAGCAAGAATGTCGGCAAGCGCATGGCGATTCTACTCGACAACAAGGTGGTGACCGCGCCGGTGATCCAGGAGGCGATTACCGGTGGCCGCGCGCAAATCAACGGCTTTGCCAGTTTGAAGGACGCCAGCAACGTGGCCATCGAGCTGCGAGCGGGTGCCTTGCCGGCGCCGGTACATATCTCGGAAGAACGTACCGTGGGCCCGACCCTGGGGCAGGACTCCATTCACGACGGCATCATGGCGGTGATCTTTGGCATGATCTTCGTCGTTGGCTTCATGACCTTTTATTACCGGCTCTTCGGTTTGATTGCCGATCTGGCGATTCTCGTCAACATCCTCGCCATCCTCGCTGTGCTTTCGATCATGGGCGGCACCCTGACCCTGCCGGGTATTGCCGGTATCGTGCTGAAGATTGGTCTGGCGGTGGACGCCAACGTGCTGGTGTTTGAGCGGATTCGTGAGGAACTGCGCCGCGGCATGAGTCCGCGTGCCAGTATCGATACCGGTTTCAAACGCGCCTTCGCAACCATCGTCGATTCCAATATTACCGTGCTTATTGCGGCCCTGACGCTGTTTCAGTTCGGCACCGGTGCCATCAAGGGTTTCGCCCTGGTGCTTACCATTGGCGTGCTGGTATCCATGTTTACCGCCACCATGATGAGTCGTGGTATCGTCGAACTGGCGCTAGGCAAGCGCCGCATCGCCAAGCTCTGGATCTGAGGTCAACATGCAAGTCATCAAATCTGCCACCCATATCGACTTCATGTCGCGGCGCTGGATCTTTCTCGGCATCTCGATTTTTCTCATCGTCGCATCGGTCGTCCTGTTTCTGGTGCGCGGTCTCAACTACAGCATCGACTTTACCGGTGGCACCCTGGTGGAATTGGCCTTCAGCAAGACCCCCGATCTGGGCACCGTGCGCCACACCTTGGAGACGGCCGGTTATGGCGATGCCGTGGTGCAGACCTTCGGCGGCGACAAGGATCTGCTGATTCGTCTGCGTACCCGTCCGGGCGAGAGCAGTGCGGTGGCGAGCAAGATACTGAGCGTCTTCAAGAATGATCCCGCGGCGTACCCCGGCGTGCAGTTGCGACGTACGGAATATGTCGGCCCGGAAGTGGGTAAGGAGCTGCGCAACAAGGGCATTCTGGCGCTTATCGTCGTCACCATCGGCATTCTCATCTACGTTGGTTTTCGCTTCGAGTGGCGCTTCGCCACGGGCGGCGTGCTCGCCATGCTGCACGATCCCATCCTGGTGGTGGGGTATTTCGCCGTATCCCATCAGGAGTTTTCCATGACGGTGATTGCTGCCTTGCTGGTGATCATGGGTTACTCCCTGAACGATACGGTGGTCGTCTTCGACCGTATGCGAGAGGACCTGCGGGCAGCACGCAATGGCAGTGTTGCCGAAATCTTCAACATAGCCATCAATGAAACCCTGTCGCGCACCATCATCACCAGTTTCATCACCTTTATGGTGGCGCTGGCGCTGTTTATTTTTGGTGGGCCGGTCATTCATGGCTTCGCCACGGCGCTGGTGATCGGCGTGGTGGTCGGTACCTATTCGTCGATCTTTGTCGCCAGCCCGATTGCCCTATGGCTGGGCTTGAAGCGCGAGCACGTCCTCAAGCGGCAATTCATCAGCTCCAAAGACCGTAAGGATGGCGCCACCTTGTAACAGGATGCTTGAGCCCCAGCCGGTGATGCAGTACTGTATGCGCCACTGGAGAGGTACCGAAGTGGCCATAACGGCGCCGACTCGAAATCGGATGGACAGCAATGTCACGTGGGTTCGAATCCCACCCTCTCCGCCAATTAAAACAATAGGTTACGAGATGATCCTGGAGGGCATCGGAAATCTAGGTTGTTCATGCTCCAGATCGTTATCTGCTGGCCAAGGTGAAGCTGTGCACTGCCGAGCTTGAGGCACTGAACGGTAAATGGCGTCACTTCAGTGGCTACCCTCCATGTCTTTGGATGCGCCCTCGACAGCCTTGTTGAGTAGGTCCAGACCGCGAGAAGTCTTTCCCTTGCCGCGGGCTGCGCGCAACTGGAATCGCGTCTCTGCGTCAAAATCTGCCAGCATGAGGGTGGTCATTTCGTCGATTAGACGACTGATGCTCACCTTCCGCTGCTTGGAAAGTTCTCGCAGTCGCCGATGTTTGTCATCGGGTAAGCGAACGGGTAATGCGCTCATGATTGCCTCTCCTGCCAAAGTTGCTCTGGAATTACCACCCGCAGGCCATCAAACCGTAACTCTTTGCTCCGTAAGTCCCGCAGGTTGTGGGTGATAATCCGTGTTGCTCCACCGGCTACGGCCAGCTCTATCAGGTGGTTATCTCCTTCATCGGGCAGGTTGGGCCGCCAACCGAAGTAGATCCGGGTCCACTGGCAGGTAGCAAGAAAGATGTCCAGCAACTCCCCTTTCTCCTTTCCCGTCAGGTTAGACTTTTGAAAAATTTCATCTCGACCAAGGATGTCCTCGTACTCCATCAGAAGGGCGGTTCCCATCAGGGGCGAGAGTTCCTGCCGTAGACAGGATGCGATGACCTCTCCCGATACTTTGCTGCCCAGGCACACACCGACAAAAACGTTGGCGTCAACGACGATTACCATCGTTTTACGGTGTCATATGCGAAACCATGGTGGTAGTCGTAGTCCGATTGGCGAGGGCCGGTATATCTGCTATCGATTCACTTCGCTGCGTATCTGTCCGCTGCACAGCGGTTGCCCGGTGGAGAAGCGTCCGAACAGGAAATCCGACTGGCTACCTGAACGCCAAATATGAGTTTGGGAGTGTATGGGCATCCAGGAAGTGTGAAGCTTGCGAGCGTTTCAGAATCGACTAAGTCCAGATGCGGCAGTACACTATACTTCAGTGAGTGAGTGTAAGGAGACAAATAATCCATGAATGAGCCACTAGAAGTATTTCCGGATGGAGTTCGACAAGTCACTTGCCGGGACTGCATAGAAGGCTCCTTCGACATTCCGATGTCGATGGCCTTTCAACCAATTGTCGACAACGCCAAACGTCAAATCTATGCCTATGAAGCCTTGGTTCGCGGTCCCAAAGAAGAACCTGCAGGATTTGTTCTCAATCAAATTAATGACCATAATCGCTACTTTTTCGATCAAGCGGCGCGCGTTGCGGCGATACGATTAGCTGCTGAACTGGGGCTGTCGTCTGCAGATTGTGAGACGATGCTCAGTATTAATTTTATGCCAAATGCTATCTACAATCCGAAAACCTGTATTCGAGCAACTGTTGAAGCAGCTAAGCTCTACCATTTCGATTTGAACCGATTGATTTTTGAGGTAGCCGAGGCAGAAAAGATCGTAGATCGGAACCACCTGATGAACATCATCGACGTCTACCGTCATCATGGCTTTGCCATCGCGCTGGATGACTTTGGCGAGGGTTATGCGGGTCTGAATCATCTGATAGAGATCCGGCCAGATTTGATCAAGATTGATCTGCAGCTCATTCGTAACATTGATCAGGACGCCTCGAAGCAAGCTGTCGTCCGTGCAACCGCAAGCATGTGCAATGACCTTGGTATCGGTGTGGTAGCAGAAGGCGTCGAAACACGTGAAGAGTATCTTTGCCTTGAAAGCTTAGGTATTACTCTGATCCAGGGCTTCTTGTTTGCCCGACCAGGCTTTGAAAGGTTACCGGAGCCCAGTTACATCCCTCGCGAATAATGGTTCCTGACGTTTGTTTTTCACGAATCCAGGGCGCGGAGTTTGGCGAGGGCGACCGGATGGCCGGCCACGGCGGCCTTGCCCAGCCACTCGATGCCGTGGCCAAGATTCACCTCGGTGCCCAGTCCTTCCAGATACCCGGTGGCCAACCACTCCATGGCGTCGGCATGTCCCTTCTTGGCCGCCATTTCCAACCAGCGGATGGCAATGTCCGGCTGCCCGGCCTCCAGAAAGATCAAAGCAACGTTGTGGAAGCCAGTGGCCTTGCCCTCCATGGCATCCTGCAGGGCGGCCTCCAGTTCGGCGGAGATTGGCAGACTGAGGTGTGTGGCAAGATCGGGCAGGGCCAGCAAAAAGCTGCCTTTGCTGTCGGCCCCGGACTCTCGGGGGGGCAATATGCCGTCATCCACCCAGCGATAGATGGTCTTGGTCGTCTTTCCCGTCAGCAGGCTTGCCAACATCACCGAAATCTCTGTGGACATCGTCAGACTCCTCACAACTGCCGCGCTTGCGCCAAGAATGCGTCACCTCTGGCTGCCTGTCCATGGGCGGGGAGGTCAATGTCACAAGAAAAGCTGGGACATTTTCCTGGGGATTTCCCGCGGACAGCCGGATGTCACAAAAAATATTATGACATTCTGCTCTGATTTTGCGACGAGCCCCGAATGTCAGGCAAAAACTCGGGACATGGGCGACGGGAGGCACCGATTATCAGCAAGACAGTATCTGCTGAACTAAAAATACATTCGATAAATTAATGTGTTGGGATTATAAGCAGAAAGTGGCACGAGCATTGCATAATTGTCCTGCAACTCGCACGGGGCGAGTGTAGATTCACTTCTCTGCAGGAGGAAGTACCCCATGAGCATGAAAGTACAGCAAGCGAAGCGGGCTGCCGAAGCCGGTTTCACCCTCATCGAGCTGATGATTGTTATCGCCATCATCGGCATCCTGGCGGCCATCGCCATTCCGCAGTATGAGCAATATATCGCGACGTCCAAAGCAACTACGATTACGCAAGATTTCCATCAGGCGGTGACTCAGGCTACAGCTGCTATGGCGGCAGCTCAGGCTGGACAGACGACCCCCGTACCAACATTTGGGAGTTTGCCTTCAGGATGGACGCTTTCGGTTACTTCTGACGGAAACGGTGGGGCCATTGATCCAACGAGCACGGCAGTATCTGTGACGCTTACAGGCACTGGAAGCTTGGTTGCTCCAGTTGCCAGCGCGCTCTCCAATATGAACCTGCAAGGCGTTAATGGATCATCGACCCAACTATGTACGTCCGGTTGCAAAGCTGTTGTTGACAATAATGGCGGTGTTACCTACACCAATGGATAATACTTAGCTCAAGATATATTCGGCACTTCTTTTAAAGAAGTGCCTCATTTGGACGGTGCTCTGGATTTCCCAGAGCCCTCTCGGAAGGGTCAAAAACATGGATAGCACAATGTTGGGCGCCAGTTCCGAAAGGGCTTTCGGATGGCCCCTTGAGGAAGGTTTTACCCTGATCGAGCTGATGATTGTCATTGCGATAATCGGCATTCTCACCGCCATCGCCCTCCCGCAATACTTTCAGTACATCGAAACTGCCAAGGCGCAGACGGTGGCGGGCAACCTCAAGCTGGCGGTGGATGCAGTCACCAACGCCTATGCCGCCAGCAACAATAATGTCTCGACCAATATCTACAGCACCCTCAACGGCAATGTGGCGCATGACGTTGCCGACCCGGTCTATGGTCAGGGTACGCCCGCCTTCGTTACCGGTGGTCCCGCTTCGAAATGCGGCCAAGTGGCTATCAGTGCCAGCACCATCAGTGCCGCTGGCCCGGCGCCTACCACCATCAAAGTTATCACCAGCGGCTGTGCTGGCAGCTTGGGCACCTCTATCGCCCGTGCCTGTAGTGCCGCAGGTTTTCCCTCCGCCGCCACTGGCTCCGGAGTCATTATCACCCAAAATGGCGGGATCACCCCCTAGCCATACAAACAACCAGGAGAGTGAAAGATGAACGTTCAGGAACGCATCCAGCAATTGCAGTCTCGCCGCCATCGCCTGCTCGACCGTCGCGCCGAGCGCGGCGCGCCCGTCGCCAGCCTCGACCTGGAGCTGAATGTGGTACGTAGCGAACTGATTGCCCTGTACGAAATCCAGCGCGAGCGGCGCAGCGCCCCGCGTCTGGCGAGTTAGTCGGATCGCAGCCCTGCGGTGAGTGCCGACGACGCCCCCGGAAGATCTCCAGGCCGCAGCTTCTGGCGTTTGTTGGGGCGCAGGGGGCAGGCGGACAATAATATCCGTCGTCAGCAACAACTATTGACCTGGCGCGAGGCGATTGCCGCCATCCTCATGGCGCGTCGCAGCGAAGGGGATCTGATACAGCGCTTCTGTGACAGTGTGCTGCACAACCAGGTCGCCTCCTTTGCCGCCATTCTCCTACCAGACGCCGATGGTATCCTGCAGCCAATGGCCTTGGCGGGCGCGCGCGCAGTTCTCGAGGGGGTGCGCTGCTCGATCCATGCGGATCGGCCCGAGGGCCAGAGCCCGCTAGGCCTGGCCTGGCGCGAGGAGCGTTCGTTTTACTCTTCTCGCCTACACAATGGTCCCGGCCTGCGTGCCTGGACCGAGCGCATGCAACGTCTGGGGGTTTCCTCTACGGCTGTACTGCCCCTCGCGCGCCAGCAGCAGATTTGGGGGCTGTTGCTGCTCTTGCGGCACAGTGATGCTGCCTGGCCGGGGGACGAACAGATGTTGCTGGAGTCTACCGTGCGGGTGCTGTCTGAAACCCTGGAAGATGTCGCAACGTATGATCTGCAGGCTACCCTGGGTGCCGGGTTGCGCTCGGCCTTGGACGCCGTGGTGCTGACCGATACGCAAAAGCGCATCCTCTATATCAACCAGAGTTTCACCCTGATGACCGGCTACCGCCTGGAGGAGGTCAGGGAGCGGGGGTTACGCGTGTTGCAGGGGGTGCATACCAGCATACAGGAGCTGGCGGCGCTCGATCATGCCGTGGCGGAGGAATCGCCCTGGGAGGGCAAGCTCCTCAATTATCGGCAAGATGGCACGGAATTCTGGAACCATATCAGCATCATTCCGGTGCGTGATGGGTCGGGGGTGCTGACGCATTTTGTCGGGATTTTACGCGACGTGAGCCGCGAGCAGCAGCTTTTCGAGCAGATGGATTATGAGTCACGGCACGACCGCCTGACCGGGCTGGCCAATCGCCGCGCCCTGGATGACGAACTGGAACTGGCCGTCGCGCGGGCACAGCGCAATTCGTCCACCCTCGCGGTCTGCATGATCGATCTCGACTATTTCAAACCGATCAATGACCTCTACGGCCATGAGGCGGGCGACCGGGTGCTGCAGGTGATCAGCCGCCGTCTGCGCGATAGCCTGCGACGTACCGATTATGTAGCACGGCTGGGGGGCGATGAGTTTGTCGTCCTGATCGAGGGCTACCGCAATCTGGAAGAGCTGGAGCTGGTGCTGGTGAAGATCGAGGCGGGAGTCAATGCTCCCATCCTGCTCGCCAACGGTCGAGAGGTGGCGGTACGCCTGAGTATGGGGATTTGGCGGGTGCCGGAAGACGGCGTGCAGGATCCGGGAAATCTGCTGCGCTACGCCGACCAGGCCCTCTATCGAGCCAAGGCAATCCGCAACGAACGCAGGCATTACTGGGTGTTCCATCAGGACTCGCGCATGGATTTGCGACCCGAACGCCGCGTAGACCTGGCCGCCAAGCCGGAGGGGAAGGGGTAGACATGCTTGGCTCATCGGCTCGATCCGCAAATCTCTGGTACGACCGTGCCGAAGGATGCAATCGCAACAAATGGCGCTGCCTTTGCGCTTCAAGCTTCAAATCACCGGTTGACTAGAGAAAAGTATCATGTATATATATCAGCATAAAGCAAAACGATTTTCCTACATTCTATATTTTGTCGCATTTTGTGCTTTCGTGCTTAACTATTCTATGATAAGAACAGTTATCACTTCGCCACAGCAGCATGACAAAATCGCCACCTTGGTTGCTTTGGTGATTTTATGTCTACCATTTTACGTTGGGATTGCTTATTTTGCCAAGAACATTCGTGTGCACAGATCGGGTACGCAACGCTTGGCGCGAGTATTTCAGGCCCTTCGTCGCAGCGATCTAGCTGCCGTAATTATATTGGTTATTGCAGCTTGGCCAATGGGTTTGTATCTTGTTATCATTCGTTTACTTCGTCCGATCTACCAACCCTTTCTGTCTGGAAAGAAACCAACGCCCTGTGGTATAAAAGATTCGTTACCTTTGCCAGCCTCTTGGAACGTGGCCAACAATCCCTTCTCAGCGCTTTCCTTGCAGCAGCGACTTGAACAGTGGGTCATTCTGGCCCACGAGCGTCCACGAGAAGAAGACCCCATCATTCAAGCGGGTGAAGAGGGAGAGAGGAAGGCTATACAAACCCTTCGTCGCACAAAACTTATCACTGGAGCAGAACTGTTTGTTGGAAAACGAGTCCCGAAGGTCAAGAATCACCCCTTAATCAAAAGCTCGCGCAGCGAACTCGATATTATTATACTCACCCACCGCCGAATTCATGTAATTGAGGTGAAAAACTGGAGCGGGAGGATCTCTCCGGGACCTGATGAAACCAAATGGACCCGAACTAAACGAAATAATCCAGATAGTAGTAGGGATGTCGATAATCCTGTTATGCTCAATTCCGCAAAAGCATTGTCCTTAAAAAATTATCTGCAAAGTATCGGAATTGATATTCCTTATGAACACTTTCAAACGAATTTATTTCTGGTCAATAACAATGTTGTGCTTGATCCTGCCATAAAAAATATTCCTGATGTCATTACCGCAACACAGGTGTCTGGATTTGCCAGAACTCTTGGCTTTGGCGGCATAGAGCGAGTACTGCTGCGAATGGTGCGGGTGGTCCTAGAGCGGGAACATGCAGATACGATCGCGCATGGTTTCGGAGCATTTTCCGAAGAGACGCGTCGTAAATTGAGTGAAGCGATCCATGTCATACCTACCTGGGATAAACTGACTTTTTTTGGTGGAGTCACCCACACGGGCGATATCCTTGCGCTTACCATCAATGGGCAGAGTTGTACCATAAAAGATCTTGCGCAGAATCAGTGTATGCGTTTTAGTTGGCGGCGTAATCGTGTATATGCTCTTGTCTGTGCCCTGCTTGGCATGAACATTGGCGCAATTCACGATGGCCATCGCAAAATACCATGCTGCGGCGTCAATGAAGTGCTGTTCCACTTTGCTGGCCAGCCAAAGCCAGAGATCGTGCCCCTGACCGCAATCGACTGGTTACAGAAAGGATGAAGCGTGTGGCAAGATAGCATCAAGGCAATCGCCAGAGTGGAAAGGTTTACTAGGACTCTCGGTAAGCAAAGGTAAATGACTGTATGGTATTCTATAAACGAAGCCGCAAGGAGTAAGTCAACGTGCTGGAGAACAACACATCTCTTGCTAATACAGCTATCAGCAAATCAATTTGGTGGCGCCTAACTTGGAGGCAAACCCTGTTTTTTGTAGTCACCGTGCTCGTGCTCTATGCTTTGGATGGATTTCATGCGTTTTCTTTATATTCAGGGCACAATAAATTTATTGGTATTTCTGAATTAATCATGGCGTTTGCGTTCGATGGAAGCATCGCAGTTGTGTTGTTTGCGGCGTATAGCGTTTACATACTCAGATCTGCAGTGTGGAGAAAACCAATAAAAGATGACGCGCAACAATGGCAAGTTCATTTTATCGGTACAAAACGAACGGTTAGTCTGACAACGATTGAGGCAGCGTTGGTGTTCTTCGCTATTTTATGGCGGGCATGGATTCTGAACGGTGTTCTGTTGTCGCTCTTGTGGTGGATTCCTGGCTTCTTCATTGTTTCCTATCTGGTCGCGAAATTCATAGCAATCCTGTGGTATATTCGCTATCCACTCGGAAAAATAAAACTAGCTGCGTCGTTGACTGGAAGTTCTATGAGTTGACGATATAGCGAGAGAAACCCTGTTATAACACCCAGTTGTTGTTACGCATTTCGGTATTTCTGTCCAAGGTATTGTTGTATTGCAAAGGAGAGAGTCTATGGCCTTGAGCACGTCTGGTAAAATTGTTGGTACAATTTCTTTCTATGGATTAGCCATGTGCTTGCTGAGTGCTTGCGCGTTGCCCAAACCAAAGCCGCCAACCGCCGCTCTGTCGCCGGTGGCCGCAGCGCAGGAGGCGGATGAACAATGTACAACATATGGCTTACAAGCTGGCACGCCGAATTATATAGCTTGTGTGAAACAAGCTACCGATAGATTGTTGTACAATAACTCCGTTGCACGTTGTGCACAGAAATCATTCACAAATCAATGCGGAGGCGGGATAATGGCGACAGTCGATCCGACGCCCGCGCAGAGTTTGGAGAATACCGAATGCAAGCAGCGCATGTATGAATTGTGCACGCAATCAGCAGCCCAAGAGTATCTACAAAGAAATATGCCCACAAATCCGTTTGGGTGACAAGGCGCTGTTCAAGCCCGGCAGAAGATGGGCGTCTTGGCATTTTCAATGAGTCCTCCGGGCGCCCCTTTGTGCCTTTCAGTAAGTCAGTTGTAATCTTCCGTGCATTATTTTCGAGCATAGCTCTCGGTGGGTCCTGGTTTCTCGAACATGAGGATCAGCTGAAGGCTAATTTACCCCCACTGCCGAAAGACGTGCGCTACAGCCCAAGCACTCTGCTCAAGGTGCCGGGTCCCGAGCAGATGAAGCAGGAATGGATTGCTAGTAAAGGAGTCGCTTCCTATGAACATGTCATGGCCTACTTGGACAGATAGCCAAGGCGCATCGCGCTCCGATAGCCGCCTATCAAGCCGGAGAGAAGGAGTAGTCGGTTGCACGACTTCCTCGGATAGCCAGTGGTTCGCGCTAATATAATCAGTACCTGACGCTATCATAGGAGAATTCGTCTGCGAAAAAGTCATAAGTTTGTCATAAAAGCTTCATCATAGTGTCACATTGTTCTGTTAGCATTTGTCCACAGTTTGACAAAACCGCTACAGTCATGGGGTGAAGTGGTTCCTTCTGTTGGGCAAGGGGGCAAGAGACTCATGAAGAAAATCCTCGGCGCAGTATTTCTGGGAGTCTGGATGTCGGGTTCCGCACTGGGCGCCCCTCTGATTGCCATGAGCAACACTGCCAATCCTGGCGCGGTTGCTGATGCCTATCTGGCCCACGCCCGAGCCATTCGAGAGAGTGACCGGCCGATCGTCGCACTGCTCAATCGCGATGACTACGACGCGGCCATCCCGCTGCTGCGCAAGGCGGCGGCGGACAAGGACGACTTCTGGGCGGCCGATACTCTTGGGCAGCTCTATCAGGCGGGGCTTGGGGTGGAACGCAGTCCGCAGCAAGCCTTTCAATGGTATCTGCAGGCCGCCGAGGCGGGCGACCGCTGCGCCCAGCGGCAGGTGGCCAATGCCTATCTGAATGGCTGGGGGGTGGCAGCCAATCCGCAGCGGGCCGCCTTCTGGTTCCGTCAGGGCCTGATGGTGCCGCAGGTAGCCAATGCCGACTTCTGGTTGGGCAAGACCTACGCAGCCGGCAAGCTGATGCCGAAGAACATGGACAAGGCTGCCTGGTATCAGGGCCGCAGTCTGAAGTTGCTACAGACGCTGTATGCCGAGCAGGTGGGGGCGGCTGCCTATGATCTGGGCATTGCCTATCTCCACGGCGACGGTGTCGACAAGGATCGCGCGCGGGCAGAAGCGTATTTTCGTCAGGCCCTGGCCTGGCATTATCCAGCAGCGGCGTACGCGCTCACGCATCTGGAGGAGAAGCACTCATGAAACGACGCGAGTTTTTGCAGAGTCTGGGGGTAGGGGCGAGCCTTACCGCGTTCTTGGGCAGTACGGTCGCACGGGCGGCCTTGTTGCCGGCCAACCATCGCAGCGGCAGCATCGAGGACGTCGAACATATCGTCGTCTTTATGCAGGAAAATCGCTCCTTTGATCACTATTTTGGCCATCTGAGTGGCGTGCGCGGCTACAACGACCGCTTTCCTCTGACCTTGCCGGGTGGTCAACCCGTCTGGTTTCAGGGGCGGATGACGGATCCCAGTCGTCCCGTCCTGCCCTTCCATTTGAACACCCAGAAGACCTCGGCGCAGTTTATTCAGGACCTGGACCATAGCTGGGCATCGCAGCATGGCGCGGTGGCCGGCGGGCTGATGAATGCCTGGCCCCTGAACAAGACCGACATGACCATGGGCTATTTTCTGCGTCAGGACGTTCCCTTCCATTATGCCCTGGCCGACGCTTTTACCCTTTGTGATCACTATTTTGCGTCCATCAATGGTCCCACCTGCCCCAATCGCTGCATGCTCTTCACCGGCTCTATCGACCCGGAAGGGAAGGACGGCGGTCCCTATATCGATGACGACACGCATCTTTGGACCAAGGGGGTCAAACCCTTTACCTGGCCGACCTATGCCGAGCGTCTGGAGAAGGCGGGCATTACTTGGCGGGTGTATCAGGAGGGGCTGCATGAGGTCGATCACAACCCCATGACGGGCAACTTTGGTGAAAATGCGCTGCTCTACTTCCAGCCCTTCGCCGACGCCCCCAGCAGTTCGCCGTTGTACCAACGGGCGGCATTGCCCGGTGGCGTGGCGGCCCTGCGCGAGGATGTGCTGCAGGACCGCCTGCCCCAGGTCTCCTGGATCACCGTTCCCGCCGGGTATTCGGAGCATCCGTCCTATCCGCCGGCCTATGGGGCCATCTACATTGCCCGGGTACTCGATGCCCTGACCAGCAACCCCGAGGTCTGGGGCAAGACGGTACTGCTGCTGGACTACGATGAAAACGACGGCTTCTTTGACCATGTGCCGCCGCCCCAGCCACCCACTCCCGTGCGCCCGGGCAAATCCACGATCAGTACCGAGGGCATGGTGCACAATCGCATCAATCCCGACTGGCCGGTCTTGTATACCCCCGATCAACTTCCGTATGGACTGGGTCCAAGGGTGCCGATGACGGTGATTTCCCCGTGGAGCAAGGGCGGTTATGTCTGCTCCGAGGTCTTCGATCACACTTCGGTGCTCCGCTTCATCGAGAAGCGCTTTGGGGTGAGCGAGCCCAACATCGTCCCCTGGCGGCGGGCAGTCTGCGGGGATCTGACTTCTGCCTTCGATTTCTCCCGCCCCGATGACCGCTTTGTGTCTTTGCCCAGTACCCGGAACTATGTGGCAACGGTACACCACGAATCGACCCTGCCGGCGCCGGTGGTGCCGGAGGAACAGCCGATCGCCATCGCGCCGCAGGAGGCAGGACTGCGCCGTCGTCGACCCCTGGCCTACGACACCCGTCTGCGCCTGGAGGCAACGGCGAATGGGGTACGGCTGCGCTTTCATAACCCTTCTCCCCTAGGCGTTGCCTGCACTGCGTATTGGGATGGCAGCAGCCATCTGCCACACCACTACAGCATCGGCGCCGGGGATCGCCTGGAAGACGACATGCCTCTACCCAAGGGCCAGGAGCTCTCGCTGACGGTGTATGGGCCGGATGGCTATCTGCGGCGAATTACCGGAGAGGGGCCTTCCACCCTCGAAGTGGATGCCTGGCCGGAGAAAAGCGGTGACCTCCATCTGCATCTGCACAACGGGGGTAGAGAAGGGCAGAGGGTGACGGTTGCCGACCAGGCCTATGGCCTGGGCACGCGCGAGATCCGCTTGGCGCCCGGAGAAACGCGCGAGATTTCCTGGCCGCTGGCGCAAAGCCATCATTGGTATGACCTGGAAATCCGTGCAACCAGTCATCGCTGGCGATTGGCGGGGCATGTCGAGACTGGCGAGGAAAGCTGGTCCGATCCGGCCAATCTGAAGCCTGTCCTGGCCTAGCGGGTACCGCAAGGATCCGCATACGCCGCCGTCTGGGGGCGCGAATTCTTTGTCTTGCCGGCCGTGTCTTGGGAAATTTGACTCGGGCGCTGCAATCGCTATGATATCTCTGTGTTCGTATACCACCTATTTTTCTGTACGACGGGCTCCCCACAATAGCCCTGTCGGTTGTTTGGAGGATGTTGCAGTCTTGATCAAGCCGCATAAGCGGTATAGGCTCAGTAAACATCAACAATGTGCAAGTCTCGTATCCCTGATCTCAAGGCATAATTCCTGATCTGTATTCCGTGCAGAGGAGCTCTCTCCCAATGAGTGACGTTATTTCCCATGTATCTGATGAAACCTTCGACGCCGAAGTCCTGCAGTCTGACAAACCCGTGTTGGTCGATTTTTGGGCGGAATGGTGTGGTCCGTGCAAGATGATCGCCCCAGTTCTTGAGGATGTTGCCGGGGAGTACGCCGATCGTATGAAGGTCGTCAAATTCAACATCGATGAAAATCCCGCTACGCCACCGCAATATGGCATACGCGGCATTCCCACCCTGCTCCTGTTTAAGGCCGGAAAACTCGAGGCCAGCAAGGTAGGGGCACTTAGCAAAGCGCAGCTCACCGCCTTTCTGGATAGCCAGCTTTGAATGCTCCAAGACCCCGCCGCAAGCCGCAACGTTCTCCCAAATCTTTCCCCAATGAAGATCTTCTTCTAGAAGAGGAGGAGTCCTTCACTCCAGTTCCCGGGGCTCCCTCGGTCAACCTCAGCGAACTGAAGAGAAAATCGGCCACGGAGCTTGCGCTCCTGTGCCAGGAGCTGGGGATCGATGGGGCGGCCAGGCAGAAGAAACAAGAACTGATCTTCAATATCCTCAAGGCCCATGCGCGCAATGGCGATGCCATCTATGGCGATGGGGTACTGGAAATCCTGCAGGATGGGTTCGGCTTTTTGCGTGCGGCATCGGGCTCGTATATGGCGGGGCCGGACGACATCTATGTCTCGCCCTCGCAGATCCGTCGCTTCAACTTGCAGACGGGGGATACGGTTTCCGGGCAGATTCGCCCGCCCAAGGAGGGGGAGCGCTACTTTGCCTTGCTCAAGGTGGAGAGCATCAACTTCGAGGGGCCGGAGGCAACCCGCAACAAGGTCAATTTTGATGATCTGACGCCATTGTTTCCGGAAGAGGCCCTGCGCCTGGAGTCGGATCATATGGTTTATGGTGAGCCTTCGGCGCGCATCATCGATCTGATCTCCCCGATCGGCAAGGGGCAGCGTGGCCTCATCGTGGCGCCGCCCAAGACCGGCAAAACGGTATTGTTGCAGCAGATTGCCCATGCGATTACCAGTAATCATCCGGAATGCTATCTGATCGTACTCTTGATTGATGAGCGCCCGGAGGAAGTGACGGAGATGCAGCGTTCGGTGAAGGGTGAGGTGGTGTCCTCGACCTTCGATGAGCCCGCCACCCGCCATGTGCAGGTCGCCGAAATCGTCCTGGAAAAGGCCAAGCGTCTGGTGGAACATAAGCATGACGTGGTGATTCTGCTCGATTCCATTACCCGTTTGGCGCGCGCCTACAATACCGTCGTGCCCTCTTCAGGTAAGGTGCTCACCGGTGGCGTCGATGCCAACGCCCTGCAAAAGCCGAAGCGCTTTTTTGGTGCGGCGCGCAATATCGAGGAGGGCGGTAGCCTGACTATCATCGCCACTTCGTTGGTGGAAACTGGTTCCAAGATGGACGAGGTGATCTTCGAGGAGTTCAAGGGCACCGGCAATATGGAAGTGCACTTGGATCGCCGCCTTGCCGAGAAGCGCGTCTATCCCGCCATCAATCTGAACAAGTCCGGTACCCGTCGCGAAGAACTGCTCATTCCGCAGGAACTTCTTAACAAGATCTGGGTGCTGCGCAAGCTGCTGGCACCCATGGATCCCATGGAATCGATGGAATTTCTGTTGGACAAGGTGCGAGCGACCAAGACCAATGCGGAATTCTTCGATTCCATGAATCGCTGAGCCGCCCTAGACCTTCGGCGCATCTCTCTTTATAATCCGCCACTTTCTGAAAACCCAGAGTGTTAGCCATGAATCTCGAAATTCAGCCGAAATATGAAGAAGTGACTGTAACCTGCAGTTGCGGAAACAGCTTCAAGACCCGTTCCACGGCAGGGCGCGATCTGCATATCGATCTGTGCTCCGAATGCCACCCGTTTTACACCGGCAAACAGCGTACGGTTGCTGCCGCCGGGCAGGTAGAGAAGTTCCGCAAGCGGTACGGTAAGTAAGCTTCTTCCATGGCCAGCGAGAGCCTGCGCGATCGCGCTCTGGCGTACCACGCTGCTGCGCCGGCGGGGAAGATAACGGTCGTTCCGTCCAAGCCCTGCGTGACCCAGGCAGATCTGACGCTGGCGTACACCCCTGGGGTTGCCGAGCCGGTGCGCGAGATTGCTGGCGACCCGGAAAAGGCCTACGACTACACCGCCAAGGGGAATCTCGTCGCGGTCATCAGCAATGGTAGCGCAGTACTTGGCCTGGGCAAGGTCGGAGCGCTCGCCGGCAAGCCGGTAATGGAGGGCAAGGCGGTCCTCTTCAAGCGCTTTGCCGACATCGATGCCTTTGATATCGAGGTCGAGGCGCGCGATGCCGAGCATCTGATCGATGTGATCGCCGCCATCGCTCCCGGCTTCGGTGGCATCAATCTGGAGGACATCGCGGCGCCCGACTGTTTCCGGGTCGAGCGCGCCCTGCAGGAACGACTCGATATTCCTGTCTTTCACGACGATCAGCACGGTACGGCGGTCATTGTTGCGGCAGCCCTGCGCAATGCCCTGGAGTTGCAGGAGAAAGAGCTCGGCAAGGCGAAGGTTGCCATTGTCGGCGCCGGCGCGGCGGGCCTGGCCATTGCCGGTATCCTGAAAAAACTGGGTGCCCAGCACTGCTATCTTAGTGATGTGCACGGGGTCTTGCACCAGGGGCGACAAGATTTGAGTGAGTGGCATCGACCCCACGCCTTGGCACCTGACGGCTGGGCCCTGGCCGATATGATCGCCGATGCCGATGTGCTCATCGGCGTTTCCGTAAAGGGTGCCATCCCCCTGGAGTTGCTTGCCAGCCTCGCGCCGCGCCCGGTGATCTTCGCCCTGGCGAATCCCGATCCCGAGCTCGATCCCTGGCGGGCGCGGGAGCTGCGTCCGGATGCCATCATCGCCACGGGGCGCTCCGACCTGCCCAACCAGGTCAATAACGCTTTGGGTTTCCCGTTCCTCTTCCGGGGAGCCTTGGATGTGCGCGCCCGCGCCATCAATGCCGAGATGCTCGCCGCCGCGGTAGAGGCCCTGGCCTCCCTGGCGCGCAGCGAGGTGCCGGATGAGCTGTATGCGGCCTATGATCTTGCGCCAGGTACCTTGCAGTTCGGGCCCGAGTACATCATTCCCAAACCGCTGGATCCGCGCCTGCGCAGCGTTGTCGCTACTGCGGTGGCGCAGGCAGCGCGGGATAGCGGCGTCGCCCGCAGGTAACCCCATGCACCTCGCGGATCTTGCGGTTCGCGATCTGCTGCGTATTGCCATTGTTGGTTTTTTACTGGCGGTCTTTGCTTTCCTGGTGTGGCGGGTCATGGCACCTTTCTTTGGTGTTCTCGCCTGGACCTCGATCATCGTCTATGTCACCTGGCCCCTACGGCACTGGCTTTGCCGACGTCTGCCACCCTGGCCGACGGCTGCCTTGATGACGCTCTTTTTCTCCTTGGTATTTCTGCTGCCTTTTCTCTTTCTGAGTTTTCATCTCTTCCATGAACTGCAAGCCTTGCTGAAGAGCTGGAGTACGGCCGACGCGCACTGGCATCCGCTGGCAGAAATCCAAAAAAGCCCGTGGTTTGCCAAGATCTGGAATAGCCTTCCTCTCGCCTGGCGGGACAGCCTCCACGCCGGCGCGCTTAGCCCGAACCTGAATGCCTGGGCAGCGCGGGTAGGGATTTTTGCAGGAGGACTAGGGAAGGCGTTGGGCAGCCTGGGGATGATCTGGGTCAGTAGTCTGGTCTTCTACCGGCATGGCGAAACCTTTCTGCGACAGGGGCAGGAGGTGTTCGCGAGCCTCCTCGGGCCACAGTTCCCACAATATCTGGCGACGGTCGGCAATACCCTGCGCGCGGTGGTGTACGGCATCTTCGCCACGGCCGTCGCCCAGGGGCTGCTGGCGGGTCTGGGGTACTGGGCGAGTGGCATGCCGGCGCCGGTGCTGTTGACCTTCGTCACCATGATTTTTTCGCTGATGCCCTTTGGTACTCCCTTGGTATGGGGCGCGGCGAGCATTTGGCTGCTCTGGCAGGGCCACTACTACGCTGGTGTCGGGCTCTTTCTGTGGGGTGCCCTGGTGGTCAGCTGGGTAGACAATCTGATCCGCCCCTGGGTGATCTCTGCCGCTGTGCATCTGCCCTTTCTGCTGGTGATGTTCGGGGTGCTGGGCGGGATCATTGCCTTTGGTTTTCTGGGGATTTTTCTCGGACCGGTCTTGCTCGCCGTGGCGCTGAATCTCTGGCAGCGCTATGTGCGGAGCTTGCAGACTGTCGCTGCTGACTCCTGAACTCGGACTTCCTTTACCGGATCTGCCTGCCTTGGTCTTTTGTGCCCAGGGTTCTATACTGACCCCATCAACACAGCAAGGCTCTCCCGCGAGCCCTATTTTTCGAGGTGACCGATGCGTTCCGATACAATCAAAAAGGGCTTTGAACGAGCCCCTCACCGCGCTTTGCTCAAGGCCTGTGGAGTTACCGATGCTGACATGAACAAACCCTTCATCGGTGTTGCCAATTCCTATATCGACATCATTCCGGGGCATGTGCATCTGCAGGAATTTGGCAAGATCGTCAAGGAGGCAATTCGCGCTGCTGGTGGAATCCCTTTCGAATTCAATACGATTGGCGTAGATGACGGTATCATCATGGGGCACGATGGCATGCGCTATTCGTTGCCGAGTCGGGAACTGATCGCCGACTCCATCGAAACGGTGGTGCAGGCGCATCACCTCGATGGCCTGGTTTGCATCCCCAACTGCGATAAGATCGTTCCGGGCATGATCATGGGCGCGCTGCGCTGCGATATTCCCACGGTCTTCGTCTCCGGCGGACCCATGGAGGCCGGCAAGCTGGATGACGGCACGCCCATCGATCTGGTGACGGCGTTTGAGGCGGTCGGGCAATTCAAGCGCGGACAGATTACTGAGCTGCGCCTGAAGGAGATCGAGGACAAGGCCTGCCCTACCTGTGGTTCCTGCTCGGGAATGTTTACCGCCAACAGCATGAACTGTCTGATGGAGGTCTTGGGGATTGCCTTGCCCGGTAACGGCACCGTTTTGGCGACGGCCAGCGAGCGGCGCGATCTGGTGCGGGAGGCGGCGGCGCGGGTCATGGCCCTGGTGCGCGCCGGTGGGCCAACCATGCGCCAGCTGGTCGACTTCGAGGCCATCGACAATGCCTTCATTCTGGACATGGCGATGGGTGGCTCCACCAACACGGTACTGCATACCCTGGCTATCGCCCGGGAGTCGGGTATTGATTATCCCCTGGCCCGGGTCAACGAACTGGCGCAGAAGGTGGCCTATCTGGCCAAGATATCGCCCGCGCTCTCTACCGTGCATATCGAAGACATTGGCCGCGCCGGTGGTATTCCCGCTATCCTGCACGAAGTCCACAAGCGCAATGGCGAGGTTCTGCATCTCGACAAGCCCACGGTCAGCGGCAAGAGTCTACGCGAGATCGTCGAAAGCGCGCAGGTGCGCGACAGCAAGATCATTCATCTGGCAACGGAGCCAATCTCGCCCACCGGTGGTCTGCGTGCGGTCTTTGGCAACCTGGCGCCGCAGGGGGGCATCGTCAAGATTGGCGCGGTAATACCCGCCATGCGCAAGTTTTCCGGGCCGGCAAAGATCTTCGAGAGCATGGAAAGCGCGGCAGAGGGGATCCTGGCTGGCGAGGTGCAGCCCGGGCAGGTGGTGGTGATTCGCTACGAAGGGCCGAAGGGTGGCCCCGGTATGCCGGAAATGCTCACGCCCACCGCCAATATTATGGGCATGGGTCTGGGCGAGAGCGTTGCGCTCATTACCGATGGCCGGTTCAGTGGCGCTACGCGGGGGGCCTGCATTGGTCACATCTCGCCGGAGGCGGCCGAGGGCGGCCCCATTGCTTTGCTGCGGGATGGTGACATCATCGAGCTCGATCTGGATGCTGGTAGCTTGCAGGTGCAGCTCAGCGATGCCGAACTGGCAAAGCGGCGCGAAAGCTGGGTGCCCGTCGAAAAGCCTCTCAAGTCGCCGTGGTTGCGCCGCTACCGCAAGCTGGTGACCAACGCCGCCATGGGCGCGATTCTGGAATCCTGAGTTGACGGATTCTTCCCTGCGGATCGGCGTCTATGTCGATGCCGAGAACGTACGTTATAACGGTGGCTATGCCATGCGCTACGACGTCCTGCGCCGCTTTGCCGCGCGTGGGGATGGCCGCACGGCGGGACAGCTCATTCGCCTCAACACCTATATGGCCGTCGATGGGCAACGGGTCCGGGTAGACAGTGAATATCGCGACCGGATCCGCGCCTATCAGCAGGCAGTGCGCGATCTGGGCTGGAAGATCATCGAGAAGCCGGTGCGCTGGTTTACCGATGACGAGGGCAATGCGGTAGCCAAGGCAAATGCCGATCTCGATCTCGCCGTTGATGTCATGCTGCAGTCGGAACGCCTGGATCAGGTGCTGCTGGTGACCGGTGATGGCGATTTTTTACAGGTGGTACGGGCACTGCAAAATCGCGGCTGTCGGGTAGAGGTGCTGGGCTTTCGCAATGTTTCCCTGCACTTGCAACACGAGGCCGATGCCTTTTATTCCGGTTATCTCATTCCCGGACTGCTGCCCGTGCGGGGGGACGGCAAGGTATCTTGGGGCGAGTTTGGTTCGCGGGTACGCGGTATTTGCAGCCGCTGGGAGGTAGACCGTGGCTTTGGTTTTATCCGCTTCCAGCGCGAACTGAGCAGCCATCTCTGGGTGACCGATACGCGCCAGGAGGACTCTCCCTATGGCTCGGCTTTTGTGCACATCTCCGATCTACCGCGCGAGCTGGATGTAGGCGATCTCCCCAGTCGCGACATCGTCCTCGAATTCGATCTGGAGCCCAGCGAAATGGAGCGCGGGGGGTTTGTCGCCAAGCGCTGTACCGTAGTCTACCGCTATGACGGAAAATATGCGGCTACCCCGCGCGTCGATCATCGGGAGCTGGAATTGTTGCCGGTTGCGAGAAACCACGTGTCAGCAGAGAAAACCGAGGACGCGGCCAGTATCGTGGAGCCATCGACCGCAGACTAGGCCAGTTGCTGCACTTATTCCTCGCGCAGACGGCGCAAAAAGATCCCGCTGCGCCGCTGCAGGTTGTAAAGTGCCTGTTTTGGCATGGGTAATTCCTTGAGATTGCCACGGCGAAAGGCACGCTCCAGAAACCAGTGACTGCTTTGGGTGCTGAGTACGAAGACCTCGTTCAGACCGAACCTGCGGGCAGTCGCGATGCCATAGTCCAAGAGCTGCTCGCCGCGGCCCTCCTCGCGGTACTGCTCATCTACGGCCAGACAGGCGATCTCGGCCATCCCGTATTCCGGGTAGGGGTAGAGCGCCACGCAGCCGATCACCTTGCCGTCGCGTTCCATCACCGTAAACTGTTCCACCTCGCGCTCCAGGCGCTCGCGTCCACGGCGCACCAGCACGCCACTTTCTTCCAGGGGGCGAATCAGGGACATGATGCCGGGGATATCATTGCGCGTTGCCGGACGCAGGTGTTCGAAGGGATCGCGGGAAATCATCGTCCCGAGGCCATCTCGGGTGAATAGCTCGCGCAGCAGGGCTCCGTCCTCTTTGCGCGGGATGACGTGTACCCGTTCCACGCTGGCGCGGCAGACCTTCTCCGCACTCAACAGATGCTCGCGGATGGCCTCCGGCAGTTCACTCTGCAGCAGGGCAGGGATCTCCGACAGGACGATCTGCCGTAGTAGTTCTCCCCGGCTATCGAGCACGCCCGGAAAGTCGGCGTAAAAGATCAGTTTGGCCGCCTTCAGGGCGATTGCTGTCGCCACGGCGATATCTTCTGCGCGGATATTGAAGAGGGTTCCAGTCGGTGAAACCCCAATGGGGGAGAGCAGCACCACTTCGTCGGCGGCGAGATGACGATGGATGGCCTCGACGGCAACGCGCCGCACCTCTCCCGTATACTGGTAGTCGATCCCTTCCAAGATACCGATGGGCTGGGCGATGATGAAATTGCCGCTACTCACCTGCAATCCGGCGTGGGCCATGGGCGAATCCAGACGCCCTTCCGAGAGCATGGCTTCTACCTGCAGGCGGGCACCGCCGACCGCCGGAATCAGACGCTCCATGACCTCCTCGGTGGTGATGCGACGACCATTCACCCGCTGCGAACTGAGATCGTCGCGCTCCAAGGCGGCGTCGATCTGCGGCCCGGCGCCATGGACCAGCACGATGTTGATTCCCAAGCTGTTGAGTAGGGCAATGTCTTGGGCAATATTCCAGAAGTGGCCGTCAGCGATGACATCGCCACCAAAATTGAGGACGAAGGTTTGTCCGCGAAAGCGATGAATATACGGCGACGATTCGCGAAAATGGCGAACGAAACTGCTTTTGATCATCGCCTCAGCGTTAGGAGTGCAGCGAAATCGTGCGTCGTTGCGGCCGCTTCTGGGCGCGTGCCTGGGCTTCTTCGGGCGTCAGGGTTTGCAGGGTAAAGGCATGGATGCTCTCACCAATGCCATCAACGGCGGCATAGACCAAGCGATGCCGGGCAAGGGGACTCAGGCCGGTGAACTTGTCACTCACGATGCGCAGCTCATAGTGACCACCGTCACTGGTAGCTCCAGCATGTCCGGCATGGGCCTCGCTGCGGTCACGGATTTCCAGCTCCTGCGGCTGCAGGGCGCTGCGCACGGCATTTTCGATCGTTTCCTTGTTCATCAAAACACCACCTTGTAGGGACGCACGCTAACGTCGGCATAGACGCCATGACTGAGATAGGGCTCGGCAGCAGCCCAGTGTTGGGCGTCGCTCAGGGAATCGAAACGGGCGATGATCAGGCTGCCGGTGAAACCAGCCTCGCCGGGCTCCTCGCTGTCGATGGCCGGGAAAGGACCCGCACTCAACAGGCGTCCCTCGGATTGCAGCTGATGCAGGCGGGCAAGATGCTCGGCGCGCACTTGTTTGCGCAATTCCAGAGAATTGGGATTGTCGATGCCGATGATACAGTAATACATGCCTGTTCTCCCGAAAGTAATGCCTCAGTCTAGCACAGGCCGGCTTACTGCGAATCCTTGCCGTGCAGGGCATCGGGGGGAAGGGCACGACTGATGAGGATCGCCTGATAGATCACGAAGAGCACGGTAAGAATCAGTAGGCCAAAGAGCTTGAAATCCACCCAGATGGCCGTCGGAAAGGTGTAGGCAATGAGCAGGTTGAGGGCAGCCAGGACGATGAAAAAAATAATCCAATAGCGGTTCAGTCGACGCCAGAAGTGATTGGGTAGGGCGACCGGCAGCTGCGCCCCCATGAGACGCTGCAGCAGGGGTGTCTCGCGCCAGTGCGTCCAGAGCAGGGCGACGGCGAAGAGAAAATACAGAATGCTGGGCTTCCACTTGATGAAAGTGTCATTATGAAAATAGATCGTCAGGCCACCAAAGATCAGAATCAATAGTGTCGAGATCCAGGTCATGCTCTCCACCCGACCTTGGCGCCGCCATTGCCAAAGCATGAGTAATACCGAGGCAACGATGAGAACCTTCGTGGCAAAGTAGATGCCGTGGATCTTGTAGGCGACGAAGAACAGGATCACCGGCAGAAAATCGATCAACAGTTTCATGAACAGACCAAAACGGGTAGGGTGGAGCATACCAGTGTACCGATCTGTAGGAGAGTTTGCCTAGTGGAACAGGAAGAGTGGTTGCAGCCGTTGCTGCGGGCCCTCGGGCAGCAGCAAAAGAAGGAATTGCCCGACTTTGGGCGGTATCGGGCCGCGCGCTGGCGCCGTCAACGCCTTGGCGGCCATCTGGAGGGGCTGGCGCGGCTGGACCTGCCGCGCCTCGATAGCCTCTTGGGGATCGAGGACATCAAAAAGACCTTGGAGACCAACACCCGCCAGTTTGTTGCTGGCTTGCCAGCCAATGACGCTCTGCTTTGGGGGGGGCGCGGCACCGGCAAATCCTCGCTGGTCAAGGCGCTGCTACATGCCTACGCAGACGAGGGGCTGCGTCTGGTGGAGATCGACAGTCAGGCCATTCTGGATTTGCCGGAGATCCTGGCTGCCATTGCTGAGGCGGATGCGGAAGAAAAATATCGCTTTCTGCTCTTTTGTGATGATCTTTCCTTCGGCTCCGACGATCCCGCCTATCGGTCCCTGAAATCGCTGCTGGATGGCGGAGTGGAAGCACGCCCGAGTAATGTCTTGCTCTATGCCACGAGCAACCGTCGCCATCTTCTGCCGCGCCATTTTTCTGACAACGAGGAGTATCATCGCCACGGCGAGGAGATCATCGCTGGCGAGACGGCGGAAGAAAAGATCAGCCTGTCGGAACGCTTCGGCCTCTGGCTCGGCTTCTATCCCTTCGATCAGAAACAATACCTCGCCATTGTACGCCAGCATTTGCAGTTGCTGAACAATGACGACAGCGAAAACGAATGGCGGGAAGAGGCCCTGCGCTGGGCCTTGCAACGGGGCTCGCGCAGCGGCCGGGTGGCGCAGCATTTCGCCCGCCATTGGGTGGGCAGCCGGGGCCTGCAGGATCCGGCCTGAGATCTACGCAGCGGGCAGTTCTTTCTGGATCTGTTGCAGCAGCAGCGCGTGAATGCGTAGATTGCCGCCGACGATATTTCCCGATTCGAAAAAGTTCTGCTCGCCGTGAAAATCAGTGGCCAGTCCACCAGCTTCCTGAATCAACAGGGTACCAGCGGCAATGTCCCAGGGTTTCAGGTGGAACTCCCAGAACCCATCGTAACGACCTGCAGCTACATAGGCGAGGTCGAGGGCGGCCGAACCGGCGCGGCGCAGGCCGGCAGTCCTCTGCATCAGGTTTTTGAAGATGGAAAGATATTGGTCGAGATAACTGAAATCCCGGAACGGGAAGCCCGTGGCAATCAGGCTGTCATCGAGGTCTTTGCGCTGGCTGACGCGCAGGCGTCGATCGTTGAGGTGGGCACCGCCGCCACGGCTGGCGGTGAAGAGCTCATTGCGCAGCGGGTCATAGACGACGGCATGCTCCATCCGGCCATGACGGCGCACGCCAATCGAGACGGCGAGACTCGGTACGGCATGTATGAAATTGGTGGTGCCGTCGAGGGGGTCGATGACCCACTCATACTCCGCAGCCTCGACGCGCGTGCCCTCTTCGGCGAGGATGCCATGCTCGGGGTAGGCCCGTTGAATGATCTCGACAATGGCCGCCTCGGCCCGTTGGTCGATTTCCGTCACAAAATCGTGCGGGCCTTTGCTGGCGACCCGCACTTCGTTGACGCGGTCGATACTGCGGCTGATGATGTCGCCGGCCTTGCGGGCGGCGCGGATCGCGGTTACAAGAATGGGATGTTGCATGACAACCTTGGCTCGGAATTCAAGATATGGACGAGTATAGAGAAAAGCGGGGCACCCTGCACGGTGCGGCCGTGCTGCCGCAGATCCGCGTGGTGTTGGTAGAGCCCAGCCATCCGGGTAACATTGGCTCGACGGCGCGAGCGATGAAGGTCATGGGTCTCACCCAACTGGCGCTGGTGCGGCCTCGTCAGTTTCCTCACCCCGACGCCACGGCTCTGGCCTCGGGCGCCGAGGATCTTCTAGTGGACGCGCAGGTGCATGAAGATCTGCAGGATGCCATTGGCGACTGCCAGCGCGTATATGGCACCACGGCGCGCGATCGTCACATTCAGTGGCCACAGCTGGACGCCCGCCAAGCGGCGTTGGCGATGGTGACGCAAGCGGCGCAGGCGCCGGTGGCGCTACTCTTTGGCCGTGAGAGCAGTGGTCTGAGCAATGCCGAGCTGGACCTCTGTCAGACCCTGATCCAAATTCCTACTGGTGATCTCTACCACTCGCTCAATCTGGCGCAGGCCGTGCAGATCATCGCCTATGAACTACAGATGGCGAGCAGGTCTTCCAACCCAGTGGCGGACGGGTTGCCCGAACTGGAGGCCAGTGTCGCCGATCGCGAAGGATTTTATGGCCAACTGCAGACGGTGTTGCTGGCCTCTGGGTTTTTGCAGGCGCCCCGGGAAGAACACATGATGCGCCGCCTGCGCCGTCTCTTTGATCGCGCTCACCTAAGCCGCAATGAAGTCGACATCCTGCGCGGTATCCTCACGGAAATCTCGCGCTGGGCGACGCGCACAGCACCTGAGGAACATTGATGTCTCTACGTGATGATCTCGATTCCATTTTTGCGCGCGACCCAGCGGCGCGTAATCGCTTTGAATTGCTCCTCACCTACCCAGGGGTGCATGCGCTGCTGCTCTATCGCGTGTCGCATTGGGCCTGGGGTCATCGCTGGCGCCTCCTCGCGCGGATTCTTTCGGGCATCGCCCGCTGGGCGACCGGCATCGAGATTCACCCGGGCGCGCAGATCGGTGCCCGCTTCTTCATCGACCATGGCATGGGAGTGGTCATTGGCGAGACCGCAGAGATCGGTGACGACTGCACGCTCTACCACGGCGTCACCCTGGGCGGTACCTCCTGGCAGCCGGGCAAACGCCATCCCACCCTGGGTAGCGGTGTCATTGTTGGCGCCGGTGCCAAGGTGCTCGGGCCCATTCGGGTGGGCGACAATGCCCGCATCGGTTCCAATGCCGTGGTGGTGAAAGACGTACCCGAGGGGGCGACAGTGGTCGGCATCCCGGGGCGCGTTGTGAACAAGAGCGGCGCCGATGACCGTCACTTTGAGGCCTACGGTTTGACCGGGCAGATGCCCGATCCCGTCGCGCGGGCGGTGGAGTGTATGCTCGAACACATGCACCATCAGGACAAAGAGCTGGCCGAGCTACGCGCCCAACTGGCCGAGCTGAGGCCCCAGGCAAACGACATTCAGATTGAGAAAAGCCCGGAGTGTTTCCCGGAAACGCTGGGTGAGGGAACCCCCGCGCAGAATAGTTGACTAATTCAGTAGGGATAGTAGGATACTTACCCAACCAGGAGGTTTACAGAGATGAAGCTGACGACCAAAGGTCGCTACGCGGTAACCGCCATGCTCGACCTTGCATTGCATGCTGAGGACGAGGTGGTGACGGTGGCGGATATTTCCCGGCGTCAGCAGATCTCTGTGGCCTACCTGGAGCAGCTTTTTGGGCGCTTGCGCAAGCAGGGGTTGGTGGAGAGTGTGCGTGGTCCAGGCGGTGGCTATCGCCTCGGTGCAGCGGGTACGAATGTACCGGTGGATGAGATCATCCGCGCGGTAAATGAGTCCATCAACACCACCCACTGCGGCGGCGATCCGGTGCAGTGCTGCAAGGGTGAGGGTCAGCAGTGTTTGACCCACGATCTCTGGGAAGCGCTGGGAGAGGAAATCAGCCGTTTCCTGAGTGGCATCACCCTTGCGCAACTGGTTCGCGAACAGCGACAAAAGTTGCAGCAGCAAGGTTCTATGCCGATACAAATGGCGGAGCGCGGGCGTCAGCAACGTCCGGCCCATGGGGAAGTGAGGTGAATATGAGTGCAGTGCAGGCAGATGTAGTACAAAGCCCGGCAGTACGGGAACGGCCGATTTATCTGGATTACCAGGCAACGACGCCGGTCGACCCCCTGGTCGTCGAGGCGATGTTGCCGTACCTGACGCAGAACTTCGGTAACCCCGCAAGCCGTTCGCACAGTTATGGCTGGTCTGCCGAAGAGGCGGTAGAGAACGCTCGCGCGCAAGTGGCAAATGCGATTCATGCCGATCCCAAGGAGATTGTCTGGACCTCTGGGGCGACCGAGGCCAGCAACCTCGCCATCAAGGGCGCCGCGCATTTCTACTCTGGCAAAGGAAAGCACATCCTGACGTTGCGCACGGAGCATAAGGCAACTCTCGACACCTGTCGGCAACTGGAGCGAGAAGGGTTCGAGGTCACCTACCTCGACGTGCAGGAAAATGGTCTGGTCGATCTCGAGGCCTTCCGTGCAGCTCTGCGGCCGGATACGGTGCTCGCTTCCATCCTCTTCGTGAACAATGAAATCGGCGTGATCCAGCCAATGGAAGAGATCGGCAAGATCCTGCGCGAGCACAAGATCATCTTTCATGTCGATGCGGTGCAGGCGCTCGGTAAGGTCCCGGTCGATGTCGAGACCATCCAGGCGGATCTGATGAGTCTGTCCGCCCATAAGATCTACGGGCCCAAGGGCATCGGTGCCCTCTACGTGCGGCGCAAGCCGCGGGTGCGGATCGAGGCGCAGATTCACGGCGGTGGCCATGAGCGTGGCATGCGTTCCGGTACCTTGCCGACGCATCAGATTGTTGGCATGGGTGCTGCCGCGGAACTCGCCGTCCGCAGCATGGAAAGTGACAACCGGCGCATTCGGCAGCTCCGCGATCGCTTGCTTGAGGGCATCATGAGTCGGGTGGACGAAGTCTACATCAATGGCGATATGGAACATCGCGTGCCGCACAACCTGAACTTGAGTTTCGCCTTCGTCGAGGGGGAATCGTTGATCATGGCACTCAAGGGCATCGCGGTGTCCAGCGGTTCAGCCTGTACCTCGGCCAGTCTGGAACCCTCCTACGTGCTGCGTGCATTGGGCAAGTCCGACGAGTTGGCGCACAGTTCCATCCGCTTCGGTATCGGCCGCTACACCACCGAAGAAGAGATTGACGAGACCATCGCCCTGGTGGCCGCGAAGGTCGGCAAATTGCGGGAGCTTTCGCCTTTGTGGGAGATGCATCTGGAAGGCATCGACCTGAATTCCGTGCAGTGGGCGGCACATTGATTCTGAGATAACGGGAGACAAATCATGGCATACAGTGAAAAGGTAATTGATCATTACGAGAACCCCCGGAATGTGGGTGGATTTGGCAAGGAAGATGCGGGTGTGGGCACCGGCATGGTTGGCGCGCCGGCCTGCGGCGACGTCATGCGCCTGCAGATCAAGGTGAATGAGCAGGGCATCATTGAGGACGCCAAGTTCAAGACCTACGGTTGCGGCTCTGCCATTGCCTCCAGTTCTCTGGTCACCGAGTGGGTGAAGGGCAAGACCCTGGATGAAGCGATGACCATCAAGAACAGCCAGATTGCGGAAGAGCTGGAATTGCCACCGGTCAAAATTCATTGTTCTGTGTTGGCCGAAGATGCAATCAAGGCGGCGATCGAGGACTATCGCAAGAAGTCCGGCGCTAGCTCCAGCGAAACCCACTAAGGTGGAGCGATGGCACTGACGATGACGTCCGCCGCAGTGCGGCAGGTGCGCAAGAGCATCGAAAAGCGCGGGAAAGGACAGGGGATTCGCATCGGCGTGAAGACCAGTGGCTGTTCCGGCCTATCTTATGTCATGGAATTTGTCGATCAGCCGCAGCCGGAAGATATCGTCTGCGCACAGGATGACGTCAAGATCTTCGTCGATCCCAAGAGCATGCTGTATCTGGACGGTACTGAGCTGGATTTCACTCGCGAGGGCCTGAACGAGGGGTTCCGCTTCAACAATCCCAACGTCAAGGATACCTGCGGCTGTGGCGAGAGCTTTACCGTCTGACATGACCCGATGTGCTGTCTGCGAGGCGGAGATGGAGTCGGGCGCGGCCCTTTGCCCGCAGTGTGGGGCCTTGCAGCCCTGCGATCCGTCTCTCTCCCTCTTTGCCATCCTGGGCTTGGCCGAGGGCTTCGTCATCGATCCGGCAGCGTTGCGCTCGGCTGCACTTGAGCGTCTGCGTGCTGTCCATCCCGATCGTTTTGCCCAGGCCGATGGACGCACGCAACGGCAATCGCTGGAGTGGACGACACGCCTCAATGAGGCGCAGGCGGTATTGAGTGATCCGCTGCGTCGCGGCGATTACCTCTTTTCCCGTCACTTTGGCCAGTCCGCCTTGGGCGAAGAGATGGGCAGCCTGCGCGACCCAGAAGTCCTGATGCGCCAGATGGAGCGGCGTGAGGCCTTGGAAGAAGCCGCAGCCGTGCGGGATCAGGCGGCTCTGGAGCGGCTGCGCGCCGAGGCGCATGCCGAGGAAAAACAAATCGAGGAGCAGCTTGCTGCGTCCTTCACTGCGCCCGAGGCCGGGCGCATTGCCCCGCTCCTGCAGGAGTGGCAGTATCTGCGCAAATTTCTCGCAGAAATCGATCAATACGAAGAGCGGTGGGATTTCGCCTGAAGCCCACTCGCGCTGAGGAGCTTGCATGGCGTTGTTACAAATAGCCGAACCTGGGCAGTCTACCGCCCCGCACGAACATCGCTTGGCGGTGGGGATCGATCTGGGAACGACTCATTCTTTGGTCGCGACGATTCGCTCTGCGCAGCCGGTGGTGGTACGCGATTCTGAGGGGCGCTATCTTTTGCCGTCAGTCGTTCAGTATCGTGCCGATGGCACGGTTCGCGTCGGCGAGGAAGCCCGCGCGGAGGCCGCCGCTGACCCCCACAATACCATTGCTTCGGTGAAGCGTCTGATGGGCCGCGGAGCGGAGGAATTGCAGCCCCTGGCGGGGGCGTTGCCCTATCAGGTGCTCGCCGGCGAGGGCATGGTCCGCCTGCAAACTGCACAGGGGGAAAAGACCCCGGTGGAAGTTTCCGCGGAGATTCTGCGCGTATTGCGCCAGAGGGCGGAGGAGAGCCTGGGTGGTGAACTGACCGGAGCGGTGATTACTGTCCCCGCCTATTTTGACGATGCCCAGCGCCAGGCCACCAAGGATGCTGCCCGGCTGGCGGGTATCAACGTCTTGCGCCTGCTCGCGGAGCCCACCGCAGCAGCAGTGGCCTATGGCCTCGACAAGGGGGCGGAGGGACTCTTCGCCATATATGACCTGGGCGGCGGTACCTTTGACCTGTCACTGCTGCGTTTGCAAAAGGGCGTCTTTGAGGTGCTGGCGACGGCTGGTGACGCCGCCCTGGGTGGTGACGACATGGATCGCCTGATTGCCGAACAGATCCTGGCGCATTTCGCCGAACAGGGAGACAGCAGTCCTGCTTGGCACCGACAGGTGCTGCTCGCCGCGCGCGCCATCAAGGAGCGCCTGAGTAGCCTGGAGGAAGCCAGTGTCGAGTTGGTACTGCCAGGTGGCAAAGCCGTGCAGTGGCATCTGCGGCGCGAGCAGCTCGAGAGCTGGATCGAACCGGTCATTCGTCGCAGCTTTGCGCCCTGTCGCCGGGCCCTGCGCGATGCCCATATTCGTCCGGAAGAAATTGACGGAGTCGTGCTGGTCGGAGGCGCTACCCGTGTGCCCCTGTTGCGTCGCTTGGTCGCTGAACTGTTCGGACGGGAGCCGCTCTGTGATATCGATCCCGACCAGGTCGTCGCTCTGGGCGCCGCCATCCAGGCCGACGCCCTCGTCGGCAATCAGAGCGACGATCTGCTCCTCATGGATGTGCTGCCCCTGTCCTTGGGGCTGGAAACCATGGGGGGCTTGGTGGAGAAGATCATTCCGCGCAACACCCCTATCCCGGTTGCTAAGGCACAGGAGTTCACCACTTTCAAAGACGGGCAGACGGCGATGAGCATTCACGTTCTGCAGGGAGAGCGGGAGAAGGTGGAAGACAACCGGTCTCTTGCCCGTTTCAGTCTGCGCGGTATCCCGCCGATGGTCGCCGGTGCGGCGCGGATACGAGTCACCTTTCAGGTGGATGCAGATGGTCTGTTGGCGGTGAGTGCAGAAGAGTCGAGCACCGGCGTGCGTGCCGAGGTGCAGGTCAAGCCGTCCTATGGTCTGGACGATGCGGCGATTACTCGCATGTTGCGGGAGGCCATCGCCCACGGCAAAGAGGACATCGAGCAACGGCGCCTCGCCGAGGCCCGGGTTGAGGGCGAGCGCGTCCGGGAGGCACTGGACTCGGCCCTGGCCCAGGATGGCAGTCTGTTGCAGCCTGACGAACGCGCCGATATCGACGCGGCGCGGGCCGAGTTGCTGCATGCTCTGGGCAGTGATTCTGCCGCCGCGATCGAGCATGCCGCCGGGGCGGTCGAAAAGGCAGCCGAGGTGCTCGTCGAGCGGCGCATGAATCAAGCCGTGCGCAAAGCGATGGCGGGCCATTCCATCGACGAGTGGAGCGAGAAATGACGAAAATCCGCTTTTTACCCCATGCCGAAATCTGCCCGGAAGGTCGGGAGATCGAAGCTACGCCCGGCGAAAGCATCATCGAGGCGGCGCTGCGCAATGACCTGCATATCGAGCATGCCTGCGAGATGTCCTGTGCCTGTACCACCTGCCACGTGATTGTGCGTGAGGGCTTTGACAGCCTGGAACCCGCCGAGGAAAAAGAAGAGGATCTGCTCGATCGCGCCTGGGGGCTGGAACCCTGCTCGCGCCTAAGTTGTCAGGCCAAGGTGGCGGAGACCGATCTGCTCATCGAGATCCCCAAGTACACCATCAACCTGGAAAAGGAGCGTCACTGATGCGTTGGACCGACACGCAAGAAATCGCTATCTCGCTGGACGAGGCGCACCCAGACGCCGATGTGCAGCACCTGCGCTTTACCGATCTGCACCGCTGGGTGGTGGAACTTCCTGATTTTGAAGATAATCCGGAGGCATCCAACGAGCGTATCCTGGAGGCTATCCAGATGGCCTGGCTGTCCGAGCGCGACTGAGGACGCCTAGTGTCGCGGGTGGTGGTCGCCCTGTCGGGCGGAGTCGATTCCGCCGTGGCCGCTGCTTTATTGCAGGAGGCTGGCCACGATCTTTTGGGCGTGACCATGCGGCTGTGGCCGAAAAGCCGCTGCTGCGACGAGAAAGACATCGAAGACGCCGCCGAGCTCTGTGCTCAGCTCGGCATTCCCTATCAGGTGCTCGATTACCGGGAGCGCTTTCGTAGCGAAATCGTCGATCCCTTCATCGCTGCCTATCAGGAGGGCTGCACGCCCAATCCCTGTACCCGCTGTAATCAGGTCCTGAAATTTTCCGCTCTCTGGCAGGAGGCAGACGCGCTCGGCGCAGACTACCTGGCAACGGGTCATTATGTGCGTCAAGTTAGCTCTGCGGCGGCGGAAATCTGGCGTGGCGTCGATGAACGCAAAGATCAGTCCTATTTTCTCTATGCGATCGAGCGGGAGTTGTTGCCGCGCTTGCTCTTTCCCCTTGGTGCCTTACGCAAAGAGGAAGTGCGCGCCATCGCCAAAGCGCGTGCGTTGCCGGTGGCGGGCAAGCAGGACTCCCAGGATGTCTGCTTTGTTGCCGGCGACTATCGCAGCTTCTTGCGGGAACAGGGGGTGTCCGGGCGCCCGGGGAATATCGTCAATCTGCAAGGCGAGACCCTCGGTACCCACGATGGCGTCATCAACTTTACCGTCGGTCAACGGCGGGGGATTGGTGGTGGTAGTGCGGTGCCTCTGTATGTCCTCGCGGTAGATGCAGGCCGTGACCAGGTACGTGTAGGACCCGCGGAATACTTGTATCAGGACCAGTTGCGTATCCACGAGTGCAATTGGCTTGCTGATTGCGCCCCGGGGCGGGAAGAGCGGGTTACCGTCAAACTGCGCTACGCCGCGCCGCCCGTCGCTGCGACCCTGCGCCTGGGGCAGGGCGGAGAAGCCACTTTGCTCCTCGACGCAGCGCAGCGCGCGGTTACGCCCGGGCAAGCGGCAGTCTGTTACCAGGACGAGCGCCTGCTGGGTGGGGGCATCATTGCGGAGTTTGGCATATCTGTCGATTCTGCGTCAGAATGATTGCTTCCACGGGAGCGTTGTTATGGCTGAGGAAAGTAACGAGCAGCAAATCTTTCGGATCCTCGTAGTGGAGGATGAAGAAGGCATCCAGCAGCTCCTTCGCCTGACCCTGCAGAAGCATGGCTTTGCAGTGTCCTGTGCAGGAAGCGTCGAGGCAGCCGAGGACCTTCTCCATGATCCAGTGCCGCATCTGATCATTCTCGACTGGATGCTCCCCGGGGAAAGCGGCATTGCCTGGTGTCGCAATCTCCGGCGGCGGGACAAGCTACAAGGTGTCCCCATCATTTTGCTTACCGCCCGTGGGGAAGAGGGCGATCGTGTGCATGGCCTGGAATCCGGCGCCGATGATTATCTCGCCAAGCCCTTCTCGCCACGGGAGCTGGTGGCGCGAGTGCAGGCCCTGTTGCGCCGCAGCTACGGTGGCCTTAGCCCCAATCGGGTACAGATTGGCGAACTCAGTATCGATGTCAAGGCGCATCGCGTTACCCTGAACGGCCGCCATGTGCCAATGGGGCCCACGGAGTTCCGTATGCTGCGTCTCTTTGTCTCCAATCCCGACCGGGTGTACAGCCGTGATGCCCTGCTCGATCTCATCTGGGGGCGTCAGACCTATATCGAAGAGCGTACAGTAGATGTGCATATCCGTCGCTTGCGCCGCTGCCTCGAAAAAGTCCACTACGCCCACATCATCGAAACGGTGCGCGGAGAAGGCTATCGCTGCAATCCCCTGCCACAAAGCCCAGAACTCGCCAGCGAAGCGCCATGAACCATCTGCGCGCCTGGGTTCCCGCCCTGCTGCCTCTGGCGATGCTCCTGGCGTGGAACTTTCTCGGGGCACCTAGTACTTCTCTTATCTCTTTTTTTTGGGCGTCCGTCGTCTTTTATGCCCTCTGGGTGGGCTGGCACCGACAAGAGGCCCTGCGTTTTCGCGTCTGGTTTCGGGAGAAAACGACCCGAATCCCGCCGGTGAGCAGCGGCATCTGGGAAGAAACCTTTGCCGAGGGCTATCACTGGCGGCGGCATCAGGAAATCCGCCAGCAGCAGCTCAATCAGCAGATCATGCAACTTCGCGACGCCTTGCAGACCTTGCCCGACGGGCTGGTATTGATGGATGAAGAAGGACGCCTGTTGTGGATGAATCCGGCCGCGGTCGAACTGTTCCACCTGCACTGGCCGGAGGATTTGGGCAAGCCGCTGTCTTTCTGGCTCCGCTTGCCGCACATCCAGGAGTTTCTTGGTGGCGCCGGCCCTGGCAATCTCTCCTTGCAGTTTCCGGATCGGCCGGAGGCGGTTTTTGAGGCATTACGCTATCCCCTGGGAGACGCAGGGACCCTGGTCCTGTTTCGCGACGTCTCCCGCCTGCGGCAGCTGGAACAGGTGCGGCAAGATTTTGTCGCCAACGTATCCCACGAGTTGCGAAGTCCGTTGACGGTGATTCGGGGTTTTCTCGAAAATCTTCTCGATGGCCCCCTGGGGCAGGACGAAGAGGTGGGGCCACAGCTGCGTCTTATGGAGGAGCAGGGTAAACGGATGCAGTCGCTGGTCGAAGATCTGCTGTCTCTGGCCCGAATCGAAAGTGCCGAGCCCGATCCACAGCGCTGTGAAACGGTTTTTGTCGCGCAGATGGTGGAGCGCGCACGGGAAAACCTGATGACATCGATCGAGGAAAAACGACTTTCCTTGCACCTGGACCTGGAGTTTGGTCTGGCGCTCTGGGCCGAACCGCTGGATATTCACAGCATCGTCCAGAATCTCCTGGAGAACGCTGTGAAGTACACGCCGCCAGGTCGCGATATCCATGTGCGTTGGCTGGCGGAGGATGGTCGGCTGATGTTGAGCGTGCGTGATACTGGTGATGGCATACCGCGCGAACATCTGCAGCGCGTCACCGAGCGTTTTTACCGGGTGGACAAAGGGCGCTCTCGGCGGGTAGGGGGCACCGGTCTGGGACTCTCCATCGTTCGCCACACCGCGGAGCGGTACGCTGGTAGCCTGCGCGTGCGTAGCGAGGTGGGAAAAGGCTCAGAATTTACCGTCTTGTTCCCTATGGAACTCGCGCGGCGTGGGAACTACTGGCAAGACGATGAGGAAGCGCATGTCATTAAAGTGTCATAATTGTCCGGTATACTGCTGGGCAGGATCGGTCTCGGGGAGCTATTTGTGACGGAAAATGCGAAAATTGCGGTGCGCAATCTCGATTTTTACTACGGCGACAACAAATCCTTGAAAGGCATTAATCTGGATCTGCCAGGGAACCAGGTAACCGCCTTCATCGGTCCATCAGGCTGCGGAAAGTCCACCCTGTTGCGGGTTTTTAATCGCATGTACTCGCTCTATCCAGGGCAGCGGGCGACCGGGCAGGTGCTGCTCGATGGTGAGGACATCCTCTCCCCCAGCTACAATGTGAATCTGCTGCGTGCCCGGGTAGGTATGGTGTTCCAAAAACCCACCCCATTCCCGATGTCCATTTACGACAATATCTCTTTTGGCATCAAGCTCTACGAGAAGCTTCGCAAGGTGGAGCTCGACGAGCGGGTAGAGCAGGCCTTACGGCAGGCGGCGCTTTGGGATGAAGTCAAAGACAACCTCAAGAAGAGTGGTCTCAGCCTTTCGGGTGGCCAGCAGCAACGCCTGTGCATCGCCCGCGCCGTGGCTGTGCGCCCCGAGGTCATCCTTCTCGACGAACCCACCTCGGCACTGGATCCAATTGCGACGCTGAAAATCGAGGAACTGGTGGCAGAATTGCGCGAGCATTTCACTCTGCTTATCGTGACGCACAATATGCAGCAGGCAGCACGAGTCTCTGATTATACTGCGTTTATGTATCTCGGCGAGATGGTCGAGTACGGCCCCACGCAGCAATTGTTCACCAATCCGCAGAAAAAGCAGACGGAAGATTACATTACCGGTCGGTATGGCTGAGGAGGTTCCTTGCTATGAATTCAGATCCCCATGTTTCGCAGCGCTTTGATGACGAACTTCATGCAGTGCATGAGCTCGTACACCGCATGGCGGGCGTCGTCGAAGAGCAGATGCGCAACGCCTTGACGGCGCTATTGCAGCAGGACGAGTCACTGGCCAATGAAGTCATCGGTGGTGACAACGTCGTCAACGGCTATGAGCTGCGCATCGAAGAGGAGTGCATCAACATCCTGGTTCGGCGTCAGCCAGCGGCTGGTGACCTACGTTTGGTAATGACCCTGATCAAGTCCATTGCCGACCTCGAACGGATCGGTGACAAAGCGGTAAAGATCGCCAGCATGGCGCTGTCGATGCAACGCAGCAGTGCCAGTATCAATAGTCGTTTTCTGCGGGATATCAAAACCATGGGGGACTATGCCCTGGGGATGTTCCGCCGCGCCATGGACGCCCTGGCCAATGGTGATGCGGATGCTGCCCTGGAGATCGCCAAGGGTGACGAGGAGCTCAATCAGGAATACCGCGCTGCGTTGCGTCGCCTGATCACCTATATGATGGAAGATCCGCGCACCATCACCCCGGCTATCGACGCCCTCTTCGTGGCCAAGGCTTTGGAGCGCGTGGGTGATCATGCGCGTAACCTCTGCGAGTATGTCATCTACCTTGTCAAAGGCGTCAACGTCCGTCATATTCCCTTGGAGGAAGTTCGCCAACAGTTTCAGGATTGAATCTCATGCCCAGTGACGACAGTCTGCCGCAGCAAAATCTTCTGGCCGCCGTTGACCTGGGCTCCAACTCTTTCCACATGGTCATTGCCGAAGAGGTGGGTAGCGAGCTGCGCCTGCTTGATCGCCTGCGCGAAGGCGTACGTCTGGCAGAGGGGTTGCGTCCAGACGGTGGACTGCGATCCGAGGTTGCAGATCGTGCCATCGACTGCCTGCAACGCTTTGGGCAGCGGCTGCGTTCCGTGCCCCGGGACCGCATTCGCGTCATTGGCACTAATACCCTACGGATGTTGCGCGACGCCGATGACTTCCTTGCCAAAATCGAAACGGCCCTCGGCGTACCCGTAGAAATCGTTGCCGGACGGGAAGAGGCGCGCCTCATTTATCTGGGGGTAGCACACAGTCTGGCGCTTGCCCCGGAGGAGCGGCGGCTGGTCGTCGATATTGGCGGTGGCAGCACAGAGATTATTGCGGGGCGAGGCTTCAGCCCTGGCATCCGGGAAAGCCTGCATTTTGGTTGCGTGCGTTCGACGCAGGAATATTTCCCTGACGAAAAAATCAGCCGCGATGCCTATGCCGCTCTGCAGCGGCGCGTACGCTTGGCCCTTGAGCCTGTGCTTGGAGAGTATCGCCGCTTTGGCTGGGATCAGGCTGTTGGTTCTTCCGGTACCATCAAGGCGATTGCCCGCATTCTCCAAGAAAATGGCCGAGGTCCGCGGATCACGGCGGTGGGATTGCGTTGGCTGCAAGAGGAACTGCTCTCCCTGGGCAGCTTCCGCGCCCTTTCCCGCTTGGCAGGTTTGAAGGGCGATCGGGTACCCGTTTTCCCTGGCGGCCTCGCCATTCTGTCGGCAGTTTTCGACTCTTTTCAGTTGCAGGAGATGCGCTTTTCCGAGGGCGCTTTGCGGGAAGGCGCGATCTACGATCTACTGGGCCGGATCCATCACGAGGATAGCCGGGAACTCAGCGTACGGGGGCTGCAAGAGCGCTTTCATAGCCAGCGCGAACGGAATGCCGAGGTCCTGGAATGGGCCAAACGGATACTTGCTGCCACCGGGAGGGACTGGGAGCTCGGTAACCTTCATCAACGCTGGCTACGTTGGGCAATTCTGACCCACGACATTGGCCTGGACATCGCCCATTCGGGCTTTCACAAACATGGTGAATATATCTGGCGCAACGGCGACATCGCGGGGTTTTCCCAGCGCGAGCAGAACCTGATTGCCACCCTGGTTCGCCTGCAGCGAAAAAAGCTACCCAGTGGCGTCCAATTGCAGAGTTTCGGTATCGCGGCAGAGGATCTCCCTGCCCTGCAAAAGCTCGCGATCATCCTGCGCCTTGCCATTCTGCTCCAGCGCGGGGCGGGGGAGCTTGTGACCAAGCCGGAAGTGATGGTCATGGGCAAGACCCTGCAGCTGCAATTTGCCGACGACTGGCAACGGCAGGCGCCGCTCCTGCGCGCCGAGCTAGAGCAGGAAAGGGATCAGTTGGCTCCTGAATTCCAACTCCTTTTTTGATATTTCACATACGGCTTGGAACTCCTCAACTGGCTGTTCGCCCATCTTGGCTACACCCCCGTAACTCTGGCGGATGTCAGCGAATTCTTGCGGCGCTATGGCTACGGAATTCTTTTTTTGGGGACACTGTTCGAAGGCGAGGCCGTGGTGGTGATCGCCGGTGCCCTGGCCCACGCCGGAATTTTGTCCTGGCCAGGAGTAGTGCTGGTCGCCTGGGCTGGCAGCACTCTCAATGATCAGATTCTGTACCTGCTGGGCTATCGCTATGGGGAGCGTCTCATTTCCTGGCTGCCGAGGTTTTTGCGAAGCCACATTGGCCGTGCCGAGGGCCTGATTCGCCGCTTCGGTGACGGGATCACGCTGTTGTTTCGCTTCATCTATGGTACCCGTACCATCACTCCCATCCTCCTCGGCGTGCATCGCTACCATCCGCGCCGGTATCTATGGATAAATCCGATAGCGGCCCTGCTTTGGGCCATTCTCATCAGCGCTGCCGGTTATCTCCTGGCCGCCTCGCTCCCCCTCATCCTCCGCGAGTTACGCTATGTGCAGATTGGATTTCTGATCCTGCTCGTGATGGTCGTGGCATATTTCGTCTGGCGGCAGCGCGGCAGGGGGCGCGATGAGTGATTGTCCAGTGTGGGAGGACTGGGAATGGACGATCTTGGATGATGATTAGCGAAGGGGTCTCCGGGAGATCGCGGGATAACTGGGAGCGAATGCGCTCTGGGCTCATTACGCGCCTGCCACAGCTATTCTTCGGGTTTCATCCAGGTAATAGTTTCCGGGAGGAAGTGCGCGACTCCCTCCAGCACACCAGCGGCATAGTTCCCATTCATATCTAGGAAGTCGCCCTTTGCGATATACAGGGTATCGGACAGATCCGATGTAAATGCCAAGCGCTGTGCCTCTTCCTGAACCTCCGGATGGGCATTGGCCACTAATATGGAGGGGATATGGCTTCCTAAAACCTCTAGGTCGTTGCCCGAGTCACCAGCAAAAACGGTTCTGTCAGCGGGATAGTTGTGTTGCTGTTGCAGAAATTCTATCGCATGAAGTTTGCTTGCACCGCATGGAACGATATCCAGCAGGCGGGAATCAGCCAGTTCGTCTATTGACCAGATTAACCGGGCGTTTACGCCCAGCGCCCAAAGCCGGCGCAGCACTTCCTCTTCAATCGGTGCACGCGACACATCTGGGGCCATCTCATAGCTAACCTTGAACATCCCTTGCTGGGCCACTGGCTGCAGAGTCATGTCAGTGATATCGCTCAATGCCCCAACAATGTCCCCATGCATCATCCCTTGCCACTCTGGGGCAATCCTCGTAATCCAATGATCCCACTGACGCCACCGTCCATCGGCAAAGGTATAAATACTGGTCCCCACATCACCGATAATGAAACTTGGTGTTGGCAGTTGCCAATCATGAATGGCTTTGAGTACCAGATCCAGATGACGCCCGGTGACCATGGCCAACTGCACTGCAGGTTGGGCGCAAAGATGCCGAAAACGCGGCCGAGCCTGCGGACTTTCCAGTTGATAGCCATTGGGAATTAGGGTCCGGTCCAAGTCACAACAGAGCAAAATTGGCTGAATCTCTTCCGCTGCTTTGTTCATGATCTTCGTCTCCTGCTGGGTACGCGGGTTATTTTTTCAACTTCCCCCTATTCCTGCCTCTTCGAGAAAATGGTAGTGTGCGACCGCTTCCATGACCCCTAACAAGCCATCAGCGTGACAGGAATAGACGCTCTCTTGTAGCAAGTCCTGCTGGAACTCTTTGCCTAATTGGGCAGAGAGAATATTCCCGCCCAATAAGTCGAGATCCGCCTGGGAGCTACCAACAACCAAGATATGATCGAGAGGAATGTCGTGCCGACCAGCGACATGGCGAATGGCGAAACCGAGAGAGGCCCGTTGCGGAACGACCAGAAATTCTTGTGGGGTTACCTGAATTACCCGACTAGGAATGTCTTGTAAGTGCAGTTGGTCTTCCACAGCCGCCGTGCCGGGAAAGGCATCTTCATCAACAATATAAGTGTGTACGGTATAGTTTCCCTGACTGCTTCTGCCCGCCAAACGCAGACCGGGTGTCTCCGCCAGCAGATCGTAGACCCGATCGCTCTGCCAATTTACCGCAATGTGGCGACTCCAAGCCTGATCACGAGTCAGGTCCGTACCATAATGAATGTAGGTACCCGCGCTGCTGATGAGTATATCAGGGATACCTCGCTGCGGCGGCTTGATGAGGGCCAGAAGCTCGACCAGGGGGCGCATGGTGACTAAGCCCAGAGCTATTTTTTGCTGTTTCAATGGCAGCCTAGCCGCTAATTGCTCCAGCAGGCCGGGTTCTTGATCTAGGAGACGGGCACCCAGAATGAGCCAACGATTGGCGGTAACGCGCTGCTTTTCCAGGGGTTGGGTGTTGCGTGCCGTTGGCGCAATAAGCGGGCACTCGTTGATTGCCGAAAGGTATTTTTCAACATGAGCCGGCCAAGTATACCGTTGGCGCACACAAGCGATACCATTTTTTGAGAAACGTCGGCGAGTCGTTGCGTCGTTCAGGATGCTGAGCAACTTGTTGCTGATTTCAGGAATATCCAATGGATTGACCAACACGCCATTATCGCAGTTGCTGACGATGTCTTTGGGTCCGCCGTTTTCAGTGGCCAGGATCGGTAAGCCGCAAGCCGCTGCTTCGATCAGTGTTAGACCAAACGGCTCCGTCAAGGCGGGGTTGATAAACACCCCTCCTAAACTCGCTGCCCAACGATAGAGATCAGGTACGTCGTCGGGTTGGTGATGGCGAGGATAGGCAACCTTTCCATAGAGGTCATAGCTATCAATCAAGAGTAGAATTTCTGTCAGTATTTGTCGTTGGCTCGTTGGCATGTCGCGAATGTCATCCCGGTTGCCGGCGACAATCACGAGGTTACTGCGTGCCCGCAAATCCGAATTCAGGCCAAAGGCATGAATCAAGCTGGCAATGTTTTTCTTCTCGTCCGGACGAGATATCGCAAGAATTGGTGGCCAGTTGGGATCCTGCAAAAAGCGATTTATCTCATTGACTATTGGCGGTGCGGGGCGGGGGATTGGACTAAATCGAGAAAGATCTACCCCCGGAGGTATCACTCGCATGCGTGTTACATTAGTCCGATCATACATCCCATATTGGCTGTCGATTTCATCTTGCGTGCTCGCTATTATCAAAGAAGCGGTAGAAAGAATTTCTTCTTCTGTCCGAATCCGCTGGGACAGATGGTATTTTTCTTCTAGAACGGTCTCAGATTCTCCAAGGGCCAGGATATGTCGGCGCTTTACTCTGCCTAGAGAGTGTGCTGTGTGTACTAGAGGAACGCCAAGCTGTAACGTCAGACGCATTCCTACATAACCAGCATCGGCATAGTGGCTGTGTATGATATCAGGAAATTTCTCTTGTTTTCGCAGGTATTCTATGGCGTGGTCGCTGAAACTATCCAAGTAAGGCCAAAGAGCCTCTTTTGGCAGATATTCGTCAGGTCCAGCCGGCAGCCGAATGATGCGCGCGTTGGGGAGCTCTGGAAGATATTCTTCTTCTTGGTTGTATTCATTATCTATTGCGGGATCGTTGATTCGGCGGGTAAGAAGATCGACTCTGCTAATTTTTGGATGTGTTGCCAAAGCACGCAGTAATTCTACTACGTAGAGCACCTGACCGCCGGTATCCGCATCACGGCCCAGTTCGAGATTATGCCCGCGGATCAGCCCGTGCACACTGATTAGTACCAGGTAGAGGGATTTCAGGGGATTTTCTCGAGGATCCTCTGTTTGCGATGTCTGTACCCAAGTATTCGAGAGTGATGGAATCATATCTACTCACCTTTGTTGTTCGAACATGGCTCGTCTATACCAAAACGCAGCGGAAGTTCGGGATCATCCAAGAGATGGCGAGCGAGGAGGAAGCCCGCGGCACTCCATACTTGCCTGATGTTGGAGCGTCGACCTACCAGACGACCCAAGCGGCCGTCGTAATACTCGGGCCATTGGTTGGCCATTAAGCGTTTTTCGGCAATATCCCAGGCTTTTTCCGCAAGATCTCTCCGCCCAACCTTGAGCATTGCCGCTGCCAACGGCCAGATTAGAACGGGCCAATGCCCCCCGTTGTGGTAAGACCAAGGGATGTTTTTCGGATCTGAACCGGTGATCAAGCGCCATTCATCCCCCTCGATAGCTGGATATATCAGCTTCATCGGCATGCGGCCAATGAGTTCCATCCAATGCTGTTCAATAAGATTGGCTAAGGCCTTGGATTGGCTTGGTGTTGCCATGCCGGTCGCTAGCATCAGCAGATTTCCTTGGGCAAAGAAGCGAAAATCCATTCGCCCAGGCCCCAGGTTGCCAACGAAGTAGCCGGCATCGTCGGGAAGCCAGTCCTGTACCCACAGGGGGATCGATTCGGGATGAATATTGAAGAGATTCTCAACATTTTCACCCAGCATTTCTGTCTCAAATCGATAAATCCGATTGAGCACATCCATGTCCAACCAAAAATATTGTTGCACGTATGTTCGCAAGATTTCTTGGCGGCGCAGCGCCATATTTATCAACCATTGATTCCCAGAGTCAGGAAGCAATAGAGAAACGCTGCGCAAGGTGCTATCGAACAAGACCTGAATTTCGAGAGGATGACCATGCACGCCCATGCGCCGATCAATCATGAAAGAGCCATCGGGAACGGGTAGCGTCGGAAAAACCTCGAACCGGCTCTGCAGACATAAACTCAGGATCATCCGCAGCATCCGCTGAATTTCTGGCCCGTGTGCAAAGTCTGCATCACCTGTATACAGCGTATAGGCCCGCAGCAGTATCGCCCACCACATCATGGAGTCTACGGGTGCGACACGCCCGATCGCTCGATCACCAAAGTCGGCGATAATTTCCTCGTCGCCCCGATTATTTTGCTGAATTCGAAAGGAAGCTGGTAACACTCCTGGGGCTATTTGTTGCCCTTCGAGATCTTCTTGTTGACCACGGAGTTGCATGATGAGGTGCAAGAACGCTCGTACCACGTCACTACGACCTTCCAGCAGCATGATCAATCCTATGGGAAAGAAGTCGCGTACGAAACAATCAGAGTAATTTGCTGCTGGTGCATTGGGATCGATGCTAGCTGCGGTACCCACCAATTGCCCACGGTAAAAAACGCCTGCTTCCTCGATCAATCGATAAGCATCGTCAAGGGGGGGGCTGCTACGCGCATAGCGGGGACGAGGGAAACAGGGGGTAGTCTGAGCCACGAACTCTTTTTCCTCCTGGGTTGCGAGGGTTGGATATAAGCGATTTATCTATTCAGTATAGCCTTAGCTGCCCGCAGCTCCCAACCCGGCTTCTACATCGTCCCCGCCCGCATGCGGAGACGCAAAGGGACGTCGGACGCGCTTGGTCAACGCCGATTCTGCTTCGACCGTCCAAGCAAAAGTGCTCGATACCTCCTATGCTGTGCAGCGTCTCTACATAAGATCCTGGTAAAACTCGTCTGGGTTACGAGGTAATGCGCCAGTTAGGGTGCACACTCGTGCTGCCAAGTCACTTGCAGCTCGCAGGGCCTGCGCAACTGGGCGCCCCCGGATCTTTGCGTGAATCCAAGCGGCGCTGAAGGCGTCTCCCGCCCCAACGGTATCCTGAATGGGTACTTGCGGTGCACGGCTTTGCCAGAGATTGGCACCATCCCAATGGATTGCCCCCTCTGCTCCTCGTGTCACTAACACCTCTGCTATGGAAAAGTGCTTCGCCAGCGCTGCTACTGCGCCTTGCAGACTGTCGCCCGCCAGGAAAAATTCGCGTCGCAGAATATCGAGCTCCTCCTGATTACACTTTAGAACAGACGCTCCCTGTATAAGCTCCGCCAGAAAGTTCGGCTCCCAGTTACCCGCACGCAAATTGATGTCAACAAATCGCCATGCGGCTTGCGCAGCCAGGTGCCGCCAAGTAGATCTACCGGGACCATCTTCGCGGAAGGCAAGGCTGCCGTGATACAGCCAGAAGGGTTGATTTTTGATGGATTCTTGTAACTCTCCGTCCCAGGCAATCGCGTCATACGCCTGCTGAGGCAATATCTCAAAACGATGCTCACCACCTCCCAGATCATGGACAAGCACCCTGCCAGTCGGCAATGTCGCATCTTCCTGCAATACTGCATGCATATCCGGGCAACGCTGGAGATATTGGCGGATTTCTGCGGCAGCAGGATCCTGTCCTACCCTGCTGATAAAGCCGGGACGATCTCCAAGTGACCAGAGGTGGCAGGCGACGTTGAAGGGAGCGCCACCAACTCGCCGGAAATCGCCGAAATCGTCTATCAGGCATTCCCCCACAATCCAACCGACGGATGGGATCTCGTTCATGCGCGCTCCATATTGGTTTGTTCCATATGTATCTGGGCGATTTGTTCGGGCTGCAAGCGATGTCCACTGAGCCAGCCTAATAATATACCTCCTAACGCCATGATCGACAGAATTGGATAGCCAATGGCTGCGACCAACGGCCCTCCGAGAAAGGTGCCCAGCACCGTGGCTATGGCGCCACTGGCGTTGAACAAGCCCATGGCAGATCCCTGACTAAAGGGTGTCAAACGCGCAGTCAAAGTCATCCCGGCTATGCTCTGTAATGGCCAGGCGAGAATGATCAACGCAAAACCGAGGAGCGCAATCATTGTTTTCGGGATTGGCAAATAGAATATGCTCAATAGTAATAAAAACCCTACAAAACGAAGCGCTAAGGACCACCGGTATACTCGGCCCGCGCCATATCTTCCGGCAAGCCGCGCGCCGACGGTATAGAGTACCAGCGCAATCGCTGCGGTGATGGCGTAGGTGCTGGAGGTGATGGCTGGGGCAACGTGATAGGCATGCTGCATAGCCACGGGAAAATAAGCAAAAAATGCCGCCACACCAAATGCCACGACGAACCAGGAAAACAGGAAACGACCAAAGCGACTACCGAATGCTTCCGAGAGGCGTTGCAGACCGGGCAGTGAGAGATGATGGGAAAAACGCGATATTCCTCCAGCAAGAAGCTCTGGTCTGCCAAAGACGGCGAGGAAACGCCAATCCAGCTCGCGCCGCATCCGCACCCCAACCTGTGCTTTCCAGTCGATCTCAGACCTTTTGGGAAGCCCTTTGGCTCCGAGCCAAAGGGCGGGAAGAATGATGGCCGCCGAACAAAGCAATCCCACGGTGAAGTTTGCCACGAACATTCCTGCGGCCAGGAGCCCAAGCACCTGCCCCGATCCATTTAGTGTCTGTAGCCAGCCGAGACGAGGTTCCC
>Ga0207433_10000684_pt1 | contig 76932 bp, 66 predicted proteins | sample YelNatPaOPGAMG01_FD_187559 | JGI IMG/M metagenome (GOLD analysis project Ga0207433, IMG submission 187559) | Hot spring thermophilic microbial communities from Obsidian Pool, Yellowstone National Park, USA - OP-RAMG-01 (SPAdes) (version 3) | ecosystem: Environmental > Aquatic > Thermal springs...
TCAAAAAAACCGGCACCGCTTCGCCCAAGCCGTGCCTCGGAGCAGTTGCTGGAGGACGGATTTCGCCCTCAATCGCCACAAACCTCATCGGCTCAACCGCCCCGCAGACTTATCGACGGATTAGGGAAACTACAGTCAAGGTTGGCTTAGGGGGCCTGGCCGGTATCAAATGCGCATTCCTCATTAATCAAGAATGCGGTTGACCTTCCTGCGGGTCTTACCATATAAGCAGTGTCCGGTGTTCGATTCTTTTGCACGAAGGGCCAAGAACACGATGACGACTCACGAAATGCTTGCGCAGGTTATCCTTATACATCACGATTCTTCTGATCGGGATCAGCATCGGCGGCAATGTGTACGAAATTCTGGTTCTTGACCCTCTTTGGAGTGTCTCGCCGCCCGAATTCGTCCGAAAGTTCTTTGAAGGAACCGAGTTCGCAAAAGCAATGCAGAAATTCTGGTTGAGCAAGTTGGCGAAATACAGCCTTTTCTTCCTCATCGCTGCGAATGACCGAGGTGGATGGATATCTGCTTCGGCCACCGCCGGAGAGTGCCGTTTCACCAGCGCGACGCGGTCAATACGGCTGCCATCAGAGCTTGCAACAAGCCCACGGCCAAGACCTGCAGCCGCAGAAGTCGCCAGGAATTGACGCCGGTTCATATCTGAGTCCCACGAAAGTCTAATACCGCTCCCTGCCGATGGGTCAAGAAGGAAACAGAGGACTACCCACCTAAACATGGTTCTTGTCCATCGCGCAGCGTCATGGATTTTTAACTGGAATTCGATAAAATGAACCTGCATACTGGGGCATTGAGACCACAGAAGTGATTTGGCGGCGCATGGCACTGGGGGGCATACAGTGATTTGGAGCGTGCCTTCAATTACCCCATTCAAGACTAACCCAGCTGATTTTGTGCTCAAGAGGTGCCCACGCATTGCCGTCAAGAATTTCCGCAAGGTCGGAACTGCCGTGATTGCGGCTATGCTGGGCATTGCCATCGCGACGGCCGGTTCGGTTGTGCTCCAGGCGCAGGGATCCGATATGTCGGGATTGATCAAAATGCACGTTCCGGCACCTGAATTTCCGCAACCGATGAACAGTTTATTCGTTTCCTCCCCGTCCCTTCCTTCGCCCACCGTGGAAGGTGGGACCACGGGGGTCCCTCCACCGCAACCCAATCCTCAGCCACAGCCTGGCGCGGATTTTTCAGCGCCGGGGGTGGAATGGATCAATTCCCAGCCGTTGACGATGGCGGGGCTGCGCGGGAAAGTCGTCCTGGTCGATTTCTGGGAATACACCTGCATCAACTGCATACGGACATTTGCTGAAAACAAGAAGTGGTATGAACGGTATCACAAGTATGGTTTTGAGATCATCGGTGTTCACTGCCCGGAGTTTGACATCGCCTATCGGGTCAGGAACGTCCGGGCGGCCGTAAAGCGATTTGGGCTGCCTTATCCCGTGGTCGTGGATGACGGCTTCGTGATCTGGAACGCCTACCACAACTCAACCTGGCCGAACCGGTTTCTCATCGACGCTAAGGGGTATGTTCGCTATGACCGTTCAGGGGAGGGTGCGGACGGGGCACTTGAGCACGCCATCCAGCAACTATTGCAGGAAGCACATCCAAGGCTGAAGTTTCCTGCGAGCTACACGATTCCTCCGGATAAGAACGCTTTTGCGCCATCATGCGGCGTAACAACGCCTGAGATGTATGTTGGCGACTGGGGCGGGCGCGGCATCCTTTCAAACATGCAGGGCTATCACAAGGGGAAGACAATTGACTACACGTTGCCGCCCAGCGTAGCGGACGGATATGCTGCCGTCTCCGGCCGTTGGGAAACAGATGAAGGTCCAAACGGCCATCGGAGTAACGGCATGATCTATCGTGGAAAGAAAAAGGGCCAAGGTCCTTCGCATGATGAACTCGAAATGCGTTATCACGCGAGGGAATTATACTCCGTTATGAACGTCGAGCACGGGCATCCAGAGCGGGTTTACATCCGGCAGGATGGCAAAGACCTTACGCCGCAGAATAAGGGTGTTGACGTTCGGTTTGATGAAAACGGTCATTCATACATCGAGGTCCGCGAGCCGCGCATGTACTACCTGGTGGCGAACCCGAGCTTTGGAAGCCACAAAGTAGAACTGTTTCCTGCAAGCCCTGGCCTCACCATCAATTCCTTCACGTTTGGCAACGATTGCCAGACCAATTTCCCTCACTTGTAGCGGATCTCCTCGAGTGGCATGGCGGTTTCAAGGAGTTCACGCATTCGCCACAGCTTTCATGCCAAATCCGAATCATTGTGTTGCTGAAGTGATTTTGACGTCGTCAAGCCATACCGTTCCGGTGATACCCGTATCATCGTAGGCACTGCTCGGATGTCGCACCAGCATCAGCACGATGATTTGTGTTTTCGGTCCGGTCTTGAAATCCAGATTCAGAGGGTTCCAGCCGCCGCTCGTGCCTGTCATTCCAGGCGTAGATTTATCGAGTGCGCGCGTATCATACGCGTCTGTGACCTCGAGGCGCGGCCCGCTGTCGCTCGTAATGTCCTGTGTTTTCATAAAGGCATCAAGTTGATATTCATGGTTTGGCAATACTTTCACAAACTGGAAGACCCCGTGGTAGTCGAGGTTCTGATTGCCGGAAAACTGAACAGTAAGCGAATGCCCTGGCGAATGGAACGTCGCAGTGTCAAGACCTGCGTACACTCCGGGAACATTTTGGATTCTCCACCCGAAACCCATATTCAGGAGCGGGTCCTCAAAATCTCCATTTGTCACAAGATTCTGATCGACTCCGCCGGGAGGGCTTGGGACCAATCCCTTGGCCTGCAGATCGCTCCATGCCTGCCAGGCGGCATCGGCGTGCCCGGTTTTGATCAGTGTGTCGATATAACCCGCCGCCTCATGCGGGTCGAAAGAATTCGGGCTTGCCTTGATGCGCTGCCAGACGGCTTCAGCATCCGCAAAGCGCTGCTGCATGGTGAGGTAGTTCAAGTAGCTGAATTCCGCCGGCAACTCATTCGGAATCAGTTCCTTGAGGATTTGTGGGCCATTGCCGGAGGCTTTCCACGCCTCATTGAATACAGTGCTGTCATACTGCCGCGAACCGGCAAGAACTACCTTCAGATGGCGAAAAGCCTCGCCGATGTTCTCGTGCAATAAGAAGTAGTTTCCGATGGTCCACTGATAAAGAGGAAGGTTCGGAGCAAGGGCTGACGCGTGCCGCAGGTATTCTTCTGCCTTAGCAGTGTCTCCCTGGAACTCATAAGCCGCCGCGAGATTGATCCAGGCCTGGGGGTCGTAAGGATTAGCCTTGATGGCCTCCTGGAATTGCTGAATGGCCTTGTCCGGCATTGGATTATTAATGCTGTACTGATACAGGCGGCCCAGTTGGACATGGTAAGTTGAGTTTCCCGGATCCATCCGGCTTGCCAGACGAAGGCTTGGGATGGTAAGCGTATGGCCTGCTTTGTCCGCGATGTAACTCTTCGCAATCCACGCGGTGGCCAGAGCGAAACCCACAATCAGCGACATGATGATCGCATTCTGGCTGCGCGGATTCTCTAGCCTGATCTGCATACAATGCCGGTGAATTTTGTTTTGTTGACGGCGAAAACTCGTCCGGGGTTCCTTGTGTAAAACAAAGCGATTGCTCTCCCCTGTAGCGGACGTTCCTCGCAAAGCGAACAACAGATCGAGAGTATATCAAATTACGCCAAGGAAGCGCGGCCGGCGAAGGCTGTTTTGACATGCTTACTCACTTGCATTTTCCCGGCGCTGAGCTATGCTCGATGGTTCGACACCCTCACTGAGGAGCAATGCGCATGAGATTCAGATGGCATCTCATTTTTCTTTTTGTGCCTTTGGCATTTTCAATTGAGGTTGCCGGCCACGCGCAAACACTTCGGGAGGCAGCAGACCAGATAGGTCTGATGGTGGGCACGGCCGTAAGGTCTGCGTTGCTGTCCACCCCTGATTACACCGCGACGCTTGCAAAGCAATTCAACATGATCGAAGCCGAGAATGAAATGAAATGGAGGGCCACGGAGCCCTCGCGGGGCGTCTTTGATTTTCGAGCAGGCGATCGGATTGTCGCCTTTGCCCAGGCACACGGCATGAAGGTGCGCGGACACAATCTGTTGTGGGGGAAGTACAATCCGGCGTGGCTGACGCAGGCCCGCTTCACACCGGACGAGCTTCGAAGCATCATGAAGAACCATATTCAAATGGTTGTTCGCCACTATCGAGGCCAGGTGTTCGCGTGGGACGTGGTGAATGAAGCTATCGACAGCCAGGGCCATGTGCGGCACACGATCTGGTACGATCAGCCCGGAATCGGACTTGCTGGCAAAGGTACAGCATATATTGCTCAGGCGTTTCGCTGGGCGCACGAGGCCGACCCGCATGCATTGCTTTTCTATAATGATTACGCGGCCGACGGCGTCAATGCCAAGTCAGATGCTATTTACGAAATGCTGAAGGATTTCAAACGCGAGGGCGTTCCTGTCAACGGCGTGGGATTGCAAATGCACATCTTCACCCCGAAGGATGTACCTGCGCGCCTGGCCGAGAATATAGCCCGATTTACCAGGCTCGGTCTCGAGGTTCATATCACGGAAATGGATGTCGGGCTGCCTCTGGACGCCCGAGGTCAGGCGTCTGCAACACAACTGGAATGGCAAGCAAAAGTTTACCGGACTGTGGCATCCGCGTGCGCCCGGAATCCGGGTTGCACAGCCTTCCAGACCTGGGGATTCACAGACCGTTATTCCTGGATCCCCCCGTACACCCACGGAAAACGCGGAGCTGCATTGCTTTTTGATGCCAATTACAAACCGAAACCGGCGTATCGAGCCGTCCTCGCGGCTTTCCGTCAGGCGCGCAAAGCAGATCCCAAGCTCAGGGAGCAGCGGTTACAATTCGAACAGGAAGCAACTTCGGGGAGCCGCTAGCTCGACAGGCCGAGGCGGGATATCGGCCCGCTCGTTTTTATCCTCAATGCACGCAACTCCTGAGAGGCAGGCATCGCTCTTACTCAAAGCTCAATAGAAGCGCACAGGGACGGGCCCATGACCCGTCCCTGCGGTTTTGGGATCAATTGTGACCGGTCGCTCCTGCGCCTCGTTTGTGAAAATGCGAGGCGCACTCCTCCACGCGTTGACTAGAAGTAGAAGCGCAATGAGAGTTCGATGTTGCGCTCCCTTCCCTTGGTTGTGACTTCGCCGAATGTCGAGCCGGTGGGATTAAAGTTCACGCCGCCACCGCTCGCGCCGCCCCAATTGGGATGATTCAGGAATCTGTTCAGTCCTCGTCGGTTGAGCCCGGACTGGTCCTGCTCGCGCGCGTCGTGATTGCACCCTCAACGGCTGTTACATTACTGCCATAAGGGTCATGCGTTTTACCGGACGAATTCTGCGCGGAGACCCCCGGTGCAACTTGGAGAACGCCGTGGTATTGGATTTGTTACAATAGGCTGTCACAAGCCGATAGCACGGCGGCTAGTTCCGGCAACCGGCCATCGCTTGTGCGCCAATTCGCGCCACTGGTTTGGCGAATTCAGGTAAGATGAAGAGAGGAAGGGGCTTAAAGAGGTCCAGTCGGCGTGGAATGGCGCCGCACGTTTTTGCCCGCAATTCAGTGGCGTCGATATATGCTTCGGTGGCCTGCGACGCGGGCAAATTGGGTTCATTCAATGCATTTTCTTACAAGGCTTGAAGAGATCGAAAAGCGGTATGAAGACCTGACGGCAATGTTGAGCGATCCGCAGGTGCTTGCGGACCCGTCTGTCTATCAGAAGACCGCCAAATCACACGCTGATTTGCAGGAAATTGTGGAACGGTACAGGGAGTGGAAGGGGATTCAGAAGGCGCTGGTGGAAACGAAGTCGTTGCTGGAAGAGTCGTCCTCCGATTCTGAGATGCGCGCGCTGGCGCAGCAGGAACTGGTTGACCTTGAGAGGCGGCAGGAAGAGGTTGAGAGCAAGCTGAAGGTGTTGCTCCTGCCGAAAGATCCGAATGACGAAAAGAACGTAGTCCTTGAAATCCGCGCCGGCACCGGCGGCGACGAGGCGACTCTGTTTGCGCAAGAAATCTTTCGCATGTATGGGCGGTATGCCGAGCAGCAGAATTGGAAAGTGGAAGTGCTCTCATCTTCGCTCTCGGGCGTGGGAGGGCTGAAGGAAGTGATCGCCGTCATCGAAGGGAAGAACGTCTACAGCCGGCTGAAATACGAAAGCGGTGTGCACCGCGTCCAACGCGTGCCGGCGACGGAACAGCAGGGCCGCATCCACACCTCGGCGGTGACGGTTGCGGTACTGCCGGAGGCGGATGAAGTCGAGGTCGAGATCGATCCGAAGGACATTCGCATTGATACCTTCTGCTCTTCGGGGCCGGGAGGCCAGTCTGTCAATACCACTTATTCCGCCGTGCGGATCACGCATCTGCCTACGGGCATGGTTGTGTCATGCCAGGACGAGAAATCTCAGATCAAGAACCGCGCCAAGGCCATGCGCGTGCTGCGATCCAGGCTCTACGAACAGCGGCTCGAGGAACAGCAGAAACAGATTTCCGAAGAGCGGCGCTCCATGGTGGGCACCGGCGATCGCAGTGAAAAGATCCGAACGTACAATTTTCCGCAGAACCGCGTGACGGACCACAGGATCGGCCTCACGCTCCATCAGCTTGACCGCGTCCTGGACGGCAAGCTGGACGAAATCATCGACGCCCTGATCACGCATTACCAGACCGAAAAGCTCAAGCAGGCGACCGTCGCTGCCTGACGCTTGCCTGCACGAGAGCCATTTCCGCAATGCAACTTCGTGCCGCCATGCAAGCGGCCCTTGAACGCCTTCTGGAACACGATGTGCCCTCTGCAAATCTGGCAGCGGAGCTCCTGTTGATGCACGTCCTCCGACGGGATCGCTCTTATCTTTACATGCATCCTGAGGAGGAGCTATCCGCTGACAAGTTCGACCGCTACATGGACCTGGTCAGCGAGCGGTGCTCAGGCAAGCCCACGCAGTACATCACCGGGCATCAGGAATTCTGGGGGCTGGATTTTGAAGTAACACCAGCCGTGCTGATTCCCCGGCCGGAAACGGAACACATCATCGAAACGGTCCTCGATCTTATTGGCCGGAAGGGCCTCTCGAGGCAGGAGAAGTTCCGGATCGTTGATGTGGGAACCGGCTCAGGATGCATTCCGATTGCGCTGGCCAGGGAGTTGCCTCAGGCGGAATTGTTCGCCACGGACATCTCTCCGGAGGCGCTGGAAGTGGCGACGAGAAATGCGCAGCGGCTGGGAGTCAGGGACCGGATCGAGTTCCTTGAAAGCGATCTGCTGGCAAGGCTGCTTAAGCCGGAATCCTACGCCACATTTGATTTTGTGGTTTCAAATCCGCCCTACGTCAGCCATGATGAAATTTCCGACGTGCAGCGCGAAGTGCGCGAGTTCGAACCGCGGCTGGCCTGGGGCGACCTGGCACGGGGTGAAGAAATCTATGAGCGATTGTTCCCCCAGGCCTGGCTGCTCCTCAAACCCGGCGGCTGTGTCGTTGTGGAGATTGGCTACAATAAAAAAGACGCCGTCCTCCGGCTGCTTGTTGAAGGATGGCAGCATCAGGAAGTGCGTCCGGACCTCGCCGGCATTCCACGCGTGATCAGCGCTTGCAAGGAGGACTGATGCATCATGGTTCGGCAGATCCTCCATGTTGACATGGACGCCTTCTTCGTCTCGGTAGAAGAACTGGCCGATCCGTCGTTGAAGGGAAAGGCGGTTATAGTCGGGGCGGACCCGGACGGGCGCGGCGTGGTGGCGGCTGCCAGTTACGAAGCGCGCAAATTCGGCGTGCACTCCGCCATGCCGATCCGCACAGCGAAGAAGCTTTGCCCTCACGCAGTCTTCCTTCGCGGGCATCACGAAAAATACCGTGAATACTCAGAAAAGGTTTACGCCGTCTTTCAGGAATTCACGCCGGTGATTGAGATGGTTTCGATCGACGAGGCCTATCTTGATCTGACCGGCTGCGAGCGCCTGCACGGTGGAATGCTTCGTGCTGCCGATCGGCTGATCCGCACCGTTAAGGCGCGGACAGGCTTGAACTGTTCAGTGGGCGCGTCCACGTCGCACCTGGTTTCAAAGATTGCCTCGGACCAGGCCAAACCTCACGGCCTGCTTTACGTCCTGCCGGGTTGCGAAAAGGCATTCCTTGCGCCGCTGCCCGTTCGTAGAATGCCCGGGATCGGGAAGGTGACTGAACCTGAGCTCCTTTCGCTGGGCATTTCAACCATCGGGGACCTGCAGTCGTACGGCGCTGATCGCCTTAAGGAAAAGTTCGGGAAATATGGCGAGTGGCTCTATACGAAATCACTGGGTAAAGACATTGAAGCCTATGCTTACGAAGAAGAACCGAAATCAATCAGTCACGAAACTACATTTCCTGAAGATATCGCGGACAGCGAAGAACTGGAACGAACGCTTTCCTATCTTGCCCAGCTTGTTGCAAGGCGATTGAGAGAACACCGGCTCTTCGCGCGGACCATCGGACTGAAGCTCCGCAACTATCGTTTCAAAACGATTACGCGCGACACAACTCTGGACGAACCGACACATCTGGATTCCGTGATATTTGAAAACGTCCTGCGAATGTTCAATGGCGCTTGGGACGGCCGAGAGAAAATCCGTCTGGTGGGCGTGCGAGCATCGAACCTGGAACGTTCGACCTTTCAGCTTGACTTGTTTAACGCCACAAAACGCGAGAAGCTGGGCCGCGTACTCCGGGCCGCTGATCAGGTTCGAGGGCGATACGGGTTCGACGCGGTGCAATTTGCGCGGTCCCTGGAACGTGAGAAAAAATAAGCGGCCACGCCGGCGCATGACGGGCCAAGGAGGACGGGGCACGAGGCGGGCAGTCTTGCCAGGCCGGCATTTCATTTCGAGTTAAAGGAAGTCATGGAACCAAAGCGCCGGGTGGCGACCGAGATTGTAAAGCGGCTTCGCGAAGCGGGATTTGACGCGTATTTCGTGGGCGGCTGTGTGCGCGACATTGTCATGGGACGCGAGCCGAAGGACTACGATATCACCACATCGGCCACTCCCGCCCAGGTGGTTGAAATGTTTCCGAACAGCCTGACCGTGGGCGTGCAGTTCGGGGTCGTCATCGTTCAGCGTGAAGAGGGGAACGTGGAAGTCGCGACATTCCGAAGCGATGGCCGGTATGCCGACGGCCGGCATCCCGTGCATGTGGAGTACGCAAAGTCTGCTGAGGAGGATGTGCTTCGTCGGGACTTCACGATCAACGGCCTGCTGTACGATCCGATCGAGGACAAGGTGCTCGATTTTGTCGGGGGGCAGGCGGATATCCGAAGCCGTAAGATCCGCACCATCGGCGATCCTTACCAGCGTTTCACTGAAGACCGGCTTCGCATGCTTCGCGCGGTGCGTTTTGCCGCGCGCTTCAATTTTGATCTGGATCCGGCTGTCGCCTCGGCCATTCGGGAATTGGCCCCGGAGATCCGGCTGGTCAGTGCCGAAAGGATTCGAGATGAGATTCTGAAAATACTGACGGAAGGTCAGGCTCGGCGCGGATTTGAACTCCTGGATAGTACCGGCCTCCTTGATCAGGTATTGCCCGAGGTCAAGGCGATGCAGGGCGTCGAACAACCTCCCGAATTTCATCCTGAAGGCGATGTATGGACACACACGATGATCATGCTGGAACAGCTCCACGCGCCGACAGCAACGCTTGCGCTCGGAGTGCTATTGCACGACGTCGGCAAGCCGCGGACTTTCAGCGTGCGCGAGCGTATTCGCTTTGACAATCATGTTGAAGTGGGCGCGAAAATAGCGGAAGAAATCTGCCGGAGGCTTCGTCTTTCAACCCGCGACACCCAGCGGGTGGTCGAACTCGTGCGCCACCACCTGCGCTTCAAGGACTTCCCACAGATGAAGCGGTCAACACAAATCCGGTTTCTACGAATGGACGGATTCCCGGAGCACTTGGAACTGCACCGTTTGGATTGTCTCGCAAGCCACGGGAAGCTGGATAACTACAATCTCGCGCGGGATATGCTCGATAAGATATCGGAACAGGAGATCAAGCCTGCCCGCCTCATCAGCGGAAATGACCTCATTGCTCACGGGTACAAACCAGGACCCCTCTTTAAGGAAATCCTGCAAACCGTGGAAGACGCACAGTTAGAGGGCGAGGTCCGCACGCCAGAAGACGCACTTCACCTCGTGCACCAACGGTTTCCTCTGCCCCATTCCTGAATCACTTTCCAAAAGGAGTTGTGGCAAAGAAATAAACAACTCCGCCCAAAGCGCCAAAAAGAACAATGAACAGCCCAACCTTCACCCACAACATCTTCCGGTCTTCAGCGCTGGGCTTTTCTTCATTGATCATCTGAAACATGGGACCCTCCTCGTTAACGTCGGATCCAGAAGGCGGAGACACCGGCCCTGTGAGTTCAACCTTTGTCTTTGGGTTCGGCGAGATTGAGAATTAGCAGCTTGAGCTGTTGTCGCTTCACACCGGAAATTCGTTTCCGAACCGGCGTACCGCAAAGCAACCTCTGTGCCTCCTGGTACTAATTTAGACCTTCTGCCGCAGAAGTCAAGCCGAATGCGAACCCCCCTTTCAAGGCCTTCCCCTTCCTTCGCAATACTTTCTCTTTCCATTCCTGTGTCGTCTGGAATATATTGATTCGCAAAGGATTGATTGTTCGGGAGCAGATTTGCAGCGTTCCTGATAAGGAGTGTTGAATGCCGGAGAGCAAACGAGTTGGATTTGCGGTCGTGGGACTCGGGAGGATTTCCCAGCGTGCCGTCCTCCCGGCGTTTCGCCATAGCAAGAAAGCGAAGCTCGTGGCCGTGGTGAGCGGCGATCTGAAAAAAGCCAGGCGGTTGGCTTCGAGTTTTGGGGCGGGTGCGGCCTACGCCTACGATGAATTTGATCGCTGCCTGGCGAATCCCGACGTCAACGCTGTTTTTATCGCTACAGACAACGGGAGCCACGCGCGATTTTCAGTTCAAGCCGCCAACGCCGGCCGTCATGTCCTTTGTGAGAAGCCCATGGCTACAACCGTCGAGGAGTGCCGGCAGATGGTTCGAGCATGCAGGGAGAATAACGTCCGGCTGATGATTGCCTATCGTAAATACTTTGAGCCCGCCAGCCTTGCTTTGAAAAAGCTTGTTGCGGGTGGCAAGCTGGGCGAGGTGAAGATCATTCACTCGGCCTTCACGATTTTCATTGCCCCCGAGAGGAGAGCAGGAAACTGGCATCTTGACCGTCGCGTCTCGGGCGGCGGGGCGCTGGTGGATCTTGGCGTTTACTGCATCAATACTTCACGCTGGCTGATGGGGATGGACCCGGTCGAAGCCAACGCCTTCTCCTGGTCATCCGATCCCGCTAATTATGCCAGCGTTGAAGAACACATCAGCTTTCAATTGAAGTTCCGGGAAAACCTGTTCTTGCAGGCGAGCGCCAGTTTTGGGGCCGCTCAGGCCAATTTCATGAAAGTATTTGGAGAAAAAGGCTGGGCGGCGCTTGATCCGGCGTTCGCTTATGAAGAGGAAAGGCGACTTTTTGGCAAGATCGGGGGCCGTTGGTTTGAGAAGCGATTCAGAGTGATTGATGAGTTTGCCCTCGAGCTTGACGCTTTTGCCGACAGCATCCGTCGCGGTCGCGACCCGGAGCCGGATGGCATCCAGGGCCTTCGCGACGTTGCTATCATGCAGGCGATTTATCAAGCGGCTCGCGAAGGGCGATGGGTCCCAATACGCTATCCAGAGATTGTTTGAGCAATTGATGGCCGTGGCGTATCTGCACTTCGGCTGCGAATCTTGAGAGCGAACCCGGAATGCCGGCGCTATGAACTCACACTTGATAGCGTGAGCGGTGATTTCCAAGCGCCGGAGCCCCAGTAATCAGGGACAGAATTCCGCCAACAGGCTATGGAGATTTTTCCTTCTTTCGAGAAGTCTATACTCGTTTACCAACTGGTAAAATCGCAACCTTAAGTCGTAACCGTATGATCCCGTAGGGGGTTAGTTGCCGTCCCTTATGGCATGGCGCTTGCTTTACCAAGTTGCGGCGCTTATTCCATATGCGGCATAAGCGACTTCACATTCGCATGGATACTGGCGGTGTATGCGGTGAGCTGATCATGCGGCCAGCTAAGGGCTTGGCCTGTCTTCCGATGCCGTGGCCAAATTCAAGCTGGATCCGCACATTAACTTCATCAGAGAACCGCAATCTTGTGCCAGTAGTCCAGTAGCCCGACGGAGAGAATGAACCATGGAAGAGAACCAGAATTCGAATCCGATCAGGAACCAGGGTCAGAATGAAGCCGCCGAAATCTCTGAGGCCCCGCAAAGGTCGATGAATGCCCTGTGGGTGGCGGCGGTTGTTGTCCTTTGTATCGCTGCCGTCGCGGTGGGCTTCATCGTGCAGCAACGAAAGGTCGCCGACCAGCTATCCGCGCGCAACGAGGAACTGACGGCATCGTTGAGGCAGACGCAAGGACAGCTTCAAAATCTTACGTCTGAATTGAACACCCTCCAAACGCAGCAGGCTGAGCGCGAAAGAGCGGAAAAGGAAGCGGCGCTCAGGCGTCAGCGCATGTACCAGCACGCGGCAGCGAAAAAAGTCGTAAACAAAGACGATCCGCGATGGAAGCAGGTGCAGGCGGAACTTGCTGCTCATCAGAAGGCGATTGAATCGACCCAGCAGGACCTTCAGAACACCCGCTCAGAACTTCAGGGTGATCTGGATTCGACACGAAACGAGCTAAGCGGATCCATAGCTAAGACACATGCCGAGTTGGTTGAACTGGAAAAGAAAGGCGAGCGCAACTACTACGAATTCGACATATACAAATCCAAACAATTCCAGCGCGTCGGCCCGATTGAAGTGTCGCTGCGGAAAACGAACGCCAAGCACGAGTTCTGCGATCTTCAGGTGATTGTGAACGACCGGCAGATGGCGAAGAAGCACATTAATATTTATGAGCCTGTGACCTTTTATACCGAGCAGGAAGGCCAGCCGGTTCAGCTTGTCATCAACAGCATCACCAAAAACCACATGCATGGTTATGTAAGTGCGCCGAAATACCAGGGCAGCCGGATGTCAGCCTCGAGCGCAGGCAGCAACAATGGAACCGTCGCCGCTGCTGCATCGAACAATGCCGGCGGGACGGCGGCGCAACCGGCCGTTGCTGACCTGCAACATCGCCCTTCGAACTGAAATGAGCGCCGGGTCACCGCAAGGACAGGTAAGCGTGCAAAAAGCAACGCGATGGTTGAACCGGAAGTCATTTTGGGTTGTGCCCTTGCCTGTTTTTCGGAATTGTGGATTCGCGATAAAGAGCTTTGGCAGAGGCCTGGTCGATTACTATATGGTGACTTATTAGATGTGTACTGACTTGGGCTTTATGATGATGCTAAACAAGCTCTACGGGGAGAGCCGATTCCGATCTGCTGCCTGGCTCGCGAAAGAAGTGCGAAGGAAGGTGCACGGGCGGGAAGGCGGGTTCGGCAGGGGACGCAAACAACCTTACAACGCAGACCAGGCATCTTAATGCGCGATTTAATCTTTGGAATGCAGAGATTTTAACAGTTTCGAACCCGTGCGGTGTGGGAATCATTGCACTGGTTCAAACCCGATCTCGAACTCAACCACAAGGACGAATGATCACGTTGGCCAAATGGGAGAATGGAACCTATGAAAAAGACACGCTTGAACACCGGCACGATTTTGGGGCTTTCACTAGCTTTATCGATAACGGTTGCTGCGATGATCAGTTGCGGAAGCAGCAGCACATCTTCTAACACTCCAACCACTGGGACGGTCCAGACATTCCTTAGCGATCCTCCCACATGCTCGGCATATTACGACCATGTTTATGTGACCATCACCAAGGTAGAGGCGAACATCAGCGCCACCAGTAACAGCGGCTGGCAAACGCTGGTTGACCTGACCAGCGCGCCCAAGCAGGTGGACCTGATGACGCTGAATCCGAGCGCAACGCCGAACTTCTGCGGAACGCTGTACCTCCTTGCTCAGCAGCAGTTGCCGCCGGGAAAGTATCAGCAGATCCGTCTGATCCTCTTGGCAAACGACGCTGCCTCCGGACCGTCCAACAATGCCTGCTCTGCTGGTTTTAACTGCGTGGTACCCCATGGCAGTCCCACGAGTTATAAGCTGGATTTATCCAGCGTGCCCCAAACCGGCATCAAGATTCCTGCCTCTCAGATCGCAAATGGCGGGCTGACCGTCACAGCGGGTCAGAACACGGACTTTAACATTGACTTTGACAGTTGCGCCTCCATTGTTCAGGAAGGCAACGACCAATATCGTCTGAAGCCTGTGCTGCACGCCGGGGAAGTGAGCCTCAACAACAGCGTCATCAGCGGCAAGGCCGTTGATTCTTCGAGCGGCGCCGCAATTCCGAACGCCCTTGTGCTGCTCGAACAGCCTGACCCGAACGACGCCACGACAGACCGCGTTGTGATGTCGGGCATGACGGGATCGGACGGGAGTTTCTCATTCTGCCCGCTGCCCGCCAGTAATACGAATTTTGACATCGTTGTTGCAGGCCAGGTTATGCAATCAGGCACAGTGCCGAGCACCACAACTACTTATAACCCAACGATCCTGTTTGCCGTGCCGATCGGAGCCAACGTTGGCAACATCCCGCTTTATGCTGAAACGGCCACGACCAGCCTGCATTGCACAGTCGGATCCACCTGCCCAGGGACGATTTCCGGACAGATTACTTCAACAAACAGCGGAACGCCCGTCGCCGGCAGCGTAGAGGTTTCCGCCTTGCAATCGGTGACGAATGGCAGCACCACGATCAAGGTAACGATCCCAGTCTTTATGGCGACATCGCAACCTCCTGATTTCACAACCAATTCGACGACTCCGACTGCGGGCTGTGCTACGGCGTCAGCCGATTGCACAGCTTATTCGTTGAGCGTACCGGCAAGCTCGCCGGCCATCGGGACTTACAGCACATCGTCCATTTCGTTTACGGCCCCGACTTCGACAAGCCAGGCGAGTTACACAGTTAATGCACTGGCGGACGGCTCGAATGGCCTGATGACTTGTTCTCCGACATCCATGACCAGCAACTCAGTCACGGTAAATTCGGGGAGCACGGTGACCAGTTCGACTGAGCCGACGCTGAACTTTGCATTCACCGGCTGCACGGCACCGTAATGGCTGCCAGGTTGGCAAGGTTTCATGGCATAACCGCCGGCGAGCCTTCCAAAAAAAGAACAACGAGGGGTCTGGAGCCTCTTTTCTTGAACCAGTGCGGCGTGAGGGCGCATCATGCTCCTCACGCCGCATTGCTGTTTGGGGTAGAAGACCGGGCATTTGGGTCCCCGGCAACCTGGAGTCGGCCAGCCGACTTCGGCTAAGGCTGGAATTGCGGCCATTGGAGGAGCGCGCGTGCGGCCGGCACCTTTGGCGTGCAGCCCGCGTCGTTTGAATGAAGGTGAAAATCAGTAAAGTCGCCCGTTTCATCAAAAGATCCCAACCCGATCTGCCCGCAGGTGAAGTGGTGGTCAACCACCGAGAACAATGGCCCCTTCTGAACGTCTGAATAGACCTGGATCAAACCCGTTTCGGCGTTTCGCACGACGCGAATGGTGTGCCAGCTCGTGTCGGGCAGGGCAGGCTGAGCTTCGAGTCCTGCGATGCGCCTGCGCGGGGCTCCATCGACAAGAAAGATGCCGTTATGGACAGGCTGGACTGTGCCGCGGTCGCGCGAGACGTGCGTGTAATAGAAATGCAGCGTATCAACGTAATTGAACACGATAATCATGGAGCGGCCCTCGCGGCGCGTTTTCACGCTCAGGTCAAAGCTCCCGACATTCACGTTCGTAAGGCGCGCGAACTGGAGAGGACGGCGGGGCACGCCGGGATCTCGAGGACGCAGCATGTGCAGATACGTCATGCCATCTTCCGTCTTGCTTACCCAGTCTTCGGCGTGGGGAAATGTCCAGTCGCTCATTTGCTTTGGGCTGAAGTTGCAGCTGTAGTTCAATTTGCGCGCCGCTGCAAGCGTGCGGCCTGAATTCCAATACCCGAGCGCGGCGAGCCCCGCGCCAATGGCGGCCGCTGCCACGATCCGCTGCCACTGCAGACGGCGTTCGCTGCCTGTTCCGGCTGATTCCCTTCGAGCCATAGACGAGTACCTCCAGTCGATTCTTTACAGGCTTTCTGCAAACAGTTCACTCGTATGCTGCCGCGGACTGGTGCGATGCGGGCCTCATAGGATCCGCGGCGATTTTCACGGTTGAGCTTTAACGTGGCAATGACAAGCCGGCCGATCATGGTGCCGAAGAGAGGACTCGAACCTCCACGCCCTGACGGGCACTACACCCTGAATGTAGCGCGTCTGCCAATTCCGCCACTTCGGCACAAGCTGTTGATGGGGCCGCCGACGGCCGGCGCATTGGCTGAAAGCCGGCCTTGATTTAGCGGCACGATTCATGTTGCCATTGGGCACAAATCGTGTCAAGCCGCGTAAGCTGCATGAGACACACTCCACTTCGTAAAGGCCGCTGCGGTCGGAACAGGTCCCAATTTGGCCGCACAATCGATCGGTCGAACGGCCGCCTGCCAGCGGCAATCGAAGCGGCAAGGTTCCTCGCAGAGGTCCGCCTCACCGAAATAGAATCAGTCGGACCAGAAGAACAACCCCGCCCGCGAGTTTTGCGCCGTCAAGCCCTGTGAACATGGCATGGAGCTTCCAAAAGCGCTGGTAGCCGGGCGGCGGCGGAGTGCGCGGAAGGAAGTCAATGGTCCTCCCGAGCGCAATGATCTGCGGCATCACGCCGAGCGTCAGAACAATCGCAACGAAGAGCATGAACGCGGCGATGGCTACGTTGAAGGCATTGCGCGGGACCCTCCATGCCAGCAGAAATAGCAGGATCGCGCCCAGCACAATCTGCCCCAGGCCGTAGGCCCGGAAGTAGGTGCGGTTGATTTCCGAAGCGAGGTAACGCAGCACTTCGCGTGTTTGTTCGGGCTTCAAGCGCTGAACGTCGTTCGTGAACTCGGGCGGGGGTGATTTCAGCACGCGGTCCGCCGTCCTGAAGCTGCGCGTCGCCGCGAACCACATGAACAGGGTACATCCGATCCACAGGCTGAGGACTGCAATTGCCAGAGCATGAATGCGCGTCATGCTGATGAATCCGCCTTCGCTCTTTGCGATGACCGCCGAGAGCTTCGTACGATGGCCGCTCCGGAGACCGACCAGCAAAGGGAAGCATATCACGGCAGCGGGCAGGCTCACATCTCCAACCACCGGTGTGAAGCCTGAGTTGCGCCGCTTTACAGCGCTTTTCCACCTTCGATCCGTTCCCCGGCAAATCCGGATATTTCCAATTGGGGGTACGCGATTTCTTGCCCGGACCAGAGATTGCGGATATTCTAGACTAATCCGGCTATCCGCGAGGTCCACCCGCACAGGCTGAAGCTCATCACAAGGTGAAACAGCGCGCGACCCCGCGTGATGATCTTCAGACGGAGGATATTTTTGGCTGAACAAGCATCGCTTCAGGAGAGAACTCAGGCTGTGCCAGCGGCAGCAAAGCGCGTGCTGGTCCTGCATTACCATGAAATCTGGCTGAAGGGAGGGAACAAGCGTTTCTTTCGCAGCCGGCTGGTTTCTGCCATCAAGCGCAGCCTGGAAGACCTTTCGCCCTGCCCGCTCGAAATCATTGCAGACCGCCTGCTGGTTCCTGTGCCGGACGAGGGCCTGCTTCCTGTGATGGTGGGGCGCCTTCAAAAGGTTTTCGGCCTTGCCTACATCGGCATCGCGTGGGAAGTTGCCGGTGGAATCCCGGAACTCACTCGGTGTGCCTGCCGCGCCATGGAGCAGATCAATCCCCGCAGTTTCGCCGTACGTGCGAAGATTTCTGACCGCTCGATCGGCGCCGGATCAATGGAAATTGAGCGCGAGGTCGGACGCGAAATACTCAAAACTCTGCGCGCCATCAGGAGCGATGTCCGCGTGGACCTCACCGAGCCTGAGGTCACCTGCCAGGTGGAAGTGGTTCCGGGAAAGGTTCTGGTCTATGCCGAGCGCGCCGAGGGGCCCGGAGGGCTCCCGGCAGCGACGGGCGGGCGTTTGGTGATGCTGCTTTCGGGAGGTTTCGATTCCGGTGTGGCCGCGTACAAGATGATGCGCCGGGGGGTACACCTGATCTTCGTGCACTTTTACGGCAGCGCTTCGCCCTCCAGCGGGCCGTCGAGCGCCGTTGCTGAGCGCATGGTGCGGGTGCTGACGCCTTATCAATTCACCTCCCGTCTTTACCTCATTCCTTTCGACTCTATCCAGCGCCAGATCGTGGCCGCGGCGCCGGAAAACCTGCGCGTGCTGCTCTACCGCCGCATGATGGCGCGCATCAGCCGCGAGATTTGCCGCGCTGAGCGTGCGCTGGGGCTTGTGACGGGCGACAGTGTTTCGCAGGTGGCTTCACAGACCCTCCACAACCTGGCTTCCGTTGACCGTGGCCTCGACGTCCCGGTCTATCGCCCGCTGGCTGGTGATGACAAAGAGGAAATCCTGCGCCTGGCGCGGCGCGTCGGAACCTATGAAATTTCATGCGAGCCTTTTGAAGACTGCTGTCCGCGCTTCATGCCCCGCTCACCGGCCATTTTCTCCAGCCCTGAGCAACTGGACCGCGCCGAGCAGGCCCTCGATGTCGCGGCGCTGGTGACGATAGGCCTTGAAGGCGCGCACGCCGCCGATTTCAAATACGAGCGCGGCCAGGTGACGCGCCGCGAAGGATTGCCGCGCCGGTTTGAGAAGTTCGTTGCGCACCGGAAGGCCATGGCAAGGGGCGCTGGAGACCCTCCCCTGCCGGTCAGATGAAGGCTGATCAACGGCCCGCCGAGTGGAATGGATGACTCTCCAGGCCAGAAACGGGCGGGCCATTCAGCTCCCTCTGCACTGCGATCCTGACTTGTGCATTGTGTGTTTTCAACGTTTTAGTTTGCTTTTCCCGATCGATCACGCCGGCCTCTTCCGCCAAGAGTTGCCTGAATGTCCAGTCAGGTAGAGCTGGAGTTGTTGAGCGCTCTCTATTCCGCCAGTAGGAGCATTCGCGAGCGGGCAACAATCGCGACAGATCTGCATTCAAAGCGATGAGACCGGATCGCCGTTCGCCGGATGGCCTCGGGGTCCTGGCTCTGGTGGCCTTCAGGCAACACGAGCGCACGGATCGCAGCGATCGACAGTGACACTCATTCGAAGACTAAAACGGAAGCTGTCTGCTGGAGCGGGAACGGCAGCCTGGCGGTTGCTGATAAAGGGCTCGGTGGGCGACATTTCGAGCAGCGCCGTGTCCCGGACAGGATGGGGCGAAGCGAGAAAACTGCTTTTGCCAGGGCGACTGAAAACAAAAGCGGATTCTTCAGGCCAAGAAAAGCAGCGTTCCTCAGAATGGCACCGAGCGACGGTTTTTCAGCAACCGGTTAAAAGAGCGGATGCACAGAACGGGCCTCTGCGGCGGTGCGGGTCTGAACCAGTCCAAATCGGAGGGACCTCTATGACTGATCCGAGCCTTGAATTGAAGTGCCTGTCCGCGCGCATCAGCTCGCTCGAAAGGGCGAACCGCCGCTGGAAGGTCGGCGCTCTGCTGCTTTTCGTCACTCTCGTAGTGGCCGCTCTTCTGACCGGGTTCAATGGCTATGCGCAACTGAAGTCCCCGGCCGTCCCTCAACTTGTGCCAGACACTGTTGCCGCCCACGAATTCTTCCTGATCGGGGCACGCGGAGAAATCCGTGGCCGGATCGGCATGGTTGATGGGAAGCCGTCGCTTCAGTTTTACGACAACACCGGAAAGTTGTGGTGGTATGCCCCGCCGAAGATGGGTGTTGTTCCTGTGCACGTCAAGTAACCGCTGGCCCTACGATTTTCCTATGAAGACTCCGGCGAGAAAGACGAGCACGCCGCCGAGCAGGACCTGGACGGCGGCAGACAATGCTGGAGTGTCCATATAGCGGTGGCGCACCCAGGAGATCGTGCTTAGTTCGAGCAGGACGACGATGACGGCGATTGTTGTCGCGATATCAAACCGCCCGATAAGGAACGGCAGAGTATGTCCGATGCCTCCGAGCGTGGTCATCAGGCCGCAGACGGCCCCGCGCAGCCACGGATGGCCGCGTCCGGTGAGATTGCCGTCATCGGAGAGAGCTTCAGCAAAGCCCATGCTGATGCCCGCACCGACGGAGGCCGCAAGTCCAACGGCAAAGGCATCGTGGGTGCTCATGGTGGCGAAAGCTGCGGCAAAGATCGGTGCAAGCGTGGAAACGGAGCCGTCCATCAGGCCCGCAAGACCCGGCTGCACAATCTGGAGAACGAAAAGCCGCCGCTGGGATTCCGCTTCCTCTTCTCTGGCGCCGGGTCCGAGCTTTTCGCGCTCAAGCGCCTCGGCGCGGTTCGAATGCGTGCGCTCCGCCTGCGCGAGATCGTCGAGCAGTTGCCGGATGCCGGCGTCGGTGGCGCGTGCGGCGGCCCGCTCATAGAACCGGCGTGTTTCAACCTCCATGGCGCTTACCTGATTGCGGATTTTCTGGATGTTGAGCGGCTGGATCAGCCAGACCGGCTGGCGCTGGACAAAGCCTCTGACGTCCTGGCGACGGATCAGCGGGATGTGCTCTCCGAATTTCTGCCGGTAGAGTTCCAACAGGCGTCGCCGGTGGTTGGATTCCTCCTCGCGCATGCCGTCGAAAACTGCGGCCGACGCGGGGAAGTTCTGCCGCAGACCCTCCGCAAAATCGGCGTAGATGCGCTCGTCTTCTTCCTCGAGCGAGATGGCAAGCGCCAGGATTTCTTTTTCAGAAAGGCTATTGAAGTCTCTCATCGGTTTGTCTCCTCAATAGGACCACGAACTCCATTGCCGCCGTTTCCTGATGAAACGCGCGATTTTCGGCTGCCTACTGCATGCCAGGCTCCCGGTGGAAACAGTCTAAACCGGAATCCTGAAGTGCGGTAGTCGCGGGCGCAAGGACGTCGAAAGGACTGGAAGCCATTGCCAACCGTGTAACCTTTGCCATACAATGACGGTTCAAGAAGAAAGACGTTTTCATCCAGATGCCTCAGGGAGTGCCTCATCATCATGAGCAAAATTTCAAAGTATGTTACCTACCGGGGAGGCATGGGCCAGTTGGCATGGCTGCTGCACCGCCTTACGGGGATCGGCGTCTTTATATTCCTGCTGGCGCACATCATTGACACGGCGATGATCGGCTGGGGCCCTGCTTACTATAACGAAGCCATGGCCCTTTACCGGCATCCGGTGTTCCGTGTGGGTGAGGCGGTCCTGGCCGGCGCCGTGCTCTACCACGCGCTGAATGGCGTCCGGATTATCATCATGGATTTTCGCCCGGAAACGATGACGGCGCAGAAGAAACTTTTTTACGCCGTGGTGGCGGCCTTCATCGTGATCTTTGTGCCCGCCGCGATATACATGCTGGCGTGGATCGTGAAGTAGGAGGAACGGATGAACGGAGCAGGACGGCCCAGGCCGGAAGGCGGACTGGAACTGGCAGGCTGGATCTTCATGCGAGTGTCCGGAGTTGTTTTGCTGGTGATGGTTCTGTGGCATCTGGTTATCATGCATATCATTAACAATGTGGAAGTCATTAATTATAACTTCGTGGCTCAGCGCTATGCCACTCCATTCTGGCGGACTTATGATGTGGTGATGCTGTGGCTGGCGCTGATCCACGGGGTGAACGGCGTGCGGGTGATGATCGACGACTACGTGGGACCCCGCGGCTGGCGGGTGTTTTCGCTCGCCTCGCTCTATGTGCTGGGGTTCATCTTCCTGGCACTGGGGTCGCTGGTGATTTTGACGTTTAATCCTGCGAAGCCGTTTTAGGGGGCAGGAACAGAAGGGATGGATGTGTCATGCTGAGCCAGGCGAAGCGTCCCGCATTATGAAATTTCAGACCGAAGTCGTGGCCCTTCGTTTTCCCGGAGAGCGGGAACTCCTCAGGATGGCAGTTTGGAACTTTCGGTCCCCTGATACGAAGCAGTTGCAAGCAGCAACGAACCGAGGTTTAACGGATGGTCCATCGTTATGATGCGTTGATTATCGGGGCTGGGGGTGCCGGCCTGATGGCCGCAATGCAGCTCTATCCGCACGGCCAGGTGGCCGTGATCAGCAAGCTTTATCCGACGCGCTCACACACGGGCGCGGCGCAGGGCGGCATCGGCGCGGCGCTTGGCAACCTCGAAGAGGACCACTGGGAATGGCACATGTTCGACACGGTCAAGGGGAGCGATTACCTTGCCGATCAGGACGCCGTGGAAATCCTCTGCCGCGAAGCCATTGAAACCGTCTATGACCTTGAGCACTGGGGTCTGCCCTTCAGCCGCACGCCGGAGGGCAAGATTGCCCAGCGGCCGTTCGGAGGTCATACGCGCGAGTTTGGCAAAGCGCCGGTGCGGCGCTCATGTTACGCGGCGGACCGGACAGGCCACATGATCCTCCAGACCATGTACCAGCAGTGCCTGAAGAACCAGGTGCACTTCTTTGACGAGTATCACGTACTGGACCTTCTGATCGAGCAGGGGCGGTGCGCCGGAGTGGTCGCTTTCTGCCTGGCAACGGGCGAACTGCATACTTTCCACGCCAAGGCGGTGATTTTCGCCACTGGCGGCTTCGGAAGGGTCTATAAGGTGACGTCGAATGCTCACGCTCTGACGGGCGATGGAATGGGAGTCGTTTACAGGCGGGGAATCCCGCTCGAGGACATGGAGTTCTTCCAGTTCCATCCCACGGGCATCTACAAGATGGGAATCCTGCTGAGCGAGGCGGCGCGGGGCGAAGGTGCCATCCTGAGGAACAGGAACGGCGAGCGCTTCATGGAGCGCTATGCGCCTACGCTACTTGACCTGGCACCGCGCGACATGGTTTCGCGTGCTATCTACCGCGAAATCCGCGAGGGGCGCGGCATCGATGGGAAGAATTATGTCCATCTGGACATGACGCATCTTGGCCGCGAAGTGCTGGACGTGAAGCTGCCCGACATTACCGGTTTTGTCAGGACTTATCTCGGTCTCGAACCTGCCAAAGAACTGATCCCCGTGCAGCCCACGGCCCACTATGCTATGGGGGGTATCCCGACAGACAATGACGGCCGCGTGGTGATTGATGAAAAGAACACTCCGCTGCCGGGGCTGTACGCTGCGGGCGAGACGGCGTGCGTTTCTGTGCATGGAGCGAACCGGCTGGGGACAAATTCACTGGTGGATATTCTGGTGTTCGGACGGCGCAGCGGGCGCCATGCCGCGCGGTTTATCAAGGAGAACGATCTGCCGCCGCTCAGTGAGAACCCCGAAGACCGCGCCCGCGAAACGATCAACAAGCTGCTCAACAGCAAAGGCTCGGAACGCGCCGCAGACATCCGCGAAACGCTTCAGACGGAAATGATGGACAAGGCTTCCGTTTTCCGCGACGCCGGAACGCTGACCGCCATGCGTGAAAAACTGAAGGAGATTCGCGACCGCTACGAACGCGTCAAAATCGAGGATCGCGGTGCGAAATACAATACAGAACTGATGGAAGTGTTCGAACTTGGCGTGCTGATCGATCTTTCGGACGTTCTTGTGGAGTGCGCGCTTGCCCGCAAGGAGAGCCGCGGAGCACATTTCCGCGAGGATTTCCCGAAGCGCGACGACGCCAATTTCCTGAAGCACAGTCTGGCGTACCTTGGGCCGAACGGGATCGAAATAGCCTACAAGCCGGTCAAGATCACGAAGTTCCAGCCCATGGAAAGGAAGTACTGATCGATGCAGGTGACGCTGAGGATCCGGCGCTTCAATCCGGAAAAAGACGCACAGCCGTGGTGGGGGGAGTACAAGTTTGAGGCCGAGCCGACCGACCGCCTGCTGGACGCGCTGAACCACGTCAAGTGGCATCTGGACGGCACGCTGACTTATCGCCGCTCCTGCGCGCACGGTGTGTGCGGGTCAGACGCCATGCAGATCAACGGCCGCAACGGCCTGGCCTGCAAGATGGTGTTGAAGAACCTGGGAGAAAAGATCACGGTGGAGCCTCTGCCAGGCTTTCGCGTGATCAAGGACCTTCTGGTGGATATGGATGTCTTTTTTGCACGGTACCGGGCGATCAAGCCTTACTTCATCACCCACTCCCCGGAGCCCGAAAAGGAGAGGCTTCAGTCGGTCGAGGACCGCGAGAAATTTGATGACACCACCAAGTGCATCCTTTGTGGCGCGTGCACCAGTTCCTGCCCGTCGTATTGGGTCAACCCCGAATATGTTGGCCCAGCCGCAATCGTCAACGCACACCGCTTTATTTTTGACAGCCGCGATGAGGGGAAGGAAGAGCGGCTCGCGGTTCTGAACGCGACGGAAGGCGTCTGGCGCTGCCGCACGATTTTCAACTGCGTTGAAGCCTGTCCGCGCGGCATCAACGTTACCCGGGCCATCGGCGAAGTCAAGAAGGCTTTGCTCTACCGAAAAACATAATCCACGTCCATCCTTCGCAATACATAAAGCCGGCGATGACACGTCGCGAACCCAGCCAAGCGAGCGATTTCGGGTTGATGTGCCGGCAATATGTCATCGCCGCATAACAGCCCCGCGATCATGGATCGCCGGCACAGGATGTTTTGTGTTCAAGGCGCATCCGGCGATGGCTGTAGTATAATTGTTTTTTTATTACCGGCTGGTTCATAGCAGCAATTTTGTTGTGCGAGCTTGCAGCGGGGAATTTAACTTGCCAACCTGCGGCAACACACGCGCATGACGGCGCAAAGCCGCCAGCGGGTCAACTGGCCGGGCCATCGCTCATGGCACAGGCGGCATCTTAAGTTCGGCATGAAATTCTCGCGGCGCCATATCCTGGGCTCGGGAGCGGCTCTCCTGGGTTCCAAATTGATGGAAGTCGTGACCACGCCCATATGGAGATGGTCGGGAATACCTGTCCTTCAGGCCGCGCAAGTATCCCATCCCGACGAACCCATCCCTGTTACCTACGTGGACGTGGCGAAAGAGGCAGGGCTCAACGCCGTAAACGTGTGGGGCGGCGTGGAGCACAAAAAATACATCGTCGAAGCCAAGGGAAACGGCATTGCCTTTTTTGATTACGACAACGACGGCTGGATTGACATTTATCTAACCAACGGGACCCGTTTCGACACGAAATGGCCACCAGGCCAGGAGCCCACAACGCACCTCTACAAGAACAACCGCGATGGGACGTTCACCGATGTGACGGAGAAGTCCGGGCTCGCCCGCACGGGGTGGCAGACGGGCGTGTGCGTGGGCGACTATGACAACGACGGCTGGGACGATCTTTTCCTGACCTTCTGGGGACATAACGTCCTGTTTCACAACAACGGCGACGGCACTTTCACCGACGTCACCAAGAAAGCGGGCCTTTATCAGGAGGAGGTTCGGTGGGGTTCCGGCTGCACCTGGATCGATTACGACCGCGACGGCTACCTGGACCTTTTTGTGGCGAATTACATCGTGCTGGATATTGCCAAAGTTCCTGTTCCGGGGCAGACGGGCTACTGCCAGTGGAAAGGTATTCCGGTGATGTGCGGGCCGCGCGGCCTGCCCGGCGGTTTAAACATCCTTTATCACAATAACGGCAACGGGACTTTCACCGACGTGTCCGAAAAGGCGGGAATCCTGAAGCCCGGTCCGCGGTATTCGATTACGGCAGTGGCCTATGATTTCGATAATGATGGCTGGCCGGACATATACGTCGCGGTCGATTCCGAGCCGAGCATCCTGTTCCACAACAAGCACGATGGCACGTTTGAAGATATCGGCGTGATGGCCGGCGTCGCCTATAATGAGGACGGGCAGGAACAGGCCGGCATGGGCATAGGAGTTGCTGATTACGACTGCGACGGCTGGTTCGACATCTTCAAGACCAATTTTTCCGATGACACCGCTGACCTTTACCACAATAACGGCGACGGAACGTTTACGGATGTTACTTTCATGGCTGGCGTGGGACAGGACACCCAGGACGTGAAATGGGGCTGCGGCTTTGTGGATTACGACAATGACGGCTGGCCGGACATCTTCCAGGTGGACGGCCACGTTTACCCCGAAATCGACAAGTATCATCTGAGCCAGACGTTCAAGGAGCCGCGCATCGTTTACCGCAATCTTGGCAACGGACGGTTCAAGAACGTTTCGGATCAGATGGGGCCGGGAATCAGTGAGCGCTTTTCGAGCCGCGGTTGCGCTTTCGGCGATTACGACAACGACGGCGACATTGACGTCGTGATCTCCAACATGAACGACCCGCCGTCGCTTCTGCGCAACGACGGAGGCAACAAAAACAACTGGATCAAGCTCAAACTGATTGGGACACATTGCAACCGCACAGCCATCGGGGCTCGCGCCTATGTGACCACCGGCAAACACCGTCAGATGGATGAGGTCCATAGTGGGACCAGCGTGATGTCGCAAAGCGATCTGCGCCTGCATTTCGGCGTCGGAAAGGCCACCAAGATCGACCTGATTGAAGTGAAATGGCCGACGACTCAGAAGATCGAAAAGTTCGAGAACGTGGATGTCAACCAGATCCTGACCATCCGCGAGGGGCAGGGAATTATCAAAAGAACCAAGCCCGGCGAGTGATGCCGAAGACGGGCTTCCGGAAGATTGCGGCGCAAGCACAACTGATGAGGGGAAGGAAAACGCCGGCGGATGTTTTTGCCGGTTTTATCATTTTGGCGGCTGACGCAGGCTCGATGCGCGGGCGGAAGCGGTTGTTGCAGGCGGTCCGGGCCGCGGTGGCGTGCTTCTTCATCACGACTGCTGTACTTGCAATCTCCGGGCCGGCCGCCAGAGCCACTTCAGTCGCGCGCGACGGTGCCGCATCGGATGCTGTCCCGAAGATTGCGAGCGTGCAGCCTGCCGAGGCCCAGCCGGGCAGCCGGATCACAGTGAAGATTGAGGGTGAAAACTTCCTGTCCGGAGCTTATGTTACCTTTTCCGACCCTGCTATCCGCGTGATTGCAACACGGCGCATTAGCGAAACAGAATTGGATGCGGACATCGCTGTCGGCGAACTGGCGCAGCCGGAGACAGCACAAATCTATGTTTCGAATCCCTCCGGCGCGTCGGCTCATGGTGCGTTCACAATCGGTTCGGCGACAAACAATAACCAGCAAGCAAACCAGCGCTCACAGGCCAATTCTCCTGTGGTTACCAAAGTGGACCCAGCCGGTGTCAGGACGGGCGGCAAGGAAAGCCTCAAAGTGACGGGCAGGAACTTCAAAGAAGGCGCCAAAGTCGCTTTTTCGAACCCCGGCATTCGGGTTCTTGGGACGGATTACAAGAAATCGACGGAACTCCTTGCGCAGATTGAGGTTGCGCCCAACGCCCCCACCGGTAAAACCAGCCTCTTTGTCATTAATCCCGACGATAGTGAAGTCGAAACAAGTTTTGAGGTAAATGCGGCAAGCCAGGCAAAATCGAGCGACTCGAAATCGCAGGCCGGCATGCCGGCGCAGCAGTTCAGCGTCTTTAATCTCGGCGACGCCACCAGTATTTTCCAGAACCCGGACAAAGCCAAGGGTCAGTTGATTCTGGAAGGCGGCCAACTGAGATATGAGCAGGACGGGAAAGTCGTCTTCACGGCCAAACCGGTTGATATTCAGGAGATCGCTCCCAATGTTTTCTTCGGCCTGAGCACCGGCACCTTCCACATCATTTTGAATTCCGGCAAGACTTACAATTTTGTTTCCTCGACCCTGGCGCCCGCCGACACAAACGCCATTATCGAGTCTCTGCGCAGCGCTCTGAAATAGACCGCTGGTTCAGCAGTTTCCTTCGGACTGTGCTGGCCTCAGTGCTGACACAGTCGGCATAGGGCCCTTCGGGAAGATCTCCACGCGGGTCCTGGGCAGGCTTTCCGGATATTTCTGCTGGAGAAATGTAATCAGCTTCTCGCGAACCAGGCATCTCAGGTCCCAGGCTTTGGAAGAGTCTCCAGCGCTCATTAAGGCCCGCAATTCCATCGTGTTTTCGCGCGCATCCGTAACCTGAAGCCCCCAGGCTTTGCCGTCCCAGAGCTCAGTCCCTTTCAGGATCCGGTGAAGCTCCTGTCGGATTTCTTCCACCGGCACGGTGTAATCCGTGTAGAGGAAGACCGTGCCCAGCAGATCGGCGGTGACGCGTGTCCAGTTTTGAAAGGGATGCTCGATGAAGTACGAAATCGGCACCACGAGCCGGCGCAGGTCCCAGATTCGGACCACAACGTAGGTCGTGCTGATTTCTTCAATCCAGCCCCATTCGCCTTCAACGATGACCACGTCCTCCAGCCGGATGGGTTCCGTAAGGGCAATCTGGAGCCCGGCAAGCAAGCTGGAAAGCGTCGGGCGCGCGGCCATGCCGATGATAATTCCTGCGATGCCGGCGCTGGCGAAAAGACTGACGCCGAACTGGCGGATGCTGGGGAAGGTCATCAGCATCACCGAAAAGGCAACGATGCAGACTACGACGATCACTGTCCGGCGAAGGACGTGGATTTGCGTCTGGATCTTGCGGGCGCGCAGATCGTCCGCAACCCCGATCTTGTACTTTTCGGCGGCAATGTCTTCGAAGACGTCCACCAGTATGATCACCAGCCAGGCCACGGAGGCGATCATTCCAAGGGCGATGGCATGCCGGATGCCGCCCATGAGCCCGGACGGCAGCGAAGTGGCCGGGAGGGCGAAAAAGAGAGCCAGCAGCGGGAGGATAAGTCTGGCCGGTCCTCGCCCGTGCCGGACGAGGGAACTGTCGATGGCGCTTCCGGTTCGCCGGGCAAGCCGTTCGGCGGCGGAAAAGAGCATCTTATGGGCGATCAGGGCAGTTATGAGGGCGCCGGCAAGGACTGCGCCGGATGCCGCCCAATCTTTCCAATCGGCTAAAGCATGGATCATCGAAGAGCACCTCCAAAGAAACAATCATAGCCTACGGCTGGCCGCGAGAGGCCTTGTCCTCTTCCTATGCTACAACTTCAAGGCCGCTGATCGATATGCTATAGTTGTTGAGCAGCCCATATATTTTGCTCATCGCGGGGCGTTCATTTGAAACGATACGGTGAACATCGCTTTCCGGGGAAGCTTTTTGTCGTGGAGGGCATTGACGGTTCAGGGAAATCCACGCAGTTGACCCTTCTTCACCAATGGCTCCGGGCCGAAGGCTATGGAACGGTCTTCAGCGAATGGAACTCCTCTCCATTGGTCCGGGACATCACGCGAAGAGGCAAGAAGAAGAAAATGCTGACCCCGGCAAGCTTCTGCCTGATCCATGCCACGGACTTTGCCGACCGGATGGAGCACAACATCCTCCCTCTACTCAAGGCGGGTGCCGTGGTCCTCTGCGACCGTTATATCTATACGGCCTTCGCGCGCGATGTGGCGCGTGGCATGGACCCTGCATGGGTACGGGAGCTATACGCCTTTGCGGTCAAGCCCACCCTGGCGTTTTATTTCAGGGTCCCGCTGGACGTGGCCATGAAGCGTCTGATGAACGGGCGTAGCGGTTTCAAGTTCTACGAGGCCGGAATGGACCTCGGCCTGAGCGGCGACCCGGTCGAGAGCTTTGAACTCTTTCAGGGGCAGATCCTCAAAGAGTACGAAAAGATGGTCAACGAGTTCGAACTGACGGTGGTGGACGCCACGCTGCCGATCGAAGAGCAGCAGTCCCGCATGCGGCAGCTTGTGAAGGCCAAGCTGGCCCAGGCGAAGCGGCTGAGGGTGGCGCCATGAGATCGACCTACGGCGTGGTACTGCCGGGCATGGACCTTGAAAACCTTCCCGGAAAGCTGATTGTTATTGAAGGCACCGACGGCGTCGGACGTTCGACCCAGATCGGCCTGCTGAAGCCCTGGCTTGAGCAACAGGGCCGCGCCGTCGTGGATACCGGGATGACGCGCTCAAAACTGGCGGGAAAAGGCATCAAGCAGGCCAAGCAGGGCCACACGCTGGGCAGGGTCACGCTCAGCCTGTTCTACGCTACGGATTTCGCCGACCGCTTGGAAAACGAAATTGTTCCGGCGCTGCGCGCGGGCTTTGTGGTGCTTACGGACCGCTACATCTATTCGCTGATCGCCCGCGCCGTGGTTCGCGGCATCGAGCCCGCGTGGATTAGGAACGTTTACAGCTTTGCCCTGGTTCCCGACGCCGTATTCTATTTGCGGATCGGCGTGGAAGATCTGATTCCGCGGGTGGTCTTCTCAACAGGTTTTGATTACTGGGAATCAGGCATGGACCTGCACCCGAGCGAGGACATGTACGACAGCTTCCACAAGTACCAGACGGCACTGTTGGCGCAATTCGAAAATCTCGTCGAGGAGTACCAGTTCAGGGTGATTGATGCCGGCCAGGACATCCCGGCCGTGTTTGAAGAACTCCGAAAAGGAATCAGCGGAGTTCTGGCGGACCACGATCAGGCGCCTGGCCCTACTGCGCCGGAGGTCCCTATCGAGAAAACCGCTCCCGGCGGATCGCCTCGGGTCGAGAACAAAGCTGCCGGAAGCTGAACGCCTGTGCTATGCCCGGGCGAAATGCCCTGCCGGTGCTTCCGCCACCCGGCGGGCCCATTTCCTGACCCTGTTGAACTCTGCCTTATCTCCGATCATCTCAAAATATTTCTGCTCGAGCCTGGACTTCCATGCCCGGTTTCGCATGATTAACCGCTCGATCTGCATGGCCAACTCCAGACGGTCGCGAAGGAATGCAGGATCGGCAATCATTTCGATCACAGCCTCCTCGAACACAACAAGGTCATGCCAGTCGCCAAGCCGCGTTTGAAGGCTTCTTAGCCAGATCAGGGCTTCCTTGCTGCCGGGGACGCCAAAAGCATGGATGACTTCGATCAGGTAGCGGGCGCGCTTGGCGGCAATTCGCGTCCGGTGCAGGACGGCGGGAGTGTGCACGTCGTGCGAGAGGACGATTTGCTGTTCAAGGGCCTTCCAAACTCGATCCAAGGATTCGCTGATGCGGGCGGAAAATTGTTCCACTGTGAGTTCCTGTTCCCGGCCGCACGGGTTCGAAACCCCGGGCGATGAGGAATGATTTCCAATCCGGGGTAGGCATTCCTTCAGGTGGACGTAGATGGCTGAAAGGTTGGCCTTTGCCAGCTTGCGCAAGGCTTTTTCCAGCTTTACAGAACGTCTCTGTTTGAAATGTTCCCTGATTGCCTCCCAAGCCTCGCGGCGAGCCGTGCGCTTGCGGGAAAGAACTGCGTCAACCCGCTCGAGCAGGACATCGTAATTCCTGATTTCCGAGAGCGCCCGCCGCGAGCGCTTAAGGCCCCGCAACAGCTTGCGCACCTCGCCTGGTTGCGGCGTTGGGTAGATGAGTTGGAACACCTGCTGGGCGCGCCGGGCGGCTACGCGCAGGTCATGAATGGCGTTGGGGTCGTCGCCTTGCAGAACCTTTGGCTCAAGTGCGACGCAGCGATCCAGGTGTTTCAATGCCAGCGCCGAGACGCGCGCCCACTCTTCCGGCAAAGCGCTGTTATACGGGTCCGCTCCGTTCCCTGGGGAAGACCTCTCGATACGCTCGGCTGCCAAACGATTTTCTTCCGGAATCCTCGGCGATGTATGGGACGAAACAGCGGTATCGATGACGTCAAACCCGGCGTGTCTCTTTGAGCGGCCCATGCTGGGGTCCTGAGGGTGCGCGGTGTTTCCCCTGAACGGTGGCAAGCAGCCATAGATCTCGGCCTCTGCCGTCGGGCAGGGATTTGAAACCATCTGGGCTGATAAGAACAGTTTACAGACAATCATGGGATGATACAACCTGACCGGTTGCAATCACGCGCCGGCACGATTTCCGCGCCACCCAATCCTCCAACCGATTGAATTTACAAGCCATTACCGCAGGCCGTGAGCATCCTGAAATTGTGACGCTCATCACTGCGGGCTCCCCGCCGGTGGCCTAGCCTTAGAGTGTAGTAGAGCTTTTGCCAAACGGAGGAAAGCAATGCCTGGAGCAAGGCGAACGATTGACGGGAATGAGGCCACCGCCTCTGTAGCCTATGCCGTAAGCGAGGTGATCGCCATCTACCCGATCACGCCTTCGTCTCCCATGGGCGAACTCGCCGACCAATGGGCCGTTGAAGGCCGTCCGAACCTCTGGGGCGCTGTCCCCAAAGTCATTGAAATGCAGAGCGAAGGCGGCGCCGCTGGTGCCTTGCACGGAGCGGTTCAGACCGGCGCGCTGGGGACCACTTTCACCTCGTCCCAGGGACTGCTGCTGATGATTCCGAACTTGTACAAGATGGCGGGGGAGCTGACGCCCGTCGTCCTTCATGTGGCGGCCCGCACCCTGGCCACGCACGCACTCTCGATCTTTGGCGATCACAGCGACGTGATGGCCACGCGTGCCACCGGATTTGCTTTGCTGGCCTCCAACACCGTCCAGGAATCGATGGATCTTGGCCTGATCGCTCATGCTGCCACGCTCGAATCGCGCGTGCCGTTCCTGCATTTCTTCGACGGTTTTCGCACCTCGCATGAGATTGCCAAGGTTGAAGAGATCACGGAAGACGAGATCAGGGCGTTGATTGACCAGGAATCCGTCCAGGCCCACCGCCGGCGGGCACTCTCTCCGGACCATCCGTTTATCCGCGGCACGGCGCAGAACCCGGACGTCTTTTTCCAGGCGCGCGAAGCCGCCAATCCCTATTACCTGGCCTGCCCGACGATCGTCCAGAATGTGATGGACCGCTTCGCGCAGATTGCCGGCCGGTCCTACCATTTGTTTGATTATGTGGGTGCGCCTGACGCTGAGCGCGTGATCGTGATGATGGGTTCAGGGGCGGAGGCGGCGCAGGAAACCATTGAATACCTGCTTGGAAAGGGTGAGAAGGTCGGCCTGGTTAAAGTCCGGCTTTACCGGCCCTTTGCAGCCGAGTCATTTGTTGCGGCACTGCCGTCCACGGTGAAATCGATCGCTGTGCTCGACCGCACCAAGGAACCGGGCGCTATCGGCGAACCGCTTTATATGGATGTCGTAACGGCGCTGAACGAGACGAACGGAGCGCCCAGCTCAAAATTCAAATCATTGCCAAGGGTTGTGGGCGGGCGCTACGGGCTTTCGTCCAAGGAATTCACGCCGGCGATGGTGAAGTCCGTTCTGGACGAAATTTCGAGCGCGAACCCAAGGAACCACTTCACCGTGGGCATTGTGGATGATGTCTCGCATACCAGCCTTGCCTGTGACCCGACGTTCTCCACGGAAGATGCCGAAGCCGTGCGCGCGATATTTTACGGCCTCGGTTCCGACGGCACGGTGAGCGCGAACAAGAACTCCATCAAGATCATCGGAGAAGAGACGGACAACTACGCCCAGGGTTACTTTGTTTACGATTCCAAGAAATCGGGCTCCGTGACGGTTTCCCATTTGCGTTTCGGCAAGAAGCCCATCCATTCCACGTACCTGATCAGCAGGGCGAATTTTGTGGCCTGCCACCAGTTCGGCTTCCTCGAACGGTTTGACGTGCTGAAGGCCGCGGAGCCGGGAGCAACGTTCCTGCTGAATTCTCCCTATGGCCCTGACGAAGTCTGGGACCATCTTCCAAGGACGACGCAGGAACACATTGTCAACAAGAAGCTGCGGTTCTACGTTATCGACGGAGTCAGGGTGGCCCGTGAAGCCGGCATGGGCGGACGGATCAATACCGTCATGCAAACCTGCTTTTTCGCCCTTAGCGGCGTGCTGCCCCGCGATGAAGCGATCCGGGCGATCAAGCAGTCCATCGAGAAGACGTACGGCAAACGCGGTGAGACGATTGTCCAGAAAAACTTCGCCGCTGTTGACCGTGCATTGGATAATCTGCATGAAGTCTCCGTCCCGCAGCAGGTTTCCACGAAATTTGATATTCAGCCGCCCGTTCCGGCACAGGCGCCGGAGTTTGTTCGTAACGTTACGGCGCGGATGATTGCGGGCGAGGGCGATCTGCTCCCGGTCAGCGCCTTCAGCCCGGATGGCACGTTTCCATCCGGCACGGCGCAATGGGAGAAGAGAAACATCGCCCTTGAAATTCCTGTCTGGGACAGCGACCTGTGCATCCAGTGCGGCAAATGCGTGCTTGTTTGCCCGCACTCGGTGATCCGGGCGAAAGTTTATGATCCGAAGCTGCTCGAGAATGCGCCCGCAGGCTTCAAATCGTCTCCGGCGCGATGGAAGGACTTCAAGACCTTGCGCTATACGCTGGCGGTTGCTCCGGAAGACTGCACAGGATGCTCGCTGTGTGTCCAGGTCTGCCCGGCGAAAAGCAAGAGCGAGGCGCGCCACAAGGCGATCAACATGGAACCGCAGGCGCCGTTGCGTGACAAGGAACGCGAGAACTGGAACTTCTTCCTGCAATTGCCGGAAATGGACCGCAGTCCTCTGAGCCTGGGCCAGGTGAAGGACGTGCAACTGCTGGAGCCTCTGTTCGAATTTTCCGGCGCTTGCGCAGGCTGCGGAGAGACGCCTTATATCAAGCTGATGACGCAACTGTTCGGCGACCGTTGCCTGATCGCCAACGCTACAGGATGCTCGTCGATTTACGGCGGAAACCTTCCCACCACTCCGTATACTTTTAACCGCGAGGGTCTGGGTCCGGCATGGTCGAACTCGCTGTTCGAAGACAACGCGGAATTCGGCCTCGGAATGCGCCTGGCTGCGGACAAGCAGGCCGAATACGCCCGGTATCTGGTGGAAAAGCTCGCGGGGCGCATCGGCGAGGAACTGGCCGCGCAGATCCTCGCTGAGGACCAGGCAACGGATGAGGGAATCAGGAGGCAGCGTGAGCGCGTGCGAACCCTCAAGGAAAGGCTTCGCGGCATGGACTCGCTCGATGCCCGGGACCTGCTGAGCGTCTCGGATTTTCTGGTCAAGAAAGACGTTTGGATTATTGGTGGAGACGGCTGGGCCTATGATATTGGCTACGGCGGACTCGATCATGTGCTGGCGTCCGGAAAGAACGTCAACGTGCTGGTGCTCGATACCGAGGTTTACTCAAATACCGGCGGGCAGATGTCCAAGGCCACTCCGCGCGCCGCCGTCGCCAAATTCGCCGCGGGGGGCAAAGAAACGCGCAAGAAGGACCTGGCGATGATGGCCATGACGTACGGCAACGTCTATGTGGCGTGCGTGGCGATGGGTGGAAATGACACGCATACGGTCAAGGCGTTTCTGGAGGCCGAAGCCTACGACGGGCCTTCGTTGATCATCGCTTATAGCCATTGCATCGCACACGGTTACGATCTGGCGTTTGGCTTGGAACAGCAGAAGGCCGCAGTGCTGTCCGGCTACTGGCCGCTTTTCCGTTACAACCCCGCTCTTATCCGGGAAGGGAAGAACCCCTTGCAGCTCGACTCCCGGCCGCCCAGTCTGCCGCTCGAGAAATACATATACAACGAGACTCGTTACACGATGCTTGCCCAGTCCCGGCCGGAAGTGGCGAGCCAGGCCCTGAAACTCGCGGAGGAAGACGTCAAGGCCCGCTGGGAACTGTACACAAAGCTGGCCAACTCGCACGCTGCCGAAGTGTTGAAGGAAGTGAAGAAATGACGGACCTCAGGACAACTTACCTCGGATTTGAACTTGAAAGCCCACTCGTGGCCTCAGCTTCCCCGCTCTGCGAGGAGATCGACAACATCCGGCGCATGGAAGAGGCCGGTGCAGGCGCCGTGGTCCTTCATTCACTGTTCGAAGAGCAGATCATCGCGGAAAGCGAGGCGCTCAATCGCGGCCTTTCTGCGGGCACCGAGAGTTATCCCGAATCCCTGAGCTATCTGCCGGAAGTGACCCGCTACAGGCATGCGCCGAACTTCGGCGTTTCGAGCGCAACGCCCGACATGAGCAGGTACAACCGCGGGCCGGAGGGTTATCTGGAGCACATTCGAAAGGCGAAGGAGGCCGTCCAAATCCCTGTAATCGCCAGCTTGAACGCCACTTCGCCGGGAGGCTGGATCAAGTACGCCAGAAAAATCGAAGAAGCAGGCGCCTCGGCCCTTGAGCTCAATATTTATTTCCTCCCGACCAGTCCGGCCTTTTCCGGAGCGCAAATCGAAAAAACTTACTGCGATCTGGTCACTCAGATCAAGAACACGGTCCGCATTCCTGTCGCGGTGAAGCTCGGACCCTACTTCAGCGCCATGGCCAATTTTGCGCAGCAGCTTGATAAGGCCGGCGCGGACGCGCTGGTGCTCTTCAACCGTTTTTACCAGCCAGACTTTGATATCGAAAACCTTGAGGTTGTCCCTACGGTAGCCCTGAGCACATCGCAGGAGCTGCTGCTGAGGCTGCACTGGGTCGCCATCCTTTATGGGCATGTGAGCGCGGACCTGGCGATCACCGGCGGGGTGCACAAAGCGGAAGATGTGCTCAAAGCCATGATGGCGGGTGCACGAGTGGCCATGATGACATCGGCGCTCCTCCGGAACGGGATCGGCCATCTGGCGCAGGTCCGAACGGACCTGGTCAGGTGGATGGAAGAACATGAATACATGTCAATTCGCGAGATGCAGGGCAGCCTGGCTTTGCAGTCGGTCCCTGACCCTTCGGCTTTCGAACGTGCCAACTACATGCGCGTGCTCGGGTCCTACAGGCTGGCTCCTTTAGGCTCCTGGCGGATGGGAATGACAAACGGCGAATAATCGCTGCACCGCGTGGTGTAGCGCGCCTGCGGATGCACGCAGCGGACGTGGGACCTGAGTTGGAGGAAGGGGATTTGAAAGGGAGGTGGCCGGTCATGCGTACACTATCTGCGTTAGCGGCGTGTCTGTTTCTGCTGATGATCGGAGTTTCCCAGGGGCAGCAGACCCAGCCCCAAAAGGCCGGACAATCAACACAAACCACGACTCCATCCACGGGCGAGGCTCCCGCGCAGGTGCCGCACCAGTTTGTTATCTCGCCGGAGGAAAAGGCAAGGAAAAATCCCGTGGCGTTTACGGAGGAATCCGTCGAGCGGGGAAAGAAACTGTTTGCCACGCAATGCGCAATGTGCCACGGGAAAACCGGCGACGGCAAAGGCGATCTGGTGGAAGTCATGCACATCAGCCCGCCCGATTTCACGAAGCCGGAGACCCTCTCGAAGCGGACGGACGGAGAATTGTTCGCCATTATTAACACCGGGTCGGCTGCGATGCCCGGGGAAGCGAAGAGACTCAAAGAAAATCAAACTTGGGACCTGGTTAATTTCCTGCGCTCGCTCGAAGGAAAGAAGCCTGCCAAAACCTCCGGTGCGGAGCCCGGCGCCCCGTCTCAGTAGATCGTTTTTCAGAACCTCATGCTTAACGGATTGTTATCGCTTATGAATATTCCATTCCGCCGCCCGGTTTACTGGGCGAGGCGGGAATACGACTGCACGGGAGGTTCAGGATGGGTAGCGTTTCGTTTTGGAAGAAGGCGGGCCTTTGTTGCATTCCGTTGATTGCAACGTCGGCCATACTGTGGGCGCAGATGCCCTCACATGTTCCCATTCCCAAAGACAATCCACAAACGCGTGAGAAGATCGAACTGGGAAAACAACTCTTTTTTGACCCGCGGCTTTCGGTCACGGGTACGGTTTCCTGCAATTCCTGCCACAACGTCATGTCGAACGGGACGGATAACCGGCCCGTTTCCCTGGGAGCGCATGGAAAGCCCGGCGACCGCAATGCGCCAACTGTTTTTAATGCCGCCTTCCGCAGCGTCCAGTTCTGGGATGGCCGAGCCGCAAGCCTTGAAGATCAGGCTAAAGGGCCACCGATGAACCCGGTTGAAATGGCCATGCCGAGCGAACAAATGATCGAAGAGAGAATTGGTTCCATTCCAGGCTATCGTCGCGAGTTTGAAAAGGTCTTTGGCGGCAGCCAGCCGGTAACGTTCGACAACATCGCCAAAGCCATTGCGAGTTTTGAGCGGACTTTGATCACTCCCGGCAGCCCCTACGACCGTTATATGGCCGGTGACAAGGCCGCGCTTAGCCCGGAAGCCCAGCGGGGACTTAAGCTGTTCGAGTCCACAGGCTGCACAGCTTGCCACAGTGGCCCGATGTTCAGCGGTCCCACGCAGCCGATGGGCACAGGCTTTTATATGAAATTTCCGCTCTTCTCAGACAACCCGTACGTGAAGCAGTACAACCTGGCTGAAGACCTTGGCCGTTACCAGGTGACTCATCAGGAACAGGACCAGCACATGTTCGTTGTTCCGTCGCTCCGCAATGTGGAGGTTACCGCTCCGTACTTTCACAACGGGTCGGTGAAAACGCTGGATGAGGCTGTGCGTGTGATGGCAAGGACGCAGTTAAACAAGACGCTTGACGAGAAGGACGTTCAGGATATGGTGGCGTTCCTTGACAGTCTGACGGGCGAGTTTCCTGTGATTACCCTGCCGCGGTTGCCGGAAACTCCAAACACGACAATTCTTGAAAGGTGATCCTGCGTCGTAAGTGAAACTTTGCGGCATGCGCCCAGGCTGGACAAGTTGTGTGACCGGGTCAGAGGGTCAGCCGATTTTGCGCATCACGCGCGGTGTGAGCCACCAGACAAGCGTTCCGGGAGGACGTGGCGGGAATTTTTCAAAGTCGATCCGGCAGCATCCGCCTTTCTTGAATTGGAAATTCGCGCGAGAATTGCCGATCAGTTTTGCCACGCCCTCACTCAGGTCGGGCTCGTGGCCCACTACCAGCACGCTGCGGTGCTCGCCCCGCTTGCCGAGAGCTGTTATCAGCGCCTGCAACGACCCTCCCGGCCGCAGATAATCCGAAAATTCGACTTTGACGCGAGGGCAAAGGATTTCAGCGACGATAGCGGCGGTTTCGGAGGCTCGCACCAGGGGACTGCTGATCACCGAGTCCACGCCAAGGCCAAGGCGGAGCAAGCCCTTCGCGATTTCCCGAAGCTTCCTTTTGCCTTCGGGCGTGAGGGGGCGCTTGTCGTCGTCCTGGAAGTTCGGGTCGCCTCTCGCGACGGCAATGCCGTGGCGCATCACATACAATTGATAGCCCTGATTTTCCTTGTTTTCGGAGGCGCCGCTTGGGCGTGCCATAGTTCCCCTTTCACTTGGCGATAGATTTCACGATCGGGTTGCAATCGGTCGTAGTCTGGGTGTTGTCGGGCGGTCGACAGCCCGCTACGTGCCACCCTCGGGTCGAAAACTGAGGTTCTACTTTCTTCCAAGAGCTTTATTTTACCCGTGGAACCAGACCTAAGGAAAGCACCTTGCCGCCACGCAGGATGGAAACTGGACAATCGGATGCGGAATTTGCGAGCCGGCTTTGCTGCAGCAGATAAAAGCAGCGCGGCCCGCAGGAACCCTCGCTCCGCGCAAAGAAACCGGCGACTCGATATCCTTTTGAAAGATAATTGACGAAAATCTTCCGAGTTTGAAGCCGCCAGTTTCTGGCGAGTTGCAAGTCGTTGGTTCGCATGTCGTCCGTATTGAATGGGACCTCGACCAGCAGCCGGCGGCTGCGGCAGTCGAGGTCGATCTTCCGGTTCAGAAGGAACCCACGATTGTCTCTGCGGACGGCATTGACGATCGGTGCATCCGTGACATTACGCCCGTGGCTTCCCATTGTAAGGCAACGCTCAACGCGCTTGGAAGCAATCCGCCAGTTCACGACAAACCGGTCGCTCGGAAGGCCCTTTTCAATGACGCTCGGAAACCGCCCGTAATAGTTAACAACATACTCCTCGACGAGAGCGCCCAATCTGGTAAGGTTCAGGCTGGCATTCCGGCTCTGGAGCGGGTCGTAAGTCCAACAGATAGACTTGATTCCTTGTGATAGCGCAATTTTGCGGTGCGCGAGCTTGAGTTGAAAGCCGAGCCCCCGATCGCGGTATTCAGGCAGGACCCCCATCATGTGCGACCAGTGAATGATCTCACTGTTGCGGCGGGCCAGGAGAGCAAAAAGGAAACCGGCGAATTCTCCCTTAACAAAGGCGCCCAGCACCGCTCCACCTGTCTTCTGCGCCACAAGCATGACTTCGGCGGAAACACTCAACCCGCCCCAGATCGACCGTTGTGCAGCCTCGCACTCCCGAAATTCCCTGTGGGTCTCGAGAAGTCTTATGATGGATTTCGACATCCGATTCACGATAACACATCATCGGCCTGCGGCCGTGAGAAGGGACGCGCGGGAGCACATTGGGTAATCTGGAATTCGCAGGAGTTGTCTTATTTCCCTGGCGAATTTGGGGGGCACCGGGGCTGGAATGAAATCAGAAGATTTGCGGAGCCTGCAGCCTGCCGTCATTCACCGCACATGCCGCGGCGCGGCGCTCCGCACGGGCATGGCCCGGGCTCGGATGACAGTCCCTGTTGAGGCGCGCCAGCAACGGCAAAAACTGAAAGGAGCTTTTCGACCTGATTGCTCGAACAGTTCTTGCACACGACCTCTGAATTTGATGAGTACGAAATTCTCTCGAATTTGGAGCCGCAGTCCCGGCATCTGTACTCAAAGATCGGCATGGTGACCCTCCTCAAAGAATGAATATAGCGAAGGCGCATTACGTTTTCAATTGGGAGTGAGATCGGTCAGCCGGTCCCTGGCAGAAGCAGCAACCCGGGATCTTCACGGTGCAGGAGCAGCCCTGAGAGATTGCTGAAAAAAAAACATCGGTCGGCGTCATTTCGAGGGCCGGTGCTTTTGCCGCCCCAAGGAATCCGTTTTTATTTTCAGTCGCCTTGGCAAAAGCAGATTTCACGCTTCATCCGAGAGCCGGACTCTAAGTCCGATGCACCTGCGGCTTTTCATCAGAAGATGTGGTGGGGGCACTACGCGTAAGCTGTTGAATACTTTTCACAGAGCGCCTTGATTTTATTAACCAGCTTGGGGACTCCAGTCATCGGATCTTCTTTGCCTTCGTATTCGGCGGACATAAACCCTTTATATCCTCCGTCACGGAACATTTGCCATACGCGGTCCATATCGACGGGTGTCCCATCGTCAAAGTGGTCGCGAATGTGGGCGTGCGTCGCGTAGGGGATGCAGGCCTTGATCTGGGCGTAGGGATCTTCGGATCCCGTCGGAATAAAGTGCGTGATGTCCAGATTGATCCCTGCGTAGGGCGAATCGACGCGGCGCATGATTTCCAGGCATACATCGGCATTCTGCGTGACGCCGCCGTGGTCCTCGATTCCCAGCGTGATTCCCTTCTTGCCTGCATAATCGCAGGCTGGCTTCATGATTTCGACCACCCAGTCGGTCCCTTGCTTCACCGTTGCCCCCTTCGGGAGCTTGCCGCCGAAAACACGAAGGTGGGAAGCTCCCAGCTGGTCGGTAACGTCCACCCACTTTTTGATGTCTGCGAGCACTTCGCGGCGTTTGTCGGCACTGGCCTGGACCATGCTCGATCCGCAAGCCACGCCGGAAAATGGCACGCCGTTTTTGAAGGCCAGATGGCGGAGTTCGAGCAGATAGGCCGGGTCCGTGGATTTGAACCAGTAAACGGTCATGTCCGCTCCCACGGAGCCCATTTTGACGATTTCATAAATGAAATCCTGCATGGTCATCCGTCCGCTCTTCAAATACCTCAAGAAGGAGTACGCGCAGCACCCTGGAAACATCCTGGCCATGGATTTAGTGTCGCTGGCATCACCCGCTCGGGCGGCGGCCTGCGCCTGTGAAGGTAATGTAAGCCCAGCACCTATGGCGGCGGCTGTCCCAGCAGATTGAAGGAACCGCCTGCGTGAGAATTTATCTTCCATTGCTGCCTCCGAAGCTGAAGTTTATTTCAACGGACGTACGGCAACTTCCTTGAAGAATACAACGTCTTTGTTGCTGTGGTTTTGAAGCCCGATGTAGCCCTCGTTGGGCCTCGGCCCGCGTGTCGGTTCAAAGTTGAACTTGCGGGGCGGCACCGGTTGTCCTTCGGTATAATCCGTCACTTTCACGCCGTTCACATAAACAATCGTGCGCGGCCCGTCCAGCGTAATCAGCATGGTGTTCCACTGGCCCGATCCTTTGCCGGGATAGGCCAGGGCCTTCGAGATCGAGTAAAGACAACCCGTTGAGTGATATTCCTTTGTTTCACCCACGGGATCGTTGTCGATTTGTACTTCATACCCATAATTGACAGGCATCCAAGGTTCGCGCGGCTCGATGGGGATGCGAATGAAGACTCCCGAATTATCATTCTTGTCACGCATTTTATAGACAACGCGGATCTGGCAGTTGCCGAATTTCTGACGGGTGTACCACAGAAGGCCCATGCCGCCGTAGGATTCCAGCAGCCCATCGACCAGTTTGAACCCGCCGGGGCCGACGTGCTCCCATCCGTCCATATTTTTGCCATTGAAGAGTTGTTTCCATCCGTTGTTTTGGGCGCTTGCAGGCATTGCGATAAGTCCAATTAGAGCGAAGCAGAATAACAGACGTTTGACCATATATCACCTCGATTTGACGAGCATGATTTTGAACCGGAAAAGGCGACGGAGTTTACAGCAAGAGGTTGCGAAGGGAATCCCGCTCCACAGGCCAGGGCCAAGCTGGCACTTTGCGGTCCCCTTTGCCCTTGCGACTCGGTAGTGTAGCATAATTACCGTTCGAGGCAAGCCAATGAGGAGGAAATTATGAAAAACTGCGCGATTGTGATTCTTGCTTTGCTGTCGGGCATGATGGCCGCTCGGCCCGCCGGCGCCCAGGGGATTTTCAAGGTCGAAACGGGGGAAGCGTTCAACAAAGTCATGCCAAGGGATTTTGTACTCGAAGGGAATTCAATTCCCACCGAAAAGCGTAATTCCGTTCTCGTGCTTACGCCCTCCGGAGCTCGGGTCATTGCAGGGTTGCTCGATACCAGCGGCTACAGCTCGCAGGTCCAGGGAAAGTATCTTGGAATGCTGATCGTGGAAGGAAAACTGAATGTTTGCGGCAATCCGGTCGCCATCGGCAGCTATGGATTCGGGCTTGCCAAGCCCCACGGCGGTGGTGAGGGGCAGGGTTCGAGATTCGTGCTTTATAACCAGGCCGGTGCGAGAGTCGCAGAATGCCCGGCGGAATCGGACGCGAAAATCAAGACCCCCAGGCCCTTGCAAGTGGTCACGAACGGCAGAACTGCACGGCTTTACTTGGGAAGGACCTGGGTCGAACTGAAGTGATGGGGGTTCCGGTCTGCAATTTCCTGCGGGAAACGTGTCGGCATGGGAATTTTACACCGCGCGGGACCTCATATTGGCATCAGTCCAGCAAGGCGCCGTTGTATAATTAAATAAATCGGGCGGGCCGAAAAGGTCGGAGCGGGAAAACGCGAGGAAGCGCGAATGAAGCCACCGGCCTTTCAACGTCGGTAGCGACTTCGAGCAACTTTTTCTATGATTTCGCCCTCTATCATATCAAGCGGCCAGGGAAACGGCCCGGGACCGGCGCGGCGCATGGATAGAAATAAGTCCCTCCAGACGAAATTCTCGGTTAAATCGGTAGCAATGATTCTGTCGTTGGTGTTTGCCTTTGCGCTTCCGGCCTGGAGCGCCCAGCCGCTGAGCAAGGACGATATCTCACTGCTCCTCATTGGAGGGGCCTCAGAAGCGAAGATTGTTTCGCTGATCGAGGAGCGGGGCGTTGACTTCCAGTTGACGCCGGAACTGATCCAAACGTTTCGCAAGCAAGGGGCTACCCAGGCGCTGATTGACGCCATCGTTGACAGCAACCGCAAAAAGGCGGCGTCAAACACCGTGCCAGCAACCGAATCGCCCAGCACCTCTTCAAGTTCTGTTTCCGGCATCAGCCCGCAGTTGCCTGGGCCCGGGCCCCAAGTGACCAATATCTCCAATCCGCGGCCTGCTCCACCCCCGCAACCCTCAGCCCAGACGGCACAGAACGTGACGCAACCTGCCGCGCATACCGTGGAGGCTGAGGAGACTCCCACTGCAAAACTCACTGACCCAAGTCCCGCGGAAATACAGCGGATTATTCAGACGTTTGCCGCCAAGGAGGAGCTTTTCAAGGAAGCGCGGGACAATTATACGTACCACCAGATCAATAAAGTTGAAACGCTGGATGCCGACGGCAAGGTCACGGGCTATTGGCAGCAGGATTGGGACATCCTCTTTGACGACAATGGCAAGCGCATTGAAAAGGTCACTTACGCCCCGGTGGGCTCTCTGAAAGGTGTGATGATCACGGAACAGGATATTGACGCAATGCGCAACATCCAGCCCTTTGTGCTCACCACGGAAGATCTTCCCAATTATGAAGTCAAATATCTCGGGCACGTGAAGGTGGACTATATAACCGCCTATGTTTTTTCCGTCCGTCCGAAGGAGATCAAAAAGCACCACCAGTACTTTCAAGGCATTGTTTGGGTGGATGACCGCGACCTGCAAATTGTCAAAGCGCAGGGCCGCCAGGTTCCGCAGCTTTATCACACGAAAAACGGTGAAAACCTTTTCCCATCGTTTACCACCTGGCGGCAGCAGATTGACGGCAAGTTCTGGTTTCCAACTTACACGCTGGCGGACGACACGCTTTACTTCTCCTCAGGTCCCGTTCACATCCGGGAGATCATTCGATATACAGACTATAAGCAGTTCAAGTCCTCTGTGGTCATCAAGGCTGTCCAGGCGATTGATCCCAACAATCCCAGCCAGACCCCAAACAATTCTTCGCCGCCTTCCAACCCTCCGCCGAAGAAGTAGCTTCGCCCGCTGGCGGGGGCGCTTCTGCTGATAAAATCTTGTGCATGAAAACGTCTGGAATGAAATGGCGTGTTGTCCTGGTGCGCCCGCGCAACCCCCTCAATATCGGCGCTGCGGCGCGCGCCATGGCAAACTTCGGCTTCGATGATCTTGTGGTGGTCTCGCCATACGACCCCGTCTGGCGGGAGGCGCGTTCCGCCGTAGGCGCAGGCAAAGTTCTCGAAAAGGCCCGCGCCGTGGATGACCTTCCGGATGCCATTGGCGATTGCCATTTCGTCGTGGGCACGACTACAGGCTCCCGCCGGAACCTCGACCGCGATCCGGTTCCCCTAACCCACCTGACTTCAGCAATCCAGAAACTGCCTTCGCAGGCGCAGGCGGCGGTGCTGTTCGGGTCTGAAAAGACCGGCCTTCTGAATGAGCACATGAGCTACTGTCACCTGCTCATGCGCATCCCAACAACGGCCGAATGCCCCTCGATGAACCTTGGGCAGTCGGTGGCGGTCTTCTGCTATGAACTGGCGCGCTCCGCTGGTTTTCCCCAGGCTGCTGCTGTCGGGCGCGTCCACTCTTCATTGCCGGCCAACATCCAATCGCTTGAGCACATCCTCGATCGCGCCGCAAGGCTTCTGGACTATTCCGGCTATTTCAAGCCGAAGGGAAAGCACGCTCAACTTCTGAAGCTGCGTCGGCTGTTGTTTGACCTCGAACTGACCAACAATGACGTACGGGTGCTGGGAGGCGTCCTGGCCCAACTCGAGTGGAAAATGAAATCTGCTTCGGTTTCCGGTTAAGCGATCGGTTTGTGAAAAAGTGTGTTCAGTTTTCTGGAGCGGTGGCCTGGAGTTCTGCGACGGGTTCGAGGGGACGCTGGAAAGCCGGCAGGGTTTGTGGGTCCCGCCAGTTGTCGAGCAGCGCGACGTGTTGTACGCACTGGATCGTGCAGCGCGGAGCGCAACTCTTGAGCGTGTAATATTCGTGCTTAAGGTGCAGCGACGTGTACTTCTCCAGCGGAATGGCCGGGTAGCCGCGCTGCTGGGAGCAGTAATGGACCAGGCCGTCTTCACAGATGTAGAGATAACGGCTGCCGGCCCGGCATCGCCAGTCTCTCGGGATCCCCCGTGCAATGTACTTCTGATACCGGTTAAACCGCGAGTATGAGCGCTTGCCCCAACTCATAATCGTGCTGAAAATCGCCTGCTGGTGCGCGTTGAGCGGGCGAAGCTGCCCCTCGTGGTCATGGAGGACGCCGACCGTCGAAGTAAAGCCCAGTTCAAGCGCGCGCCGGGCGACAGTCAATGCGTCTTCGGGGTTGCGCACACCGCCCCCCAGAACAGAATTGATATTCACCTGGAAAATCGCATGCTGCGCGAGCAGTTGCAGCTTCTGGTCCAGCACCTTCAGGCTTTTCTTTGAGACCTCGTCAGGCATCACATTATCGATGCTGATCTGGAGATGTTCGAGGCCGGCGTCGTTCAACGATTCAATTCGTGCGCGCGTGAGCAGATAGCCGTTTGTGATCATGCCCGCGATCATGCCGCGCCGGCGAATATGACGGATGATTTCCTCGAGTTGCGGATGCAGCAGCGGCTCGCCCCCGCTGAGGGTGATGATGCTGGTCCCCAAGTCCGCGAGCAGATCAAGCCGGCGGAACATTGTCTCGAGCGGCAAAGGCTTCGAAAAATTATCGTATTCGTTGCAGTAAGCGCATGAGAGATTGCAGCGGCGAATGGGAATAATGTGCGCCAGCACGGGATGACGGGTTGAAAGGAGGGCCTTTGCGATCATGCGCAGTTCGCGCGACCGCGTGCGAATAAACCGAGCTTTGCGCTTCAGGGCAACTCTGTTCATGGCGGCTGATTTTCAGTACCTAACCCGCAATCGACATGACAGGGGCTCCGCAGAGGGCGTATACGCTCGTCCCGTCCGGGTTTACCAAACCTTCATTATCCCCTGTTGAATTATATATATACGACAAGCGGCCTCGATCTGCAACCATTTCATCGTCAAATGCGGAAAGGGCGGGTTAAACCGCAAAATCCGGCCCTTTATTGGCAAAGGATGGTCGCCTGGGGGCCTGGTGACAGGGATCACATCTTGATTCGCTTTACATCTTTCGGCGGCTTTATCTGAAACGTGGATGACGGCAGATTGCGATTGACTTTTACGGCACTATAGCGCGCGATCGAGTAATCGCCCCCCGCCTCAAAAAACTTCTGCTGCACCGGCAGCCAGGATTCCTCGCTGATCCAAAGCTGGACCTTTGAAAGCTGTGCAGCGAGCTTCTGATCACGGGGAGTCAATTCCAGCAGGGCGGTCGTGACTCCATCCAGTTGTTCTTCTCCCAGGTACTTCACTTCATAGATTTCTTGCAACTCCCTGGAGTTGCTCCCAAATCCCAGTGTGAGGAACTGCTGAATCAGCGAAGATCGCTTGCTGAGATCGAACTCCTGAATCTGATTGATCTTCGGCTGATAAATCTCCACCTTGTCCTTCTTGAACAGGATGATCTTGCGCGCCGGGGACTTGAAGTCGATCAAAATATCCGGTGATTTGCCATTTCGAAAATACATCTGCCCCGTGTCCGTCGAAAAATCATTCACAAGGACGGTCACTTTGGTGTACTCAAGATTGGCTGACAGGGTCTTGAGCCGCCTGGCGCTTTCGTCCATTTGGGAAAATACCTGAGCGAGGTCCAGCCGGTCCTTGGGCGTTGTCACTCGGGCCGGCCACGGCCCCGCCGACAGCAACAGAACTGCGGCGAGGCACTTCAATATAAGTTTACGCATGTGCATGATGAACTACCCGCTCGTATGATTCTTCGCATGCGCCAGAGGATGCTTGGTCAGCGTTTCACCTCGACCGTATATCCAAGCACGACGCCGCCATTCCCGAGGATCGGCTTGACCGATTCGATCTCAAAAGGAGTTTTGATCCTCGGAAGGAGCAATTGTCGGACAGCATCCCGGAGCGGTACGGGTCCCAGGGACTCTACGAGGCGTGCGTCCAGTTGATAGGTCCACACCCGATCTGTATGGCCTACCTCAATGATCCCCTGAACGTGCCTCAGGTCACTCAACTGAAGCACCGGGCGGTCATGAAACCAGTTTCTGGGCGTGAGGAAGATAAAGGCAAGAATCAGGAGCACGATGATGTCATACTGCCAGCTTCCGCGTTCATAAGACCAGAAGACCGCACGGCGGATAACCAGCTTCGCCTTCGAGACTAGCGAAGCTTCCGCGGGGCCCGCCGCCTGCTGCTTGGGGCGTGAAATGGATTCCTCATGGAACTTGGCGCCTGGTGCCATACAACGATTAATTGAGTAAAATAGCGGCAAAAGCCGGGGGAATCAATCAGAAACAATCCGCCCGTCGCGCATGCGGACGATCCTGTCAGCTACGGCGGCCGCTTCCGGATTGTGCGTGATCATCAGGATGGTCTGGCGGAAGTCGCGATTCAAGTTCCGCATCATGTTCAAAACAAGTTGTGAATTTTCGGTGTCCAGATTGCCCGTCGGCTCATCGGCCAGAAGGATCTTGGGTTCGCAGATCACAGCGCGCGCGATGGCCACACGCTGCTGCTCGCCTCCGGAAAGCGCATAGGGCTTGCGGTCCAACATGTCTTTGAGGCCAAGCATCTCCACCACAGCGTCAAACCGGTGCGGGTTGAATCCATCGCCCTGAATATGCTGAGCAAGGGCAATGTTCTGCCTTGCGGTCAACGTCGGCAGCAGATTGTATCTTTGGAAAACGAACCCTATCTTGTGGCGCCGGAACTTGGTGCGCTCCGCGTCACTCATGCGCATGAAATCGTTCCCGTCCACCAGCACCACGCCGCTGGTGGGCCGCGTCAGCCCTCCCAGAACGTGCAGCAGGGTTGACTTGCCGCAGCCCGAAGGCCCCACCACGGCGACAAATTCCCCCTCCTGGACAACAAGGTCCACGCCGCGGAGCGCCGGAACATCAACCTTGCCGACACGATAAATCTTCTTCAAGTTTTCCGTTGCGATAATTGGTTCCATTCTGCCAATTCGGTGTATTCCGCCGGCATCCTCTGCGGTTGTTGTCAGAAAGAGTTGTCCCATCAGCGTCCGAAAATCCCTTTATTCGTATGCCAGCGATTCCACCGGGTCCAGACGGGCCGCGCGTATTGCCGGATAGAAGGCGCCAAGCAACGACCCTCCCAGGGCGAGCAACCCTGCCCAGATCGCCCAATGAACAGTCAATTCAACGGTCAGCGTAGGAAAGGCAGCTACGATGGCTTTTTTTGCCAGCCATGTTCCGCCGTACCCGGCGAAGATGCCGAGGATGCTGAGCAGGCCAGCCTCACGCAATATCACGTCTATGATATACCTTTTGCCCGCCCCAAGTGACTTTAATATGCCGATCTCGTGCGTCCTTTCGGTGATGGTCGTGTACATTGACAGAAAGATCACGAGAAAACCAATGCCAACGGCTACCGTAATCATGGCGGTAATGAAAGCATTCAGGGCGGGCAGATCATTGGAAGTCATCAGCGACATATACTCTTGGATGGAATGGATCTGGTAACTGGGAAGAAGTTCGCGGATGGAATTCATGACCGCGTGCGTGTAGCCCGGGTCCGTACATTTCACATAAAAAATCGAGGCCTTGTCACGCGCGCCGCTCAGGTCCTGGGCTGTGGAGATCGGGATAAAGAGGCGCGAGCCCTTCCCATGCTCGACGATGCCGGTTACATGGAACTCGTGATTCAGGAAATGGAGCGTCTCGCCCACTTTGACGTTATTTGCCCGGGCGTACCAGTCGTCCACAAGAATGTCATCGGGGTGTTCGAAGGGCCCACCCTTGAGATACACAAACCCCCCGCTGACTCGATCAAAGCTCGGAAGATCGATTCCGTAGATGAGATTGATCCCGTTCTGCGTAATAAACTGAAACAACACAGGCGTGACCGCCAGGACGTGAGGAATTTGCTCGATCCGGTCACCGATCTGGACCGGCATGGGCGCTTGCGTCAGCCCGAAAAACAGCGAAGCCCCGGGAGGCTGCACCATGATGTCTGCGCCCACTCCCTGGACGCGCTTAGCTGTTTCGTGCAGCATGCCGTGGGTCATTCCCACGACGAGCATTACCATCCCGACCTCGATGGCGACGGCAAGCACGCTTACCAGCGTCCGGATCGGCCGGTGGAGAATGTTCTCGACGATCATCCTGTTGATCAAAGCGCTCCCCCGGCTACTTGTCTCCGCCGATTTCGACCAGCGTTGCACCCGGCGGCCTGTTGAGCACAAATTTCTCCGGCGGAATCGGCTGGTTGAAAATTGCCTTCCTGATGGTAATAGACAGCGTATAACCTTCCTGAGGGCGGTTCAAAGTGATCTGAGAGGGATAGCGGATCCCGTGGTAGTCGTGGTAATCGGCATAATCGACGTTCTCGAGATTGACGCCTCCCGGCCCGTACAACTGAAGGCTGGTAATGTTCAGGTTGGTGCGGTCAAACCATACCCTCCGCTTCAGGGTCAACTCTCCTGAGTTTGCCGGTTCAACGATATTCAGCACGTAATAATATCCGCCTGTTGAAGGCTGCGCCTCCTCGTTAAAGTATTTCTCTTTTGCAGGATCGACAGGAGGAATCAGCAGGGCGTCCAGAATGTGCTCCGGACGGAGATTTTCCAGCGGCTTGCTGCTCGGCCCCTGGTACTTGTTCTTCCCCACGATAAACCGGTTTTTCGGCGGAATAAAAACCTTGAATTCCCGGCCATCGGAAACCATGTCAAAAATCTGCGTTTTGACGACAGGGGCCTGCCCGATGATTCGAATGGTGTCCGGCTTCTTCAGAAGGATAAAACCGCCTACGTCCTGATACTCCTTGATAACTCCAGTATAGACTGATCCTGTGGTAGGTTTGAAATCAACAGTCGCAGTCAGCGTATCGATGTCCTGGCTCCATGCGTCAAGGTCTTTGACCAGCTCGCCGACGGAAGCTTGCTTGGGAGGGCTTATTACCTTCGGCGGAGTGATGTGTATCGTGCGTTTTACGGCACAACCCCACCCTGCGACAACCAGGGCGATGAGGGCCGCGACAACGCCGCTGCGGGTGGCTAGTAACAGGGACTTCCGGCACGAATCACACAAATTTTTAAGCTATCACACGGGCGAGAAGCCGTCAATCCGCGTTTCGATGTGGCTTAGAGCGCTACGCGTTCCAGAGTGAACTTGCATAGCACCGCCCAATGCCTTGCGATGGACCCTACCACTCTATCCCGGCTGACCAGCCAACTGCGTGGGCCTGCAGCAGCCGGACAAGCGGACGGAATCATGCCGCCAGGGGCAGGCATTCCAGACAGCTTGTCCCCAAGGCCGGTCACGCCGGCACCGCTTCCGCTTCTTCTTCAACTTCTTCAAGTTTTACGGAAACCAGTTTTGAAACACCCGGCTCTTCCATCGTGACGCCGTAAATGGCCTGGGCAATTTCCATCGTTGTTTTGTTGTGCGTGATCAGGATGAACTGTGTGTTGGCGCTCATCCGGCGGATCAACCGCGTGAACCGGCTGACATTGGTATCGTCGAGCGGCGCATCGACCTCATCCAGCACGCAGAAGGGGCTCGGCGCATATCGGAAAATTGCGATCAGCAGGGCCAGCGCGGCAAGCGCCTTTTCGCCGCCTGAGAGCAGCAGCACGTTTTGCAGGCGCTTGCCTGGAGGCTGAGCGACAATATCAAGCCCGCTGTCCGGATCTTCTTCGTCGGTCAGGCGCAATTCGCCGGTCCCTCCGCCAAACAGCGTCCGGAAAGACTCCGCGAAATGCACATTGATGGCCCTGAAAGCTTCCATGAACTGCTGGCGCGAGAGGCGATCGATTTCGCGGATGGCCTGAGTGGTGTCTTCAATGGAAGACAGCAGGTCCTGCCGCTGGCTTTCCAGAAACTCGTAGCGTTCCTCCGCTTCTTTCAGCTCTTCCAGCGCCATCATGTTGAGCGGGCCGAGGTTCTCAATACGCTTCTTGAGCTGGCGCACCTCTTCTTCGGCGGATTCGAGCGCTTCGCCCGAGAGGAAAGCCTCTTCGGCCACCCGGGCCAGCAACGCATCAGGCTCCTGCTGCAGCGCTTCCCTGCATTGCTGCGCATGGTGATCGCGGTCAGAATCCGCGCGGGCCAGCGCTACTTCAACCTCTGAGCGCTTTTCGCGCGCAGCTTCATACCGGGCGCGGGCTTCTTCAACCTGCGGGCGGAGTTGGTCCCGCCGCGTGCGCACAACCTGCAATTCCTCACCGAGCTTCTGCAATTCGTCCTTCAGTTGTTCGTGCCGAGTTTCGAGTTCGGCAAGGCGCGTCCGGGTTGCTTCGGCTTCCGCGGCGAGGTGCCGCTGATTTTCCGTCCATCCTTCGATCTGCCGCGCCAGGTGCTCAACCCGCCCGGCCAATTCCCGCCTCTGATCGTTGAGCCGCGTGCGTTCCCCTTCGAGAGCCCGTGTGCGCTCCTGGAGCGTGCTGAGCCGCGCCTGTGCCTGGGCCAGAATCTGCGCACCCTGATCAAACTGCAGGCGCTGTTCGCTGACCTGCCCGGAGGTCTCCGAGATCCCCGATTCAAGCTGTGATTTCTCGGCTTCAGCCGCCTCAATCTGCGCGCGGATGGCCGCCTGTTTTAATACCAGCGACTCGTGTTCCGTTTCGAGCCTGCGGTTTTCTTCTTCCAGGACGCGCAGCCGCTCGTTCGCACGGGAGAGTATCTGCTGCACCTGCCGCAGCCGCTCGGACCCGACGATGGATTGTTTCTCGGATTCCTGCCTTGCAGCGGTCAACCCGCTCAAGGTTTCCTTCAGCGTTTTCACCCGTCCTTCGATTTCAGCCAGCTTTACTTCCCGCGCCTGAACCTCCGATTCAATTTCGACAGTCCGCCGTTCGAGATCGCGGAAGTCGCGGCGCAGCGCGAGAGGACCGGCGCTTGACCCGCGTCCGCCGGAAACAAGCCGGTGATGATAGTGCTCACCGGTGCGCGTTACGAAGTGGCATTCAGGATAAGCCATGGCCAGGCGCTCGGCTGTCGGAGCGTCTTCCACCAGATAGGCCTTGCTGAGCGAGGGCAACGGTGCATCGCCGTTAAGGCCAAGGCGAGGTTCGAGCCGCACCAGGTCCCGCAGAGGCGCCACCACGCCGGGTTCCTGCTGGACTTGGTGATGGCCGTTGCTGCTGATATGGGCGGCCGCCGGCGCGCGCGTCACAAAGAACGTTGAGCGTCCGCTGCCCTCCGCCCTCAAAATCGCAATCCCCGAGCGGGCTTCTGCGTGTTCCTCCACCACCACGCAATCGAGTTCGGTTCTGAGGAATTCCTCAACAATTTCTTCGTATCCGGGAGAGACCTCGAGAAAATCCGCCAGAACGCCCATGGGCCGGAAATGGTGGCCGTTCGTGGGGAACTCTCCGTTCAGGAGCCTGCGGACGCTCTCCGTGGAATAAGCGTGCCGCGCCAGCGATTCTTCCAGAGCCTGCTTGCGTGCCTGCATCCCGGAAAGTTCGCGCCGAAGGTTTTCGAGATGACGCCTCTCCGCAACCTCGTCTTTCTGGGCCTCATCCAGCGCAGCCGCCGTTTGAGAGACCGATTCCGCAAGGCGCGCCAGTTCGCTTTGGAGATGTTCGTTTTGCTGCGCCAGCACGTCGAGCTCTGCGGCATGCTGCCGGCGTTCCGCCTCGACCTGCTCGCGTTCGCCGGCGATTCTCGCCTGCTGGCGGTCGAGGGCGAGGGCCATTTCTTCAGCCTGCACAAGCTGATTTCGAAGCTCCGCCGCCCGGCTGATTGAAGCCAGCAGCGCATGCCGCGACTGCTCCACGGCGCGTTCCGCCTCGCGGATCCTGCGGCCCAGTTCTTCCTGCACCGCGAGCAATCGCGCGCCCTCAGTCTCAGCCGCTGACTGTTCCTGCAAAAGCTGCTCATGTTCCTGCGCCAGCCTGGCTGCATCCTGCTCGAGCACTTGCATGCGAGCGCGAATCTGCTCGCTCTCCTGCCCAGCCTCCGCCCTACGGGAATCGAGCGTGGCTGCCTGCTGCTGGATCTGCTCCAGCCGTGATTGCAGGCGTTGCCGCTCAAGTTCGTTCTCGGAAAGCGCCTGGCGGATGGAAACCAGCCTGCCTTCAAGCTCCTCGCAGCGCGCCGTGGCGGACCTTTGCTCATTCGTCAGCAGTTCAAGCCCACGGCCTTCTTCGGCCGCGAGTTTGTGAAGGTTTTCGGATTGTGTGCGAAGCTCCTGGCACTGGCTTTCAAGAATTCGCAGACGCGAGGCCAAAGTAACTGTCTGGCGGCCCTGCAATTCTTCCTGAAGCTCGCGGAACCGCCGGGCCTTCGAAGCCTGGCGCTTCAGAGAATTCACCTGCTTGATGACTTCTTCCAGGATGTCCGTAATACGGGAGAGATTGGCCCGTGAGGATTCCAGCTTCAGCTCAGCCGCGCGCTTGCGCGCCTTGAATTTCGAGATGCCCGAAGCTTCTTCCAGAATCAAACGCCGGTCTGAGGGCTTCGAGCTCAAAATCTGGCCGATGCGGCCCTGCTCAATGATGGCGTAGGATTCCGGGCCAAGCCCCGTACCCATGAAGATGTCCTGAATGTCGCGCAATCGGCTCGCACGGCCGTTAATCAGGTATTCGCTCTCGCCGGAACGAAACAGCCGCCGCGTTACTGTAATCTGGCCGTCGCCCTCTTTCAGATAGGCTTTGTATGACGGAGCAGCCTGCGCGGCGGCGCGTTCTTTGCCTTCCGCCGTTCCTGCTTGCACCTCCGGGCTTTCCGTTGGTTCTGCGCTTTCCTCGCTGCCGTCGTAATCAGGGTCTTCAAGCGTCAGGCTGACTTCAGCCATGCTGGTCGGAGGCCGATTGCCCGTGCCGTTGAAGATCACGTCCGTCATGCGCTCGCCTCGCAGCAGCTTCGCGCTTTGCTCGCCCAGAACCCAGTTCATGGCGTCAGACAGATTGGACTTGCCGCAGCCATTCGGCCCCACAATACTGACCGTTCCTTCCTGGAATTCCAGGCGTGTCCGATCAGCAAACGATTTGAAGCCTAACAGCTCTAATCTCTTTAGTCTCAGCAAGATAATCGCCTCCGTTGAAAGTCTCGGTCAGGCCGTGAAACCACACCATGAGCACGCCGCTGGTACACACTTCGCGTCAGATTTTTGGAGGAAGCGCGCCACGCAGACAGGTCAGTAGTCACGCCCGCTTCCGCGAGGAAGGGCCGTTCTCCCACCAACGCGCTCGCTTCACCCATCAGGCCTTTGGCGCGCAACAAAAGGCAACTGCGAGCAACCCCTAATCCTTCGCCCAACCTATCACGAAAGATCGACCCTGTAAAGGGAAAACGCAACATGGTGGGGTGAAATTTCCGCGTATTCTAGATATTGTGGTAAGCGGGTCTCGCGGCACTCTTGGATGACTATGGCTTCCATCGCAGGACGGGTTTGCGGGCAGCCGCGGCCTCATCCAGCCGGCTCACGCGGGTGGTATAGGGAGCCTTCAGGACAAATTCTGGATCTTCTTCAATCTCCTCAGCAATGGCTCGCATGGCTTCGATAAAATCGTCAAGTTCTTCCTTGCTGGCGCTTTCCGTCGGCTCGATCATCATTGCACCCGGCACGATCAGCGGAAAAGCGGTCGTGTAAGGATGGAAACCGTAATCAATCAGGCGCTTGGCGATGTCCATCGTGTGGACGCCCCGTGCGGCCTGCCGCCGGTCGGAGAGCACGCATTCATGCATGCAGGGTTCGTTGTATGGGAGGTCATAAACGTCCTGCAATCGGCGCATCACGTAATTCGCGTTGAGCACGGCGTCCTGCGTCGTCTGGAGAAGACCCTCGCTGCCGTTTGCAACGATGTACGCCAGCGCGCGCACTGCCATCCCGAAATTCCCATAAAACGCTCGGACCCGACCGATGCTCTTCGGGCGGTTGTAATCAAGAGAATAACTGCCGTCGTCTGCCTTCACAACCATCGGAGAAGGCAGGTAAGGCTCAAGGAATTTCCTGACGGCCACGGGTCCCGAGCCTGGCCCACCGCCGCCGTGAGGCGTCGTAAAAGTCTTGTGCAGATTAAGATGCATAACATCCGCGCCGAAATCCGAGGGCCTGGCGATGCCGACAAGCGCGTTCATGTTGGCGCCGTCCATATAGACCAGCCCGCCTTTGCGATGGACCAGCTCGCAGATTTCCCGGATGCGGACTTCAAAAATCCCGAGCGTATTGGGATTGGTCAGCATCAATCCGGCCACTTCTTCCGTCATAGCCAGTTCGAGTTCCGCAAGGTCCACGCACCCGTGCGCGTCGGATTTCAGATTTCGCACCTGATAGCCGGAGGTCGTAACGCTGGCGGGGTTTGTGCCGTGGGCGGAATCGGGAACCAGGATGTATTTCCGCGGATTGCCGCGATCGGCGAGACACGCCTGGATCATCAGGATGCCGGAGAGTTCCCCCTGCGCGCCGGCCGCCGGCTGCAATGAGACCGCGTCCATGCCGGTAATCTCCGCGAGGCAGCGCGCCGTGTCATACAGGACCCTCAGGCAGCCCTGCGTAAGTTCGGTGGGCGCATAAGGATGGTCGGTGGCCAGGCCCTCCAGCCGCGCTACGACTTCATTGATGCGCGGATTGTACTTCATCGTGCAGGAGCCGAGCGGATAAAGCCCTGTATCAACGCCGTAGTTCCATGTGGAAAGGCGTGTGAAGTGGCGGATGACTTCCAGTTCGGAAACTTCCGGGAAGCCAGCAATCTCGTCGCGATAAAACTCGCTGCCAAGCAATTCCGCGGTCGGGGCTGTGCGAACATCCGGCGCCGGCAGATCGACGCCGCATTTGCCGGGCGAGGTTCTCTCAAAAATAAGGTCCTCGTCCCGCGTAATGTGCGGGCGGGCGTGGCGAGGATGTTCCTTCATGCTTTCTCCTGACCCACGGGATGCGGGGCGGCGGCTCCGGCGTTCTTCCGGCCCGCAACGCTTTCGTACACGCGGACCATGCGGTCAATTGCTTCTTTGCTGACCATTTCCGTGATGCAGACCAGAAGATGGTCCTTGAGCTCCGGGTAGAACCGCGCAAGATTCACGCCGCCCAGGATTTTCTCCCCGCGCAGTTCACGCAGAAACTCATCGGCATTCATCGGCGTCCGGACAACAAACTCGTTGAAGTACGGCGCGGAAAAGGGAATGGATGCACCCGCCGCCGCAAGCCGCTGCGCCGTGTAATGCGCCATGGCGAGGTTGTACTCGGCCAGAGCCTTCAGTCCCCGCTTGCCCAGCAGGCAAAGATAGATCGTTGCGGCAAGCGCGCACAGCGACTGATTGGTGCAGATATTCGAAGTGGCTTTCTCGCGGCGGATATGCTGCTCGCGCGTGGCGAGCGTCAGCACAAATCCGCGGCGGCCTTCGGTGTCCGTGGTCTGGCCCACCAGGCGTCCGGGCATCTGCCGCACGTATTTTTCGCGCGTCGCGAGGAAGCCGACGTATGGTCCTCCGTAGGCGACGGCCACGCCAAAGGACTGTGCTTCTCCGCATACGATGTCCGCATCCTGCGGCGGTTTGATGACCGCCAGCGAGAGCGGCTCAGTGATGGTTGCCACCAGCAGCGCGCCGCTGCGATGAGCGAGTTCGGCGATTTCGCTGAATCGTTCAATCGTTCCAAAAAAGTTCGGCGATTGCACCACCACGGCGGCCGTTTCCTTGTTGAGCGCTGATTCGAGCGCTGCAACATCGAGTTGCCCGGATGCCGCATACGGAACCTCAACGATTTCCGTCCCCAAGTGGCGCACGTAGGTCGCCATGACTTCGCGGTATTCAGGATGCAGTGTTTTTGCTGTCACCACGCGATTGCGGCGCGTCAGACGAAGCGCCATCAGGACCGCTTCCGTTGTTGCCGTCGAGCCGTCGTAGAGCGAGGCGTTCGAAACCTCCATCCCTGTGAGTTGAGCAATCAGCGTCTGGAACTCGAACATCGCCTGGAGCGTGCCCTGGGCAAGTTCCGCCTGGTAAGGCGTGTAGGCGGTAAAGAATTCGCCTCGGGAGAGCAGGGCATCCACGGCGGCGGGGCGGAAATGGGAATAAGCGCCCGCACCCAGCATCGAGACATACTCGCGCGTGCTCTGACCGGCGGCCTCCTTGAAGTATTCCAGAATTTCCTGTTCTGAAAGCGGCCCGGGCAGATTCATCCGGCCGCGGAACCGGATTTCTTCAGGGATTTGTGAGAATAGTTCCTCAATCGAACTGCGACCGAGCGCGCGAAGCATTTCCTCCCGGTCGCGAGGGGAGTTCGGGAGATAACGCATCAGTGAGAACCTGCCTCACCGATGTAGGCCTCATACTCTGTGGCGGACATCAGTTTCTGGACTTCTTTGGGGTCCGACAGGCGCACTCGAATCAGCCACGCCGCCCCATGCGGGTCGGAATTCAGAAGCTCAGGGTGTTCATTGAGCCTGGTGTTGACTTCTGTCACTTCGCCGCTGACCGGAGAATAAATCTCCGATACGGCCTTCACGGATTCGACCGTGCCAAAGACTTCGGCGGCCCGAAGAGAATCGCCTTGCTTGGGCAGTTCAACATAGACGATGTCTCCCAGTTCCTTCTGGGCATGGTCCGTGATCCCGATCGTGCCGGTCTCGCCGTCCACGCGGACCCATTCATGATCTTTCGTGTAGTGAAATTCTTCAGGATACATGAAAATGTCGCTCCCGACGGACTTGCTGTCAAATCAAGAAATTGTTTTGGGTCTGACCTTCCATCCTACTTTGGCCGCTTGTAAAAAGGTAGTGGAACTTGAACAGCGCGCGCTTTTCTCTGACGAATTTCGATCAGAATTTCTTTGCCCGGCTGCGCCGCCGCCGGCGGCACATACGCAAGGCCGATGTTCTTCTTCAAGAATGGAGCGGGAGAGCCGCTGGTGACGCGGCCGACTCTTTCCCCACCGATCCAGACAGGATACCCGTCGCGCGCAATGCCAGGCTCCGCCATTTCAAAGCCTACGAGCTTCTTGCGAAGGCCTTCCGTGCGCTGCCTGACCAGCACATCCCGGCCGAGGAATTCTCCCTTGTCGAGTTTGCAGATCCATCCGAGCCCGGCTTCCAGCAGAGTCGTGTCTTCGTCCAGTTCGTGCCCATAAAGCGGGTATCCGGCTTCAAGCCGCAGCGTGTTCCGTGCGCCGAGTCCGGCGGGCTGCAAGCCTTCATCTTTTCCGGCCTCGAGCAGGGTGTTCCAGACATGCTCGGAATGCTCCGGCGCGAAGTAGAACTCAAATCCGTCCTCGCCGGTATAACCGGTCCTGGCGAGGAGGCCCTTCACGCCGCAGCACTCGGCGGGCGAAAACCAGTAATACCGGATCGATGCCAGATCGATGCCGGTTACTTTGCCCAGGATTGACGCCGCGCGCGGGCCTTGCAGGGCAAGCTGCGAGTACTGCGAGGAGACGTTCTCGACTTCCGCACCCACGGAGTTATGTTCCACCAGCCATTCGTAATCCTTGTCGGTGTTGGCTGCGTTGACGCAGATGAAATAGTCGTTCTCGCCCAGCCGGTGGACCACGCAATCATCGACGGCGCTGCCCTGCGGGTACATGAATGCGCTGTACTGGGCCTGGCGCTCTCTCAAGCGGGCGGCGTCGTTGCAGGTGACATATTGGAGGAGAGCGAGCGCCCTGGGGCCGCGCACCGTGATCTCGCCCATGTGGCTGACGTCAAACAGTCCGGCCCGCGTGCGCACGGCAAGGTGTTCCTGCGTGATGCCCGCATACTCGATGGGCATTTCCCAGCCGCCGAACTCCGTCATCCGCGCACCCGCAGCCTTATGGACGGAGTAAAGCGCCGTCCGCTTTAGTCCGGCTTCCAGCGCCAAACGCGCACCTCCTCATCCAGGTCCGTTCATGAAACCGAAAGATGGAAAGTAACACGCCCGCAGGAAGAGGGTCAAGGACGCAAGTTTTGAGAAGTCGGCCCGCCGAACTCGAGACCTGCTTTTTGCGGGCAATTATCAGGATAAGGCGGCGCACGCCATGTTTTCCGCGGAATAACAGGGCGTGCCGCGGCCGATGAATCGAAGCACTGGGTCGTGTCATCTATAGTCGAAGAGGGGACTGTGGGGGACGGTCCGGGGCAGGGCATAACATTCTTTCTGCAGCGTCATTCTTGTCCTGTAAGCCGAAGCCAGGCGGTTAAGAAATTCCGCTGGACAGAAGAAGGGGAGTTCAGTAAAATGACTGCTCGGTCATTTTATTGTTCGTTCAGTCAGTCATGCCTGTCCTCGGCAAAACCCGGAAGCAGGTTATCAGGGAGTTTCGCACCGCCGAACTCCTGGAGGCCGCACGCAAGGTCTTTGCCAAGAAGGGCTTCCACGCCGCCACGGTTGAAGATATCGCTGCTGCGGCCCGCGTGGCCAAGGGCACGGTCTATCTTTATTACCGGTCCAAGCAGGAGGTTTACTGGGCAGCGCTCGAGCACGGCCTCACGGAACTGCTCGATGAAATTCGGACGACGATGGCCGCGGAGGACACGCCCGAGAACAAGATCCGGGGCTTTATCACCGTCAAGATCCAGTACTTCGAAAGAAACCGGGACTTTTTCAGGATTTATTTTTCTGAAGTCGGCAGCGGTTTCAAGCACCCGTTGCAGTTGCCCAAGCGCTTTGAAGCGATGTACCTCCAGCAGGCTCGCCTGCTCGAAGCCACCCTTCAGCAGGGCATCCGGCGGAAGCAAATCCGCGAGATCCGCACGGACGCGGCGGCCGTGGCCATCAGCGACCTGGTTCGGGGCTTCATCGTGCAGCGCCTTCTGGGATGGTCCAAGAAGGATGTCGAATCGGACATCAGTTTCATTTTTGACCTTATTTGGAGAGGAATCTCAGCGTGACAACCAACGCATGGACGAAAGTCCTTCTGTTTGCCTTCCTGCTGTACGCCTGGGGTTCTGCGGCCGCGCAAATGCGTCCAGCGGCGGGCGGCGGTTCGGATCAAAGCACCGGGATGGCACAGAGTAATGACGTGTTGCAGGGCGCTTTTCAGCAGGGCCTGACAGAAAGTCCGTTCATGGGCAGCGCTCCGCCGGGCCCGCAGCAGCCGGGCGTACTGCCTCTTTCATTGAGCGACGCCATCAACCGCGCCTTGAAGTACAACCTGGGAATGCTTCTGAGGGAGCACGCGACGGAACAGGCGCGCGGGGCCAGGATTTATGCGCTCAGCAAGCTGCTGCCCCAGATTTCTGCGGGGACCTCAGAATCGGCCGAGCAGATCAACCTGAAGGCCCTGGGATTTCCATCTTTCCCCGGCGTTCCGCCCATCATCGGACCGTTCGGCGTGTTCGATGTTCGGGGATATTTGGACCAGTCCGTTCTTGACCTCGAGGACCTGAACCGGGAGAAGGCCGAGTCGCATAACGTCAAGGCCGCGCAATACAGCTATCAGGATGCGCGCGACCTGGTGGTTCTGGTGGCTGCAAATCTTTACCTTGAAGCTGTGGCCGGCTCCAGCCGCGTTGACGCCGCGCGTGCTCAGGTCACAACCGCGCAGGCGGTTTACGACCGCGCCGTCGATATGCATAAGGCGGGCCTGGTGCCCGGAATTGACGTGGTGCGCAGCCGGGTGGAGCTTCAGGCAGAGCAGCAACGGCTGATCTTTCTGGAGAACCAGTTTCAGACTGAGAAGCTGACGCTGGCGCGCGCGATCGGACTTCCTGTGGCGCAGCAGTTCCAGTTGACGGACAAAGTGCCCTATTCTCCCCCGCCGGATGTCACGCTCGATCAGGCCATTGAACGCGCGCTCGCGAACCGTGCCGATTACAAGAGCCTGCTTGCTCAGGTGCAGGCTGCCCAATCGCTGAAAAAGGCGGCTCGGAGCGAAGGCCTGCCCACGGTGAACTTTCACGCGGATTACGGCGACATCGGCCCCGCTCCTGGCGACTCCCACGGGACCTTCACCGTGGCCGGTACGCTGAATATTCCGCTCTTTCAGGGGGGCAAGGTCAAGGGGGACGTCATGCAGGCGGACGCGCTGCTTAAGCAACGCGAAGCGCAGCTTAAGGATTTGCGGAACAAAATTCAATATGAGGTCCGGACAGCGCTTCTGGATTTGAAGTCCTCAGAAGAGCAGGTGAATGTGGCCAGGAGCACCCAGGGCCTTGCCCACGAACAATTGCAGGAGTCACGCGACCGGTTTGCCGCCGGAGTCGTGGACAGCCTTGAAGTTGTGCAGGCGCAGCAGGCAGTCGCAACGGCTGATGAAAATTACATCTCAAGCCTGTACCGATACAACGTTGCCAAAGCGTCTCTCGCCCGCGCGATGGGCCTTGCGGAACAGGCATTTAAGCAAATGACGGGAGGAAGCAAGTAATGGCGGAGCCCACAAGAAATATGGAACAAAACGCGGAAAACGGAGGCAACACGCCGGAAGCTGAACAGCGGCAATCGTTTTTCCGGCTGCATCCGCGGGCGAAATGGGTTTTGCTGTTGGTTGCTCTGATTGCCGTGGTCGGCGGGGTATTCATCTGGCGCTACTACTCGACGCATGAGACCACAGACGATGCGCAAATTGACGGCGATATGTACCCCATCAGTTCGCGGATCAATGGCCACGTGATCGCCGTGGAAGTCGAGAATAACGAGTTTGTCAAGAAGGGCACTGTTCTGGTGAAGATCGATCCGACGGACTATCAGGTGGCGGTGGAGCACGCGCAGGCTGCTTATGAGATGGCCCTGGCGCGCGCCCAGGCCTCGCGGGTCGGCGTACCGATTACTTCCATCAGTTCAACCTCAGGAATCTCTTCCGCCGAGGCGCGGGTTGAACAGGCGAAGGCAGCCATCGCCGCGGCGAAGAAGCAGTCCCTTGCCGCTGAAGCGCGGGTGAAGCAGGCCCAGGCGGACTACGCCAAGGCGAAGTCGGACCTCGACCGGTATGCGCAACTCATCAAGAAGGACGAAATCTCGCAGCAGGTTTACGACCACGCTGTCCAGACCGTCGAAGCCGATGCGGCAGTCGTGGCGGCCGCGCAGTCAGGCGCTGCGGCGGCCGAACAGCAGGTTGCCCTGGCGCAGGCCCAGCTTGCCCAGGCACAGGCTGACCTGCGCGCGTCCCATGCTGGGCCTCAGAAAGTGAAAGTGAGCCGTGCTGAAGCGGAAGCCGCCGAGGCGGCTGTCAAAACCGCCAAGGCCGCGCTCGATCAGGCCAAGCTCAACCTGGATTACACCGTCATTCGCGCGCCCGCGGACGGCATTGTTGGGAAGAAGTCCGTTGAAGTGGGCCAGAACGTTGCTGTCGGCCAGGCCCTGATGGCCATCGTGCCGGTTGAAGGACTTTATGTCACCGCGAATTACAAGGAGACCGAACTGAAGGACATGCGCCCGGGCGATCCCGCCACAATCCACGTGGACGCGTACGACCGCGACTATAAGGGCCATGTGCTCAATATCGGGGGCGCCACCGGCGAACGGTTCAGCCTGCTGCCGCCGGAAAATGCAACAGGGAATTACGTCAAGGTTGTGCAGCGGATTCCCGTCAAGATCGTTTTCGATCCCGGGGAGGACAGCGAACATCTGCTGAGGATCGGGATGTCCGTCGAACCCACCGTGGTCACGAAAAATTAGAGAGGCGGCCATGTTCAACGTCGTAACCATCAGCCGCGAGTATGGCAGCGGCGGTGGGTTGATTGCAGAAATTCTGGCCAACCGGCTGGGTTGGAAGCTGGTGGATAAGACCCTGGTTTCTGAAATCGCACGCCGTCTGCAAATTGACCCGGAAACGGCTGCCCGCTTTGATGAATCGGTTGACCCCTGGTTCCACCGCCTGGTCAAGGCACTGTGGCAAGGAGGATACGAGGGCGTTGCGACGGCTGTCGATACGACTATCGTTGATTCCGAGGCCATGGCGAAGATCGGCGCGGAGATTATCCGCGAGGCCGCCTCGCTGGGCCGATGCGTGGTTGTGGGCCGGGGCAGCCAGGTCATTCTGCGCAACCGCGACAACGTGTTTCGGGTTCGCGTGTTCGGTCCCCGCCACGAAAGAATCCAGCGGCTGCGCGAACGCCTTGGTCCCAACGCGGATGTCGAGCGGGTGATGGATGAGATGGAGCGGCGCCGCGCAGCGTATATCAGCAGAATCTTTGGCGCCGATTTGTATGACATACGCCTCTATCACATGATCATTTCCTCTACCCTTGGCCTTGAGACGGTTGCAAACACCATCATCTGCGCTGCGGGGCTTACGCCCAAGGCTTCATAAGCATGGCAAACGAGAAAGAAATCCATCGGCCCCAGGTAAATCCCTGGATCATTGCCATTGCGGTGATGCTGAGCACTTTTATGGAAGTGCTCGACACTACAGTGGTCAACGTCTCTCTGCCGCACATTGCGGGAAGCATGTCGGCTTCCGTCGATGAAGCCACCTGGACGCTGACCTCATATCTTGTCGCCAACGCCATCATCCTGCCCATCACCGGCTGGCTTTCGAACTATTTTGGCCGCAAGCGCATTCTGATGACGTCCGTGACAGGCTTCACGATCGCGTCGTTCCTGTGCGGGCTGGCGCCAAACCTTCCTGCCCTGGTCTTTTTCCGGATTGTGCAGGGCGCGTGCGGCGGCGGGCTCCAGCCTATTTCCCAGGCCGTCCTGCTCGAGTCCTTTCCTCCCGAAGACCGCGGCAAGGCCATGGGGTTCTGGGGGCTGGGAATCGTCGTTGCGCCCATGCTGGGCCCGGTGCTGGGCGGCTGGCTGACGGACAGCTACAGTTGGCGCTGGGTGTTTTACATCAATATTCCGGTCGGTGTGCTTGCGCTGATCATGACGCAACTCTTCGTGTTCGATCCGCACTATATCCGGCGGACCACCAGCCGGATTGACTACTGGGGCATCGGGATGCTGGCCGTGGGAATCGGCGCGCTCCAGATTGTCCTCGATAAGGGACAGGAAAAGGACTGGTTTTCATCCAATCTGATTACCCGGCTGGCCGTGATCTCCGCAGTCGCCCTGATTGCTTTTATTATTTACGAACTCGTGGTCGAGCATCCTGTGGTCGATCTGCGGGTGTTCAAGGAACGCACTTACAGTGCCGGCGTGTTTCTCATGACGACGCTGGGCTTTGTCCTCTATGGCAGCCTGGTGATCCTTCCCATTTTTCTTCAGACCATCCTGGGTTATCCGGCGCTCCAGGCGGGCATTGCCATGTTTCCACGAGGTCTTGGGTCGTTTATCGCCATGCCGTTTGTTGGTGCCATCATGTCCCGCTTTGATCCGCGAAAGCTGCTGGTCTTCGGTCTTACGGCATGTTCAATTTCTCTGGTGATGCTGGGCAGCCTGAACCTTTACGTTGGTTATTGGGAAATCGCTTCCGCGCAGTTCCTTCAGGGATTGTCCCTAGGGTTTCTGTTTGTCCCCCTTACGACGGTTACCATGGACCCGATCCCCAACGAGAAAATGGGTAACGCCACCAGCATCTTCAATCTGATGCGCAACATCGGCGGCAGCATGGGCATTGCTCTCTCCACCACCATCGTGGCAAGAAGCGAACAGTCCTATACAAACTTCCTGGGGCGCAACGTTACCCCTTACAGTATCCAGACGCAGACCATGTTTGAGAATCTGCGGAACTTTTTCATGGCGTCAGGGGCGGACGCTGCTACGGCCAGCCAGCGCGCCTACGCGATGCTGTTCGGCATGGTGCAGCGGCAGGCGGCTATGCTGTCGTTCAATCACACATATCTGTTTCTCGCTATCATGTTCGTTCTTGTTATTCCAGCAATCCTTCTGATGCGCCGGCCTAAAACGCGCGGGGGTATTGCGGCCCATTAACGCCGTGTACCTGAAGAAAATTGACAAAGGCAACGGACTGTCGCCTTGAGCCCAGCGAAGGGCCTCGGCATTTCTTTCCGGGTAAATGCCCGCATGCTTCGCTCGGCATGACATTGACGCGCTGCATTATGATGCTCGTTTCGGTTACATGACACGTGGCAAGAACCCTGAATAGGTGGCACTCCGAGGGCTGAGGCTTCTATCACCTCGAGAAATCTGTTTTTATCACTCATTGGCGCAGGAGCAGATTTTTGGTTTCGCCCTTTCCCGTCCGGGGCAGGGCTCGGCTCGATACGACGGCATCCAACCCTATTGAACCGCCCGCTTGCGCGCAGGATTGTGTTTTTGTGCTCTGGACTTGGATCACGTGCCGGATTTGCCGCCGCGGCCAGATGGTCTTGACCGATTCGGTGCGCCGCGTTTCAGCTTTTCGGCAATTGCTTCCGCGATGACGGCGGCGTTGGAATGCTCGGCATCGCGCGTACCGAAGACGAGCGTCAGGTCGCCTTTCTTTGCGATCTCTGCCAGGCGTTCGAGTGCTTCCTTGCGCGGCGATTTTTCGAGTTCCGCACGGAAGCGCCTTCGAAACTCCGGCCACTTCTCAGCTTCGTGGCCGTACCAGTTGCGCAGTTCCTTTGACGGCGCGACGACCTTCTCCCATTTTTCGATTTTCAATTCGGCCTTGCTCAGGCCCCTCGGCCAAAGGCCGTCCACCAGGATTCGAACCCCGTCATCTGCGCCTGGCTTCTCATAGGCCCGCTTGATTTTCACCCCATGCCCCGCCTCCACTGGTCCATGATCAGACCGTCAGTTTATGGAGATAATCATAACTGATCCGAATGGCCTCCAGCGCCGGCAATTCCGTCTGGTCCTGTTCAACGAAATAATGTTTCAGGCCGCCCTTGCGCGCCGCTTCAAAGATCCGCTTCCAGTCGATGATCCCTTTGCCTACGGGCGCAAAGGCCTCGCGCGGAGTGGGACCTGTGGCTGTCGGCGGATAATGCTTCCTTTCGTCTTTGATGTGCAGAAGCGGAAAGCGCCCGGGGTATTTGTTCATGTAGGCGACGGGATCATATCCGGCGCGCGTGACCCAGAAACAATCCATCTCAAAATTCACGTAGGCCGGATTCGTCTGCTGGATCAGGAGGTCGAGGGCAATCACGTCACCGAATTTCTCAAAGTCACGGTTGTGATTGTGATAAGCGAGATGGATGCCGGACTTCTTGCACTGCTCCCCGGTTTTGTTCAGGAAATCGGCCGCGCGTTTGTAGGCTTCCACTGAATGGCGAAGGGAATTCGGCAGCGACGGCAGCACAACATACTCCATGCCGAGCGTGTGCGCATCTTCGAGAATCTTCGGCAGGTCCGCATCGAGTTGCTGATAGCCGAAATGGCCGCTTGGGGCCGTGAGGCCGTCATTCTTGAGAAGTACCTTAAGCTGTGGAACAGTCTCGCGGTAAAAGCCGGCGAATTCGACTTCCTTATAGCCGATTTCGGCCACCTTCCGCAGCGTACCCGGAAAATCCGACTGAAGGAGTTGCCGCACGGTGTAAAGCTGCAATCCGACCGGCAGCCCGTAAGGGTTCGCGAACAGGTCCATTCCGCCGCCCATTGCCAGCATCGACGCGGAAGCTGCGAAGCCGGTTCGCAGGAAATCTCTTCGATTCGCGAGACTCATGGAATGATTCCTCCTGTGATGATCAATCGACTGCGAGTTGCAAGAGTACCACACCCGACTGAACAATGAGCGGGAGAGCAAAAAACGATGCAGGTTCGCCGCGCTGGAGCAGCAGGCTGCCTTTACGTACCGGGCTCTTCGTTGGGTTGTTATCGAGGATGGAATGCTACGATAAAAACATGCCTGCGAGCGCAAAGCAGAGAGAAGAGGAACTCGATGTCCGCTGCATGCGCGAGGCCCTGCGCCAGGCCCGGCGCGGCTGTCGTGAAGGCGAAGTGCCGGTGGGAGCCGTGATCGTTCACGCCGGTAAAATCGTTGCCCGTGCCCACAACCGGCCTATTCATCTGAGCGATCCTTCCGCGCACGCGGAAATTCTGGCGCTTCGCCGGGCGGGCCGCAGGCTCGGCAACTACCGCCTGCCCGCGTGCACCCTGTATGTTACAATCGAGCCTTGCGCGATGTGCGTGGGAGCCATCGTCCAGGCGCGCATTCGAAGGCTGGTCGTGGGAGCCATGGACCCGAAAGCCGGAGCCTGCGGCTCAGCTCTTGCGGTGCTGAACCATCGGAAACTGAACCATCACGTTGAATTTGAAAGCGGCATTCTTCAGGCGGAGTGTGCCGCAATCCTGCGCGATTTTTTCCGCGAGCGCCGCAAGACGAACCGCCGCGTCCCTTGATTGCAGCGGCCCCTATCGCGCCATAATAAATTAGTACAGCCGCATCGGCCGCGGCCCATGCCTTTGCGGAGAGGTACCGAAGCGGTCATAACGGGGGCGCCTCGAAAGCGTCTTGCCTGCCAAAAGCGGGCACGTGGGTTCGAATCCCACCCTCTCCGCCATCATTTCCCATCCACTGAAAATGCCAGCAGCACATTTCCCGCGATGTTGTTCGTGTAGCCCGCTTGAACGTAGAGCATGCCATTGACGATGGCCGGCCCCGTGGCATTCATCGAGCCGCCATTGGCAACGATACCGTTGACGGCCTGGAACTTTTGCAGCGCGTCGAAGTCCCAGATGACCTTTCCGGTGGACGCATCATAAGCGCGCAGGTGGCCGTCTTCCGACCCTGAGAAGACCACGCCGGGGACCGCCGTCGGCGGCGCGCTTTGTGCTGCGCTGCATCCGAAAAGTTTTGCGCATGCCGGCGGTGGAGGCGGGGCATGCCAGACCCTCTGGCCGTTGGACGCCTGCAATGCGAACATCCCGCCGCCGGCGTTGGGATTATCCACTTCCCAGTCAGAAAGCGGGAAGAAAACCGTATTGCCTTCCGCTGCGCCTCCCCACTGGATCCCACCGAGCGGCCCGCCTTTGCCGATTCGCGTTTCCCAGATGATTTTGCCCTTCTGGTCAGGGTTGAGGGCGTAAACCATTCCTGATTTCTGCCCGATAATCAGCGCGCGCCCGCCGTCAGGAAGGATTCGCAGCATGGGTGGCGAGCCGAAATCGAAATCGTGGCCGGGATTCTGCGGGCAGTTGATTCTGTCCGGCGCGACGCAGGCAATGTTCCAGCGGTCATCGGGAGTAAGCTGGCGATGCCACAGCATTTTCCCATCGCTCATGCGGAAGGCGATGACGGCATCCGTATAAGGGCTGGCTGGATCGGAGTAGCTGTTGCCCGTCGCCACGTAGATGGCGTGTTTCTTTTCGTCAATGGTGGGAGGCGACCACACGGCGGCGCCTGAGGGTCCCCATAGCGGCGTTCCGGCGGAGTTCCGCTGCCCTGTTGGGTGCGCCGATTCCGGAATCGTGTAGGCCTTCCAGATCTGCCTGCCTGTGCGGGCGTCCAGCGCCACAACGCTGCCGCGGAAGGTGCAGCAGGGATATTTGGGGTCGATCGCAGCACCCTCTTCGCCGGAAGAAACCGGGACGTAGAGCCGTCCATCGAAAAATACCGGCGAACCTGTAATGCGTGCGGCCGGATGAGGATCAGCGTGCACCTTCCAGACCAGTTTGCCCGTTCCGGTGTCAACGGCGTAAACGTCCCCGGCGACATCGCCGAAATATGCGATCCGGCCGCCATATCCCGGCGAAACAGCCGTCTTCACCGTAGTCGGCGCTTTGAACGTCCAATAGATGCATCCTGTCTTTGCATCGAGCGAATAGACGGTGCCGTCTTCGCTGCCGACATAGAGTCTTCCGCCGAAAACGGTGGGCTGGCCGAAGGTCGCAGACGCGCCGGGAAATCCAAATGCCCACTTCAACTTCAGCCGGGGAACGTCGGCGCGGTCAAGTCCTGAAATGCTGCCGGGAACAAAGCGGCTGTTCACCACGTCTGCGCCCCAGGACGTCCAGCCTGGGTCGTCCAGAGTGGGCTTCGCGCGGACCGAGCAATATCCGCCGTGCGGGGTTTGCACGGAGGGTTCAGTGGCTGAAAGGAATTGCGCGACCGCCAGCCGCTGGCTTTTCGTGAGCTGGCTGCCCACGGACTTCATGTTGCCCGATTCCAGAGCGCGGAGGATATACGCCTGCGAAAGCTGGCTGAGCACCGCCTGCGGCGGCGCGCCCGTGGCCTGGCTGTTGCGGTGACAGACGGCGCACTTCTCCTGAAAGACCTCAGCGCCATCCGGGTGATTTGACGCCGCGCGCGCGGGAAGCGCGATCGCAAGCAACAGAACTGCGGGAAGGATTGGCCGGTATGTCATCTCAAACCCACTCAGGGCAAATCGGCCCAGCTATCCAACAAATTGCCAACCTCCCCGATTTCCTTAGATGGCCCTTCCGCTGCTCAGGTTGCGGCAGAGTTTGACGGCAGGCATTTCGCATCTCCGCGAAGAGCGCCACGCCAGCATTAAGACGCAGTAAGATTGCGGCCACGCCTCGCGTTGACTTCATCCTGCGGCCGATGTATTCTCCAAATCCGTCAGACCTTTCCGGAAAAACTCAAGAAGGAGGTCGACCATGATTCGGCATGCGGTAGCGGCGGGAACCCTGATTCTGCTTTCTGCGACGGTTTGCCTGGCAGCCAATGTTGACGGCCGTTGGGAAGGCACCCTCAGCGGCCCTAACGGTGATTTTCAACTGGTCTTCAACTTCCACGCGGACGGCAACAAACTGACGGGCACGGTGGAGACGCCTAACGGCGAAAATCCCATCAGCGACGGCAAGGTGGACGGCGACCACATTTCTTTCAAAACACATTTCAATGATAGCGACATCGACCACGAAGGCACGGTCTCAGGCGACACGATTGACCTGAAAATCGAAGGGCCGTGGGGCGAGTCGGACGTTACGCTCAAGCGCGCGGCTGAGAAAAAGAGTCAGTAGCCGCGCTATTGCGCAGCGGCATGCGGCTGACGGTCTTTCCGCAATTTGTAATCCGTAATGGCTTGTGGGCTTCAGCCCTTCCACGGCTCATCGGCTGAGGGCCCGTAGGTGCCGGGGATAGGAATGTCGTTCAGGCGCAGATAGACGCCGAGTTGCGCCCGGTGATGCACAACATGGTTCACAAACATTTCGCGATAGGCAAGGAACCGCGTACCCTCGAAAATCGGCTTGCCCTCAAACAGCAGCCTCCAGCTCTGCTGCCAGCCCTGGTCCGTGATTTGGGCCAGTGCCGCTCGCACTTTGCCCGCCTGTCCATCCAGATGCTTCACAAGCTGCTCCGCTGACTCAAACGGCAGCGGCTTGTAACTTCCAGCGGAAAAATCCAGTTCCGGCGTGGTCAGCACCGTGAGGCCAAAACCCGTAAGCTCCGCAATATGCGCCGCCAGCCTCCCAAGCGGCATCGATTTCGGATGCGGCGCATAGTCGCCTTTGCCAGTTGGCACCCGCTCGAGCAGCGCGCGCGTCTTTGCTGTCTCCTGTTCGAACTCGGATAGAAGCAATTCGTTGATCGCCATCGGACCCTCCAGCTAAAAAAGATTTTGCCCCGCGACCTGTTACGGTAGGAGAACAGAAGGCGAATTGTCAATCGTTGAATTTCGGATTGTTCGGGCGTGTCCCCGAGGTATCCTGGGCTCGTGAACCTTGTGGACAACGGCAATGGCACGGATGCCCAGGTCTCGCCCAGTCCGAGCACGGTGTCCGTCACCGGCGTGGGATGGATCGCCGGTTCCGACGTCGACGGAGACAACGAAACGCCTGCAACTTCTGCCGTGCTGGTCACGGTCAACATCGCGAATTGCGATTGGTTCAAGGATGGTGGCGAGGCCATCGCCAACCTGGGAGAAACCACGGGGAGCGGCTCGCACTTGGACACAATTACCAACGTGAATATCCATATACGAGCGGTGGCTTCCAGCGCCTGCCTCAATCTTTACTCCTTTGAGACCACACAGGATACGGGCAGCCCTTTAACGGCTGTTACTGTCAACGCCGTTATTAACACGAAGTACAAGAACTACGGCAGCGTTTCCGGAACCAGCCCCGGACAGGCCTCCGTCGACGCACTGTTGGTGAACACCTGCTCGACTTCTTACACAGTTGATCTTGCCGTAGGCCTTGACCCTGAGTGGCAGACGAATCCGAACAATAACCCTGGCAATGCCACTTTTGTCTATACAACTTCTGGTGAGCTCGATCCGACCACCGATTTCAGTGGGATTACGACCCTGATTACTTCTTCCAACGGAACCGCACAGGGTGAAACGCTTTGTTTGCAGAATGTCACCGTTGCTTCCGGTGCGTCCTTGCTGGCAACGGTACATTCTGAACTTAACACCGGTTACAATGGCGGATTGACCATCTCGCTCCTGCCCACAGACGGTGATTTTGACTTTGGGGCCACGATTTTTGCGCCAGGATCGGGATGTAAGACAGCCTACCCGACCCCCAGCATTGTCAACGCTTTTCACGAGAACGGCAGCGGGTATAGTGATACCGACGATCCGTCCGGCGCGACGACGGCAACGTCTGATGTTACTTTTACCGTAAATTAGCCGTGCTCTTGAATCGGGGGCGTCTCGGCAAACGAGGCGCCCCCTACCGCATTCGTGAGAACGACCACCGTCCGAGATTAGGCTAGGCCTGTGCCATAGTTTTGCTTTATCATCCGCTGCCTTCATTCCCGCCGACAGTCGCGGCGCAGTAGCGCAAAACCCAATATAATTCCAAGGCTATGGCGGCGAAATCGATCCTGGCGCGTGTGCGGAGTCTCTATGGACGCTTTGAGCGCCCCGTCTCCTCGCTTTCGCTTGTGGGCGGGTTTGTGTTTGAAGCGCTCACCCTGCGGCGCGTGGACCTCTTCTGGGACAACTTCTGGGTTGCGGTGCACCTTGCTATTGTTGCCGTCTGCGCGGTCTGGATCAACCTGCTGCCTGACTCGTCGAATGGGAACACAGCTTCCCCGGAGACTGACCCGCACCGTCTGCATTTCTGGCTTGTGAACGTAATGCAGTTCTTTTTTGGGGGACTTCTCTCGGTTTATCTCATTTTCTATTTCCGCAGCGGGTCGATTGGCACAAGCTGGCCGTTCCTCCTGATCCTTGCTGCGGCGTTTATTGCAAATGAATCGTTAAAGCGGCATTATGCGCGCCTCTCGTTCCAGATCGCGCTGCTGTTTTTTGCCATCTACCTGTTCGCCATTTATGTTGTGCCGATGCTTCTGCACCGGATCGGCACTTCGATTTTCCTCATCAGCGGTGCAGTCAGTGTCGCGGCGATCGGAGCCGTTCTGGTTGTGCTTGCCAGGTTCTCTCCGCAGCGGCTTACCGGACGAAACCGGACGGGCGTGTTCGGCGTTATTGCCGGTGTCCTGATTGTGGTGAACGGCCTTTATTTTCTGAACGTCATTCCGCCGCTGCCGTTGTCGCTCAAAGACGCCGGCATTTACCACTCTCTTGTGGTGAACGGCCCGGGGTATTACACAGTGACCAGCGAGCAGCAGTCGCCGGGCCTGCTGGGACCGTTTGGGTTCCTGAAGCGGTACCTCGGCCTTCGCCAGACCCTGCATATCCGGCCGGGAGATTCGCTCACGGTCTATACAGCCGTATTTTCCCCCACGGACATGCGGACGAAGATCGTTCACGAATGGCAGTATTATGACCGGGCGAAGGGCGAATGGATCACGCGCGGGCGCATTCTGCTCTCCGTCGTGGGAGGCAGCGACGGCGGCTACCGGACGTTTTCCGTTGAGCCGGCAATCACCGCCGGGCCTTGGCGCGTGGATATCGAAACGCTTGGCGGGCAAGTGATCGGACGGTTGAAGTTCAACGTCGTTGTGCAGAGCGCGGAGCCGCCGCTTCGCACGGACACTATCGGTGCGCAGCCGCGTCGTCCAAAGGCGCGATCAGCGGGCGGTCCTGAATCTGCCAGCCCTCTTCCGGCTGCGGCCGAGGGCAACTGGATGAGCGCTTCTGCCGGGGCTGGCAGGGTCGAAGCGCACGCCATGCGTGCAGGTCATGTTACGCGGAAGGATAATTCGGCTTTTTTCATCAACCTGGGCCACGATCCCGCTTGATTTTTCAGTTTTCTGTCCATAGCATGGAATTTACTGCTGATTAAGCCCCGCAATAATTCCTGAAATGCGGGTACTTGCTGTTTCTGCTGGCGAAGATCACCGCGCCGAATTCAATTTTTGCGTCTGGAGAGCAACCTTATGAAACGCTTTCGAAGTCTGGCCCTGATGCTGATTGCAGCGGGGGCAATCGCTTATACGGTTTTAGTGTCGTTTGCCGCCGCTAAGAAGCCTGATGGCGCAGGCATCTTCCGCGAGAAATGTTCGATGTGCCACGGAATTGACGGCAAGGGTTACGCGGCGATCAAGACTCCCGATTTCACCGACCCCAAGTGGCAGGCGGCCCATCCCGATAAGGAACTGATGAACGCCATCGAAAATGGCATGCCGGGCACGGCGATGGTGGCTTTCAAAGGAAAGCTCGATCAGCAGGAAATGACTGCCGTACTCAAGTATATCCGCTCGCTGGGCGCGCCTAAAAAGAAATAGATTGCTTTGAATCCTTCCGGGGCGCCGATGGCGGCGCTTCCGCCTTCGGATCAGAGCAACTGCCTGGGCGTGCTGGGTGCGCAATGGCACCGACGGGCACTTTGGCGTATTTTCAGGCCGATAACCGCACGCGCGAAGAAGCGCCGGCAAACGGGGCGCGTCCCGTCGGTGGACGCCATGCGATCTTCATGATGTGTGCGAAGGAAGCGAAGCTTTTCGCCCTTCATTGGAACCAAATCACACTCCTCCGGTTTTGAAAGCCCGATATGTTGGTTCCCTCTGGGGAATGGTTCTGTCATTTGAAGAAGTGTTTTTGCGCGTTTCGGTGACAATCTTATGGCACATGCCGCGCAACGGGCCTATCATGAAATCAGAGGGCATCCTTAAAAAGATTTCCGTACTGAGAAAGAACGAGGTTTCGCAATGAGCAGGAAGTATAAACAGCGGGGCTACATGGACTCTGACTCCGAGGCCCGAGAACGACGGCCGGAAAGGAAGCCTGAGATTTTCGGCCCCAGGACACCAACAATGCCGGGGCAGCGTTCGGTATGGCGATGCGCTTCCTGCGCGGTGATCCTGCCCGCCGGCATTGACGAACAGGGCAAATGCCCGAGTTGCGGCGCTGAGCTGCACAGCTGCCGGCAATGCACGTTCTTTGATACCGCCAGCCGTTTTGAATGCACCAAACCGATAACAGCGCGGATCCCGAAGAAGGACGCCCGGAACGAATGCTCATTCTTCACGCCGCGAACCACGATCGAGCGCGAAACCTCCACCTCCAAGCCTCTCGATGCACGCGCCGCGTTTGAAAACCTCTTCAAAAAGTAGACGCTGCAAAAGGGATTTGTGATCCGTTCGCGGGGCTGACGTGCTCTCAGTATGTGCTCCGCCACGCCCAATTTACCCGAAGGTTCTCTGGCGCGCTGCTTCTGAGATGGCAACCACAGCAGGGTTCTTGATCTTCCTCTCCACCGAAATGGCGTAGAACCTCCAACGGATGACACTGGTGCGTCCAATCGACCCGAAGCCCCGGTTGCGCATTTCGGAATCCAGGACCGAAGGCCCGGCAAAAGCTCCATGGCCGGCCTCAGCGAAAGTGCGGAGCAGTGAAAAGTCATCGAACTCGCCGACGATCAGCGGGCGGACCTGCTGCTGATTGAACCACTGCTCAAGGCTCAGTCGCATGACGCTGCCCTCTGTGGGGAGAAGAAAGGGAAGGCCGTCGAGGCAACGCGGGAAACGCCGGCGAAGTTTTATCGCAGTCATGCGCTTCGCGTAGAACGCCACATCGCATTCGCCGAGCAGATGGTTGAACGCGCGCACCTTCACCTGGGGGCCGACGGGCGCATCTGAAAGGACGACGTCCAGTTCGTTCAAGGCAAGCTCCGCCATGAGCCGGTCGGCACGTTGCTCATGGCAGACCAGCCGCACAGGGCCGGGAAGCTTGAGAGCAGGACTGATCAGGACATAGGCGATCCATTTTGGCAACGGGTCCGCCACGCCTACGCGCAGGCGCAATGGATGTCCCGTGGGGCGGCCGCGCAGGGTGTCCATCAGTTCGCGTCCGAGCGAGAAGATTTCTTCGGCGTACCGGAAGGCAATATCGCCGGCCTCGGTCAGCACCAGGCGGCGGCCGGACCGAACGAATAGCTTTTCTCCGATCTGGTCCTCCAGGCGGGAAATTTGCGAGCTGATGGTTGGTGGGGACAGTAGAAGTTCCTGCGAGGCTTTGGCAATGCTTCCGGTCCGTGCAACGGTCCAGAAATAAAGCAGATGGTGGTAATTGATCCACTCCATACTGCCATTATAAGAGATTAGGAAAAATCTATCGATGGTTTCGAAACTTTCTACTTTTCTAACAAAAGGCCGTTTGGGAGAATAATTACAGGCAGCGCGCTGCACCCCATGGGGAAATTTCAACGTGGAGGTAAGACGTATGCGGCTGACACTTAGAAAGACCATCTGCGGAACCATCGGAGCATGGCTTCTCATAGCTCCGCTCTTCGTTTCCACTCTGAAGGCGGAAGTTCGGCCGAGCGATACGGCAACTTCCAACTGGGCATATACGGAAGAGGCTTCCGGGCTTTTGAAAGAGGTCCGGTCGCTTTCAGCTCAATTGGCCGATGATGCTCATGAGTTGGAGATGTACGCGGGTCGAAACCAACTTGACTGGAGGAGCCACGCGTTTCAGCTTAATCAGATCCGGGACCACATCAATGCCATGGGGGAAAAGCTGGAAAGGCTCCAGGAAATCCGTGGAATGCTCGCACCCTGGCAGCGGGAGGCCGTGGACCGTGTAGTCCCGAACGCACAAGAGTTGGCGGCGCACGCCGAGGCGGCGATAGCGTACCTGAACGAGCAGCAGGACAGGCTCTGGATGCCGGCTTACGTTGACCGGATCAGCGCGATGACGGACCATGCCGAGGAAATAAAAAGCTCTGTCACCGCGTTCCTGGATTACGCGAAAGCTTTGGACCGGCTCAAACAGCTTGAAAGCCAACTCGAAATTTCAGGTGCGTAGGACAGTCTCCCATAAGGACTACACTACGTCTCCACTGAACAAACAGCGGGAGACGGACATGGCGGTGGCAAATCATTAAAAAGGCAGGGCTTCCTGATCTGATTTGCGAACCCGCCGGTGTGGTCCTTCTTTTTCTCTGATGTGGCTGGATAGCTGCATATGATGTGCCGGCTCAAGCATTTACGCGTTTTACTGAAAACGCCGGCCGCTGGCGGCTATTTCCCCATTAACCTACTGTGCTGATTAGCCGCTTCAGGCTGGAAAATTGCCGGCATGACGCTTCCGCAGAATCATTACCGCCCGATTATTCGTTCGATTCAAATCAGCCCTAATCCGTCGATAAGTCTGCGGGGCGGTTGAGCCGATGAGGTTTGTGGCGATTGAGGGCGAAATCCGTCCTCCAGCAACTGCTCCGAGGCACGGCTTGGGCGAAGCGGTGCCGGTTTTTTTGA